>Ga0209723_1006234_pt1 | contig 11653 bp, 13 predicted proteins | sample BiotimSIPDNA_2_FD_185750 | JGI IMG/M metagenome (GOLD analysis project Ga0209723, IMG submission 185750) | Anaerobic biogas reactor microbial communites from Washington, USA - Biogas_R2 time_0 SIP DNA (SPAdes) (version 2) | ecosystem: Engineered > Bioreactor > Anaerobic > Unclassified | place... | reverse complement strand
AAGATAAATGGGGCTGGGGTAAGTACATAATCAAAAAACATCCCAAAATTAAAAAAGTTTTTTCTCTTAAGACAGAAGCAGAACAACTTAAGTTTTTAAGAAACTATATAATTCGGTATAAAAAAAATAATCAAAAACTAATAGAAAAAAATAAAACGAAATATCAAAAAGAGTGGCACAAAGTTGAAAAAGATTTTTTCATTATTCTTTCGGAAATTATTCAAATCAATTGGCCTAAAAACAGGAAAATAATAAAAGCAATGATCTCTATTAACCCGATCTGTCCTCGTTTTTTAAACGATTGGAGTTTTTCTATTTTTTATAACTATAAAAAAATATTTCATGCTATGGAGGTTATTATGCACGAATCTTGTCATTTTTTGTATTTTGAAAAATGGAAAAAATTATATCCTGAAATGGACAACAAAAAATTTGAGTCGCCTTATTTGGAGTGGCATTTAAGCGAAATTTTAGCCCCGATTATATTGAATGACCCCAGGATTCAAAAATTATTAAAACGGAAAGCTGATTTTTATGTTGAACATAAAAAATTAAAAATCGGGAATAAAACCGTTCCTAAATATTTTAACGATTTATACAAAAAGAATAATATGAATAAAAATTTTGACGAATTTTTAAAAGAATCTTACGAGGCGATCAAAAAGAATAAGAAGTTGTTTAAAATATAATTTAACTTTTAAAATTACTTAGCAGAATTTTATTTTTGAAGATTTTGGTGGGTGAGCAAAACGGAGAAGTTTAAGGGAGGAAATTTACTATGCCAGAGCGTTCTGCCGAGCGAAGCGAGGCGGTTATGCCAGATTTTGCTTTATTGACAAAATTAACAAAAGGGTATCATAATTTTATTATGAGTGAAAAAATAAATTTACCAGAGCTTCTGTCTGTTACAGAAGTCTCAAAACTTCTTGGTGTTTCCGTAGTGATATTACGACGTTGGGATACTAGGGGAATATTAAATTTTTTTGGTCAACACCGAGTAGTTAGCGGAGATATAAAAGAATTGTAGTTGAAAAATTCTTAAAATCTAGATGATAGAAGTATGAACAGCATAAATTTAATTAAAAAATTACTCGATGAGAAAAATAATATAGAATTAACGAACTATTTATCGAATATATGGAATAAAGTATGGTCTGAAAATGGCGAATATAATTATGCCAATTTAAGGTTATTCAAGACAGCTGATAAAATAAAAAACATTTTAGACGCGGGAGTTAATTTTAATAATAAACGAGTGCTTGATATAGGGTGTGGCAACGGCACAACATTAATGTATTTAAGAAAACATTTTAATATAAAAGGTGTTGGAATTGATATATCTAAAAATGTTGTCAAAAAATTGCAAGAAAATATCAAAGATGCGAACCTATCTTTTTATGAGGGGGATTTCAGGAATTTACAAACAATAGAACACAATCAATTTGATATTATTTTGAGTTTTGGGGTTATTGAACATTTTGAAGAGTACGGTCTGGCACTTGCTGAGGCTCGTCGGATATTAAAACCTAATGGTCAGCTTATTTTAATTCAACCACACCTTTTTTCTTTTGGTTTTGTTCAAGAACAATACCTCCGACTAATGAATAAATGGAAGTTTGGAAAACAGAAAGATTTTTCATGTTTTTATTACAGATTACTTTTACAAAAATTAGGATTCAAAGATATTAAATTTTTTACTAAACCACCATATCATGACATGAAATTTACTAGAATATTTGATACTGTTATAAAGAAAGTAATACCATTTTGGGGACATTATTTATATCTTATCGGTAAAAAATAATATGCAATTAAATGAAATGCAAAAATTTTGCAAAGAATTGTTATCAAAAGTAACATACCCTCGTGTCGGTACTATTATCGGTCTTCAGGAGGAACTTGGAAAATTATCAGAAGTAATTATGGATATAGAGATTTATGGGAAACCTTTTGATAAAGACAGAATTGAACAAAAATGTTCAGAAGTGTTTTTTAGTTTTATTGATCTTTGTAATTCGTATGACATTGAGCTTGATAATGTTAGCAAAAATAGAATTGAAGAAATGAAAAAGAAAATTAATAAATGGGAAAAAGAACATGGCGAAACGCTTCAAGATAAACGGAAAAAATTTGACTAAACTAAATATGACTGATTCTACATACAAAAAATCTTTTGGGTTGTTTCTAAGAAGAACAAATGAAAAATCTATTATAGAGAAATTCATAATGGAGAATATTAAATTTAATAAAAAAACAAGCTTTCTTGATATTGGTGCCGGTGACGGTTTTTTAACGTCTAGAATTTCAAAAAAAGTCAAATCAACACTTGTTATTGAGCCAAATCAAAGTTTTCATAAACTGCTTCTAAAACAAAAAGGAATTAGGATTTTGAATAAAACTTGGGAAGAAACCAACTTAAATGAATCATTTGATTTTATTTTAGTAGCTTATGTTATAACCTATTTCCCAAAAACAAAAAGGAAGCAGTTGATAAAAAAAATATATAATATGTTGAATCGTGGTGGCAGTATTCTTATTTTATCCATTGATGCCAAAAAAGGTTCGTGGAGGAAAATACATACTTATTTTTATAAACTAATAAAACACGATCATTGTTCTTCTGATGACGAATTAAAACAAATCATACAGGAATACAGGGTGGTTTCAAAATCATTCAAAACACAAGTGATTTCAAAAGATTCTGATGAAATGTTAAAAATTTTAGGGTTTGATTTTTATAAATATCCTGCTGATTTTTTTAAATTTTCCAGTCATTTAAAGAAATTTATGCAAAAATATTCTGATACGAGCGGAAGCGTAATATTAGAAATGGTGCATAACGCTTATATTATTACTAAAAAGTAATTTTATGGACAAAAAAATAGAGTTAGAATTAAGAGCCGAGATTTCAACACAAAACAAAGAATCGTTTCAAAACCGTCTTATAGATGTGGGGGGTATTTTGCATTCGCATACGAAACGATTATCTGTAATGTATTTTAGTAATACAGGTACAAAAAAATTGGATATACGAGTACGAGTAACAAATGGGGAGTGTGAAGTGGTTGTAAAGTCGGGGTCTTTTGGTGCTCACGATAGAATAGAGATAGCTCAAAAAATTAATCCAGAAGAATTTTTGGGAATGGTAAAAGTATTTGCTCAATTTGATTTTACGATAGAAGTTGGAGAGAGGGAAACTTTTAACTACGTGTTGCCTGGCGATATAATAGTTTCGTTGGTTTCTGCTGGCCCAATTTCGTATGTAGAATTAGAAAAAATGTCATCGGAATCTGATATAGAAAAAAATAATAAATTACTCAAACAATGGGCCGAGCGATTGAAATTACAGCTCTTAAAATCTGAGGAAGAATTTGATATTCTTTGTAAGCGTCTCGCTGAGAAAGTTGATTGGCCATTTCGTGGCACTAATGAAGAATATATTAAATTGAATAAGCTATTTAATTGCTACTTAAATAAATAACAAAAGAAAAGGCGGCTAAATTATTGCAACCTAGCCGCGTATGATTTCTGGTTCGAAAACGATCTTCTCTATCGCTTCGAATGTGTTGTCCCAGCTATCAGGTGAGAAACTCGCGTACACTTTTTTGCAGATAAGCGAATTAACTTCATCAAGATAGCTGTTGAGGAGTTTTGTCCTTATTTGAATCTCTTCTAGTGACTGTGAATTACGACTAATTAGTCTTTCAATCAACCATGCGGGATTATCTGGTAGCAAGGCAATGATGACGGCAGATGGCATTAACTTCTTGACCTTTTGACATCCGACCGGGGTAAGGTCAAGGACAACGTCGTTAGGATGTTCTGAGTCGATGATTTCCTTAACACTCTGTGCGAGGGTTCCGTAATAGTAATTTGAGTACCTATCCCATTCAAGAAAGGAACCCGAATTTACCATTTCGAGGAAAATTGACTCAGATACATACTGATAATTTTCACCATCATCAGATCTCCGCTGTCGAGTGGTAATTGCGGTTGGCACTGCAAAATTGTATTTTCTCACTAATCGCTTAGCGTAAGAAGTTTTTCCGACTCCAGATGGACCAACGAGACACACCACTTTACTCTGCATTCTCATCGCTTCTCCCTTTTGATATTTCAAGAACTTCAATTTCAGTTTGTCTACCAGCAATAATACCATCAACAACTTCGCCTTTATGTTTTCCTATAATCAAGGAAGCAAGGGGTGTGTTGTACGCAAGCATATTACGATCGGGATCTGACTCTCCAAAGCCGACAATCTCCCAAGTGATTTCTTCGCCGTCCCGCACGATTCTAACGCGAGCCCCAATGGTCACTTTGTTGAAACTCACTGGTGGTTCGACAAGTATTGCCTGGTTGAGACATCTGTGCGCATCACTGAGTCGACGATCCATGCCTCTAATATCAATGACGAGCATTTCATATGATGCGTTGTCATGATATTGATCTCCGCCTACCTCTGCCACATAAGCGGTCTGCGATTGAAGTTCTTGGATTTTTTTTTCCAACTCTTCAATCTCTTTATGTAACTTCGTTAAGCCACGCCGAGTAAAATAGAATTTTTTGTTCATCGGTTCTTCTCCTCTTTTGATTGTGAATGTGCTTATCGGGAATATCGTCAACCCGATTTTCTAATCTTATTTCTATATCCTTTTACTGATTTTGTCAACTTTATATAGGTTTGTTGTTTTGTTATAAACTGAATCCAAAAATGGAGTTCAGGTGGCTCGGCAAGGGGGTTTAAGGGGGAGGATGCCGAGTTGTCTGAACAAATGGAATCCGCGCGTTAGCGCAAAACCGAGCAGAAAAATTTTCTTTCCTTTTAAAAGAAAAAATTGCGTGCGAAAAAATTAAAATATGTAGAGAAAATTTTTCTGTTTTAGTTCAGGGTCAAAATGAATTGGAGCGTAGAGATGGTGTTGTCTACATCTACAAAAGAAAGACAGAAAAGTACAGGCAATATGAAAAGGATATGGGCTATATTCAATAAAACAATTTTTGCTACGCCATCCAATTTTAGGGCGCAATTTAAGAGCGTTTTGTTTTGCAAGAATTGTTAGCTGATTTGAAAAAAGAATAATATGAATAAAAATTTTGACGAATTTTTAAAAGAATCTTACGAGGCGATCAAAAAGAATAAGAAGTTGTTTAAAATATAATTTAACTTTTAAAATTACTTAGCAGAATTTCATTTTCAAGCTCTTGGATTTTTTCTTTCATAATTACTTTTTGGGTTCAAATTGAATAATTTGAAAACCATATTTATCAACCTCTTCTTGTGGCCAAAAGGTTTGACCTTTAGTTTTGAGAATATAGGTAGCGACAACTTCAATTTTTCGCCCAGTATATTCTTTTTTGTTTTTGTCCCATTCTTCCAAAATCAAAGTGTCACCCTCGTTAACTTCAAAATCGGCAAGGCGCAATTCCAGCTTTTTCTTGCCGGAAATTATTTTCTCAAAATGTTCGCTCCAAATTTTTTTATGTATTGTTGTCATATTTTTTCCTTAATTCTAAAATTTTGCGGGAAACCCTTAACATCGCGACGATAGCAATCGTCGCAATGAAAAAATACAGAACGAAGGTCATCGATTTCATTTTCTAGTCCACAACTACGCTTGGTATTCTTTTAGGCCCTACCAAGCAAGACCAAATGTGAAAGAATTCCCCATCTCGATCCACCAACAAGTGATGAGTTCAGATAGGGAGCCGAGCTTTCCCGAAGGATTGCTCGGCTCGAAGAAATTAGATGGCGCTCTGGTCGACGAGTTCGCTGACGCGCACACCGAAGATCTCCTCAAACTGCTTCTCGGTGGTCACATAAGAGAGCTCGCCCCTCATCGATTCTTTGCCGTGGGTGCCAATTTCACATCCGTTCGAGAACGGAACGTAGAAACCGGCATCCTGGAACACGTCGCCGCGTTCCTTGATGTGTTCGATGAGCGCGTCCATGAGCCCGGTGTCACCGGTAAACCAAGGCGACTCTTTGAACCGCTCCTGCCGGACGAAGGTGAAGATCGGCACACTCAGATGCCAGGTGCCTTCACTTGCCACGTGAGGGGCCCACCAATACTCTTTGAATTTGGCTTTCTTTTCTCGCTCTTCAAAGAGTTGCCAAATGGCGTTGCGTTTGTGGATGCTCGCCAGAGTTGCCTCATCCACAATAGCCGTGACGCCATTGTTATAGCAGAAGAAAAATTTTTTCATTTTTCCCTCCTTTTATAATCATCTGATGTTATTTTGAGCCCCATCAGACAAGGCTAATTTTCTACTTACAGTAGAGCAAACTTATACCTTCCTGTCAAATGCAAAATCGGTAAATAAAGGGGTTGTTTGGTAGAAAATGGCTTAAGTTAGGCGTTATTGCCTTTCGGCTATTCTCGCAATGTTGAGGACTATAGCGAGCCACAGAGCAGGTATTGAGCGGAAATACACCATCAGTAAATTGAAAATTGGGGCTATGTAAACTGTAGTAAAGAGTAATGGAACCACTTCAACTACTTGAGCGCTATTACAACACTTTTAAATGCGTTCTCCGTTCAATCACATACTGGAACTTACCAACTAACTTGGCTCCCGATAAATCAAACCGACAAACTTCTGAAATAATCTTGCCGAACCTAATCCACAAATCAAAAAAGCGAAATTTGAAATGATGACCTCTCACGCGCCGAGCGCGTGCCAACTCGCAACAATATCTTACGCTCCGACAATGTGGTAACGCCAACCATTCCGCGCCTCGGGCGCGTTCCCTCTGGTCGCGCGCGCAAAACCAAAAATTTCCTTACCTTTCAAAAAAACGGCGGGGGGTGCAGGGGGGGAGCCGCAAAAAATTGAAAGAAAATTTTGGTTTTGCTTGCGACGCTTCACTTCTCAAAAAAGGGCTTATAAAAAATAATGACAAAGTGGTGATATTCTGCTCGCTCTTTTCTCCGTTGCTTGCGTCGCCCTGGGGCTGACCCTTACAGAGATTAGAAAATTGTGTTATGGTCCCATCAAAAGAAGACGATGTTCGTTTTCTCAAAATAGCTCATTCACAATCTCTAAACTGGAGGTGTCAGATGCAATCTAGACAACACTCCCTGGATGCCCATTCAGGAGCCTTAAAGAAATTCTTGTCCGAAAAAGGATGGCGTGGATATCAGTGCGATGGATGCGGTAACATATTCTTTGCAAAGATATCCACCAAGATCGACGTACCCACTTGTGGATGGCACAAATGTGATAAAGGAAACTATCCTTTCCGAACTCTATCAAAACGCAAGAAAATGCTTGAGCCATCACAGATTAGTGCGAAGATGGGCGAGTATTTTCGCTCGGCGGGTTTTGAGTCAGTAACTCCTCGAAATATTGCTGATACTCACGGTCAAACCGACTTGGTGATTGCCGGTGTGCAGATGTTTGACGACATCGTTCATCGCAATCAGCCACTTCTGAATGACAAGGTATTTGTGGCTCAGCCTTGTGTGCGAATGCAATTCCAATCACATGTCGAATCACAAGAAAGCACTTCAACCTCATTTGTAAATGTCTGTACAGAACAGATGGGGGCGAGTTTTGATGAGCATCTGCAATCGGTAGATCACTGGTGCACTGCTCTCTCAAAACTGGGGCTTCACATGAAAGACTTTGTCGTCGTGATGAGAACATCTCAACATAATTGGGGGACAGGGGCGTTCTCAGCGCTTGAGCTCTTTTTCTGCTATGGAGGACTTGAGCTTGGAGACGCTGCGTATCTTCAAATTCCGCAACCAGACCGACCTGCAATCCCGATCAGCGACATAGGATTTGGACTTGAGCGAATCGCTTGGGCGATAAACAAAACAGAATCCTATTTCGACATGTTGATGCCGTTGACGACGGCTGGCACAAGAGAGATGTTTGATGCTTGCCGTACCGTCGCTCTCTTGGTTCTCTGTGGCGTGCAAGCAGCAAACAAGGGGCCGGGCCTCCAGTTCAGGTGGTTTGCGAAGGTGCTTGGTGAGAAATACTATGGCGCGAATCTCTTTGAGGTTTTGCCGTATTATTTCGACTACTGGGCACAATTCATTGCTCCGTCAATCGAACGAGAGAATGCGATCATGCTCGCACGATTGGAAATCGAACGGTTCGTAAACCTGAAGATTTGCAATGAATTGAATCTTCCGCCACCACGTGATGAGACCACGATTGCATATTTGGATCGTTTGGTATATACTCATGGTATGAGTATATACGAACTTCGCAGGGTGATACAAATATTATGCAAAATGTGAGCAAAGACAACCGTATATACTTGTCGGGGGGAGGTAATGAAGAACAATCATTTCCCCTCGACAAGTTTTTTTTTGAAACATTTCCGAAGAATGGTAATTTTTTGTATATACCCGTAGCACTTCGTGGCAACAAGCTGTACCCGACAGCACACCTTTGGATGAAAAAAGTATTAGAACTTCACAATCGAAGTGATGTTCAATTTGAAGTAGCAGACGACCTCGCAAAGTATCAACTTGAAGATTTGAAGAAATTTGATGCTATATATATTGGTGGCGGCAATACATGGAATTTAATGCAGGAACTTAGAAATTCAGGTTTCTCTCATGAATTCGTATCGTATATTAAGAATGGTGGCGTGGTATATGGTGGCAGCGCCGGAGCTATTGTACTTGGAAAAAACATAGATACTCACAATGACGAAAATAAAATAAATCTCAAAGACACAGCTGGCTTTAATCTTCTCGGTGATTATTCGGTAGCGTGCCACTATACAAATGAGCAAGAGAGCCTATTTAGAGAATGGGTCGTATCTAACAAATCACCGATAGTGTGCTTGTCGGAAGAGACCGGATTGATATTTGGAAACGATTCCGTTTTATGTGTAGGAACCAAGCCCTGCGTTATATATCTTACTAGTGGCGTAAAAAAGGAAATTCAACCGAACGCATCTTTTTCAAAATAAAAAGTACCCGCGCCATCTAAGGAACGGGTACTAAAGTTAGAACAAGTTTAGTTCTCCTCTTATAATTTTTCTGGTGGTTTCGTTAGCGTTAGACAAAGCGCGTTCGACAATCTCTTCGATCATCTGGCGCTCTGTCGGTGTTGCCTCCCTACCGCAAACATCAACACATGCAGACCACGGATCGGACAGGCTTCGGCCCATCTGAGACGTGAGATATACATATGTCTCAAGTCCGGTGAGATGGAATATCTCTTCGGAAATGAGAGAGGAGATGGCGGTGTAGAGCTTTCCCACATGGTATACAGGGTTTTTACCGCAGCAAGCCTCCATACTCATGTGTCGAGTAAACGGAATGACTCCGTTATACCGATTCCCTCGACCAACGACGCCTTCATCACCGCTTTCGATGGCGCTGCCCGTCAACGTAAGGTAGTAGTCCGACTTGTTCGGATTGTCCCTCGTGTTGAGTGAGACAGTTATATCAAATTGCCCAAACTTAGACATTACCAACTGCTTGATAATATCTGTCAGGAGCTTTATCTTTTTGAAGTAAAACTCCTTGCTTGGGGTGTGAACCGCAACGAATGGTACACAGACAGTCAGACTCAAGCGTTTTTGGATACGCTTTGCCATAACCTTGATGTCAGTGCCCACATACGGATGGAGTTTTTTGAACTCTCGTCCGTTCAGCGTGGTCTCAACGAGCATCACGATCTGCTCAGTCGTACTCAACGGACTGTAGGCCACTGCGGTTGAGGTGTCGTTCGATCGCAAACTGTTGTTGTGGAAAACCGCAAACTCTTTTTGAGGAATCTCAAAGAAGAATTTGCGTTCATTTTGCGTTGAGCCGTCGGCGTCGTAGACAACGCCGGGACCGGGTGCAAAATGCGTGTTGTCCACGATAGTGAGCCACTGGTCCAGATCGAGAAGTGGTAAAACTTCTCCAAAATGCCGGTAGACCACATCTTTGACGATCTCGAGGTAAGGAATTGCCTCCTGCTGATATGTCCGAGTGAATCGGCAGTTGAGATACAGTCTGACTGGCTTCTGCATCTCACCACCGCCAAATTTTACTTTGGCGGCGCCACCGGATAGTGCGATCTTGTCGACCATGTGTCGCAAGATGATGCCGTAGCGTTCCAAGCAGTACTGAGAGTATGCTTGAGACACCTTTTCTGCGATCGTGTCGCACAGAGTATCGGGATGACCAATACCCTTTCGCTCCACAATTTCGAAAGGAGTGTCGTCCACTCCGGTTTTTCTCGATGAGTAGACGAACAGGTTTGTCTTATCCATGTTTACCTCCAGTTTCTATGTCGTGAGTGTTTGTTGTCAGAATTTCTTATCCTTTGGCTTGATGAATTGCAGTCCTGTGTAGGATTGTAGCACCTCAGGGATAAGTACCGTACCATCAGCCTGCTGATTGTTCTCGAGAATGGCGAGCATCGTTCGAGTGACAGCCACAGCAGTGCCGTTGAGGGTGTGAACAAACTCAGTCTTTCCAGAAACACTGCTCTTGAACTTGGTGTTCAAGCGCCGTGCTTGGAAATCGGTGCAGTTTGACGCGGACGTCACTTCACCGTATCCACCACTTTCGCCGACGAAAGGCATCCATGCCTCGATGTCGTACTTCCGATAAGCTGGGGTCCCCAGATCGCCCTTGCATATGAGCAAAACGCGGTATGGAAGCTTCAGGGCTTGGTAAAACTCCTCCTCGATTGCGAGCATCTCTTCATGAGCGATCGTGCTCTTGTCGGGATGCACAAACTGGTAGAGTTCAACCTTGCTGAACTGATGCACTCGGTAGAGTCCCTTGCTTTCACGACCACCACTACCAGCTTCTGTCCTGAAGCAGTGGCTGACGCCGGAGATCTTGATTGGAAGATCTTTCTCCGGAATCACGATCTTAGCCAGGTAGCCACCGATCGTGATCTCAGAAGTGCCGATGAGGCTCAGGTCTCCTTCTGTAAGAGAGTAGATCTGGCTTTCGGGTCCTCGCGGAGAGAATCCGGAAGCTGTGATGATCTCGTCACGAGCGAGTTCCGGTGTTGTCACCGGAGTGAAGCCGTGCTTGATTGCCAGATCGAGCGCGAAGCGGATAAGACCAAGTTCGAGAAGAACAGCTTCGTTCTTCAGGAAGTAGAACTTCGAGCCGGTGACTTTCGCTGCCGCCTCAAAATCCAGGATGTCCAACTTCTTGCCTAATTCGACATGGTCGAGCGGCTTGAAGCCGAACTTGGTGGGCTCACCGACATGTTTGATGGGAACGTTGCCATGCTCATCCTTGCCAGAAGGAACATCGGGGGCGACAAGATTGGGAATCTTGAGCACCTCTTCTGTGTACTCCTTCTCCACAGTTGAGATCTCTTCCTTGAGCGTTGACATGATCTGCTTGAGACCCGCAATTTCGGTCTTGAGCTGTTCGCGGGTCGCTTCGTCAGCGCCCTTGAACTGCCCGGAGATCTGGTTGGACCGGTGTTGCGCCCTCTCAAGGCTTTGCCTCTTCTGCTTCAGAAGCCTGTATAGGGCTACGGTCTTGTCTACATCGGCGTTAGCGTTACGATCGAGCGTGTTTTGCCTAACGAAATCGACGTTGTCGAGAATGAATCGAATGTCTAACATCTGACACCTCCAGTTTAGAGATTGTGAATGAGCTATTTTGAGAAAACGAACATCGTCTTCTTTTGATGGGACCATAACACAATTTTCTAATCTCTG
>Ga0209723_1006228_pt1 | contig 11663 bp, 8 predicted proteins | sample BiotimSIPDNA_2_FD_185750 | JGI IMG/M metagenome (GOLD analysis project Ga0209723, IMG submission 185750) | Anaerobic biogas reactor microbial communites from Washington, USA - Biogas_R2 time_0 SIP DNA (SPAdes) (version 2) | ecosystem: Engineered > Bioreactor > Anaerobic > Unclassified | place... | reverse complement strand
AAATCGCAGTTGGATGAGGCAAAAAACCGTAACCTGTTGAGCGCTAAGGCTTTCAGGCGTCTTGATCTTATCACCTTGTCGATAAGACCTGCGCCGCCTTCAAGCCTTATCATCCCAACATCTTACGGTTTTTTGCTCTCCCCATCTGCGACTTTTAGGTTTAAAAAATCTCTGTCCTCTGGTATCGTGAGGATAATAAAAAAGCCACTGACATAAATGTCAGTGGCCTATGTATTGAGAAAATCAAAAGATCGAAAATCAGTAGTTCAGGCGATCTTTTTATCTTTTTTCAGTGAATAGATTGGCAGCGCTTCTTTAAGAACCGCCTCTTTAGTCACCATCACCTCTTTTACATCGTTCCGGGATGGTACTTCGAACATGATAGGAAGCAGTGCCCCTTCCAGCACGCTTCTGAGTCCGCGCGCTCCGGTCTTTTTGTTGCATGCGATCCTGACAACTTCCCGCAGGGCATCGCGGGTGAATGTCAGGCGAATGCCTTCCATCGAGAAGAGTTTCTGGTATTGCCTGGTGAGAGCATTTTTGGTTTCTGTGAGAATCTGCATCAGTGTTGCCTCATCGAGCTCATCAAGACCAAGAACCATCGGGAGTCTTCCGACAATTTCAGGGATGAGACCGTACCTGATCAGATCATCCGGTTCCACTTTACGAAGGATTTCCCCGACCTTATGGCGGCTCTTTTTCTTGACCTCCACATTAAAGCCCATCCTGCTTTCGCCGATTCTACCTTCGATAATCTTGTCCAGCCCTTCAAAGGCACCTCCGCAGATAAAGAGAATATCCCGGGTGTTGATCTGGATAAGATTCTGTTCAGGATGTTTCCTTCCGCCTTTAGGCGGGATGCTTGACAAGGTTCCTTCCAGAATCTTGAGCATCGCCTGCTGAACGCCTTCCCCCGATACATCGCGGGTTATCGACGGATTAGCCGATTTGCGGGAGATTTTGTCAAACTCATCTACATATATGATCCCTCTTTCAGCCTTGGGAACATCGTAGTTTGCCGCCTGAAGCAGCCTTACAAGCATGTTCTCGACATCTTCGCCTACATAGCCGGCCTCGGTGAAAATCGTGGCATCTACAATTGAAAATGGCACTTTGAGCAGACGTGCAAGAGTCTGAGCGATAAGGGTTTTTCCGGTACCTGTCGGCCCGATCATCAGAATATTTGATTTGTCAATCTCTACTCCATCATTATCGTTCTGTGAACGGGACAATATTCTTTTAAAATGATTGTAAGCGGCGACACAAACCCCCGTCTTTACTTCATCCTGACCGATTACATACTGGTCGATAAATTCCTTCATCTCTCTTGGAGAGGGAAGATTGTCGATACTGAGGTCGCCTGGAACAGTTGAGCGTTCCTCCCGCAGTATCTCATTGCACATCTCTACACATTCGTTGCAGATATGCACAGATGGACCGGTGATCAGTTTTCCGACCTCATCCGGTCCTTTACCGCAGAATGAACATTTGATTCCCGGATACCGGGGTCTGGTTGACATACGTGATTTATTCCCTTGCTGTCAAAATTTCATCAATCAGTCCGTAAGCTTTCGCTTCTTCGGCCGACATGTAGAAGTTACGGTCGGTATCCCGGGAAATAACCTCTATGCCCTGACCTGAATGCTTCTGGATGATCTCATTCAGATTGTTCTTTACGCGTACAATTTCCTTCGCGTGAATCGCAATGTCGGCAGCCTGCCCGCCAGCTCCGCCGATCGGCTGATGAAGCATCACCCTGGCGTGGGGGAGCGCAAACCGTTTCCCTTTTGTGCCGGCTGCAAGAAGCACTGCTCCCATGCTGGCGGCCTGCCCGATACATATGGTGGATACATCGGGTTTTATGTACTGCATCGTGTCATAGATAGCCAGCCCGGATGACACAACACCGCCGGGGGAGTTTATATAGATGGTTATGTCTTTTTCAGGATCCTCATATTCCAGGAATATGAGCTGAGCCATAACCAGGTCTGCAGTTGTATCGTCAATGTCGGATCCCAGGAAGATGATCCGCTCTTTTAACAAACGCGAATAAATGTCGTAAGAACGCTCGCCTCTTCCGGTCTGCTCAATTACCATTGGAACCAGTGGCATAACTAATCCTTTCTTATTACGAATTCCTGTTCTATTATTACCAGCCGGAGGAAAAATTATTGCACAGAAAAACTGTTTTTTTGCTGACCGGGCGCACACTTTTCTCAGCTCCGGATGAGGAAAAAAGATAACCCGGTTATCAAAAAAACAGAATATAAACAAAAAATATCTCTGCGCACCGGCCGGTAGTTAAATTTTTGCAACCAGCCACCGATGAATCAGAAACTTTCACCGCAAGGCTTATTCCCTGACCTCAGAACTGCCTTCCCCGATAAGATAGTCCAGAGTTTTCTGCTCTTTGAGATCATCACGAATTCTAAGAGTCGTTCCGTTTTTGCGGAAATTCTGCTTGAGCTCCTCAAAAGGCTGGTTGTAAATATCCGCCAGACGCTGGATTTCCTTATCAACCTCTTCCTGGGTCGCTTTAATATTCTCTTTATCTGCGATAAATTCGATAATCCGCTGACGCTTGATGGAACGCACTGCAGTATCGTTATATCTGGATTCCAGTTCTTCACGGGTGGGCGCTGCAGTTCCGGGGCGCTGATACCGCGTGGCTTCCTGCTGCATGTAATCTATAAACTGCTCTACCCGGGCAGGGGGCACCTCGAAAGGATTATTTTCTATCAACTTATCGATTGCTTTGTTGTAAGCCTCGTTTTTTGCCTTGTTTTTCTCTTCTTCCTCAATGTTCTTTTTAAGCTGCTCCCGCAGCCCCGCCTCATCTTTCATCTCTCCACCGAGTTTCTTGAAAAACTCTTCGTTTAGCTCAGGCAGAACCTTTTCCTGAACCGCAATAATCTTTATTTGAAACTGCCCGCCTTTACCCGCTACGTCGGCATCGGGATAGTCTTCGGGAAAATTTATGTCAAGATCGACAATATCATTTGCAGAGTGCCCGATCAGGCCCTTGTCAAAATCCTTTATCCGGTTTTCTCCGCCAAGCTCAATAGGGTAATTGGGGTTTTTAATATCCGGGCGTTCCTGCCCATCGATAGATACTTTCAGGTACTCATAGCTGAGAAAATCACCTTTCTTTGCCTCACGCTCCACGTCTTTAAATTCGGCAAAACGTTCCCGGAGCTGACTGAGAGCATCATCTACATCACTGTCCTTGATCTTCTTTGGTGATGATTTAACTTTGAGTTTGTCGTATCCCTTGATCTCTATCTCAGGGTCAACCTGTGTTTCTACTGTAATATGAATTGCCTCCCACTCAGGCGCCTTCATATCAGTTACATTTGCAGGAGAGACGGGGGTGATTTTGTTTTCATCACAGGCATCCTTGTAAGACTTCTGTATAAGCTCGTCTACCACTTCCGCTCTTATGGCTCCGCCAAAGCGCTGCTTTATTATAGTCAGTGGAATCTTTCCAGGCCTGAATCCGGGAAGCTTGATGTCCTTTTTAACTTTACTTAATTTCTGGTCAAACGCACTCTGTACTTCCTGCTCCGGGATTTCAATTTCGAGTATCCTCTTCCAGCTTTCCGGTTCTGAAACAGTTGCTTTCAAGTGTAAATAGCCTCCTGAGTGATTGTTAATTTGCCAGAGTTATGAGATTTGCGAGGGGGGGGACTCGAACCCCCACAGGTCGCCCTACCAGATCCTAAGTCTGGCGCGTCTGCCAGTTCCGCCACTCTCGCTGAAAATTCCCCTGAAAGGGATAAATCTAATGAAAATAAGTGATATTCAGGAAAATTCCAAACCAGATGGAAGGAAATTATGAATTACGAAATTATGAATTACGAATTACGGATTTCGGAAAGCGGCGACTTCAGTTTTCAACTGTTCCTCGGCAACTTGCAACTTTTGTCCCGCAACTTGTAACTTTCAACCTGTGACATTAAACTTGTGTCTTGCAACCTGAAACTTGTGTCTTGTGTCTTGCAACTTGTGTCTTGTGTCTTGCAACTTGTGACTTTCGACTATGAACCGTTCCGGAACAGCAGATTTACCTCTTCATTACGGCACTGTCCCTAAGTGGCTCTCAGAGCGCATGACTGCCCTCGGAAGAGAGATCGTTTCTGCCATAGTTGAAGACTACGGGCCCGATGAGGTATTAAGAAGGCTTTCTGATCCGTTCTGGTTTCAGGCGCTGGGATGTGTACTGGGAATGGACTGGCATTCCTCCGGGATCACTACTTCTGTCACCGGCGCGCTCAAAAGAGCCATCAACCCCCTTTCCAGTGAGCTGGGACTTTATGTGTGCGGCGGAAGGGGCAAACACTCCTTACGCACTCCGCAGGAATTGATGGACCATTCGGGAAAAACCGGTCTTGATGGTGAGTCGCTGGTGAAAGCCTCAAAACTGAGCGCAAAAGTGGATAATACCTGCATTCTGGATGGCTTCAGCCTTTATCTTCACACTTTTATAGTGTCCCGTGATGGAAACTGGGCGGTAGTGCAGCAGGGAATGAATCAGGAGACCCGCATGGCCCGCCGCTATCACTGGCATTCGAAGAATGTAAGGTCATTTGTAGATGATCCCCATACCGCGGTAATAGGCGCCAATCAGGGAATGATCATCAACCTCAGTGACAGCAGAGCATCCGATAACAGGAGAGGAATCACCGAATTTCTGCTTCAGCATCCCGATAAACAGCTTCAGGAACTTCGTCACCTTACAATGCCATCACCCCACCAGGTCAGGCCGGAACATGTTAATTCAAAGCGTCTGGGCGCAGTGCTCACACTGGCTTACGAGAAACAGTACCGGGAGTTTACCGATGTATTGCTGCTTCCAGGAGTGGGCCCCCGTACAATTCAGTCTCTTTCTCTTGTAAGTGAGGTGATTCATGGTGCCCCGGGGCGTTTTGATGATCCGGCAAGGTTTGCCTTTGCCCACGGCGGAAAAGATGGAGCCCCGTTTCCTGTTCCACTGAAAATCTATGATGAGAGTATTTCTGTTCTGCGTAATGCGGTGAACAGAGCCAGGCTGGGAAACAGCGATAAATTGAGGGCCATTCAGGCCCTTGGAAAATTGACTCAGGCCATAGAAAGAAGACATGAGCCGTTTGCCGATGTAAAAAAGGTCATAAGGCATGAATGGAAAAATTCCGCAAAGTATGGGGGTATGACAATAAAAGGTCCTGTAGCGGAGAAAAAAGATATAAAGAATGAAGGGGAGCAGTTGTCGTTGTTTTGAAACCAGTAGTTGACGTCCTCACCCGGTCAGAAGTCGAGAAAAGTGGTCAACATTTGTAAAAGTTACATTCGTGTTTTCCGGTCATTCGTAATTCATAATTTTCTTTTTGGAAGAGGGTGTCCCCTCTTTCGCTCCAGGCCGTCGAGGACGCCGGTCTTACGCTATCACCCCGTGTTGTCCACCGGTTGTGGAGGCAGTTACCACCATTACGGTTTCGTTATTCCTTCTCAACGCACAGACGAACTGTAGGTAGATTAAAATTGTTGTAGCCTGGAAGAACCAAGGTTGTAACATTCGGGTAAATAAAGGTAGTTACATTGGTTTCGGAATGGAAGAAGCCCTCCCTGACGGTCAGGCCTCGGAATAGTATACGGATAGTACACGGATAGTAAACGGATAGTAAACGGATAGTAAACGGATAGTAAACGGATAGTAAACGGATAGGACCCGAAATGGTGAGCAGGCACGATAATCGGAGCCCCGACTGTCAAGGAGGGGTCATACAAACAGTTAAGAATTTTTGGAAGAGGGCGTTCCCTCTTTCGCTCCAGCCCGTCGAAGATGCCGGTCTTGCGCTATCACCTGGTGCTGTCAACCGGTTGTGGAGGCAGTTACCGCCTTCACGGTTTCGTCATTCCTTCTCAACGCACAGACGAACTGTAGGTAGATTAAAATTGTTGTAGCCTCCCGGAAATTAGATAAGTAAGGTCGGTGAATATAACGTGTCAGGATTGTAAACGAGAACAATACTCATTTAAAATTATAAATTACGAAAATTATGAATTACGAATTTCGGATTAACCACGGGTTCATAGGTTCAGAGGTTCTTTCTTGGTGAACGTTGAACCCTGAACGCTGAACGCGAAACGATGACCTATATCCAGAATGGTACATGCTTGATTCTTACAGGCTATAATAAATTTTAATCTACCACCAGTTCGCCACTGCGCTGCAAGGTCGTTTGAAAATGTGAAGACCCTGCCTGCCTCCACAAAAGGTGGACAACACGGGGTGATAGCGGAAGACCGGTTTCTTAACCGGGCTGGAGCGAAAGAGGGAACGCCCTCTTAAAAAAAATTACGAATTACGAAATATGAATTACGAAGTACGCGGGCACCCTATTCCAAAAAAATCTCAGTCCTATTTTTTATCTTTACCAAAAACTCTTTTTCGAAAAATTCGGGTATCATTTGTGAAAGAAAGCTGCATTTTTCAAGGGCACGGTTTTTTTAATAAAAATATCTTGATTTTTAATTTTTCTGAACTGTATACTTTAGACATAATCAGCAACTTTAGTTGAGCATTCATACGGACTGCTCGGGAAAGGGGGAGCAAAACAGGGTTATTTTCTGTTTTAATTCACCTATTTTAAATTTTTGATCAAACTTGAGGAGGAATTATGAGTAGAAATAAAGGTTTTACACTGATTGAGCTTATGGTTGTTATTGTAATTATGGGTATTCTGGCGGCTCTGGCAATTCCGAAATTTACAAATGCTTCTGCAAAAGCAAAGATGAGCGAGGCTCCGCCCGTATTGGCAGCATACGAATCTGCACAATTGGCACGCCTTGCTGAAACAGGAACTATCGGTGCACTTTCGGATTTGATTTTTGATGCTCCCGACAGTACCGATTGGTGGGGCTGGGATGGTGCTACTCTTGGAGAATATCAGGCTAATGCGCTAGTCGCAATGGGTAATTTTGAAGCGGGGTCTTATCTAAAAACAAAAGTTGACAGCGCCAGCGCTATCAGCCATTTTTCAAATGATTCTACAAATGCCAACAAGTTCCTTCCGAACTTCAATGCAAAAGGCGAATAAGAAGTACAGTAAGCAATCAGCAATACTTAAGGGTCCCTCCGGGACCCTTTTTTTATTATTGCGGGAGAGTAAAATAGAAGCAGGCTCCTTTACCGATCTCTCCTTCAGCCCAGATCTTCCCGCAGTGCTTTTCGATAATCTTACTGACTGTGGCCAGCCCGGTCCCCGTACCTTCAAATTCACTCTCTGAATGGAGTCTCTGGAAGATGCGGAACAGCTTCGCGGCATATCTGCTGTCAAAACCTGCCCCGTTATCTTTAACAAAGTAAATGAGCTCTCTGCCTTTAGATTCAGTTCCAAATTCAATTTTTGCACCGGAGGTTTTTCTGGTGAATTTCCAGGCATTGGAAAGCAGGTTCTGAAGCACGACTGTAATGAGAGTGGGATCGCAGTAAGCAGACAGATTCTCCTGAATCATTACATCCACACACCGCTCAGGTTCCTGGCTCCTGAGATCATCTATGACAGTCAGCGCGATTCCGCTAAGGTCAGTTCTGATTTTATTAAGCTTTGAGGTGGTTAACTTCGAGAGAGAGTAGATTGCCTCAATCATTTTTTTCATTCTAATAACAGAAGAGTTGATCCGCTCTACGCGCTCTTTCCCCGTGTTATCCATCTGCTGAGAATAGTCTTCCTGAAGAATGCTGCTGATCCCCTCGATTGAGCGCAGGGGGTTTCGCAGGTCGTGAGCAAGTGTATATGCATACAGGTCGAGTTGATCATTGGATTTTTTGAGCGATACTCTTTCCATCTGCAGCTGTTTACTGTGCTCCTGAGATTCAAGCTGAAGTTTGACATTTCTGGAAATGATCAAACTCGTAATGAAAATTGTAAAAATAGAGAGGCCACGGTTATAAATTATGATCCAGGAATCGATATGATAGCTTGAAACGAAGTACCCTGCGATGATTAAAATAGTACTCAGGATCGTGATATGAAAAATTAACCGCCCGGATTTTGCGGACCATGCTGCAAGAAGCGGGATCGTATAAAGCATCCCGTCTGCAACACCCTGGGGTGTGAAGTAGTCCAGAACAAAGATAAGAAAGCATAAAAGGAACACCAGTAGGTCGAAACGGAAAAATATTGGGTTTGTTACAGCCATCTGATTCAAAACGTATCAATCATTATGCCTGTATTTGACAGGGACGGAATGCTTTTATAATTTTAGAAAAAAGAGAGAAGAGCAGTCATTCCCCAATTTCTTTCTGTTTCTTTTTAGTTCAGAAGATTACTCAGGAATTATTTTTAAAGAAAATAAGCCGTATTTTAGTGTTGGTCTTTTTATATCTATGAAAATTTTTCAGCAAAGTCTTCAGAGAGCTCTTCAAGACTTATCAAAACTTCCTGAGAACATAAGAACAACAGTTCAGACATTGGTGCTCAGTCTGGCAGCTGCGGCCGGTTCAGTGCTGTTTATGCTGCTTATCAATTTAGTATTCAAGATGCTCTATATAAGAGCATCTTCATTATCGACTGGCACCTTTCTTATTCTGAGCTTTATCTTCACTATAACATCCTCGTTTGCAGTTGCCCTGCTATTGAAGAAAAATCCTGCTGCTGCGGGCAGCGGCATACCCCAGGCCAAAGCTGCTTACTGGAAAGACCTTGGATATATTCCTCTTAAAACTGTAGTAATCAAGTTTATTGCAGGGATAATCAGTGTAGGCGGCGGAGCAAGCCTGGGGAGAGAGGGCCCGACGATATTTCTTGGGAGCGGGATAGCATCATGGCTTTCCGGCCTGACAGGAACAGCCAAGCGACAGCGCAGAGCGGCACTGGCTACAGGTGCCTCAGCCGGACTTGCTGCTGCATTCAACACCCCTCTTGCCGCTATTACTTTCTGCATAGAAGAGCTCATTAATGATCTTAACACCCGATACCTTGGCCGTGTCGTTCTGGCTTCGCTTTTCGGGGCCTTGACTGTTTATGCTATGGTGGGAAAACAGCCGTCCTTTACACTTCCGAATGTGACAAGTGAATACTGGCTGACGTATGTTCTTATTCCATTAGTCGCCCTCTTTTCTTCTTTGCTTGGTGTGATTTTTCAGAAATCAATACTGCGTATCCGTCCTAAAACCAAAAAATCAAAGCTTTACCCGGGATGGTTAAGTCCCTGTGTCGGCGGTGTTCTTACCTGGATTATCGGATCTGCAGTCTTCCTCTCTACCGGTAAAATCGGTATTTTCGGTTTAGGCTACAACGATCTTTCAGACTCTCTTGTAAATGGCACAGTCTGGTGGATCGCAGGGATTCTTCTGGCGGGAAAACTGGTTGCGACAGTGATCAGTTACGCTTTCGGGGGCTGTGGCGGAATTTTCTCGCCTACACTTTTTATAGGTGGAATGTGCGGTGCCCTGATTTCCGGGCTGGCCTCTCTGTGGCTTCCGGCAACAGCTTCGGATCATGTTATACTTTCCACAATAGGAATGAGTGCCTGTCTTGGAGCAGTGATACGGGCACCCCTTACATCAACACTCATAGTTTTTGAAATGACCCATCAGTTTGAGATTGTGCCCGGACTGATGCTCAGCGCTGTGGTCAGTCAACTAGTCGGCCATCTTGCCGGGAAACACAATCTCTACGATGCTTTACTTCTGCAGGACGGGCATGAACTTCTGAAGATAAAGCCGCCAAGGGATCTTCAAAGCTGGCAGAATGTCCCGGTTTCACATATCATGTGTTCCAAACCGGTGGTGGCAGATTCTTTAGAACCAGAAAAACTTGGTTCTATTCTGGCATCAACACCTTACAAACGATTCCCTTTTATACAGGAAAACAAAATTGCCGGTCTATTGACAAGAGAGTCGATTGAACTCGCGCTCTCTTCAGGCGGACAACCCCAGATCGCTGAAGTCTGTATCACAGATATAAATTCAACGGTAAAGGAAGCGGCAGACCGGTTCATGCATTCTCCTCATGGATTTCTGGTCATAACAGACTCAACGAAAACGACTCCCGCAGGGATTCTTACCCTCCACGATCTCCTTCGCGCACAAGCCTCGGTAGCAGAATAGCAGTTTACCTGAAAATCCTGGCATACCGGTTGCAGTCAGCATAGCCTTTAAGGGCTTTTTAGCATGGCAAAATTCATCCGTGATTTGATTTACTGGCTTAATCAGAGCCTGTGGTTTATTCCGCTTGTAATGATTATTCTGACATTCGCGCTCTCTTTTCTCTTCATACAAATAGATAAATCCCTTCATTTGCATGTTGATCCTGAACAGTTCGATTTCCTGTTTAAAAGCCAGGATGGCGCCAGGCAGGTGCTGGCCACTATAGCAGGATCGATGATTACAGTGGCCGGTGTGGTTTTCTCTATCTCTCTGGTTGCAATTTCCATGGTATCTTCACAGTATGGCCCCAGAGTGCTTCCTGACTTTATGAGAAACCGTCTGAATCAGATTGTACTTGGAATTTTTTCTGCCGCATTTCTTTACTGCACTATAGTGCTTGCGGAATTCTCCTGGCCCGATGAATTGCAGGTCGTTCCGGTAGTGTCAATTTACTTCGGATTTGTGCTCTCCCTTTTAAGCATCATAGTGCTTATCTATTTCATTCACAACATACATAATTCAGTTCAGATAACCACAATTATCGCACACTCTGCTAAAGAGATCGATAAATACATTGAAAAAACATATCCGCTCTATAAATCCGGTTATTGTGAAAGCCCACCTGACAGAGATGGACTTGTTGTGAACTCTGTAAAGAGCGGTTATGTGCAGGATATCGATGATGAAGGGCTACTGATCTATTCAGAGAAACATGACCTGGAAATTGATGTGCTGCGTAACCCTGGTGAATTCGCGGCGGCAGATTCGCCTTTAGTGAAAGTGAAAAACTGGCCCTATCACAGATCTGCAAAAAAACTGGAAAAAAGGATGAATTCATTTTTCTCTATCGGGGCTCAACGTACGCCAATAATGGATATACTATATAATGTGGAAAAACTGGTGCAGATCGCTCTGCGGGCCCTCTCACCGGCAATCAATGATCCCCTTACGGTTCTATTGTGCATCGATCGCTTAGGAGAAGCTCTTGTTAAAACAGCTTACCGTTTCGATCCTCACTGCTCATTTGCCGATAGAAAAGGCAAAATCAGGCTGCATATCTCTTTTCCCACTTTTAATGACCTGCTCTATGAGGGGTTTGAGCCGATTCTGCTTTTGGGCAGATCAAATCCGCGTGTGATCTTGCATCTGGTGAATATCCTTACAGAAATCACAGAGCATGTGAATAGTTCCTCCAGACTGGAAGCAGTAGCTGAGTTAGCAAAGGCAATTGAGATAGAAGAGGGGGACAGGATGTCGATTCACAGGAAAAAACTGTTTCCTGCTTACAAGCGGCTGCATGCGAAAATCTATGAAGTCAGAAAAAGATTGACGGCTCAAGAAAAATAGAGCGGCAGGTTGCTTAATGCGAAATATCTAAATGCGAAGCGTTTACCCTTTGCGGTCTTTGCGTCCTCTGGTGTGCCAGTCGAACTGGCCACTCTTGATAGATGAAAGGGTCTATCCATGTTAATTGCTCATTTGACATGTAGAGACGGCCTCTCTTGTAAGGGTAACCGAACAGGGGGAGCAG
>Ga0209723_1006227_pt1 | contig 11665 bp, 5 predicted proteins | sample BiotimSIPDNA_2_FD_185750 | JGI IMG/M metagenome (GOLD analysis project Ga0209723, IMG submission 185750) | Anaerobic biogas reactor microbial communites from Washington, USA - Biogas_R2 time_0 SIP DNA (SPAdes) (version 2) | ecosystem: Engineered > Bioreactor > Anaerobic > Unclassified | place... | reverse complement strand
CCCAGCGGAGCGCCGGGGTGTGTACTGACCCATTACTGTTGGTCACCGATTACGTTTTGTTAATGTACAGCCTAAGTTGAAACCTCTGGCGCAGGAATGATATTAACTATATTCCTTATCGTTAGTCGCCTCCTCCTCCACGCCCCCAACCTAAGGCATTTATCATGGCATTGCTCTCCCGCTCCACGCCCTCACCACGCCCAGTCCGCGTCCTGCAATTTGGCGAAGGCAACTTTCTGCGCGCCTTCATCGACTGGATGATTCAACGCCTCAACCAGAAGACAGACTTCAACGGACAAGTCCGAATCATCCAGCCGTTGCCGCATGGCATGGCCGACCAGATTAACGCCCAGGGCGGACTCTACACGCTCATCCTCCGCGGCATTGAGAATGGCAAGCCTGTCGAAAAACGTGAAATCATCGATGTGGTCAACGACTGCCTGAACCCCTATACGCATTGGCCCGAGGCCGTGCAACTCGCTTGCAGCTCAGACTTGCGCTTCGTCTTCTCCAACACGACCGAGGCCGGCATCGAATTCAAACCAGAGCCCTACACCCCGGAAAAATGCCAGAATACCTTTCCCGCCAAGCTGACCAGCCTCCTCTATGCTCGCTTCCAGGCAGTCAAGGGCGACCGCCAGCGCGGCCTGATCATCATTCCCTGCGAACTAATCGATCAAAACGGCAGCACTCTCAAAGAATGCATCCGCCTGTACGCGGCACTGTGGCAGCTGCCCGCCGCTTTCACCACCTGGCTCGACCAGGCCTGTCTCTTCGTCAACACCCTCGTCGACCGCATTGTCGCCGGCTATCCACGCGCTGAAGCCGCACGCCTGGAGGCCGAACTGGGCTACCAGGACAAACTCATCGACTGCGGCGAAATCTTCCACCTCTTCGTCATTGAAGGCCCTGCATCTTTAGAAGACGAACTGCCCTTTGCCAAAGCCGGCCTCAATGTCATCTTCACTGACAATCAGGCTCCGTACCGAACCCGCAAAGTGCGCTTCCTGAACGGCGCCCACACGGCCAGCGTCCTGGCCGCAATCTTGGACGGACTGACCTTTGTTGACGAAATGATGGCTGACAGGATCTTTGGCGCCTTTGTCGCCCGAGCCATCAACCATGACATCTTTCCGACCGTCAATCTACCGGATGACGAAAAACGCTCCTTTGCCGACTCTGTACTCGAACGCTTCCGCAACCCCTACGCCCAGCACCGATTGTTGTCGATCTCCCTCAATTCCGTCTCCAAATGGAAAGTGCGGGTGCTGCCCAGCCTCCTGGACTACGTCAAGCTCAAAAACGACTTGCCGCCAACCCTGACTTTCTCCCTAGCTGCCCTGCTCAGATTCTACGAAATCGAACGCATGGACGGCAATACCGCCGTGGGACGCTCAGTCTTCGGTAAATACCCGATTGACGACTCACCAGAAGTCCTGGACACCTTCGACGCCCTGACCGGCAAATTCGCCGAAGACGCTGATTTCCATAGCTATGCTGCCGCAGCCCTTGGTGAGACGTCGTTCTGGGGCGATGACCTGAACCGCATCCCCGGACTGACCAACACCGTGGCCTACTATTTGGCACATATTCATGTCAAAGGAACCCGCGCCGTTGCCAAGAGCATCCTGCAAGAATGCCGCTGAACACAGCTGGGATAAAATTAGAGACCTTCCGAGCCACCTGCGCCGCCTCCTCGGACCTGTCAAGCCAAAACAGCGCTTTTATCCCCGGTCAATCGCATTATATTGTTTTAGACTCAGTGGTTCACAACAACATCATCTAACCGAGGACATATTATGCTGAACAAACACCTCCTTCTGCTCCTGGCTCTCACCGTTTCACTGGCCGCCGCCCCTGTCGTCCTCGAAAACGCCCTCACCCGCGCTGCCTTTGAACCAGAACAGCCCTACGTCCTGACGGAATTAACCGACAAAAAGCTCAACGTCAACCACATTGCCGCCGAGGTCCTGTCATCGACCAGAGACAGCGTCTGGACGCTGACGCTACGCAACGCTCCCGGCACCCAGGAAATCATTACCCCGGCCCAGGCAAAAGCCGTCTCCCACCAAGCCCAGGGCAACACCCTCCGCATCACCTGGCAGGGCCTAACTGGAAAAACCATCGCCGCCAACCTGGACTTCACGGCCATCGCCACCTTGCGCGACAACGGCGCCCTGGCCTGGAACTATGAAGTGTCCGGAACCACCAGCGGCGCCCTCTGGGAAGTCAGCTTCCCACGCATCCGAGCCATCAGCAACCTTGGCAACGACTTTCTGGTCACGCCAATCTACCTCGGCAAGCTGACCAGAAACCCGACCCGGGAACCGCGAAACGTCAGGGTCAACTATCCCCAAAGCGGCTCCATGCAATTCTTCGCATATTGGAGCACGCGCGACCAGCGCCAGCCAGAACTGCCTGCCGAACCGCTGCACGGCACTGCCGAAACCGGCTGGTACCCGGACCAGTCTGACGCCGCCGGGCTACTCTACCACATTGAAGACCCCTTCGGCTACCACAAGCAAATGCACGCCGAAACCACCTCCATCCCTGGACGCCTCTGCCTGACCGTCACCAACATCCCTGAACTCGATGTCTGGCCCATACCGGAAACACCAGCGCAGCGCCCAGTCGCCTACAAAGCGCCCTACCCTGTCCTGGTCAAGCCCTTCCAAGGCGACTACCATGACGCCGCCAAAGAATACTTCGCATGGGCACGGCAACAGAAATGGTGCGCCGCCGGCTCCATCGGCAGCGACAGCCCGCAGCCGCCGACCGCGCCAGACGCCGTCTCTCGCTGGAAACCAGCCTGGTTCCGAAATGCCGGATTCTGGGCTAAATTCTACTTTGAGCCCTATAAAGTCCTCGGCGAATGGGACGCCTACCAGGACTGGCTCCGCCTCCCCATTGCCTCGCACTACTACCGCTATAACATCGCCCGTTTTGACGACAACTACCCAGAGCACCTGCCCGGCGACTCGTATCTGCTCAACGGCATGCAGGTCGCCAAAGCCATGAACATCTTCCCCATGCCCTACATCAACGGCGTCATCTGGGACGACGATACCCAATCCTGGTTCCGGGAAAACGGGCGAGCAGCAGCCGTGACCGACGAAAGCGGCAAATACCCAATCTGGGACATCCATAAAGAGTACTTCGCCTATATGTGCCCAGCCACCGCGCAATGGCAGGCCAAAATGCGCGAAACCACCTGGAAGCAAGTTGCCGAACACGGCATGCGCGGCGTCTATCTCGACTGCCTCGCTGCCACCGCCTCCCGACCCTGCTACAACCCGGACCACGGCCACCCAATCCGCGGAGGACATTATCAGGCCGACGGCAACCGCAAGCTGATGCAAGACCTGCGCCGACATATCCGCCAGTTCGATCCCTACGCCGCCTTCTTCACCGAGGGAGTCGGCGAAATGTACCTCGACTGCATGGACGGCTTCCTCACCCTCGACTACACCCGTTCACCCCTGCGCTCCGGCGAACAAATCCTCCCGGTCTTCAATGCCGTGTACAATTCATACGCCATCAACTTCGGCAGCGACGCCAGCCTGGGCATGCCGCATGACGCCTTTGCCTTGCAAATGGGCAAGCTCTTCACCTGGGGCAGCGCGCCGCTGCTCTCCGCCCCCGTCGCCATTCCGCCCCAACCTGGCGACCGGAGCGCTGAACTGCTGCGGGAAATCACCCGGGCCTACTATCTCGTCAGCCGCAGCCTCACCCAGTCCGCCTCCTGGCGCCGCCTGTCGCAACGCCCCCTCAACAGCGACGCCCCTGCCTCCTGCCTTGACGTCCAGTCCGCATCGCATCGCGTCGACTATACGGCCCTGGCCAAACGCCAACGCGCCTGGGAAGGGCCGGCGGTTGTCGCCGGGGCCTTTGGCACCCCTGACCGCGCCAGCCTGCTCCTGGTCAACGTCACTGACCAGCCCCAGACCGCCATCGTCACGGTCGGCGCTAACCTGTTCGACGGTCAGCCGGCTGTTCGCGGCCGCAACCTCTGGCCAGAGCCGACTCCGCTCCCGGCCAGCGGCGCACACTCCCTCACCCTCGCTCCCGGCAAAGTCGCCATATTGGTGTATGATCGGACGCCGGCCCTGCCGCTTCCGGAACGCCTGCCCCTGCTGGAAAAGGACTGGGAACTGCTCATGGTCAACCAGGACGGCGATTTCCCGCAGCCCGAGGTCCCCGAGCATTCTATGTGGAGCTGCACCGATGCGCCTACGCTCAAGCCGGCCAACAGCAACAAAATCCAAATGTTCGTCATGGACGACAAGGGCGCCCCTATCCTCCGCAAAGGCGTTATCCCCAGCCTGACCGGCGCCAAAACCGAGGGGATCGGCATGCCCCGCCAGCGACTTGATCAGCCCTTTGCCATCATCAAGAAGCTGCCCCACACCTGCAACACGAAAGGCGCCCTGGGCATCGTCAGCGGCGGCGACGCCTATTTCCTCGGCGTGCTCTTCCCGCCGCCCGACGAAAAGCCGCAATTCCAGACCGCCGTACCAGGAGTCTTCGCCAGCACTGTCGTCGAACTGGAAAATCCCAGCGCCGCCACAGCAGTCTTCCACGCCAGCAGCGACGCCTTTCACCTCTGGCTGCACGAACGCCTGGCCACGCCCCTGCCAGCCAACCAGGCCGTCTACGTCGGCTTCGCCAATTTGGACGATGACATCGTCCGCGAAGCTGAACGGCTCTCCGCCGCCTACAGCATTCCTGCTGAACCGCTGCTCGCCGCCTGCCGCGAGATGACCCAGGCGCCGACGCTGGCCGCCCTCTCCCGGCTCAACCTGGCCTTGCAGCAGTGGTTCGAAAGCGCCTCGCCCTGCCCGGCCTTGTTCGCGCCTGGGCGGCCTGGCGCCGAAATCTTCAACCGCATCCAGGCCCTGACCTTGCCGCTGTCCCTCGGCGCCGACGTCGCCCTGCTGCCGGAACATGACTGGCTTGCGCCAGGCGTTGACAAAATCATCCTGGTCGCACTCCCCGATAAGCCTGGCGACCTGAGCTTCTCCGCCCTCACTGACGGCGATCCAAAGGCGCTGACTCTGCCCCCGCTCCCCAATGGCGACGGGGTCAAAGTCCTGCTGTCGGACCAGCGCCATGTCGAACGGCTCCTGCCTTTGGCTGCCTGGAACAAAATCACCGTTGCCGGCCACGTCTTTCTGCCGGCGGACCTGACTTGGCTGGAAGTCAACCGGCCGTACGAACTCCAGACCCAGCCCCTCCCTGCCACCCTGGTGACAGCCAAGCAGGCCAGCGCCAGCCTCAACCTGCGCAATTGGTCGCCGCTTGATGTAAATATCAAAACCGCTGTGCTGACGCCTGCGGGGTGGAGCTCCAGCGTCGAACCGCAAACCGTCCGCGTGCCGGCCCTGAGCGACCGGGAAGTCACCATCGCGGTCACGGCACCCGCCAATGCTCCAGGCGGCGAGTATCTGCTCAACATCGCCACCAACCATCTGGACGCCCCTGACGCCGCCTGCCTCGGCACCATCAAGGTCAATCTGGTCGAAAGCCTCAGCCCGGTGGCCGACTCCACCCCGGCCGGGTTCAAGGACGCCGCCCCGCCGCAGCTGCGCAACGCCAACATACTCGCTGGCCATGCCAGAAAAGGCGAAAAAGTCGCCGTCACCATTGAAAACCGCCGTGTCACCACCTATACCAACACCTTGACCTGGCGTCTGCTCTCCGCCGCCATGCAGCCAATCCAGGAGCAAAAGCTCGCTGTCGACAAAACCTTCCAGCTGGAGTTCACCGCCCCTGAAGAGGGTCCCTTCTACTTGGAAGTCGACGCGCAGCAAGGCTCTGCCGTCGTCACCTCCACCACCCACGTCCTTTCGGAAGGGGCGACTTCAACGGCGAAACTCAACCTTTTCTGCTCCCCAGTCACCCGCTACTTCTATGTCCCCAGGGACACCCGCGCCTTTACCTTTTTCGCCAAGGACGGCGGCATAGACGAGACCGCTGAAGTGATCATCACCTCGCCGACCGGCCGCGTCGCTCTTAGTCGCAACGGCAACTGGACCTCGGAAAGCAACCGCATCGACGTCCAGGCCGGCGAATCCGGCAGCGTCTGGTCCATCATTTGCCGTCCTGTCCAGGATGTGTCCATCTGGCTGGATAACGACGCCTCCCCGTGGCTGGCGCCTTCGCCTGAGGCAGTGCTCCGCGGAAGACAGTAAGGGGGCGTCAACTTGCAAAGCGCTGCAGCCATATTACATTATTAAGCGTTGTCTTGACTGGCGGAAAAGTGGATCAACCACAAGGGAAAGACAACATTTTATGCGCCGACCGCCTGGGCCGAAAACCACATTTCGCCCCAGGCGCTTTTTTTTGCCCGGGGCGTCAAACCAGGAAAGTGCAGGAGGAACTCCCTGACGCTTTCCAAGGAGGCCGCCTTATGATTATGCCCGCATTCATCCCCGGCGCCTGGCAAACAGCCGTCGACGTCCGCGACTTCATCCAGAAAAACTACACGCCCTATGAAGGCGACGCGTCCTTTCTGGTCGGTCCGACGAAACGAACCAAAACTCTAAACGCCAAGTACGAACGCCTGAAACAGCTGGAACACGAACTCGGCGGGGTGGTCGACATTGATACCACGACGGTCTCGTCCCTGCTGAACTATCCGCCCGGCTATCTTGACAAGGACAAGGAAATCATTGTCGGCTTGCAGACCAACCGCCCCTTGAAGCGCGGCGTCAATCCGTTCGGCGGCATCCGCATGGCGGAACAGGCCTGTCAAGGCTATGGCTATGAACTGTCACCGCAGGTCTTGCAGCATTTCCAGTACCGCACCACCCATAACGATGGCGTGTTCCGCGTCTACAGCCCTGAAATGCGCGCTGCCCGGCGTTGCGGAATCATCACCGGCCTGCCCGACTCCTACGGCCGCGGCCGAATCGTCGGCGACTATCGCCGCGTCGCCCTCTATGGCGTCGACACGCTGATTCAACAAAAAGAAGCAGACAAACTCGCGTTGAGCCGGATGAATATGGATGACGAAAACATCCGCCTGAGCGAAGAAGTCTACCGTCACATCGACTTTCTCGGCAAATTGAAACAGATGGCCGCCACGTATGGCATGGACATCTCCGGCCCGGCCAACAACGGCCGCGAAGCCGCCCAGTGGGTCTACTTCGCCTATCTGGCCGCCATCAAAGAGCAAAACGGCGCTGCTATGTCGCTGGGGCGAGTCAGCACCTTCCTTGACATCTATTTTGAGCGCGACTTGGCGACCGGCCGACTGGACGAAGAGGGAGTCCAGGAAATCATTGACGACTTCGTGCTCAAACTGCGCATGGCGCGGCAGCTGCGTACGCCCGAATACAACGAGCTGTTCGCTGGCGACCCAATGTGGATCACCGAGGCTATCGGCGGCATGGGCCAGGATGGCCGCACCCTGGTGACGCGAACATCGTACCGTTTTCTGAATACGCTGCGCACCCTGGGGCCAGCTCCAGAACCCAACCTGACCGTGCTCTGGTCAACCGCCATGCCGGAAAACTTTAAGAATTTCTGCGCAGAACTATCCATTGAAACAGACTCCCTGCAATACGAGAACGACGATCTGATGCGGGTGCGCTATGGCGACGACTACGCCATCGCCTGCTGTGTTTCGGCAGCCGCCGTCGGCAAGCAAATGCAATTTTTCGGAGCTCGCTGCAACCTGGCCAAGATTCTCCTGCTGGCCCTAAACGGCGGCCGTGACGAGATCAGCGGCGAGCAGGTCGGGCCGATCGAAGAGCCAGTCGGCGACGGCGTCCTGGACTATGACGACGTGCGCGCCCGTTACCGCCGCTGCCTGGAATGGCTGGCAAATCTCTATGTCAACACCATGAACGTCATCCATTATATGCACGATAAATACGCGTATGAAAAAATCCAGATGGCCCTGCACGACACCTGGGTAAAGCGCTTTATGTCATTCGGAGCGGCTGGCCTCTCGGTGACCGCCGACTCGTTCAGCGCCATCAAGCACGCACGGGTGACGCCTATCCGAGACGAACGCGGCTTGGTGACTGACTTCAGCGTCGAAGGCGACTATCCTGCCTACGGCAATGACGACGACCGGGTTGACAGCATCGCCACCGCCCTCTGCGACGAACTGATTGCCGAACTGCGCAAGACTCCGACCTATCGCCAGGCAGAGCATACCCTGTCCATCCTGACCATCACCTCCAATGTCGTCTACGGCAAAAAGACCGGCAGCACGCCCTGCGGCCGCAAGCTCGGCGAGCCGTTTGCGCCAGGCGCCAATCCCATGCATCGCCGCGACAGCTCCGGCGCCCTGGCTTCGCTCAATTCTGTGGCTAAACTCAACTACGACTCCTGCCGAGACGGCATTTCCAACACCTTCAGCCTGGTGCCAGAATCACTCGGCCACAGCCAGCCCGAACAGCACGACAACCTGGTCAGCCTGCTTGACGGCTATTTCTCCCAGCCGGCGCACCACCTGAACGTCAATGTCCTCAATCGAGAAAAATTGATCGACGCCATGATGCATCCAGAAAAATACCCCAATCTGACTATCCGCGTCTCGGGCTATGCCGTCAACTTCAACTCGCTCAGTCGCAAACAGCAGGAAGAAGTCCTCAGCCGCACGTACCACGACCGCCTGTAGCTCTCATGCTAAGGAGACGGCCCCGCCGCAGGAGAAATGACCATGTCCGGACGAGTGCATTCCTACGAGACAATGGGCGCGCTGGACGGTCCCGGGCTGCGGCTGGTGGTCTTCCTGCAAGGATGCCCGCTCCGCTGCCGTTATTGCCACAACCCTGATACTTGGGCAACTGCGGTCGGCCAAGAAACCAGGGTGGACGAAATCATGCGCCGCATACAGCGCCTGCGTCCGTACTTTGGCCGACGCGGCGGTCTGACCTTGTCTGGCGGCGAACCGCTCCAGCAGCCGGAATTCTGCCGTGAGATTCTCCACGAATGCCGTCGCCTCGGCATTCACAGCGCCCTGGACACCAGCGGCGGCGTCTGGGACGAGACATGCCGGGAAATCGTCGACCTGGCCGACCTGATCATCCTGGACATCAAGGCCACCGACCCTACTGCCTGGCAGGCGCTCACCGGCCGCGACGCCTTTGCCGCACTTGCCGACCTGCTGGCGCATCTTCGCAGCACGTCGCATCCGGTCTGGGTACGGCAAGTGGTTGCCGAAGGCCTGAATGACCAGCCTGAAGACATGCTGAAATTGCTCGACACAGTCAGCGGACTGCGCCTGGAACGGTTGGAACTGCTGCCCTACCATGATCTGGGCCGCAGCAAGTGGGAACGCCTCGGCTTACAGTACGCCGCCCATGACCTGAAACCGCCCCGGCCAGAAGTCCTCGCAGCACTGCGAAAAATCATTGCCGTCAACTGGCCGACTGCGACCGATCCCAAAACAGCAGGATGAGCATCGCGCCAGATGCTGCAGAAACAGGGTCGAGCGTCATTTCAAATACATATCGCCCAGGGCGAAATAATGCTCCCAGTCAAACGGCGTCTGGTCATGCTTGCCAGTCCGGTAATGGAAACTGATATCGCCGGAAACCTTCTGGTCAGGCGGCGGCATCGTCGTCACTGGCAATCCCTGTGAACCGAATAGGCGATAGACCTTAGAGGCTTCGATGCAGGACAGGAATTCCCCTTTGGGGTCGGCCATCTGGTCTTCCGTCGCCGTTCCTATTGCCAGCGGCCTGGGCGCTGCCATAGCCAGCAGTTCATGCTGGTCAAACGGCATCGTCTCCTCTTTCCAGACATAGTCGCGGCATTTGCGCACAAACCAGGCGGGAGTACCGTGCTTTTCGTGCGCTTCAAAATGCTGAGAGAGATTTTCGCCGAATTTGCGTTTGTGCAAAGTCGCTCCGCCGCATCCTGAGTTATTGCTGATGATCATGCGGAAGCGCGGCTCAATGGCTCCGGCCCAGAGCGAGGTCTTGCCCAGCCGGGAATGGCCATGCACAGCCACCCTGGCAGGGTTGATGCGCGGCTCATGCTCCAGACAATCCAGGCCGCGTGACAGACCCCAGGCCCAGCAGCCGATGACCGAATACCGATCCTGAATCGCCCCGTAGTCCGCTTCCTGGAAAAACAAACGGAAAGCGCTGTACTGCTCGGATTCAGTAAAGTCCGGATGAATGTCGTGATAACAGATGGTCGCAGACGCAAAGCCGCGCCTGACAGCTTCCCGGAAACACCACCGCTCGACCTGCTCGGAGCGGGCCTCCACCCGCAAGACGCCCGGCTTCGCAAAGCCGGTCGGCCGGACATCGTCTTCATCCGTGGTGTTGTGATTGCCCTTGAAGTTGAGCCCTAGGAAGGCCGGCACCGGGCCAGCGGCGTGTTTCGGCAAATAGAGCAACATGTCAAAGGCAAAAGTGGCGCCATTTTCCATGCCGCTGTGGATGCGGATTTCCTTACGCACCGCCGTATTGTCCAAGGCATTGTCCTTCTGGCTGAGCAACTCAAAGCGCATAGAGTCCGGACGCGGCAGGATTTCACCATATTCGCCATCCTTGAGCAGCTGGAGAATGACAGCGCGCTGGTGGTTGATCCATTCGGACGCCGTAGTGACCCGCGTGCCATCCGCCTTCAGCAACGGGTCCGGCAGACTGTAAGCAGGGACGTCGCACTCCTGGATGCTGTAGGGCTTCCAGACCTTCTGGGATGTTTCCAATGTCATGTCGTCGTCTTCCTTGGGGTTGAGAAAATGCTTTCCAGCGGCAAATGCCCTGATGCTGTCACGTAATCGTTCACCAGCCGAGCAGGCTACAGCATAAAAAATAACCACGCCGCTGCATTATGCAAACGGACGAAGCGTCAAGCCGCCAGTCCCTCAAACAATTACCTCGAAATCGCCCAGGCCGCCACCATTCATTCCACACGCCCTTTTGCCGATTCCAGGCAATATTTGCCGTCTCCGCAGACCCAGCTATATTAACCATACTGCTCAGGATAAACAACTGGCCAGAAACTCCATCTGTCTGCCAAAGATATTGTTGGACACTGAGGCCACGTTCCAGGAAAGCCTAGGCGCATGAGACTGCTCGCATGCCATATCATTATTATGCTGGCGTTAGCACAGCTGCCGGTGATTGCCGGCGAGGTGACGCCAAGCGATGACGACCGGGTCATCCGAGTGGCGACGTTCAACATCCGCCGCCCCGGCGATACCCCACCCAACAACTGGCGCAACCGCACACCGCGCATCCGCGCCCTGCTGAAACGCCACCGAGTTGACCTGGTCGGACTGCAAGAGGCCTCCTATCGACAGATTGAGGCTATCGTCCACTACACCGGCCTAGCCTACATCGGCAATGGCCGCGACGATGGCGACAAACAAGGCGAACACTGCTGCATCCTTTACCGCAAAGAACGCTTCGAATGCCTGGAAAGCCATACCTTCTGGCTCTCGGAAACCCCGGAAATACCCGGCTCCCACAGCTGGAAAGCTCTCTACCCGCGCATCTGTACCTGGGGTCGCTTCCGCGACCGCCGCTCCGGCATAACCTTCGTCCATATCAACACCCACTTCGACCACAGCAGCCAATCAGCGCGAGAACACGCCGCCAAACTCATCATCAATAAGCTGCCAGACATCCGGCGCGGACAGCCGGCCATTCTCGCCGGAGACTTTAACGCCGGGCCAGACTACCCCTCCGTC
>Ga0209723_1006220_pt1 | contig 11672 bp, 10 predicted proteins | sample BiotimSIPDNA_2_FD_185750 | JGI IMG/M metagenome (GOLD analysis project Ga0209723, IMG submission 185750) | Anaerobic biogas reactor microbial communites from Washington, USA - Biogas_R2 time_0 SIP DNA (SPAdes) (version 2) | ecosystem: Engineered > Bioreactor > Anaerobic > Unclassified | place... | reverse complement strand
TACAGATAATACCGGAAGCATCAGAACCAATAACGCCCTTTCTCAAAAGCGTGCGGATGCTGTAAGACAGTGGCTTATCGACAGAGGCATAAGCTCTTTAAGAATTACTTCTAAAGGTTACGGACCTTCGTCACCTGTTGCAGATAATTCCACTGCTGAAGGAAGAGCTAAGAATAGAAGAATTGAGTTTTATCCTTTAAGAAAATAGTTATTAAAATAACCCCCGCACTGCGGGGGGTTATTTAATCTGATATTTTTCTTTTATTTTTTTCAGTTTTTTATGCTGATTGTGATAATCCTCAGCTTCGCCCAATTGGTTGTTGATTTTCATTTTTATCCAGTTTAATCCTTTACTGTCTTGCTCTTTTAAATAGATACGTACCAGATATTCTTTAACCATTGCAGACTTTGAACCGATATTTATCAAATATCTGAAAGATCTTTCTGCTAAATCATATTCTTTTCTTTCAAAATTATTTTTTGCAAACTCAATTAACTGCTCTTCCAGACTCCAATAATTTCTTTTTTATTTGTTTCTTATATTTAAAAATTCGGAATCTGTTTTTGTGAAATTGCCCGATTTAATCTCCTCAATCTGCTGGCTGTTACCAGTTAAGTAAGGATACTCAATTTTCTCTCCTGCTGCCTTTTTCAGCATATCCGGTAAAAGATATTCCGGTATGAAAGAAATATCGTTTTTCATAAAAACCCTCTGTATGTTTTTTATAATTCTTAGCATTAATGAGGAAGTGAATTATTTTTCCCGTTTTAATTCCCCAATTAACTTGCAATTTAACATTTTACCTATAAAAACACAATACAGCCGATAAATATTTTTAAATTTAATTAATGATATTTATTTTATTTTGATATGAATGTTTTTATTTGGATATATTATCCTAATAAAGGTCTGCCACTGAATTTATTCTGTGGGTGGGTTTAATTTTACTTTTTATCCCGAAAATATTTTTTACCCCTGTATTAACAAGAGCTGTATCAATACCGAAAACATTACCCATTGTAATATCCGTTTCAAGCCTGTCACCTATTATTAAGCATCTATCAAGAGGAATTGTTATTTTTTTTTTAACAAACTCAATCATATTTTCGGAAGGTTTTCCAAAATGCTTTAATAATTTTTTGTGTGTTCTTTTTTCCAGCGCCGATATTGTTGAGCCTGCATCCAAAATTTCACCATCTTCAACCGGACAAGTATCATCAATATTAGCTGCATAAAATCTGGCTCCTTTTTCCAGAGCTTTTGCAGCAATCTCCAATTTGGTATAATTAAGTTTGCGGTCTAAAGTAACAACTACTATTTTAATTTCTTGAGGATTTTCGGAATATAAAAGCCCGGCTTCAGTAATCTGGTTGATAATTTTTTTCTCTCCAATTGCAAAAAACCTTTCTTTTTTATAATTAGCTGATAAATATGCACATATAACATCTGCAGCTGTTATTATATCCTCTGCATTAATATTAAATCCGTTTTTCCTTAAAAAATTATAATAATCTTTGGATGTCCCGGTAGTTTTGTTCGATATAAAAATTACTTTTTTACCGGAAGAAATCAGTCTGTTAATTGTCTCGGCTGCATCAGGAATTACGGTATCATCGACATAAATTGTTCCGTCGAGATCAAATATATAGCCCTCATAATCCAGAAGCATTAACACCCCATTATTATAGGTTCAACTCGTTTTTCATTAATGCAAAAGTCTCTTCAACGCCCAGAGGTTTATAGAATAAATCGCGTTCTGATTTTAAATTTATAAGTCCCGATTTTAATGGTCGCTTTGCCGGTTGGTTAAGTTCTCTTGTTTCAATAGGTTTTATTAAGTTTTTATCGAGATTAAAAAAATCAGCTATCCTGTAAGTGAAATCCAGCCTCGATAAAAACTCTGCACCGCCAATGTTAAATAAACCTTCCTTCGAAAGTCTGGCTGCACTGTCTATCCCTTTAACAAGATCATCAATATAAGTAGGGTTGTTAATCTGGTCAGTAACAATATTAATATTTTTCCCCTCTCTTAAAGAATTTACCACCCACTTAACAAAATCCATCCGACCGTGTTTAGCCGGTCCGTACAAAACATTCGTACGAATTATAGTATATTTAACATTGCTCGAGTTAATAGCATTTTCGCCGGCAAGTTTTGTTCTTCCGTAATAGCTTACGGGATTAACTTTATCCTCTTCGGTATACGGTCCGTTTAGTCCGTCAAAAACATAATCTGTAGAAATATGTATGAGATGAGCATTGTAAGCAAAAGAATACTTTGCAATGTTCTCAACGGCCAAAGCATTTATTTTCCAAGCAGTTTCTTTTTCCGTTTCGCACTTATCTACATTGGTATATGCAGCGGCATTTATTACTACATCAGGATAAAAAGCCCTCATTAAAGCTTTAATGTCGTTTTTATTCGTTATATCAGTCTGCTTGTAATCAATATCTTTTATAAACGATTCCGGTTCAACCGAAGCGCAAAATATTTCGGTAAAATTATCTTTTTTATAATATTCTAACAAACGCTGCCCCAGCATCCCGTTAGAACCTATTATCAATATCCTGTTCTTTAAAATATTTCCTGTAGATAACATCTTTTAATCTGTTTAATTCTTTTATGTTTTTAATTTTAGCTGTTTCGGAAGCTGCGAAAACTGCTTTTTGCAACGATTTCTGCAAATCCATTTTGTAAATATATGAATAAAAAAATACTGCCCCAAAAATATCTCCGCAACCTACTGAATTATTTGATTCTATTTTTAATGCCTCCAGCGATACTTTTCCTTTTTTCCCCGAAAGATTAAAATAACAAGTTATGCCATTCCTTCCTTTAGTTACAAGAAATATTTTAACTCCGTTTTGCAATACAAATCCTGCTGTTGTTTCCTCGTTTACAGAATTGCAGATTGTTTTTATTTCGTTTTCATTTGCCTGAACAATATCCAAATTCGAAAGCCATCTTGCAGCATCAGGTATCTGCCTGAAAATTCTTTCACCCTTGCTGTTCACTCCGCGAGCAAGCGTGTGTATATCGCAAAAAATAATTCCTTTGTTTCTTTTGCTGATTTCAATTAAATCTTCAAGAAGAATATCGCTTCCTGTTATCATATTAATAAAAATACCATCATATTCTATTTGGTTAAATATACTAGAAATATCAAGACTGGAATTGAAGTTTTCGTAATGATCTTCCCTTTCTATCTCTTTATGGATTATTAATTTCACAGATGGAATTTTTTCTTCGCAAAACTTGTTAATCATTGAAATTTGCGAAAATTGTTCTTTAAAATATTTGTAATCCGGTTCATCAATTTTTGTAAGCAGAAAAATTTCATCGGAATCGGTTCGGACTGAATTAAATCCTGCAACAGAATAATAAATTCCACCGGGTTGAATCTTTACAGAATTTTCATCGATTATTGTATCAATAACGCATTGTCCAATTACAAGGGCATAAAGTCAAATTTAGTTGAAATTCAGACTCCCCATAGTTTTAAGCAACCATAGTATGTTCAATTTTTAATTCTGTTTTCAAAGCGCATCTAAGCAAATTAAGTTGTTGATAATTGTTTATTCTTCTAAGTCTGGGTTCAATTTCTAAAAACGACATTGTTACCCATCTGGCTAACATTTCTGGTGATTTCCAGTGTTTTATCTTTCTTAAATATGTCCCTATCCTTGAGTTCAGGTTCTCGATGCAGTTGGTTGTACTTAGTGATTTCCCTAATTCTACGGTCAGACCGAGCCTTTGTATTGTTAATGTTTCTTCTAATCCTTCTTGCAGTGAGTTGGCGGCAGATCTGTTTACTTTGAAAAGGTCATTTAAGATTTCTATCAGTTTTCTTTTTGCTTCTTCATATAGAGGCTCACTATAGGCTGCTTGTAACCTTGCTCTGTATATCAGTTTGTCTTTTTCATTTAGGTAGCTGACTACATTTTCTCTTTTATGCCACTGACACCTTTGAATTATACAAAAATTTGCGAATACTTCTTTTACTGCTTTTCTTAATCCCTTCGATCCATCAAGCACACATAAAAGCCCTTCTGTAAATTTCAAGTTCCGCTCAAGCAGATTTTTTAATAATCCCTTGACCGCTTCGGTATTTTCACTGGTTGTTTGTATAAACCCTAGTACCAGCTTTTCTCCTGTAATTGTTATCCCAAGAGCTATTACTGCCTGTTCTTTTGCTAAATATTTGCCATCAATCATCAAAGCAACAAAATCATAATTACCTAAATCCCTTTCTTCAAATTTCTTTAGTTCTTCAGAGCTTTCCTCTATAAATCTTCTGCTTATTGTTGATTGACTTAACCCAAAACTTTCAGCCATTGTTCTTGCAATATTTCCATAATCTTTCTGGCTTAACCCTAACAATATGCTTCTCATTTTTTCATTCGTCAGGCTTTCTTGTTCTTTTATTTTACCATAGACATCCGCGTTGCTTGTTTTTCTCTTATCCAGGTCATAATATCTGGGTACATCAATCGGAATTTTTTCGCTGCCTATTTTTATACTTCCCGGATTATAGCCCCATCTATTATATCTTCCCGCTTCCTCTTTGTCGTGGCTGTAATGTTCTCCGCATTTTTTACTGATATCTTCTTGCATAAGATTATTTGCTATTATTTTCATTATTTCTGCATAATCCTGAAATAAGCTTATTTGATATTCTATCGGCTGTATTGATAACCAATCAAGATTTTTTTGCCTATTTTCATTATCTTTCATTCGAGACTCCTTTTGTTTTGTTTTTATTTTTTTTGCAATCATAAATTACTAAAACTTTGGGAGTCTCTTTTTAAAATTTCAACTAAGTATTAATATATGCCTTGCTTTTTCTATAAATACACTATATAAATCACATTTATTCTTTACTGTTGAATAATTTTCTTGGAGGTATTGTCGATATAGATTATCAGATATATTTGCAATATTCACATACGGTGGATTTCCAATTATAATATCAAACCCGGCATCTTTCCCTTTAAGATACGGATTTAAAACTTCAGGGAAATCGAGTTTCCAATCGAAATGTTTAAAGGTTTTATTCTCATCGGTAAGTAATTTCTTCAATTTATCAATATGAATGTCGAAGGTCAATAATTGTAGTTCTCTTTCAGCGTTGTATTTTTTATCTTTATCGGTAGGCGCAAAACCGCCTTTTTCCATTGTGGTGTTAAAAAATACTTCTTTATTATAGCCTAACTGGTTTATCAACAAGTTTAACTTTGCTTCCCTGATTTGCTTAGCAAGAATTTTTTTTTCATCGTTTTTTGCATTGAAATATTTCCTCTGCATTTGAGTTATTTCGACTAACAACCTTTTAATCTCAGTAGAATATTTATCCAATGCACCGTGGGTAAACTTAGGTTCCCAAGTTATTTCAATTGCCTCATCTTCAAACTTGCTGATTAAACTATCACCAACTACAATTTTATAGTCGAGGTTCGGCAAAGCTTTAGGCTTTTTTTCATCTACAACAAGACTAAGCCAAAAACGCAAACGAGCAATATCTACAGCGCCCTTCTCAATATCCACGCCGTAAATAGAATTTTGTATAATGTTTTCTTTAACTTCGGCTGGTTTCCACACGGTGTTTGTTTCGTAAGAGATCACTTCCTTAATTGCAAAAATTTCCTGGAGCAGCCCCATAGGAAAAGCGCCCGACCCAATTGCGGGATCGCATATTTTAACGGAATCGAGAAGTTTGCTTATCTTTGTGAGGTGTTCAGTTTCAAGTCCGGCTATCTCCTTATATTTAACAATATATTCAATATCTTCCCGTTTCAGTGTTTTATCAGTAATTTCTTCAAGTAAGTTAAGCTGTCCTATTCTTGTTTCGTTACCAAAAGAATCGAGCTGGTCATCTGTGATTTTGTTAAAAACCTTGTATTCTCTGCCCAAATGTTCGGCAAGATATTCAATAAGGCTTTCCCTGCACATATAATGAACAATTTCTTTGGGCGTATAAAAAGCACCTTTGTCCTTGTTATCTTCAAGCAGGTTTTCAAAAATGTGCCCGAGCATTTCAGGGTCAACGGCAACAATCTGGTCATCCGGGCTGTCTTCGTAAATTGTAAAATTATACGCGTTTAGAAAGTCGAAGAAACCTCTGTCTTTAGGGTCGTCGTCATATTCGGGAGAATGAAACAAAGACGGTTTTATTACAATGTTTTTTTCATCGTTATCTTCTTTATCGAAAAGACCGCCGTTAAGGAATGGTATTTTTACTATTTTACCATCAGGCATTACGAAATTATCATTATCTCTTCTGCTGTTGTTAAGCGTATCAAAGAAAAGATTACATAAAAAAGCGGGATAAAAAGATTCGTTGCCGCCGCTTGCAATAAAAAAGTTAATTATAAAATTCCTGTCGCCGTCTTTATAGTCAGTTGAAGTTGCACCAAGCCAGCCCTTTTTCTGCACGAACCACAGAAAAACAATTCTGCCGAGAAGTTTTTTAACAAAATCCCGCAAGTCTTTTTCATCCTTGAATTGCATTTTTGCAACTGGTATTTCCTTTAAGCTTTTAATGAATTTATCGTAATGAACCTTATACTCGTTAAAGAAATCTTTGCCAAGTTTTTCTACAGAAAAAGCTTTTTTCAAGGCTTCGGTATCAGTTGTTTTTTCACCGCTTAAAATTTCAAATCTTTCAGCAGCGGTTTTACAGGTTTCGGCAGGACCTAAAAGATAAGTGTAGCGTTTTGTGTTTGTGGTTTTCTCTTTTATTCCCTTTTCTGTAATTTTGCTGTCTTTTGAAATAAAAGTAAGCCGCCAAGTGCCGTTGTTATTTTTTGAAATAAAATTAACTAAAGCAGAATCGCCAGTTAACAATAACTTCCTGATATAATTACCTATTGCAACCCGGCTCAGTTCAATTCTTACATTCTCTTTCAAGGTTATTTCGTATAATGTAACTTCGTTGCTATCTTCAAGCGAAATTTTACCGTATATTACAACGCTGTCTATTATTTCGGCGTCTCTTTTTGTTAAATCGGCAGTTACGTTTTGCGGTACAGATAGTAAAGTTAATCCGTTTTGAAAAACCGGCTTAAGTATTTCGTTTGCGAATAATGTTCTGTTATAATTTTTTTGTAAAGATTTTTTTAATTGTACTCTGCTTGCCATAGCTTTCCTATAAGCTTTAATCCCAATATTTAGTTAGAAGCTGTCGTTTTATATTTATTCATTTTTATAATAGCTTTGTGTAAGAACAATCTTTGGATTGATTATACTGCGTAAAATTTCATAACCTTTTAATTGCTCTTCAACGTTTACCGAAAGATCTATTCTATCAAAAACGTCATTAAAAAGTCCGTCAATAAATTTAACCGGATCTGCAGTTATTGCAAGGTTAATATTAAAATAATCGTTTATCGATTTTGGAAGTCCGGCGCTGGCATAGGTTCCGCTTTTAATTATTTCGATTGCGCGTGCTATTGTATTTTTCTTCTGTTCGGTATTTGCAAACTTCTTAGCCCAATTAAGGTTTTTGTTTGCCGTCTTTTCAACCGGACTTAAATTCTTGCTTGTGAGTGTTTGAATATTGCTCTGTGTTTTATCAGATTTAAAAAATTCAAATGCAGCTGATGTTTGGATATAGTGTAAATCGTGCAGCTTTGCAGGTTTCTCATCTTTACTTGCTTTAAGTATCTTGACTGCCTGTAAAAAGTTCAGTTCTTTTGTATTAAGCTCAGGAGTAACTAAACAATATATACCGGGATGGTTTTCGCTTTTTAAGTAGGATATAGAACACCTGTCAAGGTCAAGGCTGAATTGAACGCCCTCATAATCAGTAATATCGGCAGTCAATCCGTCTGTTAATCTTCCGCACCTTGCTTTGTTAGGTATTTTGGAAATTTCACTAAACCATTTGGGTTCTTTCTTTTTAAATTCCCGTAACTCACGCAGATAAATTAGTATCTCGCTTTCTTCGTTTTGTATTTTATTACCGAATAATGCACCTTCACCTTTTTCTTCGAGTAACGAAAATATTTTATTATCTTCACCAAAAGCGCTATGAAATGCCTGAAGTTTTCTTAATGCATTATTTACTAAATTTATTTTTGCATCCCCCTGATCCGAAGGATAGAAATTATATACATAAATCTTATCAGCTCTGGAACCTATCCTGTTAACCCGCCCGATACGTTGCATAAGTCTTGTTGAATTCCACGGGACATCATAATTAACAATTATATTGCTTCTGTGTAGATTGATACCCTCAGCAAGTACTTCTGTTGTAATAATTACATTAAAGTCATCTTTCCACTTGGTTTCATCAATATTAGCATCAAAATTCAATGCAATTGTATTTTCGAGTGACTGCCTGTTTTCGGAACTGATTGTAAGTAAATTGTACTTTGTAGTTTCTTTTAATTTTTCAGTCAATTCATCGGCTGTTTCTTTAGATTCCGTGAATATTACAAGTTTACCTGAATTGTTAATTCATTTTTTGAAAAATTCGTTCTTAATTCTGTTTATAAACTCATTTAATTTGGGGTCGTTTTTAACTTTGCTCCATCTTTTAACAAGTTCGTCAATTCTGGTTTTATCTTGTTTTAATAATTTTATAAAACTTTTTTCAAAAGCTGTTTTTTTAAATATCCTGTTGTTACCACCTTTTTGATTGATTCTCTGCTCTATCTCATCATAACTCAATCCTTCAGCAAGCAATATGTTTATATCCAAATCTGGAGCAATGAATATCTTGTCATTATCAAACATATTGATCATATTATCAATTGCTGTTTGAAGACGGTTTAATGATTGTTTGAAAGCATAAAAACTGCTTTCCAACCTTTTAATTAATAACGTCTGCATAATTGCAGCAAGCCGACCGGAAATCGATTCTACTGTTGTTCTGCCTTTTGAATAAAGCTTTTTATCTTCTTCATTTACAAGGTATTCAATAGCTTTATATCTGTAGTATCCAAGTCCGTCAGTTTCATTTCCTTCTTCATTTCTACCTACAATTAAAGACACTGTTTCATAGAATAAGCAACTTAATGTTTCATTCATATCATAATACAATGGGATAGGATCACCAACTTTTGGAAACTTAATCTTCTGTTGTGTTAAATCATCAAGGTATTCTTCATTATTTTCAATGTCGGTTCTTGTTCTTCTTATCACAAGCGGTTCAACTACTTCATCTCTTAATTTTTGAAACAACTTTTTAAGTTTTGTTAATATCTTATTTCTTGCCGCTTCACTTAAATCTTTTCGTAATTCCTTAGAAAGATCGTCGTACTGCTTGTTTAAAGGTCTAAAATATTCCTGCAAATTCCTTATATTTTCTAAAGTGCTGTTTCTCTTATCCTGAAACAAATATAGCTGGTTTTCAATGTCCTGAGGGCGGTTATTTAATGGAGTAGCCGAAATCAGTATAACTTTTTTCCGGGTATCTCCATTTTCAGCAGGTCTTTTCCTCGGAGTTTTACATATTTCCTGAAGATCGATATACATCTGTGTATAGTCATTCCGGAATTTATGCGATTCATCAACTACAACCAAATCAAATTTATCGGGGACGGAATATTTATAATTTTCTTTTTTCAGCACTTTATCAAGACTGCCAGTAGTTATGAATTCAAAATGATTCCTGATCTGAAAATCTTCTGTTGTTTTCAACCAATTACTTTCAAGCGCGGGAGGAATTACAACCAATACTTTTGAATGTGTACCGTTTTCGTAAATGAATTTCTTTATTATCATACAAGCAATAATTGTTTTGCCCAAACCAACAACATCTGCAAGAATAAAACCATTATGCCTCATCATAATAGCATACCCCTGATTTGCTGCATCCGACTGGTATTTCAGTCTGGTAAATCTATCCGGTAACAATAATTCAATATTATAAGGGTCATATTCCACCCGTTTCCCAAAATATTCAATCATCATTTTAATATACAATTCGAATGGAGTATAATCATCCTTTAAGTAAGTTTTATTCTTTATCTCCTTTGCTTCTTCCTGTAATATTGGAACTGCTTCCAACCAAAGGCTTTCAAATTCATCTGTGGCAAATTTAACATCATTATAATCACGAAGACTTACATTAAATTCATAATTAGATTCAGGATTAGCGCCTAAACCTGTACATGTAAGGTTTGATGAGCCTGTAATTACTTCGCAGGTGCTGTACTCGTTAAAAACTTGGGGTCTGAAAATATAAACTTTTGCGTGTATTTTTTTACTTGGATGCGCCCGTAATTCAATTTTCTGTTTAACTATATCATCAATAAACTTTAAAATTCCCTTTTCAATTTCTTCGTCATAATCAGCATCCTGAATATTCCCGGTCATTTTGTTAATAAATGCCGCCTTAGTTTCTTCCGGTCTTTCAAGAAATAATTTGCCTTGTTCGTGGTATTTCTTTGTAAGGATATCTACATTAATACCAACAAGTATCCTGATTTTAGTAATAGGTTCAAGAAAAGGTCTGATCTTAAAATAACCCGAAGCCCTGAAATAGCCAACCAGAGCATCAAAAAAATATAAATTAGGAATATGACTTAATGTCCCATCAAATTTCTTTAAGAGGCTGTTATCATCTTTATTTGTAAAGAATTTTGTGCTCACTATTTGATTTTCTCAGAAGTTATTAAGTACAAAAATATCACTTGAAAATTGATATAGAATATAAAACAATAATGACTTATTGTAAATAAGCATATTACTTTGTTTTAAAGTTATGAATATAAAATTATTGATTTTACATAAAAATATTTTTATTTTCACAAAAATATGAAATAATTTAAGTAAAGAACCACAGAAGTAGGAAAGGAGCAGTAAAAATATAAGTTGAAGAAGCTATTATTTAATTCGGAATAATGATGGGGCATAAAAGGTACGGTTATCTCCCAAAATCGAAAATTTGGCGAGATATTGTTGACAGCTTAGGCGGATTTGCTTTAGGAAAAATAGACGCTGTTTCAATTGCACAGAAAACACTCCAAAACGTACAAAAACGATATTCGAATTTAGAAAATGATCCTTCCATAAATGCTTCTTTTGAATATTTGGTAGAAGTAGCATACGCCTTCAAACAAGAACAACCATTAAAATACTTATCCGAAAAAAATATTCTTTCAGAAAAAGAAGCATTTTCATTTTTTCAATTGGTTAAGGGTGTAAATAACTACAAAAATAACGAATTAGTATCCCACGAATACCAGACATTTGCCAGGCAAGCGGCAGTTGACGCTATAAATAACTGGTACAAACAAAACATTGATAAAGGGCAGACATTATTCAGTAATGATATCGATCAAGAAGCGGTATTCAGAAAAGCTTCAAACGGAAGCGGTTTTTGTGAACTTTCCCGTTTGTATTTTTCAAAACTTACAGAAAGATATTTGAAATATTTCCTAGAAAGAGAAGCGGCTATAAAAATCAGCAATATTAGTGATAGGAACAGGTTTTCCAAAGAGATAGAGAAAGAAATTGATCACATATCAAAGCACGCTTTTGAAACAGCAAAAATAACACAATCATTTTCCGCCGGATGGTATAACAATCACGTAAAAGACAGTATACCAGAAAGAGGTGAAATCAGACACTTCTTAAATACTTCATTTGGGAAAATGAAAGGTGAACTCCTGAGGGAGGAAGCCAAATGATTGCTTCTGAAGAATACACCATAGCCTGTAACGG
>Ga0209723_1006212_pt1 | contig 11683 bp, 9 predicted proteins | sample BiotimSIPDNA_2_FD_185750 | JGI IMG/M metagenome (GOLD analysis project Ga0209723, IMG submission 185750) | Anaerobic biogas reactor microbial communites from Washington, USA - Biogas_R2 time_0 SIP DNA (SPAdes) (version 2) | ecosystem: Engineered > Bioreactor > Anaerobic > Unclassified | place... | reverse complement strand
TTTCATGGTCGTCCTGACCCTGTGCTTTTCAGCGTTGGCCTGTGCACAAGAAGCGGCTCCAACTCCGGAAACATCCCCTGGCGTTTCCCCGGAGCCCTCCATCACCGTCACCTCCCAGTCCATCACGGACGAAGGGCGTCTGCTGACCGCCTGCGCCAACACGAAGAACACCAAGCCCAAGGGGGAAAACCTGAGCCCTCAGATCACCTTCACTCCTGTGGAGGGAGCGGCGTTGTATGCCGTGATCATGTTTGACACCGATGCCAACTGGCTCCACATGGCGGTATGGGATGTGACGGAAACCACCCTGGAGGCCGGGCGGTTTACAGACAAAAAGCAATACGTAGGCCCCTATCCTCCCAGGGGAACCGGGGACCATCATTATGTGATCGAGGTCTTTGCTTTGAAGGCCGCCCCGGACAAGGTGGCGGGCAAGATGAACGCCTCCAACAGCTATGAGAAAATCGTGAAAAGCCTGGACACCGCGGGCGGGCAGGAGGGGAACATCCTGCTGCGGGGTTCGGTGACGGGGCTGTACTGCCACGGGGACAATACGGTGGGGGAATAAGGCCTCTGCCGCTGTGCCCCAGGACTCAATATAAGTGCATATCCCGCAAATCCTGCAAAAAGGCACGTGCGGCAAAGGGCAGGAACTTGTCCTTGCTCCAATGGACGTAGATGGTCCGGTGCAGGTCCACCCCCCGTACATGGAGCAGCCGGATGGTGTTGGAGAACAAGCCTTGCCAGGATACCGCCGGAGCGAAGGTGACGCCGTCGCCCCTTTCAACATATCTGCGGATATAGAAGGGATCGTCGCACACGAAGTCCGGTTGCAACGCCAAGCCTTGGGCGGAACAGGCGTCGGCGCATAGCGCCGCCAGGCTGGTGTGGCGGGGAAACATGGCCAGGCGCTCGTGCCGCAGCTCGTTCAGGCCGATGGCTTGCTTGTCTGCCAGATGGTGGTCCCGTGTCATCGCGATGAGGATCTCCTCATCGATCAGCGCCGACTGCCGGTCCATCATATGGGGCAGCGGGTTTTCCGCGGCGATGCACAGGTCATACTCGAAGTCGCTGATGGGGCTCAGCGTGGTGTACAGAGTGAAAGTAATCTTGGGGTAGCGCTGCCGGAAGGCATCGATGCGGTCAATGATGACGCTCCGGCTATCCAACAGCAGAATACGCACGTTCCCGGAGGGGGAATTCCGCTCCTCCGTGACGGCGGCCACGCCGTCGGACAGGGTGTGAAGGGAGCGCTCGGCATATTCCAGGAAGCGCTGGCCGCTTTCGTTCAGCCGCAGCCGGTTGCCCAGCCGGTCAAAGAGCATGGTTCCCAGTTCGCTTTCCAATTTCTTCATGGTGATGGACATGGCCGGCTGCGGAATTTCGTGAATGCGCGCCGCCTGCACGATGCTTTCGCACTTGGCAACCGTTACAAAGTATTGCAGCCATAATAATTGCATGACGCACCTCCGCGCTTTTGCCCCAGTATAGCATTTCCAAGTATATATTTCAATGTATACTTCCATCCCACAACATGTTATTTACATCAATAAATTACTATGCTATCATTCGGAATATAGTAAAACCAAACAATATTAGGAGGTCGAGAACATGAAAAAGATCATCGGTTGTATTGCTGTCCTGCTCGTTCTTTGCATGGCAACCAGCTCGGTTGCTTTTGCCGGGGAAGCGCAAACCACGGTGCAGATCATGGGGCCCTGGGTGGTGGAGAGCCCGGAGGATTCCGTGCTGAAGTCCGTGGTGGAAGGCTTTGAAGCCGCCTATCCGCAGTATAAGGTGGAGCTCATCGGCGTGCCCTCCGCCGATGTCAACAAGCAGGTACAGGCGATGGCCGCGTCCCAGACCCTGCCGGACCTGGTCATCAACAATGGCGCCAACAACGCCGCCTGGAAGGAAATGGGCATCGTTGAGAACATCGAGTCCAAGTTCAGCAAGGAGTTCCTGGACGGCTTCTACCCCGAAATGCTGAAAGCCTTCTACTATGAAGACGAGCTCTTTGGCTTGCCCACCTGCGCGGCGCCCTTTGTCCTGCTGCTGCGCAATGACCTGCTCACCGAGGCGGGCATTGAAGTGCCCAAGAGCTACGACGAGATCCTGGCCGCCGCCAAGAAGCTCACCGTGGACACCAATGGCGATGGGAAGATCGACCGCTACGGCCTCGGGCTCATGGGCTTCCCGGACGCCAACACCGCCCTGCGCTTTATCCTTGCCCTGTTCGGCTCCGACGCGCCCGACGTATACAAGGATGAAGCAGGCAATTTTGCCACCAAGATCGGTTCCCCCGAAAGCATGGATGCCTTTAAGCTGTACATGGATGCCCAGGCCCAGGGCGTGATTCCTCCGGGAGCCACCGAGGTGGATTACAAGACCATGGTCAGCCTGCTGTCCACCGATCAGATCGCCATGGCCATCAGCGGGCCGCACACCATCGGCAACATCTGCGTGCAGAATCCCGACATGGTGGGCAAGTTCATCGCCGTGCCGCTCACCGGCCGCAAGACCGTAGCCTACCTGAACCCCTATGGATTTGTGAAGTTCGCCAACTCTCCCAACGAGGCCGGCGCCATCGCCTTCTTGGAGTACGCCGCCCAGAACTTTGTGGAGATGACCCGCGTCACCAAGCGGCCCCCCTCCCGCGTAGAGCTGGCCGAGGTGGCCAAGGAAGCCGCGCCCGAGGTGGCGGCCATCCTGGACTGCGCCCAATACAGCATCGACCTGCTGAACCTGCCCTTCCGCGCGGATATCTACGCCGCGGTGTATGAAGGCGTCAACAGTATGATGGCCGGCATGTACGCCACGCCGGAGGATGCCGCCGAGGCGATGCGCGCCGCCGTGCAGGCCGTGCTGGACGAGCACAAGTAAGACGACCCTGGCGAACCCGAATTTGACTCCTGTCAAGGCGGAGGGGCGAACCAACGCCCCTCCGCCTTGGTGAGAGGAGGGAATCCATGAGCAAGATCGGCAAATTCCTTGACCGGCGCTTTACCCTGGTGCTGATGCTGCCCGCCCTGTGCATTGCGGCGGTTTTGATCCTCTATCCCATGTGCTACGGATTTTACATCAGCCTGTTCGATACCAACCTGGTCAACAAGTGGGAATTCAAGGGCGTGGGCAATTATCTCGCGCTGCTGAACAACGCGGCCTTCCGCAACAGCCTGTGGGTGAACATCCAGTTCATCGTGCTGGTGGTGCTGGGGCATATGGTCATCGGTACGGTGCTGGCGCTGCAGCTCAACAAAGCCATCAAGGCTAGGGCCTTCTGGCGCTGCCTGCTGATGCTGCCGTGGCTGATTCCCGAGGTGGTGTACGCGCTGCTGGCCAAATGGGTGCTGAACCCCCAATACGGCGTGTTCAACTACACGCTGATGAGCCTGGGAATCATCGACGCTCCCGTGGCCTGGCTGGGGGAGATCGCCACCGCGCTGTCCAGCGTCATTGTCGTGTCCATCCTCAAGGGATATCCCTTCACCATGATCATGGTGCTTTCGGGGCTGCAGACGGTGTCCGGCGATCTCTATGAGGCTGCTGAAATGGATGGCTGTACCCCTTGGCAAACCTTTTGGCGGATCACCGTGCCCTCGATTTTACCCGTGGTTGCCGTTACGCTGATTCTGGATACGGTGACCTGGTTCAAGCACTATACCATGGTTGCCATCATGACGGGCGGAGGCCCTGCCAAGACCACCAGCCTCGTCAGCGTAACCATCTATAAGACGGCGTTTGAGTCCTTCAAATTCGGCCAGGCAGGGGCCATGGCGGTGATCGTCTTTGTGATCTGCTACCTGTTTGGCGTCTTTTACAGGAGGCTCACCCATGAAAGCTAAACGTTCCCGCCGCCGTGGCAGCGCATCGGTATTCTCTTATCTCATCATCGCTGTGGGCTCGCTGTTGGTGCTGTATCCGCTGGCGTGGATGGTAGGCACCTCCCTCAAGACGCTGCCCGATACCTTCGCCATTCCGCCGGTGTGGATCCCCCCTACGGTCACCGTGGAAGCCTACGTCTCCATCTGGGAGAAATATCCCATTGCCGCTTATTTCCGGAACAGCCTGCTGGTGGTGTTCTTTACCACGGTGGTAGCGATCAGCGCCTCCTGCCTGGCTGGCTATGCCGCCGCCCGGAGCCGCGCCCGCTGGACCCGGCCCTTCATGACCTTTTTGCTGGTGCTGCAGATGTTCCCGGCGGTCATGCTGCTGGTTCCCTACTACCAAATGCTGACTGTGTTCCGGTTGATCAATACATTGCCCGGCCTCATTCTGCCCAACATCGCCTTTACGCTGCCCTTCTGCACCTGGATGATGATGGGGTATTTCCGCACGATCCCCGAGGAGCTGGAGCAGGCGGCTATGATCGACGGCTGCAACAAGTACCAAAGCATGCTGCGGGTCATCCTGCCGCTGGTGCTGCCGGGCGTGGCGGCCACCGCCATCTATTCCTTCATCTACGTCTGGAATGAATACATGTTCTCCCAGACGCTGATGCAATCCGAAACCATGAAGACCCTGACCGTGGGCATCGCGCAGATGGCCGGCGAGTACCGCACCCTGTGGAACGACATGATGGCCGCCAGCGTGCTCACCTGCCTGCCCCTGATCATCGTTTTCATCTTTCTGCAAAAGTATTTTATCTCCACCCTCACCGCAGGCGCGGTCAAGGGCTAAGCCCGCCCATTAAGAATCTTACTACACTGTAGTTATTGGAGGACGACCGAATGAAGATTACCAAGATTGTAGGACATCACGTGCGCATCCCGCTGGTACATCCAGCCAAATGGTCGGGGGGAACACGCATGTCCGCCCCTGCCTATATTCTGCAGGTGCATACCGACGAGGGCATCATCGGCCTGGGCGAGTGCGTCGGTCCCACCATTCCGGTCATCGCGTCCATCGTTACCGAGGAGTTCACCCAGTTTCTGATCGGCCAGGACCCCCTGAAAACCGAGCTGCTGGTGCGCCGGTTGGAGGAGTTCGCCCGCAACTGGCTGCAGCTGGGGGCCTATGCCATCGCGGGCATCGAAATGGCGCTGCTGGACATCAAGGGAAAATGGCTGGGCGCGCCGGTCTATCAGCTGTTGGGCGGCGCCTGCAAATCCTCCGTGGGATACGCGGGCTACCTGTTCATCGACGATCCCCAGATGAACGCAAAGCGCGCGCTGGCCTACAAGGAGCAGGGCTATACTGAGATCAAAATGAAGGTGGGGCGCGACCTGAAAAATGACCTGGATACGCTGGCCGCGATCCGAAGCGCCATCGGCTACGACATCAAGCTTCGGGTAGACGCCAACATGAACTGGAGCGTGCCCACGGCCATCAAGTGGATCAAGGCGATGCAGCCCTACGATATTCAATATGTGGAGCAGCCTGTGCCGGATTACGACCTGGATGGCATGGCCGCAGTGCGCCGCGCCGTGGACGTGCCCATCGCCTCCGACGAAAGCTGCAGCAGCGTGGAGCGGGTGCTGCAAATGATCAAGCGCGAGTCCTGCGACGTGTTCGTGGTCTATGTTTCCGAGGCGGGGGGCCTGACCCGCGCCCGCACCATCGCTTCCATCGCCGATGCCTGCGGCAAGTGGTGCGCCATGGGCACCTGGGCGGAGACCGGCGTGGCAACCATGGCCGGAGCCCATGTCATCGCCTCCAGCGCCAACTTTGTGTTCTGCAATGATTCCCACTATATGCTGCAATCCGACGACATTCTCACCGAGCCCCTGCGCATCCGGCAGGGAAAGATCACCCTCAGCGACAAGCCCGGCCTGGGCATTGAGCTAGACCCGCAGAAGCTGGATACCTTTACCAAATGCGAGGTCCGGGAGTCGGTGTTTTTCGACGCCATCGAGGACGAGCAGATGCCGCTCATCGGCCAAGTCCTGTGAATGAAAGGAAATCAACATGTTTGACCTATTGATCCGCAACGGGCGCTTGGTGGACGGTAGCGGCAATCCGTGGCGCTATGGGGATGTGGCCATCCAAGGGGAGTACATTGCCGCCGTGGGAAGTCTGGCGGACGCCCAGGCAAAGCGCGTCATTGATGCCGAAGGCAAGCTGGTCTGTCCAGGCTTTATCGACGCCCACAGCCATACCGACGTGACCGTGGAGCTGAATCCCTTCTTTGAGAGCACCATTCGCCAGGGTATCACCACCGAGGTGGTGGGCAATTGCGGCAACAGCACCGCTCCCTTTCCTCAGGATGGCAACGGCGGCTTCGGCAAGTTCGGCGACCTGCCGGTGCCGTATGGGCGTACCCTGGGCGAGCACATGGCGGCGTTGGAGCGGCGGGGCATGTCCGCAAACCTGGGCTGGCTGGTGGGGCACAACACCCTGCGCACCATCGCAGGCATCCAGGGGAGAACCTATACCCAGGAGCAGTACGATAAGATGGCCTCGGCGCTGCGCGGAGCCTTGGAGGACGGTGCGCTGGGCATGAGCAGCGGCCTGGAGTTCGAGCCCGGCCGCGCCAGCGGGCCCGAGGAGCTCCTGCGCCTGGCAGGTGAGCTGAAGCCCTATGACGCCATCTACACCAGCCACATCCGCAACCGGGATGCCAAGGTGCTGGACGCGTTGGATGAGTTCCTGGCGGTGATCCGCAAGCACCGCATCCGGGGCGAGGTGTCTCACATGAACATCCGGCACAACACCCATGCGCCGGAGGGCGCGGTACAGCGTTGCATGGAAAAAATCCAGCAGGCCCGGGACGAGGGGCTTGAGGTGCTCACCGACATGACCCCGCTGAACTTTGGCATCGGCTCCATGGCCGGCATCCTGCCGGAAGGGCTCTCAGCTGTGCCCCCCCAGGAGCTGGCGGCCGCGCTGCGGGATCCGGCGGTACGTCAGCGGCTGCGGGGCGACTGCGACCGTTACTGGCGCTTTATCCACAACGGGGAATGGGAGCGGGTGCGCATGCAAAGCAACGCGGCCTTCCCGGAGCTTAACGGCCTGACCTTCCCCGAGATCGCCGCCAAATGGGGAAAGGATCCCTGGGACTGCTACTTTGATATCCTGGCCGCCAACGCGCCGGACATCGGGCAGATCGTGCTGGTGAGCCGCCTGTTTACCGACGAGCATCTGGCGGAGACCATTTCCCACCCGCTGTATATGCTGGTGGTGGATGGCTACAGCACGGCTGCGGATGGCGCCGTGGCCGAAGGCACCGGCTTTCCGCTGCACTACATCGGTATGGCCTGGTTCCTGACGCACCATGTGCGCGAGAAGGGCACGCTTCGCCTGGAGGAGGCGGTCCGCAAGATGACCAGCATGCCCGCGGAGCACTTCCGCCTGGCCCAGCGCGGCCTTCTGGCGGAGGGATATTATGCCGATCTCTGCATTTTTGGCGAAGATACGCTAGAAACACCCTTTGACTTGCTCAACCCCAGGCAGTATACTAAGGGCATGGACTATGTGCTCGTAAACGGCGTCATGGTGCTGGAACAGGGCCGGCACCTGCGCGCCACGCCAGGCCGCAACCTCCGGTTCCGCGGCAAAGGAGCTGGAGCACGGTAGGGGAGAAAAGAATGCCACCACGTGCGCCATCCAAAATCCGCAATACCAAAGCCTTGCTTTGCAACGGAGATCGCGTTGCCCGCGAACCGGCGCTCAAGCTGTTGGATGCGGTCTTGCGGGAGGTGGATGCGGGGAAGCGCATTCGCGAGCTGCTGCGCATAAAGGACGGCGTGTTGAGCATCGGCGCCCGGCGCTGGCAGCTGGCGCAAAAACGGGCGATCTACCTGCTGGGCGCGGGCAAGGCCTGCAATGCCATGGCCATGGCGGTGTGCGATATCCTGGGCGATTGGCTGACCCACGGCATCATCGCCGTCAAAACCGCCGAACCGGAGGATCGTTATCTCAATACAGAGGTATTTGTAGGCGGAGGGGTTTCGTCGGAAAACGGCGGCCTCTCCGCCGCGGAGCATATGCTGGCGCTGATCGACACGGCAGGGCCGGACGACCTGTTTTTCGCTGTATTCAGCGGCGGCAGCGCCGCCCTGCTGGCGCACCCTGTGGAAGGCATCACGCTGGAGGATGAGCTCCACGCCGAGGATGTGCTGCGCAAATCCGGAGCCACGACCCGGGAGATCAACGCGGTGCGGCGGCACATTTCCCGCAGCAATGGCGGGCGCTTTGCCGAGCGCATCGAGGCCCGGGGCGCGGAGCTGATCAACCTGCTGGTCAGCGACACTGTGGGAGATCCGCCCACGGCGGACCGAAGCGTGCCCGCGCGGATTTACGGCACCATGGTCGCTCCTGACGACACCACCATCCAGGACGCGCGGGATGCCATCGACCACCATGTGCTGCGGGATCAGATCGGCTGGAGTGTCGTGGATTACCTGTGGGACGATACCCGCGTGCGGGAGACGCCCAAAGCCTTTGGCGAACGGGTGACCACCTTTGTATTGGGCTCTGTGCCCGACCCCTGCGAAGCGGCGGTACGGGTTGCCAAACGCATGGGCATTCCCGCGCTGGTGCTCACCACCTGCTGGGAGGGCGAAGGCCGGGAGCTGGGTACCTTTTTGGCCGCCATGGCCTGCGAAATCCAATACCGCGCCAGGCCCATCGCGCCGCCCTGCTTTCTGGTATGCTCCGGCCAGACCAACACACGCATCATCCACCGGCCCCACGGCCTGGGCGGTCCGTCCCACGAGCTGGTGACAAGCTTCGCCATCGGGGCGCGCCTGCTCAGCGGCATCTCCGTGGCTTCCGTCGATACCGAGGGCACCGACGGCACCACCCGTTATGCCGGGGCTGTGGCTGATACGCAGACCTTTGACCGGCTGGAGCGCACAGGCAAAGGCGCTTACGCGGCCCTGCGGGGCCATGCCACCGGCAGCATGCTGGAGGCGCTGGGGGACAGCATCGAAACCGGGAACACCGGCACGAATTTATGCAGCTTTCATGTGGTCTATGTGTCAAAAGGCGTATGAGAGGGGCCGCTTCCTGTCATCGGGGAAAGCGGCTTATTCTTTTTCCTTTGCGATGTAAATGGGCCTTCTCTTCGTTTCCAGATAAGTCTTGCTCAAATACTGCCCCAGAATCCCCACGGAAAAGAGCTGCAAGCCCCCCAGCAGCAGCATGATGCAGATGGTGGCCGGGAAGCCCGCCACCGGATCCCCCCAGATGAGGGTCTTGATAAAGAAGTACAGGATCAGTAAAAAGGCCAACAGGCAAAAGGCCAGGCCCATCACCGAGGCGATGGCCAGCGGCGCTGTGGAAAAGCCGATGATCCCGTCAATGGAATACAGCAGCAGCTTCCAGAAATTCCACTTGGTTTCCCCGGCCACCCGCTCGATGTTCTCATATTCCAGCCAGTGGGTACGGTAGCCCACCCAGCTGAAGATGCCCTTGCTAAAGCGGCTGACCTCCTTCATGCTCAAAATGCTGTCCACCATCTGGCGGGTCATCAGCCGGAAGTCCCGGGCCCCGTCCACGATCTCCGTTTTGGAAATCTTGTTGATGAGGCGGTAAAAGCTCCGGGCGAAGAAGGAGCGCAGCCTGGGCTCCCCCTTGCGGGTGACCCGGCGGGTGGCAACGCAGTCATATCCTTCCTTTTCAATGCCATCAAGCATCCGTGGCAGCAGAGAGGGCGGGTCCTGCAAATCCACGTCCATGATGGCGACATAATCCCCCGTGGCCGCCTCCAGGCCCGCGTACATGGCGGCCTCCTTGCCAAAGTTCCGCGAAAAGCTGATGAAATGCACCCGCTCATCCCGCTGCCGCAGGGCCCTCATGGCCGCCAAAGTGCCGTCTCTGCTGCCGTCGTCCACAAAAATGATCTCGGCTTCCACAGGCAGGTTGGCGAGCTCCCGGCATAGGGCCTCATAAAAAATTGGGGTGGCCTCCTGCTCGTTGTAGCAGGGTACGATCAGGGAAAGCTTCTTCATGCGTGTTTCTCCATTCTGATGGGTGTGTGGGAATCCGCGTCTATTCCAGGGGAAGGATCAGGCTGTCCTGCCATTTCTCCGCCGACTCCCGGTCCGCCTGCATTTCTGTGTAGGCCTGGTCGTCATAGCGGTAGGTGGCGTCGGCCGGGGATACCAGCCAAACCTCCACCAAAATGCCTTTGTCGCAGTTGGCAAGGCCATCCACCATCACCGAGAGCATCTTCTCCCCGTCCAGGGCCGCCTTGGTTTGGATGTGCAGCCAACTCGCGCCCCCCAGGTCCAGGATGGAGACGTTGTCCGGCTTGTCGTCCACAAACTCCGTGGTTTTAGCCAGGGTGGTCACGATGTGGGGCCACAGCCCCAGCATCTCCTCCGCCCGGAGATTCACCCCCATCTCCCTGCGGGAGATGCTGCCCAGCACCCGTCCGTGGGGCATGCGCACAAACCAGGTCTCCCCGCCCTTCTGGGCGGGCTGCATCCACTGGTACAAAGCCTCCAGGCCCTCGGGCACGGCGGCGGGCTCCTCCAAGGGAGAGGGCAGGCACTCCATGCCCTCCTGCAAATCAAATTTCAGCCAGGGGTCCCTGTTCTCATCCACAAAATTGAATTCCTGCGGCGCTCCCAGGGCAGGCACAAAAAACGCCGCCAGCAACAGGAGCGTCCCCAGTCCCGTGACCAGCCTCTTTTTCATATCCAGCCCTCCCGCATCCATCCTGTGAAGCTTGTTGTTTCCCCTATCATAACACGAACGGAAGAAAAGTTCCAGAAAACCCTTGACACGCGGTCAAAATGCCGTATACTGTTCTTGAAGGTCAAAGAAAGTCAGCATTCGCCTGTTGCTTTTCTTGCCTTCATTCCTATGAAAGTACGCTTCGGCCCTTTGAGGCCAAAGAGGGGAGGCCTTTATGACCATGCAGGAATTTACCGAGAAAAGCCGCGCTGCCCTGGCTTATGCGCAACAGCTCACCGTGGAATATCAAAACCAGGAGGTCGCCCAGGAGCACCTGGCCTACGCCCTGCTCCAGGACCCCCAGGGCCTGATCTCCCAGCTGCTCACCAAGATGGGCAAAAACGCCGATCTCCTCCGTTCCCGCCTGGAGGGGATGCTTTCCCGCCTGCCCAAGGTGATTGGCGCGGGCCGGGAGCCGGACAAAATCTATATTTCCTCCCAGGTGGAGCGGGTGCTGGTGGCCGCCCGGGAGCAGGCTCAGCGGATGAAGGACGAATACATCAGCGTGGAGCACCTGTTTCTGGGGCTGCTGAACAAGCCCGCCCGCTCCCTGCAGGAAGTCTGGTCCGGCCTGGGACTCACCGAGGCCAATTTCCTCACCGCTTTGCAAAGCGTCCGGGGCAACACCCGCGTCACCAGTGAGACCCCGGAGGATACCTACGACGTCCTTGCCAAATACGGCCAGGACCTGGTTTCTCTGGCCCGCAACCAGAAGCTGGACCCGGTGATCGGCCGGGACAACGAGATCCGCAGCGTCATCCGCATCCTCACCCGAAAAACCAAGAACAACCCGGTTTTGATCGGCGAGCCCGGCGTGGGCAAGACCGCCATTGCCGAGGGCCTGGCCCTGCGCATCGTCCGGGGGGACGTTCCCGACAGCCTCAAGAACCGGCAGGTGTTCAGCCTGGACATGGGGGCCCTGATCGCCGGGGCCAAGTACCGGGGGGAGTTTGAGGAGCGGCTGAAGGCCGTCCTGGCAGAGGTCAAAAAGAGCGACGGACGCATTCTGCTTTTCATCGACGAGCTGCACAACATTGTCGGCGCGGGCCGCACCGACAAT
>Ga0209723_1006210_pt1 | contig 11686 bp, 10 predicted proteins | sample BiotimSIPDNA_2_FD_185750 | JGI IMG/M metagenome (GOLD analysis project Ga0209723, IMG submission 185750) | Anaerobic biogas reactor microbial communites from Washington, USA - Biogas_R2 time_0 SIP DNA (SPAdes) (version 2) | ecosystem: Engineered > Bioreactor > Anaerobic > Unclassified | place... | reverse complement strand
CTGGGATGGACCCACCTCAAGTCCGGATCATGGTATCCTTCCCTTCTGGCCGCGTGCCACGCGATTGCCTTCAGCGACTCCATTCCCACCCGAAACACCACCGATGCCGCTTTCATCGCCATGGTTTCAGCCCTCCATTTGGGAAAAGCAGACGACGCCCGACGCTACCGTGCAATCGTTCTGTCAAACGGGCAAAGTCCGCGCCGGCTCCCGGGGTTTCCCGATCGGGCAGAATGGGACCAACTCCTCGATGAGGCACACTTTCCAGCCGTCGAGGCAGCGCTTCTCAACCGAGCGAGGATCCAGGCAATTCTGCACCCCGAACAGTCCGAAAACTCCCTCGATATTCTGCCGGTTCCCCTTCTCTACACCAATCCGCCGGACGCCCCGTTGCCTCCGGATCACCCGTCTATTTCCAATCCTTAACATAATCCATCTCCATCCTCAAATACCACCTCATGAAAACTGGACAACACCCCACGGATCAATCCCGCGCCATTCGCATGTCGCTTGTTTTTGCGATGGCACTCGCCACTCCCACCGCACTCTTTGCGGAGGAATCCGCATCCGGCAAACTCAGCCTCTGGGGAATGATTCAGCAAGGCGGATGGGCAATGTATCCGCTCGGACTGTGTTCGCTTATAATGTTCTTCCTCATCTTCCACTCATGGAGGGAAACCCACCCCCGCCGCTTCATCCCGTCCGAAGGGATCGACGAAGCGCTCGCCCACCTCGGGGCATTCCGCATTCAGGAAGGGATCGATACCCTCAAGCGCTCACCCACTGTTCTCGCCCGCATCATGGAGAAATCCCTCCGACGGATCAAACCCGAAGCCCCCCAAGTCAACAAACCCAAAGCAGAAGCCACCCTCATCGAGCACCTTGAAGCGGAGGAAAACGCAATCGGACAATGGGTCAACTACCTCAACGTCGTGGGCTCGGTATCTCCCATGATCGGACTTCTGGGAACGGTCAGCGGCATGATCAGTGCCTTTCAAACCATCGGACAAGGAGGAATGGGCAGGCCCGAACTTCTCGCAAACGACATCGGTGAAGCCCTCATTACCACCGCCGCCGGCCTGATTGTGGGGATCCCTGCGATGCTCTCGTTCTTTATCATGCGCAACCGCCTCACCGCGACCGTAGTCGCAACCAGCCAACTCGCCAGCGACCTCCTGGACGAAATCCCTGTGAACGTCGTCTTCGAAGAGGATATACCCGGATCACACGAGCCCGAATAGGCACGGGAACATCCTATAGTTTGACAATCCAAACGACAGAAGCAAATGTATCGGTTAACTCAGAGTTTCGGCATCAAGACCCTTTCTTATCTAAACTGGTGCCCAGCTTGGGGCCCATGCTTCGACGACTCGCATTCCGTCTTCGCATCCCACATTTACTTTTAAATCAGATCTTCAAGATTACCCATTCGCGTTTGTGTATGCACCAAACCGCTCTTTCCTTTTGTTGCTGGCACGCGAACCTGATCCCGACTACACACTTTTTGAGCGATTCGCTCAAATGGCAGGCGACCAAGGGCTTACCACCAACTAACTCATCGTCCTCGATCGCGAACAATCAGACTACAGCGAACGACGATCATCAAAAACTGGAGAATCACCAATCCACAACAATGTCCAGTGAAGATTACGGGACACCCAGAAGCTTGCGTAACACCTGATCCACAACGGCGGGATTTGCTTTGCCTTGTGTCGCCTTCATCACACGACCTTTGATAGCATTGATGGACTTCTCGTTCCCGGCAAGAAACTCCTGCACAGCCTTGGGGTTCTCGTCCACCGCCTGACGGCAGATGGCCTCTATCTCTCCCGTATCCGAAGACTGACGCAAACCTTTTGCCGCAGCGACGGTTTCAGCCGACTGGCCGGTTTCAATCATTCCCGAAAGCACTTCCTTGGCCATCTGGTTCGACAGGACTCCTTTGTCGACCATTGCCACCAATTCAGCTACCCCGGCTGCCGATATCCCGAGCGAATCCAGCGACCGCCGTTCACCTTCCCCGCTTTCACTTCCCGCAGAGGCGACACCAAGTTCGCGCAGCAGGTCATTTGCGATGAGGTTCGCAATCGCCAAGGGATTGTTGTGGTGACGGATCGCCTCCTCGAAAAATGAACTCAACCCGCGATTCGTGCAGAGAACGGATGTCACCGTGTAGGGCAAGGAGTAATCGGCCATGTAGCGCCGCTGGCGATCAAAAGGCAACTCAGGCAAACCTTCCGCGAGCTGAGACTTCCACTCCTCGCTGATCCGTACCGGCATGAGATCTGGGTCCGGGAAATAGCGGTAATCCTGTGCTTCTTCCTTTGTCCGCATCAGGGAGGTCACCCCTGCCTCCGCATCCCAGCGGCGGGTCTGCTGAACAATCGAAGCACCGGATTTCAACTCACGGATCTGGCGTTCGATCTCATAACGCAAGCCATTGCGCACACCGGAAATGCTGTTGAGGTTCTTGAGTTCAACCTTCGTTCCGAGTTTCGTGGTGCCCACCGGTTTCACACTGACATTTGCATCGCAGCGCATCTGCCCTTTCTCCATGTCGCAGTCCGAAATACCGGCATTCTGCAGCGTATTGCGCAGCGATGTGAGGAAGGCGAAGGCTTCCTCCGGAGAGAACAGGTCCGGCTCGGTCACAATCTCGATCAAGGGAGCACCGGCCCGGTTGTAATCCACCAAACTGCCGTCGGCGACGTGGGTCAACTTGCCTACGTCTTCCTCGAGGTGAATGCGGGTCAGGCTAACCCGACGGTGTTCGCCCATCACATTGCGCGACGGCCCATCCATCTCAATCTCGACCGACCCGCCCAGGCACAATGGCTGGTCGTATTGAGAGATCTGGTAGTTCTTGGGCATGTCGGGGTAGTAGTAATGCTTACGGTCCCACTTGCTCACATCGGGGATCTCACAGCCCAACATCAGACCGACTTGAATGGTCTTTTCGATGGCCCGCTTGTTGAGCACTGGCAGCGTCCCCGGCATTCCCATCACCACCGGATTGGTCAATTCATTCGGTGACGCCCCGAAGTAATACGGTGCATCGGTAAACATCTTACTCTCTGTTCCGAGCTGCACGTGCACCTCAAGCCCGATCACCGCATCATATCCGTCTACGCTTGCCATCTTGATTTCCCTGAAAATTGGTTTTTTGGATCATTCGATCTACACACCAGCTTCTCCGCCTCAAAGCGCGGGATGCTTCGTGTGCCAATCGTTGCCTCTTTCGTAGGCACGGGCTGCCGTCAACAGGCGCACCTCCTCGAAATGCGGGGCTATCAACTGGAAGCCCACCGGAAGGTTTTCCAAAGCGAAGCCACACGGCACCGATATCGCCGGCAGGCCGGTAAGATTCGGGCAAATCGTGTAGATGTCGTTCAGATACATTTGGAGGGGATCGGTTATCCGCTCTCCCCGGACAAATGCCGGACTCGGAGTGGTCGGGGTGAGCACCAGATCCACCTCCCCGAATGCTTTCGCAAAATCGTTGCGGATCAGCGTGCGCACCTGCTGTGCCTTCAAATAGTAAGCATCGTGATATCCGCTGCTCAGCACAAAGGTCCCCAGAATGATCCGGCGCTTCACCTCTTCTCCAAAGCCCTCTCCCCGACTCTTGAAATAAACGTCCACCGCATCAGCGGCCGATTCCGAACGGTGCGTGTAGCGGATCCCGTCAAACCGCGCGAGATTGGACGATGCCTCAGCAGTCGCGATCACGTAATAGGTCGGCACAGCCAGGTGGCTATTGGGCAGGCTCACATCCTTGATCTGCCAACCGATACCCTTGTAGTAGGCGATCACCTCATCCATGGCACGCCGCACGGCCGGGTCCAGTCCGTCAGCCTTGAAGTACTCGATGGGCAATCCCAATACCATCGGACGCCCACCCGAGAGCGCCAATTCCAATTCGGCATGAAACGGCGAAACCGGTGCGGGATAGGAGCTCGAATCCTTCGGATCCACTCCGCAAATTACTTCCATCATTCGCGCGACATCCTCCACACTATGCCCGAAAGGTCCGATCTGATCCAAACTGGATGCAAAGGCAACCAAACCGTACCGCGAGACCCGCCCATAGGTGGGCTTCAACCCATAGATCCCACAAAACGCCGCTGGCTGCCGGATCGATCCGCCCGTATCGCTCCCAAGCGTGATCGGGCTCATCCCGGCCGCGAGTGCCGCAGCACTGCCACCACTGCTTCCACCAGGAGTGCGGGTAAGATCCCACGGATTCGCCGTCGATCCGAAAAACGAGGTCTCGGTGGATGAACCCATCGCGAATTCATCCATGTTCAAGCGCCCCCAGACCAACATGCCCGCTGCCTTCATGCGCTCAACCACCGTCGCATCATAAGGCGAGACAAACCGCTCCAGCATGCGGCTTCCGCAGGTCAGGAGCGACCCCTTGATCGCGATGTTGTTCTTGAGCGCGACCGGAATCCCGTCAAAGAAGCCAAGAGCCTTGCCCTCTTGACGCCTATTGTCCGATGCCTCAGCCTGCGCCATCAAATCATCGCCGTCCCAACCGAGGAACGCGTTGACCTGCGGATTGAGCCGTTCCGTTCGTTCGAGAATGGAGCGCGACAGCTCAACTGAGGTGAGTTCGCCCGAGGCGAGGAGCCGGGCCAGTTTACTGGCCGGAAAGTATGCCAAAGAGTCCTGATTCATCCGATTGCAGTCCGAGTTGCTTTGGGTGGAAGATCCTTGTGGTGATGTCACTCGATCACTCTGGGGACGAGCACCTGGTCTTCACGTTGCTGTGGAGCGTTTGCGAGCGCCTGTTGGGCTCCAAACCCAGAGACCGCCACATCCTCACGGAGCACATTGTGGAGTGGATTCGCATGCGCTGTCGGGTCCACTGCGGAAGTGTCGACCGACGACAAGACATGAAAGTATTCAAGGATACGGCCAAGCTGGGCACTGTAGAGCTCCTGCTCCTCAGCGCTCAGTTCAAGCCGCGCCAATTTGGCGGTGTAGCCTATGTCAATGTGCTCCATGATGGGATCTCCGGATTTCGCTTGGGTTGCTGACTCCGCTTAACGCCGCACGCGGAACGACGTCCGTTTTTCGATGGTCTGCTGGATGGTCTCAAAGGCCTGATTCACCTTGGCATCCGTCAACGTTTCGTTCTGCGCGCGGAATGTCATGCTGAATGCCAGACTCTTCTGCCCATCTTCCAGCCCCTTGCCCTGATAAACGTCGAAGAGACGGACACTTTCCACTTGGAAATCCGCACCCGATACCGCCTTGGCCGCATCCGCCACACTGCGCTGCACCTCAGCCGCTGGAGTGGATCCGTCTACCACCAAAGCCAGATCCTTGTAAGATGGCGGGAAATGACTGAAGGGCATGTAACGCGCCGGCTTCGGCGCCTTTTCCAGAATCTGGGGAAGGATGGCGATGCTGGCCGCAAACACCCGACCGTCGATGTCGGCCCGTTGCGTGTATTTCAGGTCCAACAAGCCCAACTCCACGCGACAGGGAGACTTGCGCAAGTCTCCCCCCACTGCGAAATGGCCGTTTTGACCATACACACATCCATTCAACAGCCGATACTGGGCATCCGGCAAGGTCACACCCGCAAGGCTGAGCACATCGGACACCATTCCCTTCACACTAAAGAAGTCGACGCCCTGTCGACTCAACCAGGTCTTGCGGTCGGGCTGATCCAATACCGCAAAGCCGATGCCAATGCATTCGACGAGCTGCCCGCCCACTTCGGCATAGACACGCCCCCATTCGAAATAGCATCCCGGGGCATCTCCGTCGCTCCGGTTGTTGCGCAAAACATCCACCATACCCGGAATCAGGGATGGCCGCAGATGGGTCCCGTCTGAGGAGATCGGGTTCTGCAAACGCAGCGAAGGATACGGATCTTCGATGTCGCCGGGACGTTTCAGGCTCTCCGCCGACAAAAGCGTGTAGTTATAGACTTCCGAAAACCCACGGCTCCTGAAATACGCAGTGACTTCGCGCCGGAAAGAATATTCCCTGGCATGGGACCGCAACATGGCCGTGCTCTCCACCGCGCATTCCGGGATCTTGACCGTGCCATGAATCCGCAGGAATTCCTCCACCAGATCAACCGGCCGGGTCAGGTCCTGACGGAACCCGGGAACCTTCGCCAGCCAACTTCCGTTGCCCTGGTCGGCCACCTCAATCTCCAATGCTTCCAGACAACGCTTGACGCCCGCATCATCTGGCCCAAAGCCACAACGTTCCCGGATAAAGCCGGGACTCACCTTGATTACGGTGGGCTCAATCGCACACGACCCTTCATGAAACACCCGCTTGCACAGGGTGCCTCCGGCGACTTCCAGGATCAGGTCGACCGCACGCCTCGCGGCGACATCCACTCCGGCGGGGTCGATGCCGCGTTCGAAGCGGTACGAACTATCGGTCGAGAGGATCAGTCCACGCGACGTCTTGCGGATGGATGGAGCATTGAACCATGCGGCTTCGAGCACCACATCGGTCGTGGTATTGTCCACTTCAGCATCCACACTGCCCATCACCCCGGCAATCACCATGGCCCGCTCAGCATCCGCGATCACGCAATGCTGTGGCTGCAAGATGCGGGCTTTATCGTCCAAGGTCGTGATCTTCTCACCATCGCGGGCCGCACGCGCGATGATTTTGCGCCCACGGATCTTTCCGGCATCAAACGCATGCAGGGGTTGCCCCATCTCATGCAATACGAAATTCGTCACGTCCACCACATTGTTGATCGGACGAAGCCCGATCGCCTCCAGCCGCTGCTTCAACCAATCCGGACTCTCCGCGATCTTTACACCCCGGATGCTGTATGCCGAGTAATACTTACAGGTCGCACTGTCCTCGATCTCAACAGCGTCCACCAATGCATCCCCTTCCGAAACGCTCAAGGATGCTTCCACAGTCCGGACAACAGGACGCACCCGCTCAAGACCAAAAAACGCCGCCAATTCACGGGCCATGCCGACATGGCTCAGGCAGTCCGGACGATTCGGTGTCACTTCCACGTCAAATACCGTATCCGCCTCAGGAAATACCGCATTCACGGGAGTCCCGATTTCCGGCCGTTGTTCCAGGATGAGCAGGCCCGAATGGTCCTCTCCCATGCCCAGCTCGCGCGCGCTGCACATCATGCCCTCGCTGTCGACGTCACGCAGCTTGGTCTTCTTGATCACAAATCCGCCCGGCAGTTCGGCACCCGGGAGTGCCACGGGGACACGGTCCCCGACCTTGAAATTCCTGGCACCGCAAACGATCTGGGCAGGTGTGCCTGTCCCCACGTTCACTTTACACAGGCTCAGGCGATCCGCATTCGGATGCTGTGCCTTCTCAAGCACCTCGCCAACCACCACATGTTGCAGCGGAGCCAGCCCACGACGTTCGATACCTTCAACCTCAAAACCGATGAGAGTCAGCGCCTCCTCAATCTCTTCGGCACTTTTCCGGAGCTCCGGCAGGTAAGTTCTGATCCAATCCAGTGAAATCAACATGGCAAATGCAATTCTGTATGAGACATTCTTGACCGCGTGTTCATCCCGGAATCAGGCAAACTGATTCAGGAAGCGTTGGTCGTTCTGGTAGAAATAGCGGATATCATCCACCCCGTAGGCGATCATGGCGATACGCTCGATACCCATGCCGAACGCATATCCGGTGTAGGCCTCAGGATCGATTCCCACCGACTCAAAAACGGCCGGATCCACCATCCCGCAACCCATGATCTCGATCCACTTCTTTCCAACCTTACCCAAATGTTCAGCCGAAAAATCCACTTCGAAGCTCGGCTCAGTGTAGGGGAAGAAATGCGGACGAAAACGCACCTTCGCATCCTTTCCGAGCAGCTCACGGGCAAAATGGTCGAGCATCGCCTTGAGATCGGTTACCTTTACTCCCTTATCCACATACAGCCCTTCAATCTGGTGAAAGTTCGCGGAGTGCGTCGCATCAGCGGTATCCCGGCGGAACGTGCGACCCGGAGACAGGATGCGCAGGGGCGGCTTTTCCTTCAGCATGGTCCGGATCTGCACACTCGAAGTGTGCGTCCTCAGCAGGTAGCGCTCGTCTCCATGCTTTGACACATTGCTGAAACGGGCCTCATTCGGCATGTAGTAAGTGTCCTGCAAGTCCCTGGCCGGATGATCGGGGGGGGTATTCAACGCATCGAAACAGAAAAATTCGGTTTCGACTTCCGGTCCCGATGCCACCGTGAAGCCCACCTTCTCGAAAATCCCTACGATGCGTTCCAGAATCTGAGTCAGCGGATGCACCGTTCCCACCACACGATCCGGTGACGGAAGCGTCGGATCCACTGCCGGCCCGATCAAGGCAGCCAACTCGATCCCTTCAAGCCGCTCATGCACCTCCGCAAAAACCGCTTCGAGCTGATCCTTGGCCTCGTTGATGCGCTTGCCATACTCCGGACGCTGCTCCTTGGGAATCGTTCCCAATTGCTTGCGCAGAGCCGTAAAACTACCCTGCGGTCCGACAATGCTTGCCTTGAAAGATTCAAAGCCACCACGGTTAGCGATCTCACCGGCCTGCCCACGGGCACGCTCGACTATTTCCTTAAGTTGCTCATCCATTTGCGAAAAGATTCACAAAAAAGCACGAACCCAAACCACGCAAGCCCCCATTTTCGCATCTTCACCGCGGCAGAAAGCGGATTCAGCCCCTCCACTCGCCCCCCACCGTATTAACTCATTCTGCAGTCCTTGATTCAAAGATATGAGTTCATAAAAGAAAAATCATAATCTAGCGTCCATTCTGATTTAGCTGGATGGCTGATTAGCTTGTGCTCATGTAGGTGTTCCATTTTTTCCTCTCGAACGGTGTGGTTCGGACAGGAGCCATCGAAGCTGTCCGATAGCCTACCGCTAACTCCAGATGCCTGGCTCGGTTGAAGATCATACTCGCTTTCCGATCTAGCGATTGGAGCGATGCATTCAATGCCGGCTACGTGGAGGAAGATGACCGCTTCAATCAGCGACTGCATCCGGCATACGCCGCACCAGATCGTCCCACACCCGACGCGCCTTGCTATCCACATACTCGCGGCAATAAGCAATCTCGGCGCGGCGGACGCTCATGTTCTCGTTGGCAATAGAAGAGACATCATCGAGATTGTAGAGGAAAACCTGATCCAGCTCCGAGGCATCAGGATCAATATCCCTGGGCACCGCGAGATCGATGAGAAACACCGGATTCTCGCGCCGCCGGTCGGCATTTTCGCGAAGCATGTCACAGGTGATGATCCGGCCTGGAGCCGAGGTGCAACTGATCACAATGTCGCTCTTCCACAACTGTGACTCCAGCTCGCAAAAATCACAAACCGACCCGCCCGACTCTGCCGCAAGCAAAGCCACTCTGGCCGCATTTCTACCCGTGAACACAAGGTGACCCACTCCGCGTAGTCTCAACGATTGGGCGGCGAGATTGCCAACCTCCCCCGACCCGACCACCAATACCCGGCAGGGAGCAAGATCCCCAAAGACACGGGTCGCCAAATCAACCGACACACTGCCGATACTGACCTGTCCCTTCCCGATGCTCGTCTGACTGCGCAGGTATTTGGCCACATGAAACGCCTTCTGAAAAACCCGGTGCAGGCACGGACCTGCCGTTCCCCTCGCGCACGCATCAGCGAAAGCCTGTTTGACCTGCCCGAAAATCTCGGTTTCTCCGATCATCTGGGAGTCCAGCCCCACGCACAAGGCATTGAGATGGCGAACCACCTCCGGACCCTGAAGCAAAACCCACTTTCCATCGTCGACACTGGAGGGCCCGGACGCTGGACCGAGCACGCCCTTCAAACGCTCCACCATCGACGCAACATGACTGAGGTTCTTCAGGCGCACATACAACTCCCACCGGTTGCAGGTATCGATCATGACCGACTCCATCACCTCATCGCCAAGCGCACTTCCGTTCATCAAACCCGCCAGCTCCAAACGGTGCCGGAGGTCCTCCCGCGCCGCGATGTCCGCAAGCCTATGGTTAAGGGAAGCGAGCACCAACACGGGCCCGCCTATCATATCCACGTTTCCTTTCATCCTAGCGGGAGTCTCCTTCCTGCTTAAAGGAAACCGTCTGTTCCGAATCTACAGGCGGATGATCGCGACGGGCATGGTCAACAGGGATCAACGCCAACAAGGCCAACACCCACATCACCAGCCCGGCCCATGCGAAACGCACCCCCTTTATGCGATGCATCAGGCGCATCGCCAACAAAAAGACATAACCCGCCCACACGCCGCAGGCCCATACCCACTTGCTTGCAGGGATATCACCCTCCAGATACATCCAGTCAAAAGATCCTACAAAAAGGGCGGACGAGAGGAAGAAGACACCCACGATCAACACGCCAACTGCCACGCGTTCGGTATGCAATAGCGACGACAAAAGCTGGTAGAACGCGCTGGTGCGCTTCGAGTGGAGAGCATAGTGCTGAATAAGGTGCATCGCTGATAGGACTCCAAGTAATGCAAAAGCTCCATAGCTGAACACCGCCATTGAAGCATGCAATTCCACCCACCTGGATCGGACCGCGGCACTGACGTCATAGGCACTATCCAAACCGGGGACCAACAGCGCGACAGCCCCCAGCAAAACCGCAAGTCCGGACGTGAACAACCCGAGCAGCGACACCCTGAAAACCGGACCGATCACCAGATACAGCAACACCAGTGACCATGTGACAAATCCCAATATCTCAAACGCATTTCCAATCGGGCACGCCTGCACACTCGCACCCCGCCCGTGTAGTCCAAACGATAGCAGCAGCATCCCAAGCGCCATCACGGGATAGCTCACCATACGGGTCAACCTGCGGCGCTTCGCTGCCCATGTCAGGTGCAACACAAAAAGGGCGGCGAATACCACCCAGGCATACACAAACCAGGATTTTTCCATTGTCGTCAGCGTTGGGCTGTTTCGAAGCCGCGGATCCGGGACACCATCCACTCAATCCACCGCTCATTCAGGTTCAGACAGGGAATCTGAGCGAACGACTCACCTCCCGCTCCAAGGAAGGTCTCCTTTCCTTCCATGGCGATTTCTTCCAAAGTTTCCAGACAATCCGTTACAAAAGCGGGACAAATCACCAGCAGTTTTTTTACTCCCTTTGAAGGAAGCGACTCAAGGATTTGGTCAGTGTAAGGCCGAAGCCATGGCTCTCTGCCCAAACGGGACTGGAAAGACACCCCGTATTTATCCGCCGGGATACCCGCGGCCTGGACATAAGCCCGTACGGTTTCGAAGCACTGATGCCGGTAACAAGTCGCATGCGCCGGATGCTCCACTTCACAACAATCGGACCGGCAAAGGCAATGGGCATGGGATGGGTCGCCCATGCGAAGGTGACTTTCAGGAATTCCGTGAAACGAAAACAGCAAATAATCCCACTCGCCCTTCAAGTAGGGTTCCGATTGGTCAAGCAGTGCATCAATGTAGTCTGCATCCCGGTAAAATGGCTGCACCACCTCGTAGCGCATGCCGGGATGTAGCCGCGCAATCGCATCCGTCGCGCAAACCAAGGCACTTTCATAGCTCGACATCGCATAGTGGGGATACAGCGGCACAATCAACAATTCATCGATCCCATCCGCTTTAGCCTGCTCGATAGCCGCATCGGTCGACGGGTTTCCGTAGCGCATACCGAGATACACCGGCACACCCACCTTCT
>Ga0209723_1006206_pt1 | contig 11704 bp, 14 predicted proteins | sample BiotimSIPDNA_2_FD_185750 | JGI IMG/M metagenome (GOLD analysis project Ga0209723, IMG submission 185750) | Anaerobic biogas reactor microbial communites from Washington, USA - Biogas_R2 time_0 SIP DNA (SPAdes) (version 2) | ecosystem: Engineered > Bioreactor > Anaerobic > Unclassified | place... | reverse complement strand
TAGCCGTCTTTTGAAACGGTCAGAGTGTTATTAATGGCAGGCATAAATCGGGTTAAGGCTGTGCCCAACGCATCGGTAACGCTGTCTAATTCGTGGCCTGCTGAAAGGATATTCACGTCTGCGCCTTCAATGAAACTCCCGGCCTCGTCAATTACATACACCACAAGATTAGGCTTGTCAATACGCAAATTAATGCCCGTAAAAAGCATTTTCTTTGCCAGTCGCAAGTCCAAACCATAGATTTCCAAACTCATTACACTATCGTTTTTGCGTCAATCCTTACTGCGATAAAGCGGAATACCATTACTGCTGCCGTTGCCGGGTTGTAGGCATCATCCGAGTTTCCAAGTCCTGCCGTGTCAAGGTATGGAGTGGTGTTATAAGGAATGGTTGCCCAATCAGCAGCAGCAGCTTCATCATAGGTTCGGCCTGTCTTTACTTGTAAATTCCATTCACGTATCATCACCACCTCATCCCATTCGCCTGCCACCCATGATGTTGAAGTTGCGGTATTAGCCTTGTACCATTTGTCATCGGTGTATTGAACGATTTTACCTGCCGAATAACTAACGCCACTCTCCCAAGTCAATCGCTCCCACTCTGTCGCTGAACTTGCAGGGGTGTTATTCATGTTGTCATCTATTAAACTACGGTAAAGTATTGCGCTGTCCGTTATCCCTGCGCCTTTATGATAGGTTGAAGCTGCGGAATAGGCAGGATACCAATGCGAATAACTTACAGGCCCTGCGGTGAACTCTCCTGCCACCACAGGTAGAATAGCCGCTAATTCTGCGCTTTCAAGGGTAATGATTTGACCGATATCAATCGGGTTGGTTTCAATGAAAGCATTATCAAGCGGGTCAATAAATCCCAAGCGGCCTGTCGTTAGCTGAAAGTTATTGATTACAGATTGTTGGAAATACAGAATATTGGCCTGTAAATAAAACCCTTCGCCAATGCCTATGTGTTCGCCACCTTCGCCCCTGTAAAGACAAGGTGATGATTGATTCACGGTATATTGGCCGTTGGTGATGTCGGTGAATTGGGGGTTGGCGGAAATGCCGTTAAGATTTTTCCCTGCTGCAATTAATCCTTCTTGATCAAGACTTGCAATAGTAGAATTATAAACATCACAAAAATCAATGGTTAAATGTGCACTTGTTACCGTAATTGTATTATTATTAAAAATTGTGTTTTTTGCCACAACTTCTCTGTTTGCCGATCCGATATTTGACCCAATAACAACACATTTCTCAAAATTTGCTCTAATATAAGCGGATGAACCTACTGCTGAACCGAATCTTGAATTTAATAATATTGAGTTTAAATAATATATATTCCCAGTACCGGCATATCCACTTATAGCGGAACCCAATGAATTACTTATAACACATTTTTCAAAATAACAATTAGTTATTGTAAAAATCGAACTTACATAATCTCTAAAATACCCACCAATACACCTATCAGAAACAACATAAAATTGTATTTTATTTCCTCCACTCCCGTCAATCACCGTCCGTTTCAAAAAGTGAAAAGTAATCGGCCTTCCTGAATTACGGGCGTGTGTTATGGCTTCGTTATAAATCAAATCCTTCCAGATAACCGCATATCGCCTGTTTGCGCCTGTGTAGCCGTCAAGCACCTCAACCAAGCGGTTCATGGTGGCAACGGCTGTTTGTGGTGTCAGGCCGTCATTGGCATCATCACCGTGCCCTTCGATAAGATAGGCGTAATAGTTACCGGGCTGTTCGTTATATCTGAAAATTGGCATAGTCTATATTATTATTGTCCACGCCACTATATCAGCGACTGTGGTTGAGGTTAATACTTTGTTGGTGTAATTACACGTTTCTCTTACCCATATAGCCGGGTCGGTTCGTTCATCTTTGATTTCAATGAAGTCGACCTTGCCAATGTTGTCCCCGCTTGCATGGTGGGCAACCCGGCTTTCAATGAACTTACCGCCTCCTATATCTCTTTTGGTCTGTATTACCTTGCCATTGTCATATGTAAAAATGGGGATTGGGTAATATTCGGGGGTTGCTGAACCGCCTGCGGGGTCATCCTTCCATCCCTTCGCTCCTGCTGCATCTGTTCCGTAAACCTTGTTGTTTCCCGGACTTGCTTCATCACCGACCAACTGCAACTCATCCGCATCGACTTCTATGGAGTTCTTTGGCTCGTAGCCGCCTGAACCGCCACCGGGGATTTCCACCAAATCCTCGTCTGCCACCCCGCCATCAAACCAATACTTTTTTTGAACGCCTCCGACCTCAATAACTACTTCCAAACCCTCAACTCTCTGATAAGCCGGGATTCCGGCCAAAGCAGCCGCAACGCTCGCATAAGGCCCCGCCCTGTCATCTAACAACTTGGGTGCGTGTAGTCTTAAATTGTCATTAATGTTTTGTGCCATTAACTTACTGTAACAGGATTAAAAAATATGGTTTGATAATTCGTTACATACACTTTATACCATGCCCCGTTGTATTGTTGCAACGTAGGTTCAGGCCATAAGTCCGTACTTGTTCCAATCTCACCGGAGTTGTTTATCCCGGCCCGCCATTTTGTTCTCGTTACCACTTCAACAGGTTCAGCGAAAACCTGCCAGCCCACGGTTTCCGGGAATGTAATCTCCAACTCCAACACCGGGTCAAACGGCTCGTATTCTTTTTCGGTCAAAAGTGAAAAGTCCACCGTTGCCGAAAGCACGGCCCCCGTGATCACACCGTAATAATGCACGTAACTAAACGCATTCAGGGAAGCATTTTTAAGGTACTTTCCCGAATTAGTCAGGTACTTGGTATTTTTCAAATAACTCATGCGATTTTCGTTGTCGTTAAATTACCCGAATTATCCATCGTTACCCGCCAATGGCTCATGTCCGGTGAAACCAGGATAATGCTCGATAGCGGGCTGTCGCTTATCTCCTCCGCCTCGGATTTTGAAAACTCACCTGTGGCGTCTACTTCAATAGGGCCTACACCTGTGGCTAAAGCCGTGCTTTTTAAAACCCCTGCACCCTTTGGCTCAAAGGCTAAATCTATGTCGGTTTCGCTTCCTAATACCGTCAAAGTCCTATCGGTTCCGGCTGTGCCTGCGGCCCCGATGTTCCATGTGTCTTTGTCGGTTCCTACATCGGTGTTCTGGTCGTGGCCTGTACCTGCTCCACCGGCCCCTGATACACCTTCTTTTGCTGCAATTATCTGTATTCTGCCAATGGGCCTGTTTACTGCTGAAACGCTCGCATCCCTTACTAATTTACACTTCACCCAATCCATTGCATTCAAAACTACGTCTGCACCCGTTGGCGTTTCCAGTTGGTCGCTTTCTTTTATGTTATACGTTCCCGAATCGCCTGCGGCCACCGCTACATAAAACTCGTACGGGTTGTCTTGAAGGTAAACAGTATCACCTCCCACCGTATCGGTTTCCGTACTTTCAATATAAATGTCTGAATTGCTGTCTGCTGCTATCAGAAAAAAGTTCTTTCCGGGATAATCGTATAAACCTAACGGGTTCGGGATTGTAGTCAAAAACTCGATGTTTTCCCCTAACCTGTAATCGGTATTTTGGGGGTGCCCTAATTCGTTTACGTTAATATCAACCCATACCGTTTCATCCATTCCAGGCGTTACGTTGGCCGTTGGCTCTGTTGCTACGAACTTCCAGATGATATCATCATATATCACGTAAACATCCGGCCCCGGCTGGTATTGCGTCAAAGGATTATAAGCCGGGATGGTATCACCCGTTAAGTCTATTGCTGTCGGGTAAACAGCATCCAAAATCTCTTCCAGAACCTCCCTATGGAGTGCAGGCGTTATCTGCTGGGTTATATTGTCCGGCAAGTTTGCCGCTATCAATGCCTCTAATTGTGCCTTAGTTAGTGCCATTTTCTTGTTTTTTAATTGTAACCCTCATCATATGCGTTCTCATCATAGGCCTTTGCCTGTTCCCCTGTCTGTACCGGTTCCAGTTCGTGAAGTTCTGCCTGCCACTTGCACCGTGCCACATCCCATGTCATGGCATTTGTAGTGTAGTTTCTCATTGTGCTGGTATCGGTCATTACCGCCCCAAACAGGTTAATCTTTGAATCCAGATCACCCCGCAAAAGGAATCTTGGCTTTAAATATAACCGCCTGAAAAAGTCCTGTATGTGGTGGGTGAAATACTTTGTTACCTCGTTAGCCGTGAACCTTTCGGCTAATGCTCCGTATGTGCTGCCATCCCTGAATATCAAGGCATTATAAAACTTCAATATTCCATTCGGGTCTAAATCTCTTAATGCCTGGTCTTTGAATATTTGCCCAAACCACAATTCTACTTCTTTAATCTGGTTGTGTTTGCTATTCAGCAGCATGCTGAACTTAACATTTTCCGGGGTGTCTTTAAAGTAAAGTTTAACGTAGTCGATGAAATACGAACCGTGAATCGTTGATGGGCTTTCGCCTGATTGGTAAATAGGCCGGGGCTTTTCAAGTGCAAAAAACATCGTTCCGCTTTCTGCCTGGTGCTCGCTTTCCGGGTCTGCTTCAAATCCTAATTCAAAATATTGTCCATCCCTTTTTTGATTTACCGGAAGTTCCATTAACGTGGCCATACCCTCTTTAAACTCACCCTTTTGATTCATATACTTTGCTGGCCCCCCGATTCTCGTACGCAGGTACATAGGGTTAAGTTTGTATATGAAATATTTTTTTTTGTCTGCCTCTGATATTGGTAATGTTTCTGTCGGGTTGTCTGCCTCTGAAAGCCTGAACCTGTAACGTGGCGGATTGGCAATATAAACGGCCTCAACTACTTTATAATAAATCCCTGCCTCATAACCTGTCGGCAAACTTGGGTATTCCTCATTCTGAATCGCTTGCCTGTTTCCTGGGAATATAATATAATCACCGTTTTCAATTACCACGCCGGGCGTCTGGACAAAAAAGTTTAAAGGCATCTGGTTGCCAACATACATAAACAGGGATTCGACCTGTCTTTCCCTTTCGTGCAACGGCTCTTTCCCCTTTGGGCCATAATAAACCCTCGTTCCCAATTCTTGCCTTGGCACTCCCAGCGTTCCCCATCTTTGCCCAACTTCTAAAACCATTACCTCATCATTGGCAACGTATGCGGGCGTTATTATCTGGCTTAACGAGGCGTTTGGCCCTGCTTTTAGCTCTGCGCAACTCCTGTCTGCAAATTCTTTTTCCTGAACATTGAAATAACTCCACGGGGCTTTTGGCTGCCCGTTGGCTTGGAAGTCGCACGGCTCAAACTCCCAGTGCTTTAAAATACTCTCTTTTCTTCCATAAACTTGTGTGAAATCCACTCTTTTCATGGCCGGCAAAACCTCTAACTGCTGGCTTGCGTCTACCCATATTACCCGGCTCGGGTCGGGCTCCGGGCTGCATGAAAGTTGAACCCTCGGATTGAAAAGGTGTTTGTCCTGAAACGCCCCTTTGTAGTCGTACCGGATCCGGGTGTAATTCGTGGCTTGGTCGATTCTTTTAATCTCGTATTCGTTGTTGTAATACCTGATCTGAAACCACGGATATAAAAGTTTTTCCAGCGCCTCGTAACAATTCAACCCTCTGAACGCCTCTACATCTACTAATGTGTCGTTTAAAAAACCTGCATTTGTGTAAGTGTTATTCTCCTCAATTACGTTAATCGAATCCAATATGTTACACCCCTTGTCGGTCTTTGAAAGCATCCATGCAATCACATTCAGCCACGTATGCCGCCCGGTAAGATAACATCCGTTTGCATCCTCCAAATTGAAATTCTTTAACATCGAAAGGCCGTCAATAAACGAAATGGTGTTCTGATAAGGCGGTGAAATAAAGGCTTCGTTCCATTGGTCTGGCACTACATATCCTGTCCAGATCACTGAACCGTCAAAGGTCAGCTTCAAACGGTAATCAAAGTTATTCCCTGCATAAAAGTTCAAATACTGAAAGTCGGTAATTGAATGCAGGTTTAAACTCAAATCCTGTGCTTTGATAGGGCTTTCCGTATCACTTCCGCTCCCATGCTGGGTAATTACTATGGCCTGCCCCTGAAATACTAAAGGTTTCGGAGTTAAAAACAACGCACCGGGTGCATACTTTTCAATCTGAACCAAGTAATCTCTACCGTATAAATCGGTAAACTCACCCTGTGCAAACAGGGCGTAATCTCCTGACGGTATGGGTATCGCTAAACTCACGAGTTCTGATTTAAACGGTTTTCATATTTCTTTAACACTCCCCAAAGTTCCTGCCCTTTTATTCTGAACTCCACTTCACCCGTGCCACCTCCCAACATCCCCTGCAACTTGTCGAGCGGTGCTATGATTTCCGGGTTAGTGCTGGCGTTGGCATATTCGCCCATAAGTCCCAGAGTCGGCCCGAATGCCACGGCTCCATCGGCATAGGCCGGTATCTGCGAACGCATAATGCCGGCAAACGCTCCTACCCCAGCTAATGCTGCCAAGCTTGCAGGGAATGGTAACGTAGTTGCTATTTGCCTCATAAGTTGTGCTATTGATTGAGCGATAGCTTGTGCTACCAATGCGCCTGTTGCCTGCCCCCCCTTTGCTGCCATTTGTCCGAACGCCTCACCGATAGAATATGCTGAATCCTCGGCAATCATTTTAAGGCTTTGCATTATATCAGCGTGTTTCTCTGATGCCAGCCTTGCCTTTTCGTGAGCCTTTGCCTCTTCTTCTAACGCCCTGTTATAAATATTTTGTTGAAGTGTCGCCTGTTGATATATCTCTGTTGGTATAGCTGTTGGTGATAATGCTTGCACCCTTTGCGGTGCGCCCATTCCTTCAGTAACCTGTGATTGTTTCCTGGCTGCTGCTATACCTCTTGCCGCCTGCTCCCAGGCATCAATCATGGCCTGTATGTTATTCATTTCTGTCAGCCAGTAAGCCGCCTGATCTTCCGTTCTTGCACTTACGTATTTTTCTTCTGCCTTGGCGAGGTCATCACGTAACTTTTTCAACCCCTCCAACTTCTCAACCGCATCTTCAATTGGTTCGGGGTCAATAATTACCGCATCTTCTGTTTCGCTTTTAAGTTCTTTTATTTGTTGTAAAAGCAAATCACGTTGAGCCCCTAATTCATTCTGTTTATCAACAATAAGCTCTATGGCTGCCAATTCTGATTCTGTGGCCTCTGAACCTCTACGTGCAAGTACTGCCCGGCTGGATTCTAATTCATTTATTTGCCTGTTTATCTCATCCCGCTTGTTTTGTAATTTTGTCAATTCATCATACTGTTCTCTGTATGCTTCAGTAACCGGGTCAAGGAATGTGCTTGCCGCTCCCTTCATTCCAATAATTCGGTAAAATCCACCGAATAAAAGGCGCACCAATTTCTCTAATCCTCCTATCGTAGTCGGCTGGATCAGTTTGCTTATGCCGTCAAACATCTTTGAAAGGTACGGGATGACAAACATACCTATATTCATCCCCACCTGCTTTAACTGCCTTTGCAGCGTTTCCATTTCGATACGGAAATTATTTGCTGCTTCCAGGGCCTCCTTGTCAAGTACCAGCCCTAACTCGTGCGCCTGCTTTCTGGCCTTCTCTATGCCATCGGCTCCCAATGCCAGCACCGGGGCCAAATCTTTCCACGCCCCCGTGAATAACATCGCCCCCAGCACGTTGCGCTCGGTAATGTTTTCCATCTCTGCTAACTTGGTAATAGCCTCCTCGGTGATGTCGGCCCCGTTCCTTAACTCCCCGCTCGCAGTCCTTGCATTTATGCCCAGCTGCTTCAAGGCAAGATTAAGGGGGCTGCTTTCCGTTTGCCCCCTTGCCATCCTTTGTGTCAGCCCCTGTACCGCATTAGCCAGCGTCTCGGAATTTACCCCGGCCACCCGTGCCACCTGCTCATATTCCTGCAGCCTGTCTGTAGATATTCCCGTTATCTGCTCCAAGTCCAGTAGCCTGTCGGCCATATTGCCTAACTCGACAACGGTGTTCTTTATGCCTCGCAGCAACTCCCGTGCTGCAAAGGCTCCAAGCAACGCAGCACCTGCCTTCTTTACAACGCCAGAAAAGCTGTTCACCTGTTTTTTGCTATCATCCAGGCCAGCCTTTAAGGGCTTGTTGTCAGCCGTTATCTTAACTTTTAATTCTTTTGCTGCCATTGTTTGTCGAGGTCTTGCATCATTTCTTTTGTCATCGGGGCTGCTGTCTTGCCTTTTCTCTTGCCATCGCCAGGCAAGCTGAAAACATCATGTGGCCTTAACTTCTTTTTGCTATGCGGTGCTAATGCGCTCCACACCACCATACGCAGATCTTCTAACTCCTGCATCCTGCCACGCTGCCGGCCAAGCACCCTGCACCAGAACTCCCCGAACTCCATCCGCTCAAACTGCTCCCGTGTCAGGCCCATATCACCAACGGCAATATCATAGAGTTCGGGCCACGTCAATTTTTTTTTTCATCCTCTTTGCCTTCATCGGCCCACTCTAACATCGTCTTTCCTAACAGACGGCTGTTGGCGATGGCTATCTTTAACTGGTCTAACTCATCCACGCTCAAACGTTTGAACAACTTATATATGTCATCCAAGGTATAACGCTCACGCTTCGCCCTGTACCTGCAGTTAGAAACGTATGCCGCATATATCAGAGTTACCAGCAATAGCTTCTCATCGAGTTCTCCAATCTGGTGCAACTCTATCTTGTTTACCTCACACATCAGTATCCAGGCGTAGTTGTCGAACCGAAATTCAATCCTACGCCCGAATACCGATAGCGGGTTCTTTACGGATACGATCATTAGCTGCTGGCTCCTGCGACAACTTTAGGTTCCAGTTCACCGTTGCCGATAAACGTCAGGCTCCACCCCACGAATCCATCAGCAGGTGCTGTGATCGAACTGGTGTCGATGGAAACATCACCTTCGTAATATGTGCTTCCAGCATCCGTAAGGCTCATCTTGATTTTCATTCCGAGACCTGAGATCTGGTATGCGATCAGGTCGTCAATCGTAACATCCTGATCTGGGTCGTGAAGTCCATCGACATCTACGGTCCAGCTTTTTCGGCCATCGGTCAGGTGTTCTGCCCATCCTCCGCTGCACTTGGTTACTGCCTCTGGATGCTCCGTGGCGATGTTCAACGTATGCGAAGTCGAGGCGCACACTGAAGTCCACACGCCAGGTGTAAGTTCTACGTACAATAATAGGTTCTTTCCGGGAATTGCTGCCATTTTCTTTTAATTTAATTGTGATACAAAGTTGCTTAAAATGATGACCTTGCGAATCACACGCCCGGTCGTATAAAGTTCTGCCTGCGGGTCGCTGGCCTCCACCTGGAAGGTTGCAATCCTGAAGTTTGCCGTGTCGCCCAATGCCTCTATCAGCGGCATCATCTCGTTGGCGATGTCCTCGGCTGCCTTGTCGCCACCGTAGTCGCCATCCGTTAATACCACGATGTCGAACGTGGTCGTTACATCCCAGTTCCGTGTATCGCACTTGGTAAGCTGTATCTGCATCGCCCGTGTCGTGATGACTACGAATGGAGGCCGCACGGTCTGCTGTGGCATATTATATGCCGGGACTGAAAGGCCTGCGAGCCTTGTCAAATAGTGCTGTCGTATCTCTAACGTCGGGTCGATCATCGTTTTGTTTCTCTTTCTAAAAGTTTATCAACGGTACGTACAAATCTGTCGCTATGTGTCTCAAAGGCATTCATTAAAAATCCCCTCTTTGTCGGATGTCCATATTCCATCTTTTGTGCATATTCCACAATGCTCCCAACGATAACATCCATTCCATCTTTGCGGCTTTCCTTCCTTGGGAATATCAGCAACTGATCGTCTGCACCCGGATTTAAACTTACCTCTTTCCGCATATTTCCTCTGTTATCAAAATAAAGGCTGCTCCACAACACGCCATATCTCACAGGCGCACCTCTTTTGGCATCTGCCTGGATGAACATCCCTGCCTCAGTTAGCAGCTTCTTTACGTTGTCCTGTGTCCTTCTGTCCAATTCATCAAAACTACGTGCCACCCGGTCAACGGATTGTTTCGTCAGCGTTATTTGAATTCCCATTATAACAAAGTCATTTGCACCGTTTCAAAAGTTACTGGATCTAAGTCAAATTTTATGCTATTCCTCGCCATTATTTCACAAATTCCTACCGGCTGCCGTCATCAGAATGAACATCTTCCTGCTCAAAGTCTTCAACAAAGGAAGAGCCGTCCTCTATTGGAAACGTCCACTTCGGGGCATCGGGGTCTGCATAACACATCAACTCAATGAACTGATTTTTGTAATTCTTATTTACAACCGAATTGACGTTGCATATCGTGCCATCTTCCAGAACTACCCGCATCCTTATTCCTGGCATATTGACAATACCCATAAAGTAGGTCGTTATCCTATGCGTCCAGGGTTCAGTGATGATCTGGTTGTAATTTACCCGCCTCGACATATCAAAAGGCTCGACGAGCGCCATGAACTCAAGCTCATCTTCCCAGCCGGTTAAAACCGTTCCACCCGCCCCGTCTGTTGCCGTGCTAATGGTCTGCAATAACAACCTTCTATTGAAATCTCCTGGGTTCACGCTATAGAATTTAATGTATGGTTCATAATCCAACGCCTCACGCTTGCCGGATAGTCGTTCGATGTGCCTCTGTTCATAAAGAAAAATGCCACCAGTTCAAGAATGGCCTGCTTCATCCCCTCCTGCTCTATGCCGCCAGCCGTATATTCAACGGACAGCATCCCATCGCCTTTGTGAACGATAAGGCTGTTGCTTACAAGTGCCGTAGCAAGGATGTCAGTAGTCCACGTACCTTTGGTAAGCGTAAGGCTCGATACATCCGTAACTGGGCCGTATGGTAAACGGAACTTGTCACAATACCCGTCGTTGGTAAGGGTTATTTTCTGCTCTATGAGGCTATGATTCGTAGCTTGCTCTAATATCTGCCTGCACTGGGTTATTAACCCATCGATAACGTCATCATCGGTATCGTAAAGCACCCGCAGATATTCTTTGGCCTCATCCAGCGTAACCGGCTCCTCTCCTGTTATGGCTCGTGTTATCTGCAACATCGCTATTCGTCTTTAGTTTCGTAGGCAGCTTTCAATTCTTTGGTTTTCTTCTTTGCCCTAGTTTTGGCCTTTGGCTTGACCTCGATGACTTCCTGCACCTTTTCTTCCTTGACTGCATGTTTGGGCTGCTCTACATAGCCATATTTTTTCAGCCTTGCCACCATATTATCGGGCAGGTCGTGAACTCCTGGCTTTAACGTCTTGAATGCTTTTATCAATCTTACTTTCATCGCTGTTTGTTTTTTAGTTTAAGAATACCCCGGCAGCAGGCCACACGAATAACCCGCTGGCCGGGGTTGGGGAGGACAACACCTATTTCTGGAACACTGCGATTCCGTCAGGAAGTACTGGCACGTACCCAACACGCTTGTAGGCACGAAGGGCGATCATATCATGCTCGGCCAAATTCACCTTAGCACCGTTGTTGTCGGTAAGACTGGCCTCGGTAAGGATTTTTGTTCTGATGCCCATTTTCTCACCGTACACGCAGGTCTTTTGAAGGTTCGCAAAGAAAGCAAACACCTCGTCTGCATTGGCTCCTGAATAAGCTGGCAGGGCATCTGTCAGCTCTACCGGGTAACCCCACAAAGTCCAGGGCTGGCCGGCGACCGTAGGCTGCTGAACCACAAATACACCCTCACCATCTCCTG
>Ga0209723_1006202_pt1 | contig 11709 bp, 9 predicted proteins | sample BiotimSIPDNA_2_FD_185750 | JGI IMG/M metagenome (GOLD analysis project Ga0209723, IMG submission 185750) | Anaerobic biogas reactor microbial communites from Washington, USA - Biogas_R2 time_0 SIP DNA (SPAdes) (version 2) | ecosystem: Engineered > Bioreactor > Anaerobic > Unclassified | place... | reverse complement strand
TTCCAGCCATGCGGAACTCAATATCGTCGGGATGCGCACCAAATGCCAATACTCTCATATTAAAACCTCCATTCAAAGTTGTGGAATTTATAAAAACTCAACCAGTTAATCGCCTAGTTGTCTTACTACAGTCATTATAAACGATAAAACAGTCTGGATCCTAAATTCACGACTTTTTCAGATGTTAAACCGCACTTCGATGATGTCTCCATCGGCCATTGGGTAATCTTTGCCTTCCACGCGCAGGCGGCCTTTATTGCGGGCTTCAGAGGTGCTGCCATATTTAATCATATCTTCATATGAGACAATTTCGGCGCGAATGAATCCCTTTTCAAGGTCGGTATGGATGACGCCGGCGGCCTCTTTGGCAGTACCGCCCCGGCGCAGCGTCCAGGCGTGCACTTCTTTCTCTCCGGCAGTGAAAAAGGTTTGTAACCCCAATAGATCGTAAGACATACGAATCAACCTCACCAGGCCAGTTTCAGTCATGCCAAATTCTTCCATGAACATGGTAGCGTCCTCTGGTTCGAGGGCGGCCAGATCCATTTCGAGTTTGGTGGGCATGCTGACCACGCCAGTGTGTGGGTGGGGGCTGGTGTAAACAAGCGGCTGTTGATCTTCGCCGATATTGAAGACAACAATCTGGGGCTTGCGGCTTAAAAAGCCGAAGCTGGCAACCACTTTATCCTCTTCGGGAGTAAATGTGTGATGACGCAGCGGTTGATCCTGCGACAGCATCGCCTGAAGGTTCTCAAAAATGTCAATTTCAGCTTGCGTAACCTCACGCGGGCGGGCTACGCCCCGGCGGTGTTCTTCGCGAAGCTTCTCGAGCCTGCGCTCAACCATGATCAGGTCGTTGAGAATGAACTCGCTATCCATCACCTGAAGGTCGCGCAAGGCGTCGATTGATCCTGCCTGATGAGGAACCGATGCGTTTTCGAAAACCCGAACCACATGCAACAAGCCGTCCATCTGAGCGATTTGGTTAATCAGTTGTCCGGGCAGGCCATCTTTGTTGGCGCTGCCGTCGAGGCCGGCGATATCAGCGTAGGAGACTTTTGTGCGCACGATTTTCTTTGGCGAATAAAGTCTGGCTAAGGCGTCAACCCGGTCATCCGGCACATCCACCACGGCCGTACGCACTTCCATGCGGCCGGATGACATGTCAGTAGGCACATCGGCCCTGGTAAGGGCTTTATACAGGGTAGTTTTGCCTGACTGGGGAAGACCGATGATTCCGAGTTGCATGCTGGCTCCGTTATATTTGATCGATTGGTATTATACCCCGCTGGGAAGGGCTCAACGAGACTTCTCCGTGGGAGAAGCTGGCGAGCAAAGCGAGAGCGAAAAGGGTGTTTCTGTGAATTTATTGAATTCGCGTTATTGTTGGGTTGATTAGGAGTGAGCTTAATGCGATATTGACGGCCAATTTCCAGCCAGCATAGTATTTTTTGCTTATTCGTCTCTGTTTCCCATTCATAAGCAATGTTTAGATCCGCAAACAGTGGTAAATCCAATCCAAAAAGCACACCTCATTTTGCAGGCTTTACTGAACAGTAAGTTACGATTGCCGTGAGAAGAATCACAAGAACTCACAAAAAACTCCCAATTGTTTGTCTCCCATGTTTGTCCTCACATGTTTGTCTCTCAATTGTCTTGACCAACGGAAGCGATGTGGTAAGATTCTTTTCTTCTCGTTTCACTCGCCGGAGTGGCGGAACAGGCAGACGCGCACGACTCAAAATCGTGTACCGAAAGGTATGTGGGTTCGATTCCCACCTTCGGCACTTCAACCCCAACATTGGGGTTGTTTTTTTTATTCCTTATTCGCCGCCAATATTGTCTTAAAAATATGATATAGTAATTATATTATTAGGCGATTGTCCAGCAGATGTGGTGGCGAACCCAGGGGATCGCCGCGAGAAGGATCGTCAGTGATATAAGGAGCAGATCAGTGGCGATCCTTTTATTTTGCCTCCTCAAAGAACACCACGCTCACGCCATCCCCACCGTCTTTTTCACCACCGACTTCCCAGCGCTTGACATGGGACGATTCTTTGATCACCCGCCGGATGGCCTGGCGTAAAGCGCCGGTGCCTTTGCCGTGGATAACGCGGCCAAAGGGAATGCCTGAAAGATAACCTTGTTCAAGGTAATCATTGATTTTGTCTAACGCGTCTTCAACGCGCATTCCTCTCAGGTCTAACTCCAGTCCTGGTGAGGCAACCGCTGGCAGCGAAATTTTTCCCGCGGGGGCTTTTTTGACCTCAGCGGGGAGCTCGATGGAATCCATAGCGGCGCGTTTGCGCTCAACCTCATAAGAGGTGAGCCTCAAGCGGAGGACGCCAACTTGGACTTCAATAGTTTCCCCTTCGATATCGGTGACGACCCCTTCAGTTTTGAGCTTGCGAACCAAAACTTTTTCGCCTATACGCAGAGGCGTTGCTTCCCCTTTGGGTCTGGGCGATTTGACGCGCTTTTTCCTGCGGGTTTGCTCCTGTTTCGTCTCGATTTCCTCAACGTGTTCTTCAAGGTCAACAATTTTTTCGCGTGGCTCTTTGAGGCGAGCCATCTCGCGTCTTAAGCTGGCTAACTCGTCTTTGAGAACTTCAAGCTCATTTTGTGCCTGTTCCTGGGCTTTTTCGAGCAGGCGTTCGTGTTCAATCTCATACTGCTCGATGCGGGCGTTCAGTTTGTCGCGCGCATCTTCGGCTTCCTGACGGGCCTGATCAGCGAGCTCAAAATTTTGACGGGCGAGGTCGCGCTGCCGGTGGATTTCGTCCAAAAGATCTTCTGCGTCCAATTCTGTGGGGTCGAGCTCCTGTCGGGCTGCTTCGATGATTTCGGCTTTCAAACCAAGCCTTTCAGCGATGGCTAAAGCGTTTGAGCGGCCCGGAAGCCCGATAATCAGGTTATAGGTTGGCCGTAAGGTCTCGAGATCAAATTCAAGACTGGCATTGATCGCGCCTCTGGTGGTATGAGCATAGGTTTTAAGCTCAGGGTAATGTGTGGCAACAATGCAGGTGACGCGGCGGCAGATTAAATCGTTTAAGACAGCCCGGGCGAGCGCGCTGCCTTCCTGAGGATCAGTGCCTGAGCCCAATTCGTCAAGCAGCACCAACGAACGGTAATCAGCGCGTTTAAGAATGCGCACCAGTTGAGTGATGTGGCCTGAAAAAGTGGACAGCGACTGTTCAATGGATTGTTCATCGCCAATATCCGCGAAGACATCGCGAAAAACTGACAGCCGTGAGCCGGAGCGAGCAGGAATCTGCAAACCCGATTGCGCCATCAGCACCATCAAACCGACCGTTTTAAGCGTGACGGTTTTGCCGCCAGTATTGGGGCCAGTGAGCACAACCGCGAAGGTTTCCGGGTCGAGCTCAACATCGATCGGTATGGTTTTGGACTGATCGAGAAGGGGATGGCGGGCGCGAATCAGCCGAATCTGACTACCGGGATGGTGTTCGGGAGGGCGGAGATCAAAAGGCACCAGCTCAGGCTCAGACGCGCGCAGGTCTTCAGCGTAGCGCGCCTTGGCTAATGCCAGGTCCAGTTCAACCATAGCTTCACTGGTCGCGTTGAGGCTTTGGGCGTTATCGGCGACGCGCTCACTGAGGCTGCGCAATACTCTAATGATTTCATCGCGCTCAGCGAGCTCAAGCTCGCGATATTTATTGTTCCAGTCAACTACAGTGATCGGCTCAATGAAAATGGTCGCGCCAGAAGCGGACTGGTCATGTACCAATCCTTTGAGCTGTCCTTTGAATTCAGCGCGCAGGGGCAAGACATAGCGTCCTCCGCGTTGGGTGATGAGAGTCTCCTGCAGCATGCGCGAGCTGCGCGGGTCGGTCAGATAGCGCGAGAGGCGTTCCATCAGCCGTCCGTGGGTCACTTTTTGTTCTGAACGGATGCGCGTGAGGGCTTCGGATGCTGAATCGAGCACTTCGCCGTGGTCGTTGATCGTGCGGCTGATCAGGTCAACCAGCCCAAGTCCGTCACTCAGACCTTTGGCGGCGCTGAAGAGCGCTGGCGCCTCTTGCTGATGGTCAAGCAGAACCCGCCGGGCATCGCGCGAGAGGATAAGCGTATTGCGCACATTCAGCAGCTCGGCCGCTTCGAGCACAACGCCATGCAGCGCGCGATCGGTGAGCGGCCGCAGGTCAACCGCGCCGTTGAAAGAAATGTCGCCAACAAGGTTGAGCATGTGGCGCGCTTCGCGGGTCAGATTTTGCAGCATAAGCGCCTTTTCGAGGTTGCTGGTCGGGCGCAAAACGGAGGCCTGTTCAGCGGAAGCGCTGAAGCTGGCAAAAGCGGTCAGTTTTGTCAGGACTTTGTGATATTCGAGCAATATGAGGCTCTTTGGATTCATAGCTGAATCTTATCACGCGCTAAGCGTGTGCGGGGCGTTTGGCGAGGTAAAGATCGCAGGTTTGATCGAGCCACACCCCCTTGTATGACTCAAGGGAGTCGAGGATTTCAGATTTCAGTGCTGCTTTTTGTTCGGGCGGGAGTATCAGAAAGCGCGAAGTTGTCGCTAAAAAGTTCAGAAAATCACACGGCCTGAGAAAGTGATCAGCTTTAAAAACCTCACAAGCAACGTCGACAAAGCCACGTTTGACCAGGCTGTTTTGTTTGCGCTGATATCGTTCAGGATCGTTGGGGGCTTCGGTCATTTTGAATTCATGTCGAGCAAAGATTGTCTGAAGAGCCTGATGGGATGGATCAATCGGGCGATTGACCGAAAAGCTTGCCCAGAAAAGCGCCAGGGTGCTTTTAGGCTTGAGCAGGTGAAACGCTTTTTGATAAGCAGTCTGTTTTGGCAACCAGTGAAAAGCGCTGGCGGAATAGATCAGGTCATAACACCTGTCTTGAGCGTCGAATTCTTCAAAGCCAGATTGGCTAACCTGCAGATTGGGCAGGTGACCCAATTTCGCCCGCAGCTGATCAGCCAGACCGATGCCTGGCTCCAGCGCGTGCACATGACATCCGCGGATAAGAAAAGCTTGTGTTGCCTGTCCGGCGCCTGCGCCAATCTCAAGACAACGCGCAGGATTCGACAGCCGGGCATAGCGGAAAATGGCTTCAAAAAGCTCAGGCGGGTAGCCAGGACGGTGACAGCGATAGCCGTCCGGGTTCGCGTCGAATGACCTGGCAAGTAATTGATTTGGTAAGCTCATCGGCTAAACCACCCTGAAAACAGTGACGTAATAATCTTCCTCAGGAAAGTCGCCCAATGACAGAAACCCTGACTCGGCATAAAACTGTTTCAGCTTGGTATTGTCGCCCAGCAGTCGAGATAGAGCGTCTTGCCAAGCGCTTTGACACGATCGATGAGGAGTTTTAGCGCTTGCTTGCCCAGATTTTGATTTTGGAAATCGGGCAGGACAGCCAGTTGACTGAGATATAAGTTGCCAGGATGAGCGGCTTCGATAGCCGGGTTGCCACTGGAAGGGCTGAGTTTGGCTGCTGCTACCACCTGTTCCTGGAAGGTGAACACGACTTGCTCCCCATTTTCGATGGCGCTTTGAACCGCCTGAACATCACAGGGATAACGCCACTGCGGGATGCCCTTGGTCAATAGTTTAAGCGTTGCCTGATTGAGCAGGTCAGCAATAAGGCCAGCTTCGTGAGAACGAGCTGGCCTTAAACGAATGTCCAGCGGTGTCATTCCGGCATGGCATCAGGTGAAGACTTGGCGTTGAGCCTCTGCGCCAATGAAGGCAGGAAGGGCAAGACCAAGGCTAACAATACCGCGAATGCGACGAAAGTCAGGTTAAAGCCGATGGCGTCGGCAGCCGCGCCGCCTAATCCGAGCCCAATGCCTTGTCCGACATTTGTGAAGGCCATCAGAATGGCAAACATCGAGGCGGCAATACGCGGGTCAACGAAGCGCATGCACAGCGCGAAGGTAATCGTCTGCGCCGCGCCGTAGGCGATGCCGTAGATGATCACAATGGCAATTGCCAACGGCAGCGCTAAGCCCGGCTTAATCAACAAAGCAATCGCTAACAGGGCGACCGCGACCATGCCAAGCATGGTCAGCGTGGCGCGAATGTCTTTGTCGTTGCTTTTCAGCCAGGCGCCGACGATGCTGCCTGCGACGACACCGATTCCCCACAGCGAGGTGATATAGCCTGCCTGCGAAAGCGAGATCCCCAATGCTTCCTCAAGGAAGGGATTGATAAGCTGGTTGGCGCCGACGATTACCATAAAGATAATCAGACCGACCAGTCCCACCGCAATCACAGGCCACTGCTTGAAGGCGCCAAAAGCTTTCCAGTCAAAACGTTTCTCAGCTGGGCGCTCGTTTTCTTTGAGGCCAAAGACCAAAGGCAAAGGCAACAGTGTCAACACTGCCAGAACCCAGAAAACTGAATCCCAGGAGACTTTTTCGGCCAGCAAGCCCACCGCTGAAGCGGCGACGATGGTGCCGATGGCGCGGCCACCGACCATGAAACCCTGAATATTGCCCTGCTCTGCTGGGGGTGTGGTGTCGAGGGCGAGGCCGTCGGTGCAGGTGTCATAGAGCGCCATGCCAAGCTGGAGGAGGAAAGCCAGCGCCACAAAACCCCAATAATTCGTTTTTGGGTTGATGGCAGGAACAGCCAAAAGGCAGGCAAGCTGAACAGCCAAACCGATCAGAATGTAGGGTGCGCGATGGCCGCGCCCAAACAGGTTGACGCGATCTGAGAGCATGCCTAAGAAGATCTTAATAATGAACGGGATCAGCGCGATGGCGCCGAATACGCCCACGTCAGTCATGGTCAGTCCGCGGCTGATCAGATAAAGCGCGTTTAGCGAGGCGAAATAGCCGAGGATTGTGCCCTGGGTGAAATAGAGTGAGGCGAAAAGCAGGTTGCGGGTGAGTTTGTTAGGATACATGGCTTCTCCGATGGGTGAGGTGAGCTTTTCTAAAGTATACCTGAGGAGCGTGGAGAATAGGATGGATTTTCTGTAGGTTTATCGCTGTTTTGCCCTGAAACGCAAGAGGGCGGCATGCGCTTGTGGTTGATAGAATCTTTCTATTGAGCGAACAATCAGGCAAACAAGCGGAACTAACCGTCGCAAAGACTTTACCGCGAAAGCCGCAGGTAACGGTAAAATTAGACTATGATTATTATCCATAACACTTCCCAGGTTATTCCTCTCACTGCCAATCCTCAGCGTGGTTCAGCGCTCGGCACGCTCAATGCCATTGAGCATGGCGCGGTCGCGATAGAAGACGGCAAAATCATTGAAGTTGGCGCAGCCGCTGTTTTGTTAGAGCGTTATCCGCAGGCCGAAAAGCTGGATGCGCAGGGTGGTGCGGTTCTGCCCGGCTTTGTCGACCCTCACACTCATTTAGTCTGGGCAGGCAACCGCGCGGCTGAGTTTGAAATGCGCCTGCAGGGCAAGACTTATATGGAAATCATGGCCGCGGGCGGAGGCATTGCCTCGACTGTTTCCGAAACTCGCCGCGTCAGTCTGGATGAACTGATCGCGCAGTCTCACCAACGCGCTTTGGCGGCTTGGGCATGGTTCCACTACCATCGAAGCGAAAACTGGCTATGGGCTTGATCTTGACACTGAATTTAAGCAGCTTGAGGCCATCTTCGAAATGAACAGGCTGGGGCCATATGAACTGGTGCCGACCTATATGGGCGCGCACGCCATCCCAACGGAATTTAAAGGCGACACAGCTGGATTTGTTGATTTTCTAGTTGAAACCGCTTTGCCTGAAGTGAAGAACTGGTGGCTGGTGAAGGCCGAGGGTCAAGCCCTGCCTTTTGTCGATGTGTTCTGTGAGCAGGGCGTGTTTGACATCGATCAGACACGGCGCATTCTTTGTGAGGCGCGCGAGCTGGGTTTTGCGCTTAAATTGCACGCGGATGAATTCGTCAACCTTGGCGGCGCGGCGCTTGCCGCCGAACTCGGAGCGACCTCCGCGGATCATCTGGTTAAGACCAGCCTGGACGACATTCGCGCCATGGCTGACAGTGAAACAGTGGCGGTTTCGCTGCCCGGCACACCCTTCAGCCTGGCTCAGTCTGAATATACCCCCGCCAAACAAATTATTGCCGCGGATGGCTATCTGGCGCTGGCAACTGACCTGAACCCGGGCACGACCTGGAACGAGTCGATGCAAATGATTCAAGCGCTTGCCTGCCGTTATATGAAGCTGACTCCCGCTCAGGCTTTGTCAGCTGCGACGATAAACTCCGCGAAAGCTGTTAGTCGAGAGGCTCAAATTGGCTCATTGACTTCTGGTAAACAAGCAGACCTGTTGATTCTTTCCACTCCGGATTACCGGGATCTGTCCTATCGCTATGGCGCTAACCTGGTCAGAACGGTGATTAAGCGCGGTCAGGTCTGGTAAAGCGCGAAAACTGCTGATCTTGATATGCAGTTCATATTCTGGCGCTTCATCGCTGAGATGTCATCACAATGGCGGAAGAGAGTCAAGACTTAAAAAGATTCGGCATGGTGAATTTTAAAGCGAACAGCAGGTTCATAGGGTAAATCCCCGCAGGAGCGAAATGGGGGGAGATGTTGGCTCAGTTGAACTTATCTGAACTCAACAAAAACACCCTGTAGCTCGCAGCTTCCCCCATGGGAGAAACCATGTTGAGCCCTCCCAATCCAGGGTAAGTTGAGGGTAAAATCAGTGAGTCATAATCCTGATGTGAGCCAGACAATGAGTTGAAAAAACAGGCGCTATCCTTGAATCAGCGCCGAGTTCTCGCCATACAGCCGCGTTGGCTCAGAGTCAGCTATAATTCAGAAAAACAGAGAGGGCTGAAATGAACCTGATTACTCTATTGTTTGGTGAACCCGCGATTCGGACATTGGATTCGATGCGCAAAGCAGAGGTGAAAAGCCTGATTGAGAAGCTCGTACGCATTGGCCAGACAGATGATTTCCTTTCATTGGCGCCTGGCGGCCCGTTTAATATGCAGATGCACCATCGTGAAGCCCGTGAAATTGGTCAGCGTGTCAATGAGATTGGCGGGCTGCCGCTGATGGAAGCGGTGCGTAATACAATCAAGCGCAGGCTAAAAGCTGTCATGGCCGAACATCTTGACCATGCCTGGAAGGGAATTGGCGACTGGAAGCCCTGACGTTAGCGCCCGCAAACCCCGATGATATAATGAAAACAACCATTCTCAATAACGAGGTGCATTAATGAGCTGTTGCTGTGCAAAAAGAAAACTAATCACGAGTGATAAAACGCCACAGGCGATCGGACCCTATTCGATTGGTGTCTCAGTCGGACATCTGGTTTATACCTCAGGCCAACTCGGCATTGATGTGGCCACAGGCAATTTGGTCGAGGGTGGCATTGAGGCGCAGACCCGTCAGGCGCTCGAGCACCTCAAATCTGTGCTCGAAGCGGCCGGCACTGGGCTGGACAAGGTGATTAAAACCACAGTTTTTCTTAAGGATATCGCGGAATTTGGCGCGATGAACGCGGTCTATGCTGAATATTTCACGTCCGAACAGCCCGCGCGCTCTGCCTTCCAGGTGGCGGCTCTGCCCAAAGGAGCCGCGGTTGAGATCGAGGCGGTTGCCGTTATACCGTGCGACTGCGAAAAAGACGATCACGACTGCGACTGCGAGAAGGAAGATTGCTGTCACTAAGCTGACGCTATAGTTTCATGCTCCCGCGCGTTTCAGTTATCGTTCCTTGCCTGAACGAGGAAAAAACCATTCAGCTGCTTCTGAATGCGCTCCTTAATCAGACCTACCCACTCAATCTGCTTGAAGTGGTTATTGCGGATGGGCTTTCGGAGGATCGCACTCGTGATGTAATCTGCGAGTTTCAAACTTCTCATCCGGAGCTGTCGATTAACGTCATCGACAACCCCAAAAGACATATTCCAGGCGGGCTTAATCTGGCGATTCAAGCCGCCGCTGGAGAATATATTGTTAGGTTAGATGCCCATTCTATTCCCCAGCCCGATTATATCGCCCGTTGTATCGAGGCGCATCAGCAGGGATTGGCCGAGAATGTCGGCGGGGTGTGGGAAATTCGTCCGCAGAATGATACGATGATTGCCAGGGCAATCGCCTCAGCGGCGGCTCATCCGCTGGGAGTCGGAGACGCCAAATATCGCTACAGCGACAACGCTGAATATGTCGATACGGTTCCTTTCGGGTCATTCAAAAAGGCTTATCTGACTGGGATGGGGGCTTTTGATGAAAGCCTGCTGACCAATGAGGATTATGAACTGAACACCCGCATCCGGCAAAATGGCGGACGAATCTGGCTTGACCCATTAATCCGCACGGTATACTTCGCCCGCCAAAACCTGGGAGATCTGGCCAGACAATACTGGCGCTATGGGTTCTGGAAAGCCGAAATGATCAGGCGCTATCCACGGACCCTGCGGCCTCGTCAGGCCTTGCCGCCGATTTTCGTCGCCGGTTTGGCAGCGCTGCTGCTCCTGGGTTTGGTGTTTAGACCAGCCCTGATGTTATTAGAATTATTTTCTGGTATTTACCTGATCGTGCTGCTCGCCGTTGGCATACAGATTGCAATAAAAAAGAAAGATATTTCGATGATTGTCGGTGTTCCACTGGCCATTGCCACGATGCAATTAGTCTGGGGAGCAGGTTTCATCGTGGGGATGATAACCCGACAAAATGAAAAGAAGCCGGAGAAAGCATGACAACGAATGTCCCAACCCAGCGGTGGCGATTAGTCCCTTCGGAGCAGCGGTTTATATTGGTCCTTGGTGATTTGATCGCCGCGATTCTTGCTTTGGCGCTTGCGCTGTATGTCTGGTCTGTGGTTGACCCAAGCAGTGAATTCACGGTCTCGTTTTTACGCCATCGCATTCCGACCTGGTTCTTCTTTCTGCCTTTTTTGTGGATCATATTGTTGGTTGACTCGTATGACCTGCGCAAAGCCAGCAAGTTTAAAAATTCCCTGCGCAGTGTGGCAGTCGCCACTGCTGTGGCGGCCATTGCCTATCTGATTGTCTACTTCACTGTGACATCAACAACACTGCCTCGTCTGGCTGTCGGTTTTTTTGTAGCTTTTGTGGCGGTGCTGACGCTTTTAGCCCGATCTATTTACATCAAGATGTTCACCATGGCCAGCAACCAGCGCCGTGTGCTGATCGTAGGTGCGGGGAAAGCTGGAACTGCTTTAGCGGAGGTCGTCGGAGAGATAGACCCCAAACCTTTCAACCTGTTGGGCTTGATTGACGATGATCCGGGCAAGCTGGGGACTTCCATAGCTGGATATACGATTGTTGGCAATCACACAAGTATCCCTGGTCTGATCAAACAACAGGGGGTAACCGACATGATCCTGGCGATCACCAATCGGATGAACCACGGCATGTTTCAAACCATCCTGCTTGCTCAGGAAAACGGAATAAATCTTTCGACGATGGCTGAAACCTATGAAAGCCTGACCAGTCGCGTTCCAATCAACTTACTCGAATCTGATTGGGTCATCCGCTCATTCCTCGATCGCCCGCCGACAACCGGCTTTTATAAATTATTCAAACGTCTGGTGGACATTACTGTGTCGCTGATTGGCACCTTCGGATTGGTCTTGTTGTATCCATTTATCGCGCTGCTGATTACAATTGACTCGAGAGGGCCAGTGATTCATCGTCAGGAACGTCTTGGGCTTGGTGGAAACTCCTACACAATCTACAAATTCCGTACCATGAAAGATAGCGCCGACATGGAAAAAGAAGCCTTGGTCACCGC
>Ga0209723_1006197_pt1 | contig 11718 bp, 18 predicted proteins | sample BiotimSIPDNA_2_FD_185750 | JGI IMG/M metagenome (GOLD analysis project Ga0209723, IMG submission 185750) | Anaerobic biogas reactor microbial communites from Washington, USA - Biogas_R2 time_0 SIP DNA (SPAdes) (version 2) | ecosystem: Engineered > Bioreactor > Anaerobic > Unclassified | place... | reverse complement strand
GCGCTGCTTGCTGCCGGGGGATCGTTCGGCGGTACCCTCACGGATGGCCGGTTGCCGATAGGTCTTTCTTCAGGCCGAGAACCTTCCGAAGTTCCCGGCGCGAGATCTCACCGTCAAGAACCGCGGCGATCTGCCGCCATCTGATACGGCAAATGCCCCGCCCATCTCAAGTCTTCAGGTTGCCCAGATAGCGATAGCCGAGGGCATCGCGGAAGTGGGCGACGACCCGCTCCTGCGTTCGGTGCTCGCGTTCGCCGACGGAGATCATGGGGCATCGCCTCCGACGATCTCCCAGCGGCCACCCTTTGCCGGGCCGATGCGTTGCACTTTTCCAGACTTTTTGAGTTTTGCGAGTTGCATCTCTATGGCCCGGGTGCTCCTGCCCAGTGTTTCGGCCATTTCGGGTATGGTTATATCCGGCTGCTGTCGGATCATCTCCAGGATTAACCCCGAAGTTTTCCCCGAAGTTTTCCCCGAAGTTTTCCCCGAAGGTTCTTCCCTAATTCCTCCGGTTTCTTCCCTAGCTCCGTCGGTTTCTTCCCTAGGCAGCTGTAATTCCGATGGCCCTGATCGTGGTAGCAGGTGTGGTCCGGGATATAGCTCGGGTCTGGGAAGCAAGGGTCGCCGGACGATCGTCCGGAACTCGCCGCTCGCGGTGAACTCGGGCTCCGGGAGGCCGGCCTTGATGCAGCGCCGGATCATGTCCCGTGTTCCCGTGCCCATCCGTTCGATGTAGCCGGCGAGGTACATCGGTTCGGCGAGGAGCGGGTTTGCCGGCACCGAGGCGTGAGCCCGCCGGAGTTTTTCGAGGGTCAGGGACGGCGGGAGCGTGCCCGGGTTCCAGACCTCCAGGCGGTCGATACTGAGTATCGCCGGCGCCTGTTGCCGGGCAGTGCAGGTGGTCACGGCATATCCCTCCCGGCAAGCAGGGCACGGCCCCTCTCGGTGACCCGATATTTCTGGTTGCTGCTCCGGGGCCTGTCAGGGATGGTCATCTCGATCAGCCCCGCCTGCATCAGTGGCGCTATTACGGAGTTCCTGAACTTGGTGCGATTCATCCTTCCTGCACTATCCATAAGTTCGGAAATGGACATCTCTGCCATACAGGTGCGCAGCACTTCGACTTGGTCCCCACCAGGTCCTCTGGTTCGGCGCTTATGATCCGGTCTCGCTCAGGACGCCATAGAACCTGGACGAACTGTTCGCCGTTCTGCCGGAACTCCGGCGGCGGCAGACCGGCCCTACTCACCCCTCATCAAAAGTCCTTTCTCGACCGGATCGTGAAGAGACGGCGGTGCTCGAAGCCGGGTCAGGGAACGGCAGCGGGACGGTCTTCGATCGATGAGGCATGCAGCGCAGAGGATAACGCAAGGGATATGAGTACCATCATACACTGTTTCATACAGGGTGCGTGACACGATGGCCACCCGGGCCCCCGGAGGTTTCGATCGCCCACACGGTAAAGCGGCAGGGAAAGAATGAAAGTGAAAGACTGCATAAAGATGATCGAAGCGGACGGATGGTATCTTGTGGCAACCCGGGGCAGCCACCGGCAGTACAAGCATCCATCAAAGTCCGGCAGGATCACTCTCGCCGGGCACCCGGCAGATCTTCTTGCTCCGGGAACGCTGAACAGTATCCTCAAACAGGCAGGGCTGAAAGAGAGGAGTGAATAATGTATCGATTCCTTGTGATAGTCGAGCAGACCGACGGCAACTACTCGGCCTACTCCCCGGATCTGCCGGGGTGCGTGGCGACCGGAGCGACCCGCGAAGAAGCGGAAGACCGGATGCATGAAGCGATTGAACTCCATATCGAGGGGCTCCGGGAGGATGGACTCCCGATCCCGCCGTCACGCACTTCAGCCATCTACCTGGCGGTCGGTAAAGGCTGAGCCCCCTCGATCATCAGACTCGTTCGCTTTTCAGATCCCGGGTGGGGAATCCCCCCACCTTTTTCCTGGGGACGCTCGATGTAGCGCTCGAGAGCCTCCCTTCGCCGGCCGCTTCGCCGTCTTGAAATAGTCGTAACAGAGATATCCTCTCCCGCCGCGCAAGACCCGCGACGTCGGCCGCCGGCCGCATGAAGGTCCGACCACCTCCGCATCGCCATGCGCGAGATCCCCCGGGAAGACTACCGGCTCATCCTCGGGCGGGCTGGGGTGGCCGACCGGCTGCCCTCTCCCCTCACGGGACCGCCCCTCCGGGAGCTCATCAGCCTCCGGCAGCGGGGGAAGATCGGTCGCCACCGACCACCCCGGGTGCAGCAGCGCTTCGGTAGAGGCGCACCCGGCGATCCAGGAGAGGTCCCGCCCACCCTTCATCCGGCCGGGCGCGTCGAACGCCCACGGCCGCCGGCCTCTGCGAGGGAGAGGGAGGCCTCGCTTGAGCGAAAGAGCATCTGCTCCTTCACCTGGCCGTCGGCGGTTCGGTAATAGACCGTCAGGGCGTTCTCGCCGACAGGTCCGGTCGTGACGATACGCACGGTCTGGCCGGGCTCGATACCGTTGACGGCCGCATCCTTCGTGATATCCTCCAGTCGCAGCATGGCTGAACCCTCCGGTCGTACGGTTCCCCTGGAGACCGGGCCGGAACGCTCGCCGCCTCAGGTGAGCTGCCGGACCACTCCATCCGCCTGCAGAAGATAGCGTTGCCTGAAATTGCCTCTCGATCCGCGCCGGGATTAATGCTCCGAAATCTCTCGCCCACGGTCTTGAGGTGTCTTGGTATATGCGGGCTGCTCCGCTTGAAGTTTCGGGAACGGTCTTTTGAGGATGAGGATCGTCGCACGCCCCACGGCAAGCGTCCTCTGCCCTACTTCAAGATCGGTGACCATGCCTCAGGCATAATCCTATGGCAACCCGGGGCGGAAATGTTCGGAGCTCCCGAACAGACCCCTGGATCTCCGAAGATCCCCCCTTCATCGGGCGGCGCGCCCGGCCCGGTGCGATCACCCGGAGCCTTCAGCGAGCAGGGCATGATAGGCCTGGACAAAATGGTGGTCTGCGGTCAGGGCATCGGAGATCTCCTGTTCCTTCATGACCGCAAGAGAGATGCAATCCGTGAGGCTCCACGCTTTATCGAGCCTCTGCTCGTAGATATTCCATCCCCTCGACCACAGGGCGGGATCGACAAAGACGATCTCCACCCGGGGCGACGACTCAAGGCGGCGACGGAACGCGATGACGGACGGCTTGAATATGGGGTTGGCGAGAGCGTTGAACGTCTCGGTGAGCACGGATGAGGTGGTGACGAGAGAGGATCCAGATTCCATCCGGCGTTTGTAGATCGTATCGGCGGTTTTGTGGAGATTGTCACGCTTGTTCAGCAACGCAATCCAGCATCCCGTATCAACGAAACACCGATCATTGCCCATGGGTATCCCGCTTCGGCGTTCCATATAGGTAGTGATCGTGCTCCGCTGCGAGGTCGCTGACATGGGTGTCTACGGCAAGCGATGCTATATCAAAGGCCGGATCGGCGGTTGCGTCGGAGTTCTCCGGGGAGAGTTGTATGGTAATAGTATACTTCTTCCCTGCCTCGAGGTCGACAGGCCCGGAGGGTCGGAAGACCGTTCCATCAAAGAGAACTTTCAGCGTCTTTGTCATCCTGAAATCCACCCCTGAACTCGATGACCATCATGGTCTTCGTGAAATAATAATGATTGCGGGTGCGCCTGCACCGGATCGCCCCTGCAGGGCTCGACGGCGGTATGAGCGAGAAAGCCCCCTCCGCAAGGGATATGCGGCGCCTACGCCATGATCCTCGCCGGGTTCAAAGGTCGAGCATCTCCCCGGAGAGCAGGACGGGTCGCCCCCGCCCATGTACGCAGCCTCCCGCCGGAGTTCGCGGATGAGCCCCCGCTGGACGGCGCGGAACCACTCTTCCGCTACCTGGTGTGTTCAGATCTTCGGAGTTCTCGAAGAGATCCCCGGTCTTCATGACCTTCTGCGCCGCGAGCGCCGGAAGTTCAGGCATGTGCCTCGACGGTGAGGGTGTATTCCAGGAGTCCTTCCTCGGTGGGAATCTCCTCGCCCTTCTCCTGGAGATGTTCAATGTAGAGCTCGATAGCCTCCCGTGCCATCGCTATCGCCTCGTCGACAGTCTCCCCATAGGTGACGCATCCCGGAAGGGTCGGTACGGTGACGGTATACCCGCCTTCCGGCTCCTTCCGGAGGAGAATACGGTAGTTCAGGTTTCTCATTGCATCGCACCCCACGGATCACGCATGTATACAGGCCTGCGTAGGCCTATGCATGATAATGACGATACATTACCCGGCGATCTATAAAGAGTATCCATAAACAACCTCTTTTGGGGAAGAACGTTCCTGCTCCAGCCGTGCGCGAGGGTCCGCTCCATATACCAGAACCGGGTCGGGAGGTGCTTGACCCTCTCCGTCAGGATGATCTGATGAGCCCGGGGAACCGCCCGGAAGACCTCTCGCGGAACGTACGCCACCGCTTCCTGCGCAGATGACACCCCCGTCATTTGTGCCACAGACGGTGGCACAATTTCACCCCCGCCCGGCACCCATCCGCCCGGTTTCCCGGCCCCCTCTTCGCCCGGGCGCCGGGGCCACATAAGGGTCCGGCCGGTGACGGTCTTTGCCGAACCCCTGACCGAAGGCCTCGTGCTCAGAGATCGTGGAAGTGTGTCGCGGAGGGAGTGTGGCAACCGTGGACATCGAGGAGGTGGCTGTCCCGGAGCACCACACTCCCGATTACATGCTTGGCAAAGCGATACGCACGGAGATACGACGGTGAAGTGCCCCATCCAGAGTTCCCCAAGCGCCTCGTCCCGGTCGGCGGGAAGTCTATAAGTGAGCGACCGTCGATGTAGTATCAGTAGTCAACCGCATCCACCATGATTGAGAGTCAGAACATTGAATTCAAGGAGTCCTGGAAGGACGAATATCTCAAGACCCTCTGTGCATTCGCAAATACAGGCGGAGGAGTGCTTAAGGTCGGTATCGATGATACCGGAAGACCGGTCGGCGTCCATCAAGTGAAACGGCTCTTGCGTGAGCTGCCCAACAAGATCCGAAACAAACTTGGTATAACCCCCTCCGTTGTTACTGAGACGGTCGCAGAAAACGACATTATCAGCATCACGGTCTCCCCTTCCCCCGTCCCGGTCTCGTGCGACGGCCGGTACTACCAGCGTAGCGGAAGCAACACGTTCGATCTTGCCGGACAGGAACTTGTTCATTTTCTGATTCGCAAATCCAGGATTACCTGGGATACGCTCACCGGTGACTACTCCATCGACGATGTCGACCCTGAAACCGTCAGGACATTCGTTCGTCTGGCAAAGCGGTCGAATCGACTTGATACTGCGGATGAAGAGGAACCGGTGGACTCGATTCTGCGCCGCCTGGAGCTTGCCGTCAATGGAAAATTGACCAATGCCGCCATCATGCTCTTCGGTAGAGATCCACAGCGGTTCTTCATCAACACCACCACCCGCGTCGGCCGGTTCAAGGGGAGGGATATCATCATCGGCGATGAGGAGATCTCCGGGAACCTCATCCAGCAGTTCACACGAGCAGAAGAGCGGGTAAAGAGTTTCATCGATGTCCGATATGAGATCTCGGCGGACGCAATGCAGGAGTCCTTCCAGAGGAAGGAGATCTGGGACTATCCGCTACTGGCAATTCGTGAAGCGCTCCTCAACGCGCTTATCCACCGGGACTATTTCAATACCGACATTCAGACGCAGATCCGTGTTTACGATGACGCCATACGATTCCACAATCCCGGATCTCTGCCGCAAGGAATCACGATCGAGATGCTCAAGACCGAGCACTACTCGTTCCTGCATAACCCCCTCATAGCAAAGATATTCTACCTCGCAGGGTTTGTCGAGAGGTATGGCTCCGGCATTGGGCGAATCGTGGATGCACTCGCAGAAGCCGGGCTCCCGGAGCCTGAATTTCAAAGCGACTCGTTCGGGTTCATCGTGCGCATGAGAAAGGATCTGCGGTTTACCGAAGATTCCCTTCGAGACGCCGGTCTGAACAAGCGGCAGTTGCAGGCGATGTCCTTTGCCAGAGAAAGCGGCGGTATAACTGCTGTGGAGTATGCGGCGATTGCTCCGGAGGTATCGGAGAAGACCCGGTACCGCGATCTTCTCGATCTCGTCCATCGCGGCTTGCTGGAAGCGGTCGGTGCGAAAAAGGGCAGAAAGTACGTTTTAGCTCGACTGCGCCCCGGAAACACCTGATGTGTCGAGAGTATACCCTGCAAGATATCGGACATTTATCGGACATTTATCAGACATATCGGACATCTTCTGTTTTTGGGACATCTGACGTTCGGGGGATTCTCTCACAGAAGGTTGAAGCACTACGGGATCTGATGACCCCTCCAGGTGTGCCGGTCACCTGCCCGCGAACACCGGTACCTGTGTTGATCTCCGGCCCCCCTATCATGGGAGACTGACGTTCTCGTTCCGCACGCCGGACGCGATAGATCTCTCCGGGCAGGCGACTGAGTTCTCGGCTGCGCCCTCCATCCCGCATTGATGATGAGATGGCGCTCCTGTCTCGCCATACATCGTGCGGGCATCGGTCCATGTCGTTCAGTCCTGCGGTGTGGACCGGCCCGCATCCTCCCCTTCCCGCGTGTTCATCAGCCCCAGTGCTGCCGTGATCCAGTAAAACCCGAAGAGAGTCATCATGTAGGCGTTCCCCTCCACCGTCGCATATATCACCCACAGCAGGTTTCCTACAACCCAGGCTCCAAACCCTGCCCGCCGGATGCCCTGCGAGCGCGAAGCCACCAGCGCCGCCCCGGCCATCCCGAGCACCACCGCCGGACCCTGCAGAGGATCGACGGGGATCACCGCACCCCCTCCCTTGCGTTCCCCTCCCGCACGAGGCGTGCGTAGCACCTCTCGCATATATTCGTCCGCGCCTCCCGCGAGCGGTACACCGCCCTCCTCTTCCCGCAGATACCGCACCGGCCAAGCTCCACCTTCACCCGCTCGAACGCTCCCGGAGCAAGCACCCCGGGCAGCGGATGTACAACATTTGCCCCCGTGCCGCCAGGGGGTGCGCAAACAGAAGCGCAAACATGTTCAGGATATAAATTCTTCAATACGCTGGTATTTTTACGATCTACCTTTAAATAAGTACTTTCGGTCTTTTCGTTCGCGGCAAGTCCTAAAACACACGACATGCGTCCCCGGTGCTCTTCCCGTGGAGTAGGTGGATGGTGTGTTCCTGAATCTGCCGCTAACAATCCCTGATCGCCGCGATCGATCTCTGATAAAATCTCTCTTTTCGCCGTATCCTCCTCATCCCGTTGATGTCTCCCCTCCCCGATCCCTTTGCGGCTATGGTTGCGCGCCCCTTTGCAGCACGGGTCCGGCATACCGCCACTCCCGCCGGAAGGCGGCAGGGAGGGGTCTTCCTCCTCCAGCCAGACCGCGAGGTCTGCCGTCCACTCCCGGTAGCGGCCGGCATCGAACTGGAAGTGGGATTCGTGCCGGCGGATGGTCGTCTCGGCGGAGTTATCGGTGACCGTCGCATCCACCATGCTGATGGCGGGGCACTTCTCCAGCAGCCCGCAGTAGGTCGTGCCCCTCGTCGTGTAACCCTGCAGGATCCGCCGGACCTGGTGGTAGGAGAGCCCCGTCGCCTCCTGCAGCATCCGAACCGTGAACGTCTCCCAGCCCATCCGGGCGATGGTGGCTATGGCCGCCGCCTCGTTCTTGGTCATCTTCGAGTCCTGCCCGCCGCCCTCCCCGTTGATCGCGCCGTAGAGCCGGGCCGCGGCATCGAAGTCTTCCCGGGCCGCCATGATCCGGACCCTGCCGTCTGCCTCGTGATGCTCCCGTTGCATGAACCGCAACATCGCGTGGCACTTGATCAGGTCGAAGAGCATGGCGGGGTTCCTGCGGTTCGCGACGCTCGAGAACCCAATTCGGCCGGCAAAGGGGATATGGATGGTGATCCGGTGCTGCTTCACGATCGCCCAGAGTGCGCGGGCGGTCAGGACATCCGGGTCGTCTTCTCCCCGGTACCTGCCGGCCTCCACCTGCTTGAGGTGTTCGAGCACCCTCCTGTCCTGCTCGGCCGAGTCGTCGATCCAGACCGTCAGCATCCGGTTCATCACCTGGTCGTCGCCGGGGTTCTCGACCTTCGCGAGCCACCAGACGCACCGCTCGGGTATCGAACAGACCCGGAGTTTTCTCTCGGTCGTGAGGGTCCGGTGCTCGATCGGTTCGTGGAAGTTCGTCGTCGCCGATTTGAGGACCTCCTGGAGGTCATCCGAGAGCGCCATATCGTCAAAGAGGAAGACCGTCCCCGGCAGGAGATCGTCGGCGTAGTAGAGCGCCTTATCAGAGACGGTGCCGGTAAGCCGGTAGTCTTTCGGAATAAGGTTGAGCATCGTCGTGCAGGCGTGGCTCTTCCCTTTGCCCGAGTTGCCCGATATCGAGACATGAAGACCGTTTGTGTTCTCGACCGACTGTGAGGCGACCGAGAGGGCGAGACACTCGGCAACCGTTCGGTCGCCGACGTGGCTCTTGTTGAAGGTGTCGAGCAGGAAGGCGAGCGGGTCGCCGGTCCTGAGGATCGCAAGAGCACGCTCGCGGTGCTCGTCGTCCGCCGGAGGAGGGGTGGGTTTCTCCTCCGGCTCTTTCTCCTCTCTCTTCGGCGTCCGCTTCGGCTCGTACATCTCCCGGAGTTCCGGCCAGCGCTGCGCTCCTCCGCCGCAGGATTCGTGGTGGCAGCCGGCAAAGAGGGCGCCGTTCGCGAACTGGATGGCAAACGCGCCGTCTTTATGCGCCCCCGAGAACGGATACACCGCGAGGGTGTAGAGGGTCCCGCCCTGCCAGGGCCGGGTGCTCCGGACGCCGATGTTGTGCTCCGCGAGCCAGCGGCCGAGGTCGATGCCGGCGCCCTTCTTCGGCGGTGATGGTCCCTCCCGGGGGAGGAGCCCGGCGATATGCCGGAGCCGCTCTATCGGGACGAGAGCGATCTCGTCTGGCGCGGCGAGGACCCTCGCCCGCCGGTGGGGCCGCTCGGGGGTGTTGTCGCCTTTCCGCGATGCTGTCCCGTAGAGTTTCCATATCCGGGCGGCGTTGTGGTTCGCGGTGTCGACCGTTATGCGATCGTTTGAGAAGAGGGCGTCGAGGGTCGCGAGTGCCTCCTTCACGAGTGCGGTCGCGGGCTCGTCGTTAGGAAGGTCTACCCGGTAGAGGAGGTGGGCGCCGTTCCCGGAGTCTGCCCGGATGGGTTCCGGGAACCCCTGCTCCGCGAGGTATGCGGCTATCCGGTCCGCGGCGGCGATAGCCGCTTCGTGTTCGGCGTCGGTCGACGAGACGCCGCTCGGCCGGGTCGGGTCGATGTCGACCGGGAGCCAGCGGCGGCGGGTGATGTCGGCGTCCGCGGTCGTGGCGTCTTTCCGCGAGAGGCGCAGCTTGATCCGGTTTGCCCGCCGGGCGAGGAGGGCGGGGTTCACGGCGTTTAAGGTGACGTAGATCCCGGCGACCGACGGGTCGGCGTCGAGGGCTTCCGCGGCCCGGGCGAGGCTCTCGTAATCATCGAAGTAGCCGGAGTGGGTGACGCCGTCGGCGAGCGCCCTGACCTCGACCACGCCGTCGGCAAGCATCCTCACCAGAGAGAGGATCTCGCTGCTCATACCGTCACCCCCAAAAAGAGGGGGGCGCTTACCGCCTCCCCGCGGGCGACGCGCCGGAAGGATACCAGCGGTATGATCCAGGCACCTTCCCGGGTCCGGATCACCACCGCGCGGCCTGCCGGGTGCACCGCTGCGTAGCCCTCGATCGCCACCTCGCCGGTGATGGTGCTGCCTGCCCGCCGCCCCCGCGAGCGTGTCACCGGGGCCGGCCGGCCCGAAAAGATCAGGCTTGCCGCGTCTTCAGGGGCAATCCGGTACTGCTCGGCCTCCACGCCGATAACAAGCCCGCCCGCTGCCGTGCAGGAGATCATACCCGCCTCCGGCATCAGGCCCGCCCCTGTTCGACGTCGATGGTATACTGGTGGTTCCTGGTTCTCCTGACATGGATCTCCCGCATCGCCCGGCCGTGCCGCCGGATAACGCCGGCCACGGCCTGCGGCACCAAAAAGAGCGGGATGGGGGAGACGTTTATCTCTTCTGATGGCGATGTACCTGTGGCGGTCTGGCCGACGGTGCGGTCACACTCTGGGTCCGGGCTGCCGCCGCTGTTCTTCGGTTCGGTTCCTTCCCCATCCGGGGGTCTGGTGTCGTGCTGCATTTTTGTTCTCTCCTGCACCGGGACTCATCTCCGGCGCATACATCATTCTCTGGCGCCGTTGCTTAAAAGGGTGAGCCAATGGTCCCGGAATTTCAAACAAGCCCTATATAAGCGTTACTTTATCGGAGGATCTCAAATCCCGAAAAAAATGCCGGAATGTTCAATCCCCGGCTGATATCAAGAGATCGCAAACTCAGGCTCAGTCCGGAGATCCGGGGTTTCAGTCCGGCGATCTGTAAGTTCAGTCCGGCAATCTGCAGATCCCGGCCACCGTGCCGGGGTCGTAGCGGAGCCGGATCTCCCGCCCCCGGCCCTGCCCGGGCACGAGGTCGACGATCCCGGTCTTTACAAGGCGGTCCAGGTGCTCGTGGTAGGTCGACTTTCCAATCGGGAGGTACCCCCGTGTCGCCTCAAAGACCGCCCCGGAAGTCATATCGGCCCTCTCCCGGGACTGCTCCGCGATCCGGCAGAGGAGTGTGCGCTCTCCCGGTGAGAGCCCTGCTATCCGGGTCCGGAGTAACGGCGCGATGACCGTCCGGGCTGCGGCCGCCACATCCCCGGCGTCGACCCGCCTGCATGACCGCCACCCCGATCAGGTCGAGTCCGACCCGGATGTCCCGCTCATCGGCGGCGATGCCGGCGATGCGGTAGAGGAGGGGCGCCGGCATCATCCCGGGGTAGAGCCCCTGCCTGACGCGGTCGGCGAGGATCTCCCGGATCTCGGCCTTCGTGTAGGGGGAGAAGAAGACCTCGGTGGGATGGAAGACCGACTGCACCGGACGCCGGCCCACCCCTCTTAGAGCCGGAGGAGCTGGTAGAGGAGGAGGTTGTAGGTCCCTGCGGCGATGAGGTAGTTTGCATCGTCAGGGCAGACAAGAAGGTTTGCATCCTTCTCCTTGAGGCGGGCGACGATCGCCGCCCGGTCGCCGGCGGCGGTAATTGCGGTGCCGGGAGTTTTGTCACGAGCCCACGTACGGGATACCGTGACAGAGGTGCTACACGACCGGGGTATGAAAAATGGTCAGGTGGTGTGGCCTATTGCAGGTTAGATCGGCACGGTATAGGAGAAAAAAACAAAGCGCTGTACAGGCTCAGAAATTGGAACAAAGATAAAAACATGCCCCCGCCCGGATTTGAACCGGGGACAACCAGATCTTCAGTCTGGCGCTCTCCCAGTCTGAGCTACAGGGGCTTTCTGCCTTACAGTGTTATCCGTCGTCCCTAATAAATTCTGTGCTCGGGGAACGCCGGCTCTTTGCACCCGGCCGACCGGGCCCGGAGCCGCCTGTTTATCTCATCGCATGCCGATATATGACCAATGAGCCGGAGCGATCAGAAGTCGGGTACCCGCGGCACGAACCTCATGCAGGCGCTCTCTGAGAGGACGGCGACCGTCGTACACCTCACGCACAACGATCTCGACGCCGTCGGGAGCGACGCCATCCACCGGCGGAAGTACGGGGACGTCTTC
>Ga0209723_1006190_pt1 | contig 11726 bp, 10 predicted proteins | sample BiotimSIPDNA_2_FD_185750 | JGI IMG/M metagenome (GOLD analysis project Ga0209723, IMG submission 185750) | Anaerobic biogas reactor microbial communites from Washington, USA - Biogas_R2 time_0 SIP DNA (SPAdes) (version 2) | ecosystem: Engineered > Bioreactor > Anaerobic > Unclassified | place... | reverse complement strand
ATCAAGCATCTTACTTTTTTCTTTCTTTGTGGCTCCTCGATACAACTTCCACATTTTGTGTAAGTACTTCCGTCTTTCATTGATTGTCATTTCATCTTTTTCGGACATCGCTAGCTCCAGTAACATTATCTTTTGAGCTAACGATACTATTTCAGTAACATTTTAGATGAACTAACGCGCACCCATGACAAATTATCATGATAATGTTATTATTGGCGGCGTTTAACAAAAATAGAGCTGGCATTTATGCCGTTTAGATGGAGAAAATTAATAATGTATACACAAAAACCAGAAAAGAAAAGGTCATGCTTGACCTGCCTTCTTTTTGTCATTCTGTTTTTAATGGTACTTATCGTTGCAGGTGGCATCAGCGTGAACCTAATCAGGCAAGGACAGCCGGGTTTCTTAACTAATTTACTAAATAGTAAAACAGAAGATACAGAGGCTGCTCAGCAAATCACTGGCTGGCTACCCGTACCAGAACATGTTAAGACTATTATGCTGCTTGGGTCAGATTATCGACCAGAATCAGGATTCCGTACGGATGTCATTCTTCTGGTTGCTTACAACCTGCAAACGGGCAAAGCAAATATGCTTTCATTCCCTCGTGATCTTTGGGTCGAAATTCCTGGTTGGACTTATGAGAGAATTAATACGGCAGTACAGGTTGGTGGTTTCGACCTTCTCGGTGACACAATGCAAGTTAATTTTGGTTTCAGACCAGATCATTATGCCATGGTGGATTTCAATGGCTTTAAGAAAATCATCAATTTATTGGGTGGAATTGATGTCCACGCCAGGCAACCAATGGAAGATCAATGTGAATTTAACAGCGAACGTTGGTGTTATATAGAAGAAGGCGTTCAGTATATGGATGCGGAAAAAGCGCTATGGTACGTACGTGCGCGGTACAACTCATCCGATTTTGATCGCACCCGCCGAGCCCAAGAAGTAGTCAGTGCCATTTTTAAGAAGGCAATCAGTCCCAGCAGCATCATGAATATGCCCTTATTAATTGGTACAATTAGTACGCTGGTGGAATCAGACTCTAACCTGGTTGATTTGTGGTATTTCTTAGTGCCTTTGAACAAGTTTACTAAGGAAGATAATTTCAACTCCTTTACTTTGACCCCAAACGAAGCTATGCCCTGGATGACAGATGGCGGCGCCAGCGTGCTCTTGCCCAACTACCCCCTGATTGAACAAATCCTCTACCAGGTATTATGGATCAATAATCCATAAAATTTATTGAATAGACTTCAGTAATTGAAGATGTAAGATCGCTTTTTCTGAGCCCTTCATCCTGAAGTTGTGTGCAGGTTGCAGACCTGCTATCCAAACGATATGTTCCCCAGAAGTGAGCAGCGGCCAAAGGTCACGCGCTTCCTGGGGGATATTTTTATTAATAAAGAAATCACTCAACTTCTGGCTGTGGCCACCCATACCAAGTGGTTGAAAGCGCTCGCCTTCCTGCCTACCCCGCACTACCAAGGGGAAATTAAAACTTTCTGCATTCAGCCATGCCTGGTTTGGGTCTTGCAGGTCGGCTTGAGGGATTTGGCTGATACTTAAATCTTCAAGCAAGTCGGCTTGAACTTTCCAGCCATTTGCCAAGTCAACTGCACTACCCGGTTGAAACTGGGCAGCAAAATCTGCGTTTTTTAATTGCGGAAAATTGGGGAAGCGCAGGTTGGCATCCTTTTCAATTATGTAAAAGACATCTTTTTTAATCATCAGGTCAAGATAATCTATAAAATCCACACGGCCGACATTACCTGGCTGCTGCAGCGTTTTTATAGCCCGATCTATAGTATCAAAACCAATGTCTCTCAAAGATGGTCGCAGGTGCGCACACATGCTGCGCAGTAAACGGCGTTGCATTCCTAAGCCCTTTTGATTGAAACGCTGCCTGTCCAGACTAATATAGCCCTTTTGAGCATCCACCAGGCATTCCTGCAGGGTCTGCTGGGTAAGCTCGGTTAATATTTGCTCGTCATGGGCTAAGACATCAGCCATTCGCCAAAACACCTGTTTGATATTCGGGTTATAAGTTTGTAAGATAGGCAAAAGCTGATGCCGCAACCGATTGCGATAATAAGTCAGATCACGATTACTATCATCAATTACAGGCACTAAACCCTTACTTTCGCAGTAGGCTTCCACTTCTGCCCGCCATAATCCCAACATTGGTCTAACCAATGGCAAGCTGTTGTGCCAAGCTGAAATTACTTCACAATAAGCCATGCCCTTTAAGCCGCTCATGCCTGCCCCTCTCAGCAAGTGCATTAAAACGGTCTCCACTTGGTCATCGGCGGTATGCCCAACTACGACTGCCTGGCAAACCGCTGATTGTGCTGTCTGAAAGAGAAATGCATAACGACATTCCCTAGCCGCTTCTTCAATCGATTGCTTGTGTTCTTTGGCATACTGATGTACATCAACAACTTCAGTAACAAATGGAAGTCCTGACTGTTGCACAAAGTCAGCTACAAAACGCGCTTCACTTTTTGAGTTTGCTCTCAGTTGATGATCCAAGTGCGCAACGACCAGGTTTGCCCCTGCCTGTTGAAGAACATGCAACAGCGTCAAGCTATCCGGACCACCCGATACCCCAATCAGCAGCTTTTGTCCCAAATCAATGCCGCATTTATTAAACAAATCATCTATAACGCGTTGTTCAAGCATGTAAAAATTATAGCATTACCGCATTATATTATTTATATGCAATTTATAATATGCTCTGTTGACGAACTTGAATTTGATTTTTTCCTCTGGGGTATACTAAATTCAGACAAGTATGAAAAACAAGCCTTTCATTATCGGGATTACTGGAAATATTGCTTCAGGCAAAAGTGTGGTGCGCCAATACTGTGAGAACCTAGGAGCAGTCACCTTTGATGCAGACCTTTTAGCACACCGCACCTACTTGAAAGGTAAACCAACCTACCAGTCTATTGTAGATACCTTTGGAACAGGCATTCTTGATACTGAGGCGCAAATTGATCGGAAAAAGCTGGGCAGAATTGTCTTCCAAGATCCCATTGCCTTGGAAAAACTGGAGGCGATTGTTCATCCCGCGGTGATCGAGATGATCAACACCTTGCTAAAGGCAACAAAATCACACCTATTCGTGGTCGAAGCCGTAAAATTAATCGAAGCTGGCTTGGCAGCAAGCTGTGACCAGGTTTGGGTAGTTGCTGCTGATGATCAATTGCGACTGCAGCGTTTGATAGAAGAGCGTCACATGAGCATCCAGGAGGCAAAACAGCGCATTGAAAGCCAGACCCCACAAGCAGAAAAAATTGCTCAAGCTGACCAAGTAATTTACACAGATAGAAGTTTCAAGGATACATACGATCAGGTTTATTCTGCCCTGTATGGTTTAAAAAGCTCCGCTAATATTGGTAATGAAATCAATAAACTGGAAAACAATACTGTAATCCGACCTCTGCAAATTTGCGATGAAGCTGATTGGCTTCAATTTCAACAAAAGCTAACAACTGGACGCAATAACATTCAGGACATTCATAAGTTTTTAGGAAAAAAGTCTGTAATGGGCTTATGGCAAGCGGGTTCACTAAGCAGGATCGTGTCTTGGAAAATAGAGAACCTATTAGCGTTAATGATAGATTATGAAAATTCTTCCCAATTAAAAGAACCCATATTAGATTTAGCCTTACAAGACTGGCTTGAATACACGACTTGGCAGCATCTTTGCACATTATTGCTAGCTGAACAAAAAATCCTTCTAAAAGCCAATTTTAATGAAACCGGTTATCAAAAGTTGGCTTCGATACAAGACTCACAAAACTTCCCGCCCATAAAGAATTTCTTAGCAAAGTATGATAATTCACAAGAGCAGGTCTTCTACAAAAAGAACCAGGATTATGAATTTGGTTTTTTTTAAGCTAAAATGAAGATCAATCAGGTTATACTTGATTTACTAGGAAAAGATTACCACGCAAAGATGGAAGACCTCATCAATAACCTACTCTTCATATTACAGCGCTTTAACTGGTCCAGCGTTTTAGACATAGTGCTGGTTACCATTGTTTTTGCTTCTTTGCTCTTCCTTTTAAGAGATACTGAAGCTTTGGTATTAATGCGTGGGGTTTTCCTTTTGGTCATCCTGATAACCTTGCTGACTAGCTTGGTTAACCTGCCTGCCTTTACCTGGTTAGTGAATACCATTACACCTGCCCTTATTTTTGCAATCCCGGTGATCTTTGCGCCAGAAATTAGGCGCGCTCTTGAGCGTGTTGGGCGAATTAGCGATATCGATTTCCTAAGCCGCAGAAACTCTCGCTCTACCAGGGAAGAAACCGAAAATATGCTTAAAGCCCTAACCCGGGCAGCTGGCAGGCTCTCAGAACGCAGGCACGGGGCGCTGATCGTCATTCAACGCCGGCAATACCTAACAGATTACCTTAAAACAGGGGTCCCTCTTAATGCTGAGGTAACCCCCGAACTGCTCCTACAAATTTTTTATCCAAACACACCACTGCATGACGGGGCAGCCATCATTATCGACAACCGGGTTAAATCCGCTTCTTGTGTTATGCCGTTGTCTGCCAGTGGGGTATTGAACTCACTGCCTGAACGTACAATGGGTTTAAGGCACCGGGCGGCTTTAGGTATTTCAGAGGTAAGTGATGCCATAGCTGTGGTTGTTTCTGAAGAAACTGGCAGCATTTCAATCGCTCACGATGGCCGTCTCATACGCCGCTTAGATACAGACCGGCTCTACAATTCACTACATGCTTTCCTCCTTAACGATGCAGTTCCTGGTAAAAATAATCTGTCAACCACGCTTAAATCTTTAGTAAAGCGAAAATCGAAGCCAAAACAGGAGGATAAATCGTGAAAGCTTTACAGTGGCTTTTCAAGATCATTCCTACAATCCTGATTGCCTTGGTGTTGGCAATCATTGTTTGGTTTTCATCTGTGACAGCGTCCGATCCAAACGAAGAAGGGCTTATACCTACGCCAATCCCAATAAGCGTGATTGGCTTAAATCCAGATTTGATCTTATCAGGTGACATACCTGATGTTGCCTCAGTTATGGTTAAAGCCCCACAATCAGTCCTGACGCGATTAATTAACGAGCCAAATTTAATTAAAATTACCGCTAACTTATCAGGCTTAGCCACAGGAGAGCATAACATATCACCACAGGTTGATATCGCTATAGGCCCAACTGAAGTATTGCGAGTGACCCCAGCAACTTTTACCATCTCCCTTGAATCCATTCAAACAAAAGAACTGCCAATAAATTTCAGTATGATAGGTAATTTACCAATAAGCTATGAAGCTGGTGAGCCTCAATTGAGCATGGGCAATGTTCAAGTTTCTGGTCCAACATCTTTAGTTTCAGAAGTTACACAGGTAATTGCCACCATTGACCTTACTAACATAACTGCAAATGTGAACAAACTCGTTGATTTAAGGGCGCTGAATGCTAATGGTGCTATTGTTACCGGCGTCACGCTTAGCCCATCTTCGGTACGGGTGGAAATTCCTATCACCCAACTTGGTGGCTACCGTAATGTCTTTATCAAAATTATCACCACTGGCCAGATTGCCCAAGGTTTTTATCTCACGGGTATTTATGCAAACCCACCAACAATAACCATTTACACTTCAGATCCAGACTTAGCCAATAACATGCCCACATTCATTGAAACTATGCCTATTAATCTGAATGGTGCAGACGAGGATTTTGAAACAAACGTTGCCTTAAGCCTGCCAGAACAAATTCAGGTCGTTGGAGATCAAAACATCACAGTCCAGGTCGGCATTGCAGCAATTGAAAGCAGTATCAATTTCTCAAATGTGCCAGTCCAATATTTAAATCTAGGCAATCGTCTAAAAGTTACCCTTACCCCTGATGTGGTAGATGTGTATCTATCCGGTCCACTCTTTTTGTTGGATAATTTAAACTTTTCTGATATCATCGTAACCCTGGATTTGCAGAACCGAGGGACAGGCATTTACCAACTAGTACCTCGTATTGAATTCGGCAATGAGTTAATTAAGGTGGATGCAATATTGCCAGGCACGATTGAGGTCAATATTTCACAATAATAAGCTGCTTACTGCCTAGTCACTTCGAATCCTAAAATTAATTATTGAGAGAAAAGTATGAGAAAACCCGTTGTTGCATTAGTGGGGCGGCCAAACGTTGGCAAAAGCACCCTCTTTAACCGCTTAGTCGGCGAGAGATTGGCAATCACTGACGAAACTCCTGGCACGACTCGTGATCGCCTGTTGGCAGAAGCCGATTGGAGCGGACACGATTTTTACATAATCGATACTGGTGGTATAGACCCTACAAAACTTCGCAAACAAGAGCCTCTTTCCATCGGTTCAGTGGACTTCATCGATGAAATTCGCGCCCAAGCCGAAATTGCTGTTGAAGATGCGGATGTTGTTATTTTTGTTGTAGATACTGTAACTGGGGTGACGACAGCAGATCGTGAAGTTGCTGAAATTTTACGTCAAAAGCAAAAAACCATTAATGAGATTGGACACCCACCAATTATCATCGCAGCAAACAAAGCCGATAGCGAAAAATTGCGGTTAAATGCCTTTGACTTTTATGAGCTTGGTTTGGGCGAGCCATTCGCCATTTCTGCCATCCACGGAACGGGCACAGGCGATTTACTTGATGAAGTGGTTAAGTATTTTCCCTCCAATGAAGAGGAGGAGGAAGAAGACCAATCTATAAAAATTGCTATTGTCGGAAAACCAAATGCAGGTAAATCTAGTTTGCTAAACCGCATAGTAGGTCAAGAACGCGCTATTGTCAGTGCTATCCCAGGCACAACCCGTGATGCGATTGACACCCACTTAATTTGGGAAAACATCCCAATAACATTAATAGACACTGCTGGAATTCGAAAACGAGGTGCCATACAACCCGGTGTCGAAAAATACTCTGTTTTGCGGGCTTTTCAAGCTATTGAGCGGTCTGATGTAGCTTTATTAGTTGTCGATGCTATTAGCGGAATTACTGCCCAAGATACGCATATTGCTGGTTTTATTAACGACGCCTGGAAGAGCGCTATTGTGGTTGTCAATAAATGGGATTTAGTCGAGAAAGACTCAAACACCATGGTTGAGTACGAAAGAGGCATCCGCCAAGATTTGAACTTTATGGATTTTGTTCCCATCGTCTTCATTTCAGCAATGACAGGACAGCGCGTTCAGCAAGTGCTGCCACTAGCTATGCGCGTCCAAGAAGAAAGATTAGTCCGCCTGACCACCTCGCAGCTCAACCGTATCCTGCAGCAAGCTCAAGACCGTCATCAATCGCCCACAACGAGCGGACGGCCATTCCGAATTTATTACGGTACCCAAGTGCGCAGTGAACCGCCAACTTTCCTGATTTACTGCAACGATCCCGAATTAGCCCACTTCACATACATGCGCTTCCTGGAAAATCAAATTCGGCGTGAATATCCCTTTATTGGCACGCCAATCCGCTTGGTCTTGAAAAAACGCGAACGCACAGAAAGATCTTAACAAATCGAGTAAAAAAAAAGAGATCTTACAAAACGCTTATACTCTAGAACTTGCGTGCAAATGCTAATGAATTTATAATCACTTCAAGTAAAAAAGAATCGAGTTACATTTTGGAAAACATAACCTCTGAAATCATACCGGAAGAGCCTGGAAAGAAGCCTGGCGATAAGCGTTCTGGCATCTTGGGCTTTCTTATCGATACATTTGAAACATTACTACTGGCTTTACTGCTTTTCCTGGTCATCAATGGTGTATCCTCGCGTGTACGGGTTGAAAATATCAGTATGAAACCAACCCTACAGCCTGGAAACTTGCTTTTGGTGAATAAACTTGCTTACAAATGGGGCGAACCCAAGCACGGAGATGTCATTGTGTTTCATTACCAAGGCAGCAAAAACGATGATTACATAAAACGCCTGATTGGGCTGCCTGGTGATGTGGTTACAGTAAAAAACCGTATTGTGTATGTAAACGATGTCGGCTTAACCGAACCTTATATCGCTGATTTACCTGCCTATGAAGGCAGCTGGACCGTTCCAGAAAATAGTGTATTTGTGTTGGGTGATAACCGTAATAATTCTTCGGATTCTCACCAATGGGGCTTTGTAGATATGAAGGATATTGTTGGAAAAGCCTTGTTTATCTATTGGCCCTTAGACCAAATTCGCTCTTTAACAATGCCAGATCTTGTTAAAGCAGCTCAATAAAGGAGAGCGTAATGGAATTAAAGTCAATTATCGATTTAGCTAAAACTTACCAGGATGAATTACCCTTGTTAATCCCTCCCAAGGTGCCACAAGGTAAAGATATTGCAGGTTGGATCGACCATACTATCTTGAAACCAGAAGCAACCGAAGCCCAAATTACCAAGGTATGTGAAGAAGCTGTGGAACTCAAATTTGCCTCAGTTTGTATTCACCCAGTGCACGTTCCCTTGGCTGTCGAGGTTATGCAAGGATCGAATATCCCCGTTTGTACTGTAGTGGGTTTCCCTTACGGCGCAACCAGCACAGCCAGCAAGGCCGCTGAATCAAAGCTGTATCTTAAAGATGGCGCTACCGAGCTTGATATGGTGCTGCAAATTGGCTTAATGAAATCTGGTAAATACCAGGCTGTCTATGAAGACGTTCTAGCAGTTGTGGAAGCCACTCATCCAAAAGGCGGCTTGGTCAAAGTCATCCTTGAAATGTGTTACCTAGACGAATTTGAGAAGATCTTAGCCTGCCTGCTCTGTAAAATTGCAGGGGCTGATTTTGTAAAAACTTCAACCGGTTTCGCCTCTGGTGGCGCAACTGTTGAAGATATACGCTTGATGCGCTCTGTAGTTGGGCCCCCCGAAGAAATGGGCGTCAAAGCAGCTGGTGGTATTCGCAGTCTTTCTGATGCCAAGGCAATGATTGAGGCTGGTGCCAACCGCATTGGTTCGAGCGCAGGTGTGCAAATCGTTGCAGATGCCTAAAGGTAGAATGACCGAAGAATCACTCGTGAACTTCACACAATCTTGTAATCGCTGCCAAGCCGGGCAAAAGCATTTACGCATGGTAACGCTAATTACCTGGATCGGTGAGGATATGATTACCGTACCTGATTTTCCGGCATGGGTGTGTGATATTTGCGGCCATCGCTCTTATGATAATCGTGCCCTAGCACAATTGAGTTTGGTTCTAAACCCAGATGCCGGTCAACCGATCAATCGACCTTACCCCCAGGCTGGCAAGACCAATCCTCCTAGTCCTCCTGCGCCTATATAAACGCTAAAAAGCGGATCAGCTTACTGATCCGCTTTTTGTTTTGTTAATGATCACGTGTGGTTATTCCAAAGGCATGGGTAGCCAATCGGGCGATTTGTCTATGCCTTTACGGTCTGTTAAATTAACTTGGGGTTGTCCTGCGGTAGTCATAATATACACCTCGTAATCCCCATAATCCCGGGTGGAGGTCAGTGCCAACCAGCGTGCATCAGGAGACCAACTAGGTGCAAAATCATAAAAACTACTGCTGACATTAAATGACTGGATGCCTAAAGCGCCATACTCACTGATATTGGTATACGTGATCAGGATTAATTGGCTTTCATTCCCATCTAATTTGGTGTATATCATCTGAAACCCTTCAGGCGCAAATTCGGGGTCTGCCACTTCACCTAATTTTCCAAAAACCTCACGCGTATCAAAATTCCGAGGTATCTCAAAATCTTCAAATTTTCCTCGTATATATAGATATTTATGTGAACTGGCATTGATTGCATAAACCAAGTACTTCCCGTCAGGGCTGATAGTGGCTTGTGACTCAATATAATCTTGGCTGATGCGCTTACGGTTGCTGCCGTCAGGTGAAATGGAGATCAGCTGGTAAATTTTGCGATCACCTGAATCTCGCTCGTGATGGGTGAACACAATCCTGCTGCCATCTGGGAACCAGACTGGGTCAAACTCATCACCCTGCCTGTTAGTGATATTCTTTTGATTTGTTCCATCGGCATTCATTACCCAAATATCCTGCCCGTTTCCTTCCTGGCCTGGTCCAGCATAAGCAATCATGCTGCCGTCTGGAGACCAAGCTGGGAAATCTTTGTTACCTGGGTCGTATGTTAACTGCTTCAGGACACGCCCTTCGTATTCGCCTGAGGCATTACGCAGTACTTGCATCGTCCATATTTGTTCATAACCATCCGTGCCACGATCAGAAACATAGACTATCATTCCCGAACCACCTACCAATTCGAGGGTTTCAGTTGCTGTAGGGGCAAGCGTTACCGTTGGAGGTAGCTCTGTGAGCGTCGGTGTCGGAAGTCCCTGAACTACCACAACGGGTGTATCACTAGGTAAAACAACCATCGTATCAGTTGGAATGACTGCAGTTTCAACCACAACAACCGGTGCAGTTGTGTTGGTGCTGGTAGGACGGCCTAATAAGCTGTCAATGAAGGCATTAGGAGAGTCATTTAAAACAAATAAAGATAAACCACCCACCACAAGCCCTAAACAAAGCAAAATTGCTGCACCAATACCCATGCCGATCATCAAACCCTTCTTTGATTTCACTGGTGGGCTTTGACGCATTATTGTGGGGTCTGAAGCGCCGGGGTAAGGTGGTGTACTCGGCATCTTATTAGGCATATCTGAAGCCATAAGCTGCCGTTCAGTATCACTCAATCTAAAAGCCGGGTCATTAAAGGCACTGCGAAAAAGAGTCATTGAAGGAAAGCGATCCTCAGGACGCAAAGCCATCGCTTTCATGATTGCATCAGCAACGTTCATTGGCACCGACGGATTTAATTTTTGCACAGGTGTAAGTAAAGCTTTACCCATCAAGCGTTGGATACTATCAACGGGTTTAACCCCAGTCAGGAGGGAGTACATAGTGGCCGCTAGGGCAAATTGATCTGTGTAAGGACCGGTATGGCCTTGTCCAAATTGTTCAGGGGGTGCAAAACCAGGCGTGTACCCGGCTGCGCCTACGGCGGTTTGCTGCGCATTCCCGCTGGCTTTGGCAATTCCAAAGTCCACCAAAAAAAGCTCACCTGCCGGGGTTATCTTGATGTTAGCAGGTTTGATATCGCGATGGATGACTGGTGGGTTTTGCCTGTGCAGGTAGGCCAATGCGTCGCTCAGTTTTAATGACCAACCTAGCACATCATCAACGGCCATCATCTCACCGGGTTTCGCGCGCTTACCTAGGTCATCTCCAGGGATGAAGTCCATCACCAAAAATTGTTCGTTACCCATCACGAAGTAATCGGTCACCCTAGGAAGATTAGGATGTTTCAAGGAAGCCAACAACCTTGCTTCCTGCAAGAATTGAGCCACACTCTCGGGTGCAGGATTAAAGTTGGTCTTTACAGCAACTTGTGTTTCAAGTGTTTGATCATAGGCTTCAAACACAGCGCCCATGCCTCCTTGACCCAGTTTGCGGATGATCTTGTAACGGTTATTGAGGATTGAATCGGGTGTTAGCTCCATAGTTAGCCATCCTAGTGTTTGAACCTTAAAAGTGAATTAACAAATTATACTGGAGATTTTTTAATTACCCAAGAGAAAATGCGATTGTTAATAGTTCATAAACATTTGTAAAAGGTTCTGAGCCAGGACATTGTATCCACTCCAAGGGCCGATTTTGACAGAAGCAGTATCGAGCATAATGGGGATAGTATAGCGGATGTTATCATTGATAACAGGCAAGCGCTGTTTAAGGGTTTGAAA
>Ga0209723_1006188_pt1 | contig 11728 bp, 10 predicted proteins | sample BiotimSIPDNA_2_FD_185750 | JGI IMG/M metagenome (GOLD analysis project Ga0209723, IMG submission 185750) | Anaerobic biogas reactor microbial communites from Washington, USA - Biogas_R2 time_0 SIP DNA (SPAdes) (version 2) | ecosystem: Engineered > Bioreactor > Anaerobic > Unclassified | place... | reverse complement strand
AAGGCATCTGGATTCTCCTTATTTGGGGAAGGTGGAAGGTGTTCACCTAACCTTTTCCCCAAAAGCAATCCAAGCCCCTCTCTTAAGGTATTTTCTTGTCTTGAAAGCATCATACCTGTGCTTCACCTCTGCGCGTTGCGCCAGAGCAGAATTGCCCGGGCACACGACCCCCGGCGGCCGCCATCCTCCGAATTCATCTTCCAGCACTTGAGCTACGGCCAGGACGATATCCTCACGCCAATTGGGACCGGCGACTTGGACACCAATCGGCAGGCCTTCGCGGGATGTTGCGCATCGCACGACTGCGGCCGGGGATCCGGCCATGTTGAAGGCGACGACGAATTCCCATCCATTGACGTCCGGGTTTTCTTCCCACTCCAGTGAGGTGTCATGTTCCCAGGCCGGTGTCAGATCCGGGGGGCAGAGAAATGCGTCGTACCGCTGGAAGAACTTGGCCAGATCGCTGCAGAAGCGGCGCCACTGCTCGTGACGCTCCAGCGTGCGTTCGGGCGTATTCTCGCCAATCTTCTCCATCAACTTAGCCCAAAAACTCAGTGCGCTGGATAGAAGGGGATGGATCTTCTTCGTCTTGTACTTCGTGAGGGCCTCGGGAAGGCCGAGTTGGAGGTCGTCTGCCAGGAGTGCAACAGCCAGATCGGCCGTCTCCTCGAATCCAGGAGGACACGCTTCTTCGACTTCGGCCCCAGCCCTCGCCAGCGCCTTGGCTGCCTTCCTCACTGCCTTCTGAACCTCGGGCGTTGGCTCGGCCCGGGCATCGTGGGTGACATAAGCGATGCGGAGTTTCTCCACATTCACTCGGCGAGGGTTCTGAAGGGGCACGGGCAGGGCATCAGGGTCACAACCATCGGGGCCGGAGAGGACCTTCAGGCCAAGCCACAAGTCTTCGACGTAGCGCGACATCGGACCAGCCGCGTCGAACCTCGACAGGGTCGGGCAATGCGGCATCAAGGATCCGGTCATGGGAATCCGTCCCGTGGTCGGCTTGAGACCCGCGATTCCGCAGAAGTGGGCCGGTTGGCGAATGCTGCCCCCGGCGTCGCTGCCCACACCCAGCGGCGATCCTCCCGCGGCGATAATGGCCGCTTCGCCTCCACTGCTTCCATTGGGCGACCGTTTGAGGTCATACGGGTTATTGGTTCGCCCGTAGACATAATTGTCGGTTTCGGCCGCCCACAGGAGTTCGGGAACATTCGTCTTGCCCAAGATGATCGCGCCGGCGCTCTTGTAGCGTTTCACGACAGTCGCATCTTCTTTCGGAACATGGTCCTTCAAACCCAGGGTTCCGATCGTGCTCACAATGCCCTTCGTCTCGAACTCATCCTTGATGGTCACGGGCACGCCGTGAAGCGGCCCCCAAATCTCGCCACGGGCAAGGGCATCGTCCGCCGAACGTGCGCGTTTCATTGCCTGCTCTTCTGCCAGTTGTACGATAGCGTTGAGCTTTGGATTAACTGCCTTGATCCGCTCGATATACGCCTCAACGACTTCTGCAGAAGAAGCTTTCCTCTTGCGTATAAGTCTTGCCAAGGCCGTGGCGGATATCTGAGTGAGGTCATTCGCTGCACTGCCAGCATACTTGGCCAGACATGGGTGTGGGAACTGCAACAAAGACGTTCCCACAGCCATGCCGGCCGCTCCCGACATGAATCGGCGACGGGTGATCTTCATTTCGCATGCCTTTCATTTGAAACACTACTCCACCCGTTTCCAGCTACTGAGTTCCTGGCCCTTCCGGGGACCTTCGAGGAATGTGATGACATAGGAATCTGGCGTGTCGTAGTTTATGCGATTATTTGATTTCACCTGACCGCGGTCACTCTGCGCGACAATGTGATAGACCTGCCATCCCGGATGCTCATCATCGCTCCGTGTCTCAGGCGGCTTTGCTTCTCGGTTGTCATTAGGAAAGGGGTTTTATGCCTGCTGCCAGCTCAGCGGATTCTGCGCCAGTTTATGCTTGTTGCAGGCGCCCAGCCAGTTGGCATCGGAAAAGAAGTCATTCCGAAAAGCCGGTGAATTCCTGCGGGATCGATGTAGACGTTGGCACCACCCACCGAGAATGGCCCCTGTTGTGGCCCAAGTGCCTGGAACATGAATGTCCAATCTTGCACTATCCCACCTCCGACAAACTGTGGAGGTAGCTTGTCATTGAGGGCGCTGAAGACGAAGAACGGGCCGACAATGCGGATTTCGTAGATTTGTGCAGTGTCCTCGCAAACCCAGAGGCTGATGAACTCCGGCGGCGGTTGGAAGTTTGCTGGCGGGATTGGCGCGACCTGTGGCCAGGCAGGTCGCCAGGTTGGAAAAGCCAAAGGCGGTGTCCAGGGGATCGGCACGTTTGGAGGTCCCCACCCCGGTTGTGGTGGCCGCCATTGACCCCAATTGGGAGGCGGACCTCCAGGTAGCCCGGGAGGTTGACCAAACCACCAATTGATCAACCATTGCATTGCAGCTTGACCGAGGATGGTCCCTGCGCCCGTGACGGCGCCACGAAAGAACCACCCGGCAGCGATGGCGACTGGATTTGCCGGCGCTGATGTGCCCCATAGAGCGGTCGTTGATCCAGCCAATGACGCTGCCAAGAACTGTCGTCGCCTCATGGATTCCGATTCAATTCTTCGCGAGTCGCTCATTTCCGCTGTCCCCCAATTTCTTAGGAAATAATCTCGTTGTGAAGGTCGTGGTCACGCGGCTTGATTGTAGTACCTAAACGGCGACGTCAGAATCCCCCGGAAGCAGCGGGCGTTGTATCTCATGCGGTGAGGTTTGTGACGATATGTCTTTGTCTTCCTCTCCGACCCTTCCGCTTGTGGCTCCGGCGCCCAGGTGAACGCTGCCGTGGGTGCCAGATCAGTGACTGTCACAAGATGTGACGCCGTGTCGGTCGAGCCGTCCTCGTCGGTCACGGTCAACGTGACTGTGTGCGCACCGTTATCCGCGAAAGTGAAACTTGGGTTCTGATCGGTGCTCGTGCCCAGTCCATCGAAATCCCAACTCCACGAGACGATCCCATCAGGGGACGAAGTGGACTCGTTCGTGAAACTGACCAGGGCTCCTTCCGCCTGCGGCTCAGGCATCCAAGCGAAAGCTGCAGTTGGACCGAGGTCCTCGACCGTGACCTCAACGACGTCGGTTGCCTCGCTCCCGGCGGTATCAGTAATCGTGAGCGTGACTGAGTGCTCGCCCTGCTGGCCGTAGAACCGGGATGCGGTCGGACCCTCCGCCGTGCTTGCATCCTCGAACGTCCATAAGAAGGCATGGATTGGGGCGTCGAAATCCGACGAACCTGATCCATCCAACGCGGCCGAGGTACCTTCGGGGATCGTTATGTCTGAACCGGCATGTGCGAGCGGCAACGTATTGGTGGTGAAATCCACGGTGTCTGTGACCAAGTGGCCATACGTGTCCGTGGCCCGGATCGTGATACTGTGGGGCCCGGGTGATAGAACTCCGGGATCGTATTGGAACGAAGAGCCGACCAGCGAGATCGTGATGTCGATCGGGACTGCGGAGTCAATTTGGGCCTCCAGAAAAGCAATTCCCACGTCGTCTGTGACCGTGCCGGTGATCATCGGATCGTTGGTGAGCAAGTCGGAACGGTAGGGAGAGTCGGGCGCGACGTCGCTTGGTGCGGTGTCATTGGCAAGCGAGCAGTCGACAACGGGTGGCTCATCTTCACCGGGAATGCTGACACCGGTGATGGTTACGTGGCTGCCGGTATCGGAATCGTTGTTCACAAGCCGAAAGACGAGGGTTGCGGTAGTCCCGGCGAAAACGTCGCCTAAATCAACGGTGACCGTGCCACTGTCCTCGCTGGCGCTACTGCCCATCGCCGCGGGCAAATCTTCGGTGACGTTGTAGAACCCGTCACGATCAGGCTCAGTCGTATGGACGAGCGAGCTGCCGTCGCTATCAATAAGGGCTACTTCAAAAGCATCGTTGATTGAATCGGGATCGTCCGGGTCGAGGTGGAGATCGGTGTAGCTGAACGACAGTTCGGATGCCTCTGTCGGCACCTCAAAGGTGTGCTCGAAGGTCACCAGGAACGAATTACCTTCGTAGAGTATGGCATTGCCTGTACTGTTCTCAACACGCCCCTTCCCGATATCAGAACCTCCGAACTCCTCGAAGGACCATCCAGAGAAATCGGCAGCAAAGCCGCTCATCGCTACGGGCGCACCGCCGTCAAGGATATCACCCGATGTGAGGGCATCTTGGGGCAGATCGTTGCCGTTGGAAGCCACTGGCGCATCCGGTGCAGAGGCGGCAGAAGTGGCAGGAGTTGGGGCCGACGGAGCGTTTGAGGAAGATTTTGCCGAAACGGGCGACTCCTGAACACGGGCACCAGCGGGCTCGCCAGATGAGTCGAACTGAGATAGCGTTATGGGGATTGATGATGAAGAGGATGCATGGGCCGTGTCGAGCGGACGGAAAGTCAAGTCCGCACCGCTGTCGGCCCCGAAGGCAATCGCTGCCCACAATGACGGCATGGCCCATCGACTGTCCCGCGCGAAATCGAAAGAGTTGTCGGATTCGGCACCAAACGCAGTGGAGTTCGCACCGGTGCTGCCGGACGTATCCGGAGGGAGTGCCGATTCGTTTGTCGGCAGAAGCGGACTCAGACCTGCCAGCGGTGTGTCATTGCTGCGGAGAAACGAGGAGGCTCGACCATGCAGAGACAGGCCGGCCAATTCAGTGCTGGCCCCGGGCGGCTCTGGCAGGATCGAGATATCGAGCCTCTGGCCAAGCAGTGTCCGACCAAGAAGCATCCCGCTGAGGTCACTTCCTGGGAGGCCCAGTAGCAGTGAGCCAATCGCCCACTTCTCTTCGAGCCTCTCAAACGTGGCTTTCCGGCCACGGAAGGTTGATCGACGTGAATGACGGTCCGCGCGCGAGGCATGCCCTGATCCCATGGTTACCCTCCCAGTGGTCCGATGGCGTTCGGGGCAAACTGGCGATCCCATCGGGAGTTCGCGGCGAGCGCGGTTGAACGTGTCCGTTGTCCGGCGGCCTCAATTCTTGTGGGAAGAGGTGCTGCGATTCACGTGCACGTTGAGAAGATGAGTCGGGCGAGCCAGCAACTTTGTGTTCGCGACAACCATTGCGGTTGAAACCTCACGCGGATGCGTACCTGCCCGAGTTCGTCCATCAACGTCCCTGCCCAACCAAATTGACGGCAACCGAAAGCCATTTTGTCTGGAGAGATGCTAGCAACCGGCTATGCCGTATGCAACCATTTTACGGGAAGCGGACACCCGCCTAGGGGGGTGTGGCTCTTGAAGGTATCGGCTTGTGGTGGAGTACTCATCTTGCGAGCACGGGATCTGCGCCGTTCGGAATAGTCCTCTGAAGGAACCACTCAGCCCCGATGTCAAGACGGCCATCTGTAAGAATTGCGTTCTATCACTTGATCCGTCAAAGGCCGCGTCAGCTCGTCGTCCCAACCGAAAAGAACTTGGCGGCACCGACGATGCCATGACCATCGCCGGGTCGGATGCCCAGGCAGGAAGACAATCATCGGGCCACATCTGCCAGAAAGGCAACCACAGAATCGCCCAGGATGCACGCAAGCAGACCAAGCCGAGTTCCGAGCACCTTCCAATTCCAGCCAATTGGGCGAACCAATCGCGGCAATCCAGGAAGGCCATCCACAACCATCGAGACCGTGAGCGTCCCACAGGAACGATCTGATTGCCACCATCTTCCCCCATGACCTCGACGACGGTGAACCGGATCGTTGCATACACTTGATCACAAAACGCCCGATTCACTGCCCGTCTGCAACCCGCCCGAGTCGCCCCCCTGAGTAGAAGAGCAAGTCGCCAACCTGCACAGGTCGCCCCGACCCACGCAGTGAACGACGTCGGCAGATTCGTCGCGACACATCGGCCGGGAGCAGCTCACCACGTTGGGCAAGACCCTTCTGTTGGGGGAAGTCATTGGACTTCGCCAAGCGTCTCTGACGACTGTTTTGGACTCCGCGGCCAGCACGACCCGGAGGAACTGCTTGGGCCATACGTGCTCGTTCGGTTCAAGCCGTAGACGCACGTCACACGTAACCATCGCATTTCCCGGGGGCCAGCGATCCGACCGCGATGGTTGACGAGGTTGAAATGTTCATCCCGGGAAAGTACAACAGCAAGACCGAGTTGACCGCCGAGATCGGCCCGAGCACCGGCCCGTTGTCGTTCGATCTCAAGGCGGATGGAGGAGAGAAGAAATAGGGCCGCCGGGCGCGCCGGTGTTTTGCACCTATCGATCCGTCAGTACTTGCAGCAGAGAAAAGGAGTCCTTTTAATGAGCGATTCGACGACGCGGAGGAGTTTTCTTGGCGCCACGGCCAGCGCGGCGGTTGCCGCGGCTTGGGCCGGCGGCCGGACCTATGCAGCCGGCGCGAGCAGCGGCGCGGGCCCCAACGACACGATCAACGTGGGCCTGATTGGCTGCGGCGGGCGCGGCAGGTACTTGCTGTCGCGTTTCCAGAAACTGCCGGGCGTGCGGATCGTGGCCGTCGCCGACATCAACGACCCGCGAACAGCGTCGGTCCGCGAGCAAGCCGGCGGTGAGCGAGTTCAGGCCTTCCATGACTATCGCAAGCTCCTGGAAATCAAGGATATGCAGGCGGTGATCGTGGCCACGAACAAACACTGGCACGCCCTGCCGACGGTCCACGCCTGCCAGGCCGACAAGGACGTGTACATCGAGAAGCCGCTGGCCCATTCGATCGGCGAAGGCCGCGCGATCGTCCAGGCGGCGGAGAAGTACAACCGGATCGTCCAGGTCGGCACGCAACAGCACAGCACCCGGCACTACCAGGAGGCCGTGGAGATCATTCGCTCGGGCGAACTGGGGGAGATTTCGGAAGTCAAGGTCTGGGACTACGAGAACCAGTATCCCGGGTGGGGATCCCCGCCGGACTGCGATCCGCCCCCCGGCCTCGACTGGGATTTCTGGCTCGGCCCGGCGCCCAAGGTGCCCTACAATCCCAACTACTTCCTGCACGACTACTGGTTCTTCGACTACGCCGGCTCATTCCAGTGCGATTGGGCGGTGCACCACTACGACATCGTCCACTGGGCGATGGGGGTCGACCGGCCGAAGGTGGTCATGGCCATGGGCGGCATGATGTGTTTCCCCGAAAACAACCTCCAGTATCCCGACACGTTCGATTCGGTCGTGGAGTATCCGCCCGGCCCGGTGGCCAAGCAGGGGTTCCTCATGCAGTACACGTTCCGCGGCGGATGCCGGCGCGAGCACCGCTCCCACGGCAAGTGCTTCTTTGGCACCAAGGCTTCGCTGATCATCGACCGCGGCGGCTATACGATCAGTCCCGAGAACGCGATCGAGGACAGGTCCAAGCACGTGACGGTTGACGGCACGGGCGACAATCACGCGGACGTCTTCCTGGAATGCGTGCGGAGCCGCAAGAAGCCGCCGGCGGACGCCGAAGTCGGCCATTACGCGACAATCCCCGGCCACCTGATGAATATCGCCTGGAGGGTTGGCCGCAAGATCTACTGGGACGCCGAAAAGGAAGTGGTCCGGGATGACGCCGAGGCGAATGCCCTGGTCCACAAGAAATACCGGGCACCGTGGAAATTGGAGGTGTAAATCGACCTGCGCGATTCGTGGAAGATCGGCCGTTATTCAGATAGCCGCGTGGGCTTGCCCCGCGCTTCGTTACGTATGGGTTGTGCCGCACCGTCTGGTCGATCACCAGGCGTCCGCAGTCTCCCCAATCGACCTGCATGGTCTCGCCCGGTTCGCAGAACACCTCCTGATAGACCTGTCCCCGCGACGGCCGGACCCGGCGCAGATACCGCCGCACCGGGTAGGCCGTCACGATATCAAAGCGATAAGACCGACAACGATCACGGCCCCAACGTGCAGGCGTTCAGGCAGGGCGGTTTCCATTCCAACCTCAATCGCGCATGCAGGAAACTCGCCGCGCTCGTCTGGATGCCACGAAGGGCCGTCCGGCTATCACTCCAGATGACACAATCGTCCATGTACCGGAGGTATCGCCGACACTGTAGTTCTTCCTTCACGAAATGATCGAAGACGCCCAGGTAGTGATTGGCGAAGAACTGGCTGGTCAGGTTCCCCAGCGGCAGCCCGCGGCCCCGCGTCGCGGCGTACGAGTCGATGACGGTCTCCAGCAGTTCGAGTACGATCCGATCCTTGAACCGCCGGCGGAGCAGACCTTTCAGGATCTCGTGGTCGACGGAATCGAACTACTTGCGCACGTCGAGCTTCAGATACCACTCGCCCGCGCCAGCAAAGCGTGTTGCACGCAAGATCGCCCTGTCCAGGCCCTTGCCTTTGCGGCTGGCGTAGCTGTCCCAAACGACAGGACTTCGGCCTTCCCGCGCTTGCCTTTCGAGGCCTTCCAGAAGGCCAGCCGCAGGTTGTCGGCGTCGGCGATCCGTTCAATCAGGTTGCCCGTTCGCTTCATCTGTTTGCCCGCTCATCTCCAGGATGGCCGAGACGAACCGTTCGCCGAATTTCTCTGCCTTGGCGTCACCGAACCCGTCGATCTTCTTCAGGTCGGCCACGGCCCGGCCATGGCTCCTGGCCATTTCCGCCAGTTGTTCATTGGTGCAAACGGCATCGACGGGGATCGCCTCCTCGGCAGCAGCCTGCTTGCGAAAGCCACGAACACGAAGACGCTCTGCGGGAGATTGGCCAGTTGTGCCGCCAGGCATCTCTTATTGTACGAGCGGCAGTTTTCTCGAATTGCCGCGACTGGGAATTGGAGCGGCTCCGGCCGCCGGAGGAAAAGGCCCTCCTGCTGGAACAGTTCGTCGAGGCCAGGCAGATCGAGCCGGTGATGCTGTCGGGCCGCAGTTTGTATTTGCTCCCAGACGGTCTTCCGGCTCAGCGATCGTACCTGCTGTTGGCCGAAGCCATGCACCTGCGCGCCTGTTGTGCCGTCGGCCAGATCACGATGACGGGGCGGCGCTAACCCCGCGGACTGGATGCCGTGGAACTACCGGCGGCAGAAGACGGCCTCTCCGCCCATGGCCATGGCCATGGCATAGCCAGGCGGGGTCGACCCCTGATCGCGTTTGGCAATCGGGGGTCGTCCTGGGCTCATAGAATGTGACTGCGCGGCGGGGCAACTGGGCAGCCCTGCCGCTCGCGGCCAGGCCACCGTTGGCGGCCCGCCTCGGTGCCGTTGGGCCGATATCCACCCCACCGCCCCTCCCGCACACCGCTGTCTCGCTGACGAGATGAGCGACTCTCGCTCTGCCGCCTCGTGGCCAGCTCTCCCCGCTTCGCCCTCCGCGCCGACGGCACCGCCGCTCGCGCATTCGTGCCGACCGCGCCTGCCCCGAAAAGATTTTGCAGCCCTGCCGAAATGACACCATGAAACGCCAAGCCTACGGCTTCCGCGATCCCGAGTTCCTCAAACTCAAAATCCTCGGAATCCATGAGACAACCTACGCTCTAGTCGGATGAACCAAAAAAGAGATGGGCACCCGCACTATCTGCGTCCGAATGACGGTGATTTGGGAAATGACAAGGACATCGACAACTTCAACACGGTTGGTGACTTTGATGCAGCGATATGATGTGGCAACGGCAGTGGTCCTGGTGATAATCGGCTTGGTAACCGCCGAAGTCAGCCTGTCTCCCGCCTTGGCCGACGAGTCGGCACCGAGAGAAGTCTTCCTGAGCGAGACGCGGCTGGATACTCTGAAGCAGCGAATCGAGCAACGAACCGAGCCAATCTATTCGGCATGGCTCGACCTCAAGTCTCGTGCCGAGACATTGCTCGATCGTCAGCCCCACGCGCCGGAGCATTGGTACGTTCCCGGCTTCTACCGGGACGCCGCCGGCCATTCGCGAGCCAAGCAGGGCTTGCAGGACGACGCCAACGCGGTCTACGAACTGGCCCTGTGCTGGCGGATGACCGGGGATGATCGGTATGCCCGAACGGCCGTCCGCTTGATCGACGGTTGGGTGAACACGGTCAAGTCGACCAGTCAGAAGGACGACTCCGCGCTCTCTTTCAGCTACCACTTCCCGGCGATGATCTTCGGCGCAGACCACTCAGCCCAAGATTCTGTTACCCGAGTTTGAACCAGGTCACAAAATGCGGTGAGAAAAAGAGGCGAGATCCGCTATCCTTCCCGTATTTCCCGCTTCGCGGCGTCGTAGACCTGCCGGCGGCCGGTATCAAAGGCACGCATGGCCATCAGTGCCGGTACACAGTGGTTGTAGCCCGCCTCGATCGGAGCATTTGGCTGGCGGCGGGTTCGCAGGCATTGGAGCCAGTTGAGGAAGTGATCGGGCGTTTCGACCGCGGGAACGGGCGTGTCCTCCTTGGGAAGACTGCTGGGCTTGATCGCGCCGGCGCTGGAGTACGTCGGCCCTTTCCGGTTCGCCAGGTCGATCGATCCCAACTCGCCGCAGATCCTCTCCCCGCTGCCGCTGCCGTTGCCCATGTTGGTCGTGTAGCTCACCATGAATCCCTCCGGGTAGATCCAGGTCGCCTCCGTGTGATCGGGACAGGTGAATCCGTTCTCGTCCTTCCAGGTGAAGGTGCCGCCATGCGCCACGCAGCTCGTCGGCAGCGTGGTGCCGACGATGTAGTTGTTGCGGTCGAGGAAGTGGCAGCCGAGGTTGGCGATGGGGCCGTCGGAGAACTCGCGGTAGCCGTACCAGCCGGTCAGCAGCTTCCCGTCGAAGGGCCGCATCGGCCGGTCCATGAGGAACTCCTTCCAGTCCACATCCTTCTCCAGAATCGGCTCGGCCCTCTGCATCCAGGAGTACCAGTAGGGCTTCGAGCTGTTGCGGCGCTGCTCGATCCGCGAGATCTTGCCGAGTTGGCCCGAGCGAACGAGGTCCCGGCAACCCGTGCTGGTCGGGTAGCTGCGGGTCTGGGTGCCCATTTGTGCGACGATGCCGCTGGCTTTCACCGCGTCGCAGCACCGCTTGAGCGATTTCATGTCCATGGCCAGCGGCTTTTCGCAGTAGGCGTCTTTCTTCGCCCTGGCGGCGGCCTCCAGGTGCGTCGTGTGCTGATGGTCGCAGGAGGCGATCATCACGGCGTCGACATCTTTGAGGTCCATGATGTCGCGGTAGGAGACAAACTGCCGGGCGGCGCGGCCGTACCACTCCTGGCAACGGGCCGCCGCGCGCTCACGCCTGGTGCGCCATGGGTCGGCCACCGCGATGAACTCGACGTTTTCCTGTTTGTCGTATGGATGTATGCCTTTCATGTGCGCCTCGTAGCCCCGGCCTCCACAGCCGATCAGGCCCAACGCGATACGCTCGTTCGCGCCGGCGACTCTGGCGTAGCTGGTCGCCGTGAGGCTCAAGGCCGCTCCGGCTGAAGCCGCAGCGAGGAATTGCCGACGAGTAGGATTCTTAGACATGCTTCATCCTTTGAGATGGGCGGGAAATGGGGCAGGCCGGTCTGCCCGCGCATTTCCGAGCCTGCAGCCGCAGTTGTACGCTCCGCACCGGCACACGTCAATTCCACGCAAGCCGCACGGGTATGTGGCATGCGGTAGCGTCAATACGGGCTGTCGCCGCAATCCAGCGACAACTCGATCCTCCCGATGGTACGCGGGATTGGCGCCGGGCCGATGGCGGATCTCGGCGCCCGGCGCGGCCGACCGGGAATCACGGGCGTTCCGGTGGCCGAACAGTCGCTGACCGAAAATCGATGGGGCCGCGGTGGGGTGACAAGAAGCGG
>Ga0209723_1006187_pt1 | contig 11730 bp, 10 predicted proteins | sample BiotimSIPDNA_2_FD_185750 | JGI IMG/M metagenome (GOLD analysis project Ga0209723, IMG submission 185750) | Anaerobic biogas reactor microbial communites from Washington, USA - Biogas_R2 time_0 SIP DNA (SPAdes) (version 2) | ecosystem: Engineered > Bioreactor > Anaerobic > Unclassified | place... | reverse complement strand
ATTCGGCCTGCCGGTGTACGCAGGCCGCGTTCCCAACGTTTTACTTAAATACCTGAGGAAAACACAGGGAAACGATGCCCTGGCCGTTCCGGTTGTTTTGTACGGCAACAGGAATTATGACGACGCACTCATTGAACTCAGAGATCTTCTGGAAAAGGGGAACCTGCACACTATAGCCGCGGCCGCTTTCGTAGGGGAGCATTCGTTTTCGGACACGCTGGCAAAGGGTCGGCCGGACGAGGCGGATATGACCAAGGCGGCGCTGTTTGCGGGTGACATTGCCGCGGCGCTTAAAAAAGCGGACGGGAAGCCGCTTCGCGGTCCCGTGTCCGTAAAGGGTTCGCCGGAGCCATACAGGGGTTATTACCAGCCCAGAGACCGAAAAGGAAACCCCGTGGATATTCTTAAGGTGAAACCTTTAACGAATGACAGCTGCATCGACTGCAAGCTCTGCGCAAGGATATGCCCCATGGGTTCGATAAGCTTTGAAAATTTCAGGGAGTTTACCGGGATCTGCATCAAATGCGGCGCCTGCGTAAAAAAATGCCCGGTCGGCGCGAAATACTATGAGGATGAGGGCTTCCTTTATCATAAGCGCGAGCTTGAGGAAGGACTTCCCGACAGGGCGGAACCGGAGCTGTTTTCCGCAACGTGATATAAAATGAATAAAGATGCATTGCCGGAGACTGCCTGTACAGCGGATTATCTGCTATACAACGGAATTATAGCATCAATGTTTTCCAATGTCTATGTCAACGAGGGTATAAAATGCAATATCATACAAAACGCTGAAATGCATCGCGTTTAGGCGCAATCTGTAATCAAAATGTCCAAAAACAGAATGCATTCTATTACCGATTCCGAGATTTGAGGTTTTTTAAGATTATTTCAGGCAATGCTGCCGATCGGCGCGATGCATCGTAAACAACGTATAATATATAAAATGTTAATATCGTTATTCAAAAATCGGATATACTTATGCCGAGCTCTATTCCGGGCGGGAATTTAAATACGTGGAATCGATAATGCCGGGTATCACTGAAATATCAGCACCAGTACGCCCGCGACGGCGACGACTGCTCCGAAGCCCAGCGTTATCAGATCGGCTGTGTTGCTTAATCCTTTATTGTTTATCTCACCCGGATTATTCGGATTGATCATGATATCAATGCTCCCTCCGACCTCGTAAGCGGTGTCGGAGGAGGACTTCATGTAGTTAGCGATATATTCGGTGCCGTCCACTGTATACGCGACGGTGGGAATATACTCCATTGAGCCCATGGCGGGGCTGCCGCCCGGAGTTCGGCGCTTTTCCGTTATTTTAGTAATCTTGGCCGTGACCTCTTCGGTGCAGCGCTTGATTTTAATCGCGCGTATGATGATATTTTTCAAAGAGATGAAGATCATTATCAGCGCGACTATCCACAAAACGATCGGTCTGAGCATATTATTTTCTCCTTTCATTGAAGCGGAACGCCGGGTATAAAATCCGGCGGCCGCTCGGGGCATCTACAGATCTGATTTTCCGGAAGAGGATTCCGCCAGTTCGCGCAGCGCTTTTCCTTTTTCTTTGAGGGTGCCCGTGAGGTTTCGCGCCCGAAGCATGATATCCCGCAGGTCCGAAATGCTCCGCCGGATGAACAGCTCGCACAAAAACCGTTTCATGCGGCCGTCGTTGTAATTCTCCAGCGCTTCGGTAAGCATATCGGCGCGTTCGGCGTATTCCGCGTACCATGCCTCGAAGCCCGCGGAGGCGACTGCCCGGCAGTTTCGCATTTTGGCGTTGTTTGTGTTAAGATCTCTGAAATCACCCATATTTCCGAGCTTTACGCATGGGAACTCGGGGCATTCTCCGCATTGCTCAAGTTTTTTTGAGCGGCAGCAATGATGTACCTTGCAGGGCTCCGTATAATACCCGTCGCAAGAGCAGCCGGGACAGCGGCTTTTGCCCGCCGTTCTGCAGCGGGTGCAAAGAGCGCAGGGCATTCCGCAGTAACCGTGCGGATAATCGGTCATATTAATACCCTCCGAAGTTAAAATACTTGAGACTTCCGGCCGAAACGGGTGTGTTTTGCTTATTGACGAAAGCCTTTTATATGCGTGAATCGCCGTTCGGCTTCGCGTTTAAATTCTATCAGCAATACGGATAATAATCTACAGCTGCTTTTGAAAATTAAGTCGTTAAGGACGCAAGAACAGGAAGCGGTTCATAAATAATTTCTATAACTTTGTAAATGCAACGGACGGAATATTCTTCCTCATGTATAATAAAGAGTGGCGAACATGGGCGGCACATACGCCGAAAAATGAAATGCTTCTTTATGAATGGCGCGGATATTCTCTCGATTGTTTATTATATTATTATAAAAATCGTGTCGGCAAAGAGGTATGCTATGAAAAAAATCGTAATTGTGGGAGCAGGGTACGCGGGGGTACTCACCGCGAAAAAGCTGGCGAGAAAACTAAAGAAAAACGACGATGTGAGCATAACCATTGTCGATAAGATCCCGTTTCACACAATGCTGACCGAACTGCATGAAGTCGCGGCAAAAAGAGTGGATGAGGACGGGATACGCGTCAGTCTCAAAAAGATTTTCGCGGGAAGAAAGGTCGACGTCAAGCTCGACACGATAACCTCGTTTGATTTTGAAAACAAGCGTGCCATAGGCAAGGCGGACAGCTATGATTACGACTATCTGGTGCTCAGCGCGGGTTCGAAACCCACGTTTTTCGGCGTTCCGGGCGCCGAGGAGCATGCTTTTAAGTTTTGGTCATACGAAGACGCCGTAGCCATTCGCCACCGTCTTGTTAATCTATTTCAGAAGGCTTGCGCCGTAGCCGACAGGGAAGAGCGCGCGAAGCTGCTGTCTATATATGTTATCGGCGCCGGTTTTACCGGAGTTGAGCTTGCCGGGGAGATAGCCGAGTATATTCCGATTATCTGCGGCAAGTTTGAAATAGACAGGGAAGACGTAAAAATATCCGTTGTAGACGTTTTGGACAGAACTGTGCCGAACCTTCCGGAGAAGCTTTCGGCGAAGGTGGAAAAGCGCCTTAAAAAGATGGGCGTGAGCACCGTATTGGGCGCGAACGTGTGCAGGATCGGCGAGGATTTCATCGAGATCAGGCAAAACGGAGCGTGTATCAGGCACCAGGCGAACACCGTTATATGGGCAGCGGGCATTGAAAGCGCCGATATAACAGGTGAAGCCGCAAAAGTGCTCGAGTCAGCGAACCGGGGCAGAATCAGGACAGATCCCTATCTGAGATCTTTAAATGATCCGAGCGTGTTCGTTATCGGCGACAATATGCTCTACACTCCCGAGGGCGCCGAGCATCCTGTGCCGCAGATAGTGGAAAACGCGGAGCAAAGCGCCAAGCACGCGGCGCACAATATCGCCTGCCTTATTACGGGCAAGGGGGAGCTTAAAAAATACGAACCCAAATTCCACGGCTTTATGGTATGTGTCGGAGGCCGCTACGGTGTCGCGCGCGTAGGCATCCCGAATTTTATGATAAACCTGCCGTCCTTTTTCGCGATGGCGGCCAAACACTTTATAAATATCGTCTACTTTGTTCAGGTTCTCGGCTGGAATAAGGTCTACAGCTACCTCAAGCATGAGTTCTTTACGATACGCGATAAAAGAAGCTTTCTGGGCGGGCACTTCTCAAACAGGACGCCGAGCTTTTTGCTTGTGCCGTTTCGTATGTGGCTGGGCGCGGTATGGCTGTATGAGGGCATTATGAAGATAGTGGGCGGCTGGATGAAGACGCCGAAGCTGGAGGGATTCTTCGGAAGCGCGGCGGCCTGGTTTGAATCGCTTTTGGGCACGGGCGGCGCGGACGCCGTAAGCTCAGCCACGGCGCAGGGGGAAGCCGCCGCCGAAAGCGCCGGTACGGTGATTTTCAACCTGAACATACTCGGCTTGTTCAGAACTATCTTTGTGAGCGGGAAGACGCTTGCCGAATCTACGGTCGCCGACTATGCTTTCAAGCTTGATATACCTCTTTTAAACCGTTTTATAGAGCGGCTGGTTATCCCCAACGATTGGCTCCAGCTTCTGATGCAGATATTTATCGTGCTCGCCGAGATAGTTATAGGCCTCTCGCTTATAGGAGGGCTTTTCTCAACGCCGTCGAGCGCGCTGTCGATAATACTGCTTTTGATGTTTACTTCAACGACGGGCCTTTATCTGAGCAGCTTCTGGATGGTCTTCGGAGCTATAGCGCTCCTTTTCGGAGCGGGCAGCATCTTCGGCTTCGATTACTACACGACCCCACTGCTCAAAAAGCTATGGCGCAGACTGCCCTGGGTGAGGAGCCGGTATATTTACCATGACTGATAAGAGAGAAGTTTTCGCATCCCCGCCCGGCGGGCTGAGTTTCTCCGAAGCGCTCGGGATGACGGCTGACGAAGTAAACTCTTTGCTTCGGAGCGCCCCGGCGGTTATAAGACCGCAGACGTCTCACCTCGCCGCGGCCTCCGGCAAGGGCATACGCGCCAGGGCTCTGCTTACCTGCGCCTTGCGGGAGGGCGGGCTTATAGACCCCGCGGCCGTCAAGGCGGCGGCAGCGGTGGAGATACTGCATCTTGCGACGCTTGTACACGACGACATAATCGATAAGGCAAAAAAGCGGCGCGGGATCGCTGCCCTGCACACCAGGTTCGGGGAAAAGTCCGCGGTGCTGTGCGGTGACTATCTGTTTTGCATCGCGCTGCAGCTGGCGGCGGCGGTTCCCGACGTTAAAGACAGGGCCGAAAACTATGACGAAACCCTGCCGGGCTATCTGACCGCCATATGCCTGGGCGAGATACGCGAAAACAAGAATAACCGAAATTACAATATGTCTGAGCGCGAATATTTTAAGATAATTTCGGGAAAGACGGCAGCCCTTTTCGAAGCGTCTTTTCATCTGGGATTCTTGCTTTCGGGTGAGCCGGAAAACAAGAAAAGCGCTTATCTCGAGCTGGGCAGGAGCGTGGGCATGATATTCCAGCTGGCGGACGATTGCTCGGATTACGAGTCGACGCGCAAGAGATCCGGTAAACCCGTGCTGTCGGATTATAAAAACGGCATTGTTACGCTGCCGCTCATACGCGCCATGAAAAACGACACCTCGCTCAGAGAACGTGTGAAACAGGGCATCGCGGCGCGCGAACTGAAAGCGGCGGTGAAAGCGGCCGGAGGACTTGAATATGCTCATGGGAAGATATACGGCTATTACGCGGGAGCGGAAAAATTAATCGCGGCGCTGGATCTGCCGCCCGAAAAGAAGGACAGGCTCGAAGCCCTTCTTCAAACAGCCTCGGGTTTACCCGCGGAAGGTACCGCCGGTTCGGAAACCGGCCGCGAGACGGATGAACTGCATGAGTAAGTTTAAAGAATTCGCCGAATATGTTGAGGTAAAAACTAAGATTACCGGCGTGTTCTCGTTTTTAACGGCGCTTGTATGGCTTATTTATTCCGGGAAGACGATAGATACGGCGCGCTCGCTGGTTTTCTTCGCGGGCATAATCCTTTTTGACCTGACAGCCACCGCGATAAATAACTACACCGACAGCAATAGAGCCGATCGGGAGCCCGCGCTTGCCGTAATCCTGATTCTCTTTGCTCTCAGCGCGGCCGCGGGTCTGTGGCTGGTCATCCTGACGGATACAGCGGTTTTGCTTCTGGGCGGTCTGTGCTTTTTATTCGGGGTGCTTTATTCATACGGACCGGTCCCCATTTCTCACGGACCGCTGGGAGAAGTGACCTCCGGCTTCTTTTACGGCCTGCTTATTCCGTTCATTCTGGTTTATATAAATACTCCCGGGGAGCTTTTGACCTGGTCTTTGACTCTGAGCAGGATCTCGGTTGAAATTAATGTCCTTCCGATGCTAAAGCTGCTGCTGCTTTCCGCGGTGCCGTTTTGCCTGACCGCGAATATCATGCTGGCCAATAATATCTGCGACGTGAGCGGGGATATCGAGGTCGGCAGACACACGCTCGCGTTTTATCTGAAGAACAAGGCACTGCCGGCATTCGCCGCCGTGTATTATCTGGCATATCTCTCGGTTGTCGTGATGGTGGCGGCGGGCTTTCTTTCTCCTTTGAGTCTGCTTTTGCTCTTTACGATAATCCCGGTGCAGAAAAATATCGGGGTATTTTTCAAAAAGCAGGTCAAAGAGGAGACCTTTATAATCGCGATAAAAAACTTTCTTATTATCATAATTCCTCATATCGTATTGATATTGTTGGGAGGCCTGCTGCCCGGCGGGGGTTTATAATGAAATTCGCTAAAAAAACAGACATGCTGATAATTGCCTCGATCGTGCTTTTCTGCGTTGTCTTCTGGCTTGTTTACCGGGGCGTATACGCGAAGCCCGGAAAGTATGCGGAGATTTACCATAACTCACAACAGGTAAAAAAAGTGGACCTGCAAAGCGGGAGTGAATACGTTTTTTCGGTTCCGCAGTCACCGGAGGTGGTCTTTCGCGTATACAGCGACGGGAGCATAGCCTTTTTAAGTTCGGACTGTCCCGATAAAGTGTGTATACGCGCGGGCAGACTAAGCAGAGCGGGTCAGTACGCCGCCTGTCTTCCAAACAGGCTTTATATAAAAATAGTATCGGGCGACGGGGACCCGGGCGAGGCCGACATTATAATCGGATGAGCCGTTCCGGCACGGCCTGAAATAAGCGGGAGAATATGAAGCAGCAAACCGTTAAACACAATTTCGCTAAAACAAGAGATATCGCCCTGATGGGTATTCTTTTAGCCACGGCCGTCGTATTGTCGATCGTGGAGGGGCTTTTTCCGATTCCGGCGCCTGTGCCCGGAATCCGGCTCGGTTTGTCTAATATCGTCGTGATGTTCGCGCTTTTAAACATGAAAAAACGATACGCGCTCATTATAGCGCTGCTAAAGGCGCTGTTCGTATTACTGACCCGGGGAGTCATTGCCGGAATACTCAGCGCGAGCGGCGGACTTGCCTCTGTCGGCGTGATGGCGCTGCTTTTGTTCCTCTTTTCAGGCAGGATATCCTATCTGCTGATAAGCGTTTCGGGCGCCGCGTTTCACAATATCGGCCAGATAGCCGCGGCTTCGGTCATCCTTTCAACGCCCCTTTGGATATATCTTCCGATATTGCTTGTATCGGCAATCATCACCGGATTTGCCACCTCGGTAATACTGAAAACAACGGCACCGGTACTGCTGAGATTGCGTCTTAAATAAAACGATTATTACGGAGGTTAAACATGAAAAGATTTTTATCCATTTTACTGGCTGCCATTATCACTGCCGCATTATTGGCGGGATGCAAAGCGAAAGAGACACCGGCGCCGACAGCGGCTCCGCCGGAAACCGCCGCGAACGGGGAAAAAGTCAAGACAGGGCTCGCGGTTATCAGTTCGATATCGAAATCAACCGACGCGGGTGAAAAAGACGGGCTTGCGCAGGTGGACTCATCGATATTCGCGGTAACGGTGGGGGCGGACGGCAAAATCACCGCCTGCGTTATAGACGCGGCCCAGACTCAGGTAAACTTCGGCAAATCCGGGCAGATTACAACGCCGCTCGATTCCGAGTTTAAAACGAAAAACGAGCTCGGCGGGGGCTACGGCATGAAAGGCGCGTCATCGATAGGTAAAGAGTGGAACGAGCAGGCAGCCGCCTTCGCGGCCTATGTAGTCGGCAAAACGATTGAGGAGGTCAGGGGCATTGCCGTTGACGAGTCCGGGCACGCTTCCGGCAGCGACCTTTCCTCTTCCGTGACCATTTCGATAGGCGGATTTATCGACGGCCTTGAAAAAGCGGTCGCGAGCGCGGCGGATATGGGCGCTTCAGCAGCGGATAAGCTGAGCCTCGGCGTTGTGACGAATATAGCAAACTCCAAAAACGCGGGCGCGGAGGGCGGTATGGTACAGGTATACTCGACCTACGCGGTGACGACGACGAATGCCGCGGGAGTTATAACAAGCTGCCTTATCGACGCGAGCCAGAGCAATGTGAATTTTGACGCAAGCGGCAAAATAACGAGCGACCTTGCCGCCGCGCCCAAGACGAAAAACGAGATCGGCGACGCCTACGGCATGAAAGGCGCGTCGTCGATAGGCAAAGAGTGGTATGAGCAGGCTGCCGCGTTCGCGCGGTACGTGACCGGTAAAACAGCGGCCGAGGTTTCCGGAATAGCAGTTGACGGGACGGACCACGCGACGGACACGGATATTATCGCTTCAGTGACCGTAAGCATCGGAGACTTCAAGGCAGCCCTGGCGAAAGCCGCCGCGTAAGCGGGACTTCGGGTACCCGGAAGACAATAAGGAGAGGCAGCGGCTTATTGCCTCTCCCGTTTTCCCGCGGAAATATCGAAGTTTAAGATTCGGGTCCCGACAGGGGGATAGTATGTATATAAAAAGGCTGACGATACTCTGCCTGGTTTTTGCGCTGCTCGTATCGGTGGGATGCGGAAAGGAAAAGAAAAGACGCTATCAGGCGCAGTTTCTGACGCTTTTCGACACTGTAACAACGATTGTGGGCTACAGCGAAAGCGAGGAGGAGTTTACGCGGCTCGCCGAGCTCATTCGCGGCGAGCTTGAGCGATACCACGAGCTGTATGACATATATAACGACTACGAGGGCGTAAATAACATAAAAACGATAAACGACAGCGCCGGAAAGGCTCCGGTCGAGGTGGATGAGGCGGTTATATCCCTGCTCACGTTCGCGAAAGAGCAATACCGTGCTACGGGCGGGAAAGTGAATGTCGCAATGGGCTCTGTGCTGTCTGTATGGCACGATTACCGCGAGGCAGGCATCGAAGACCCCGAAAACGCCGAGCTCCCGCCGCCGAAGCTCCTGCGGCAGGCGGCGGAGCATATCGATATCAATGATATGATAATCGATACCGGAGCCTCGACGGTATATCTTAATGACCCGCTGATGAGGCTGGACGTGGGAGCTGTCGCGAAAGGCTACGCGGTGCGGCGGCTTGCGGAATATCTTAAAAACATGGGCATCGATTCGCTGCTAGTAAGCGTGGGGGGAAATGTGGCGGCCATAGGCGGTAAGCCCGCGGGCGGCTACGATAAAATAACGGACTGGAATATAGGCGTGCAAAACCCGGACAAGGAAAGCCCACGGAGCGAGCTTATGACCCTTGCCGTTTCAGACCGCTCAGTCGTGTCAAGCGGTATATACGAGCGTTATTACACGGTGGGCGGCAAGTACTATCACCACATAATAGACCCCGCTACGCTCATGCCATCTACAAACTTTACCGCGGTTACGGTCATCAGCCCGGACTCCGGCGCGGCGGACGCGCTTTCAACGGCGATATTCAACATGTCGCTTGAGGAAGGCCGCGGCATTATTGAGTCCGTGCCGGACACCGAGGCGCTCTGGATATTAAATGACGGCACTATCGAATACTCGGACGGATTTAAAACCCCGGTCAGCGTCCGGGACGGAAACTGAGCTTAGCGGAAAAAACGGGCCGCATCGCATTACTGTGCAAAGTGCACTGCCCGAGCGCTTTTATTTGACTGCTAAATATGCACCGTGCAAATTGAAATATATAAGCAAATAATATAGAATATCTCGATGGGTTTAATACTTTTAATAACATGTATCCGGTTTCCCTCTTAAAGCTTATCTTTAATCGGGTGAGCACGGACGCGCGGCAAAGCGATTTACTTATGCTTTTTATCGAAGCGTATGACCCGGTGACCGGCAGATGACTCTTTTAGCGTCATAAAGTACGGACGGGTACATTTAAGGTTGGTGGAATAATGAGCGAGGTTCTCCTCAGTGTTCATAAAATCAATAAGCAGTTTGGCCCGACAACGGCACTGAGGGATGTGGATTTTACCCTGTGCCGCGGCGAGGTGCACGGTCTTATAGGAGAAAACGGCTCCGGAAAATCGACGCTCACGTCTATTATCGCCGGAATACGCGGCGCGGACAGCGGCGAGATGTTTAAAGAAGGAAATCCCTACAAGCCCGCGAGCGTTGTTGAAGCGCAAAACCTCGGCGTTGCGATGATAGTGCAGGAGATGGGCACCGCGCCCGATATATTGGTTGCCGAGAACATTTTCCTCGGCAAGGAAAAGCGGTATTCAAGATTCGGCCTGGTCTCTAAAAAGGCTCTGAACAAGGCCGCTGCCGACGCTCTGGGTAAAATCGGAGCGGGTGCTATACCCGCGGGCGCTCCGACGTTTAAGCTCAATCCCGAAGATCGCAAGCTGGTCGAGCTGGCCAAGGCCATGTATGAAGAGCCCGACGTATTGATAATCGACGAGACTACAACAGCCCTGTCCAATGACGGGCGAAAGCTTCTCTACAACGCTGTCGAAAAAATGCAGAGCGAGGATAAGGGAGTTATTTTTATCTCGCATGACCTTGAGGAACTCATGAGCGTCTGCACGATAATGACGGTGCTCAGAGACGGGGACATAATCGGCACGCTGACAAAAGACGAGTTTGATGAGTCCGTCATTAAGTCCATGATGGTCGGACGGGAACTGACGGGCAATTACTACAGAAATGACTACGACGGCGTTCGGGGAGAAGAGGCAGTTCTCAGAGCCGAGCATCTGACCGGCGCCGAAATGGTAGAGGACGTGAGCTTTGAGCTGCACGCGGGCGAGATACTGGGATTCGGCGGTCTCGCGAACGGCGGTATCCATGAGCTCGGGCGTCTGCTGTTCGGGATAGACAGCGCCATAGTGGGCTCTGTAACTTTGGCAGACGGGACGCATATAAAGGACGCCAGCACGGCTGTTAAAAACCACATGGGCTATGTTTCGAAAAACCGTGACGAAGAGGCGATAATGCTCAATGCCTCGATAAGGAACAATGTTGTTCTTCCCTCTTTGTCCAAGCTTGTTAAAGGCGGGCTTGTCGCGGGGGGCAGGGAAAAGGCTCTTACGGACAAAGCTATTTGCTCTCTTGAAGTTAAGTGTCAGTCTATGGAGCAGCTGACCCGCTATCTTTCGGGCGGCAACAAGCAGAAGGTAGTGTTTGGCAAGTGGCTCGGAAACGACTCGGAAATACTTATACTGGACTGCCCGACGCGAGGCGTCGACGTAGGCGTTAAGCAGTCTATGTACAGGCTGATGTATGATCTAAAGCTCAGCGGCTGCGCTATTGTCCTCATAAGCGAGGAGCTCGCGGAGCTGATAGGGATGAGCGATCGTCTTTATATTCTGAAAAACGGAAAAATAAACGGCGAATTCGCGCGTTCTCCGGAGCTGACCGAGCAGGATGTTATCCACGCCATGATATGAGAGGTAATGAAATTGGCAAGATTTAAACAAAAGCTCTCAGGCCTTCTGCCTGTTATCGGACTGCTTGTCGTCTTCGCGATTTTCACGGCGGCGGGGGGATCCAAATTCTTAAGCGGCAGAAACCTGAATCTGATCCTCAACCAGTCTTTTACCGTTATGGTCGTGGCGATCGGCGTGACAATGATCCACGCTCACGGCGGCATAGATTTTTCCGTAGGCGCCGTATTGGCGTTATCAGAAATGCTGGCGGCTCTGGCATACAAGCAGACGGGAGCCCCCGTTGTTCTTATTGTGGTGACGGTCCTTGTCGCGGTTATTTGCGGGCTTATAACCGGCATGATAACCGTTAAGCTGCGCATACCTCCGTTTATTTCATCGCTGTGCATGCAGTTCGCCTGCCGCGGGGTAGTCAATACCGTGCTCCAGGCGAGGTCCATAGGTGTTACCGAGATTAAGGAACC
>Ga0209723_1006186_pt1 | contig 11731 bp, 6 predicted proteins | sample BiotimSIPDNA_2_FD_185750 | JGI IMG/M metagenome (GOLD analysis project Ga0209723, IMG submission 185750) | Anaerobic biogas reactor microbial communites from Washington, USA - Biogas_R2 time_0 SIP DNA (SPAdes) (version 2) | ecosystem: Engineered > Bioreactor > Anaerobic > Unclassified | place... | reverse complement strand
TGGTAGAACTGGAAGACAAAGCCGACTTCCCGGTTCCGGATATGATTGATCTTGGCGCTGCCCAGGGAGCGGAGGTTCTCTCCCCGGAAGAAAACGTCGCCCGAAGAGGGCTTGTCGAGAGTGCCCATGATGTGAAGCAGCGTGCTTTTCCCCACCCCTGAAGGGCCGGTGATGGTGAGCAGTTTGCCCTCGGGCACTTCGAGATCCACTCCGCCGAGGACGACCAACTCCCGGCTGCCGTCGTTATACACCTTGCGCACGTCCCTGCAGGCGATGATGGTATCGGGGGTGTTATTCATAGCGCAACGCGTCCACGGGGTTCAGGCGCGTGGCGCTCCACGCGGGATAGAGGGTCGACACGAGCGTCAAAATCACCGCGGAGACTGTGATCCACACCAGGTCGGCAAACACAATAGCAACGGGAATTCCGTCGAAGTAATAGATGGTGCTGTTGAACAGGTCCACGCCCAAGAACCACGCGACCACCTCGGCGACGGGGTTGATGTAATAGGACAGGGTGACGCCCAGGCCCAGGCCGATAATAGTGCCGCTCAGGCCGATCAGCAGGCCTTCCAGGATGAAAATGTTCAGGATGGACCAGCCGCTGGCGCCCAGGGTCCGCAGGATGCCGATGTCGCGCTGCTTCTCCATGACAATCATGATCAGTGTACTGGTGATGTTGAACGCAGCCACGAGCACAATGAACACCAGGATGATGAACATGGCCACTTTTTCCTGTTTGAGCGCCTCGAAAAAGGCCTCCTGACTTTCGTACCAGGTTTCCGCGCGGTAAGGCAGTTTTTCATGCACCAGTCTTGCCACCTTGTCGGCGAGAAATGCGTCGGACAAGCGTATGTGGACGGCGTCGACCTCTTTCCGCCCGCTCAACATGCGCGCGGTGTCGATGTCCACAAAGGCATAGAGATTGTCAAAGTCCGACATCTTCGCCTGCGAAATGCCGCTGACGGTGAGAAATACCTGGTTGCCGGGGCGCATGCCGAAGGGGGTGACCGTCGGCTTGTCCGTCATGACCGCCACTTCAGAGCCCACCCGCGCCGCCAGCCGGTGGGCGAGGCGGAAGCCCAGCACGATCTCTTTTTCACCGGGCATGGTGCCCTCGCCGAACATGCGGCCGCCCTCACGGGTGAGGTTGCGCGGCAGGTCGGTGACCGACGCTTCCCGTTCCGGGTCCACGCCCAGCACAAAGGCGCCGGTGGTATATTCGCCCCGCTTGATCAGCGCCTCCATTTGCATGATGGGCCCGGCGCCCAGCACGTCCGAGGAAAGGGCTTCCATGTCGGCGATCACCGCTTCCGGGTCTTCCATGGGCAGGCCGGCGCGGTTCATCACGGTCAGGTGCGCCCGGTTGCCGATGATGGTCTCGCGCAGCGCGTTGTCGAACCCGGTCATCACGCTCATGACCACGATCAGCGCGGTGACGCCCACGCTCACGCCGGCCACCGAGATGAAGGTGATCAGGCTGATAAAGCGCGTCTTGCGTTTTCCCCGCAGGTAACGCGCGGCCACAAAGGTTTCAAAACGCACCGGATATCGCTTTCTCTGTTTCGTCTATCAATTGGGAAAAAGACACGGATGCCAGACTTTCTATCCTGCGGCTGCAACCGTCGAGGGGAGATACCCGGGTCACCGGGTTGGGCACCGCGACACAGTATAGCGAAGCGGCGCGGGCGGCTGCAATGCCCTTCGGCGAATCTTCCAGAACGAACAATTGATCGGGGCCCAGCCCCAGCCGCTCCAGCGCCAGGTAATACAGGGCAGGATCGGGCTTGACTTTGTCCACCTCATCCCCGCAGCAGATTACGTTGAATTGCGGCAGCAGGCCCAGACGTTCCAGGTGGCCCGATACCCAGTTGCGGCTGGAACTCGATGCGATCGCCAGGCGCAGTTCCCGGGATCGCGCGGTTGTTATGGCCTCCCGCACACCCGGCATGGCCTCAAGATGATGGACCCGCTCCAAATACCATTCTCTGCGTGCTTTGTTCACGGCATCCCGGTCAACGGGCGTTCCCAGCAGCTCGTCGAGATGCGCCAGGGGGTCAAAAACATCATACTGATACCCGCCCACATTGGCGGCCCAGCGTTCGAGCGGAAAAGGGTGCCCATACTCATGGAAGATGTGCTGCCACGATGCGAACAGGGCGCTTTCCGTGTCGAGTATCAGGCCGTCAAAGTCGAAGATGATTGCGTGGAGGGCTTTATTGGACATGAATCAAGGTCTTATTGGGTCAGGCTATATAATTGAAATACTTGTAAAGAAAAGAATATAACGATTAAAGCGACTAAACATGTTTTGACTTTAGAAAATTCCATCCGGGCAGGGTGCCCTCTACAGAATTGAAATTTATAACAGGAATATTTTCAATGCGCTTGTTTACAAGGGTAGTTAATTAACCTGTAATTTGTGCTAGAATTAAGTTCTGAAAGTAAGGTACTGTTTTTGTCGTAGAACAGGACTACCGTAACATTTTGGGTATTCTATCATCTTGACCCTCTTTGTAGCAGCGATTACACCAGAGAACAGCAGGTCTTTCAATCTGCTGGTTGAGAGAAGGGGCAGTCTTACGGGCTGTGGTTTGAGGTCTGTTTGACCTGTTTTTGGGAACGTGCGTTGTGGAAAGATAAACTTAGACCCTGGGATAGGACACGTGGCGTTCATGCCGTGTAAGTTGTGAAACCCTGTTATTCCAGTCAGGTCTGAAACGAAAGGAGCCCGGCAATGCAAAGAAGCAGGATCATCTTGGGGTGTATGCTGGTGTCTACGTGGTTTATTGGGGGCCTGGTTCCATCGGCGCATGCCGTACCTGCCTGGCCGGGCGTTACGGAAGTGGCACAGCCGGACGGTACCCGTTTCGGGTTAAGGCTGAAAGGGGACGAATTCTTTTCCTGGCATGAAACGGAGGACGGCTATGTGATTGCGCGCGATGTGCGCGACGGTACTTGGAAGTATGCCCGCCCGTCCACCGACAAGGCGGCCTTTGAGCTGCTTCCTGAGGCGGCGGTGGGCAAGGTGGACCCGAAAGCCCTTGGTTTGCGGGCCGGGGAATTGCCGCCGGCCGTAGCCATACGCCGTCATATGGAATCAGGCGGAAGATACCATCGGGGCGGTCTTGAGGACAACTTGGCGACAGGCGCCTTATCCCAAACTACAGCGTCCACGACGGCCGAAGAAGAAACAGGCCCTGAACAGCCTCCCCAACCCATTCCCGTTTCGGGAACCAAGACCATAAGCAACGTTGTGATACTGGCCTGCTTTAACGACCATTGGAATACCTCAACCGGAACTGTCAGCGCCAGCTACGGTCGGACCGCGGCTTCGGAATACGACAACCTTTTCAACGAGGTCGGTCATACATCAGATGGCGCTGTGGGCTCTGTCCGGGATTATTATACACAGGTGTCCTACGGCAAGTTGACGGTGGATTCGATTGTTACCGCCTGGGTTCGGCTGCCGAATAATGAGTCCTATTATGGCGCCAATGTCAGCGGTAATGATAAAAATCCGCAACAAATGGTTATCGATGCCATCAATGCGGCGGATGCGGCCGGTTTTGATTTTTCCCAGGGGGATTCGGATGCGGACGGGTGGGTGGATTGTTTTACCATTATCCATTCTGGCCACGGGGAGGAATATACCGGGAATCCCGCGAACTGTATCTGGTCTCACCAATGGAGTCTGAACAGTCCGTCCACCAAAGACGGCGTCAGCATGATGACATATCACACCGAACCCGCCTTGCGGGGGTTGACATCAAGCACCAGCATCATCCGTATCGGCGTGATCTGCCACGAAACGGGTCATTTTTTCGGTCTGCCGGATCTCTACGACTACAGCGACACCACCGAGGGCATCGGGGAATGGGGTCTCATGGCCAGCGGTTCCTGGAATGGGTCGGACGGCAAGAGTCCCGCTCACTTCAGCGCCTGGTCCAAATATATGCTCGGTTTTGTGCAGCCCGTTCAGATGCATTCCAAGGCAGGCATTTCCCTGCCGCGGGTTGAAGATAATCCTGTTGTGCACTTTTACCGGGACGGTATGTCCAATGGCGAGTATTTTCTGGTGGAGAATCGGGCAAGGTTCGGGTTTGACAACACAACGGAAATATATCCGGGGATTCTTATCTACCATATCGACAGCAAGAGCGGGAACAACGACCTGGGTACTTGGCCCCATCCCGTAGTCAAGATTGAAGAGGCTGACGGCAACAATTCATTGAGTGCCAACAGAGATTGCCAGGCCGGTGATGCGTGGTCAAATACGAGCGGTCTCGCGGGCGGGTTTCGTGACCAGACGGGTAATCAAAATACCAATGCCATGCGCTACCAGACGGCCGACTACAGCAGACCCGACAACAGCGCCTACTACTCCTACAACCGTTTGAACACGTTCTCCGCTACCAGCGCTACCATGACCTACACCGCGTCCACCCTCAAGCCTATTGTGGACACCCAGACCGTGGCGACATCGGGCTACACGGTTAACTGGGGCGCCTGTACGAATGCCACCCAGTATGAAATACAGGAAGGGTCGCCTGTTACCCTGACGAGTTTTTCTGATGGAGCGGAAACCGAAGACGGTATGTTCGACAAATGGTATCTCAGCGGCACGGTCCAACGCCGCAGTGACGGCGCCCGAACGGGTAGCTACAGCTACGTTATGCAGTTATATGACACATCGACGAGCCGCTGGTACTCTTCGGTACAATCGCTCACTCAGCGAAAGCCCTTCAAGATCACAACAACCACCAACGTCTCATTTTACATGGTGTCCAAACTGGAGGCTGGATCGGGTTATCTCAAATGTGAGATTTCCAAAGACAATGGGAATACTTGGATCACGCTCGGTACCTACGCGGGATTAGTTTCTTCTTGGACGCAGCGGTCCTTCAATTACGCGGCGCTAAACGCTGCCGGTATTAACGCAAACGACAGTTGTATCCTCCGGTTTGTGACAAATTTCGAGGAACTGGCGGGTTGGACGGGTTTCGCGTCAGCCGGCTACGGGATTGACGATATATCGATTAATAACGTAGAGATCGCCAGCTATGGCAACTGGGTGACGCTCAACAACGCGGTTCCTTCCAACTCCTATACGGTAAGCAGCAAGACCTGCGGACAGTACGCCTACCAAGTGCGAGCCTATGCCAACAGCGCGTGGCAGGGCTACGGGGACATTGGCGTGACGACGGTGGATCTGCCCAGTTATACCGTCAATTTCCAGACCGATGGCACGCCAGGCGCCACGCTGAGCGGAACGACGGCGCAGACGGTGTGCTCGGGAAGCGCCTGCACGTCCGTTACGGCAAACAGTCCCGTCAGCCATATTTTCAGCCAATGGACTTCAGGTGCGTCGCCTTACTCCTCCAACAATACCCTGACCGTAACCAATGTCACGTCAAATATGACCCTGACGGCGAATTACCTGATCAAGACCTTCACCCTGACCTACAACGCCGGGACGGGCGGAACCATTGTTGGCGCTACGCCGCAGACGGTGAATTACGGCGACAATGGAACGACTGTTATGGCGACGCCGAACGCCGGGTATCATTTTGTGAATTGGAGTGACGGTTTGCCGACGCCTGCCCGTCAGGACACCAGTGTCAGCAGTGATATCACGGTTACCGCGAATTTCGCCGCCGACACCTATACGGTCGCTTTTGACGCCACGGGCGGTAACACACCTGTGCCTGAAAGCAAGGCTGTCACCTACAATGCGCCCTACGGTCCCCTCGCAACGACTGCGCGTACAGGCTACGGTTTTAACGGTTGGTTTACCGCGCCCGATTCGGGAAGTCTGATTACGGAGGCCACGATTGTCTCGATCGCATCATCCCACACGCTGTATGCCCAGTGGACGGCGAATACCTATACGGTGCAGTACGTTGCCGATCCGTCCTCCGGCGGTTCCGTATCAGGGAACACAACGATTGCACACGCGGGCGCAACGGGTGATTCCGTGGTGGTGCAGGTGACTCCAAACACCGGCTGGTCTGTGGGAGACGTGGATGCCACAAACGGCGTAATCGCCTTCACAAGCGGCAATGAATATCTGTTGTCCGGTGTCACCGACAACACCACCGTAACCGCACACTTTGTGGAGGATACGGTGGAAATTCACACCTGGGTGTACCTGGAAGGCGCGGCCATGGATCAAGGCGGCGCCGTAGTCTATAACGTACCCATGCATGCCACCCTCAATGATCTGCGCATTCTTCCGGGGCAGACATTCGAAGATCCCTTCCTGGGTATTGTCTATTCACCCCCGGGACAGCCCTACAGTGCTGCGCCGTGGTTCTATACCGGCACGGAAGGCGTGGCATTTGATTCCGGCGGCAACCTGTTGAATGGTGATGCCGGGTATCCGCCCACCGTGGTGGACTGGGTGCTGGTTTCCCTGCGCGCCACCGCCGACGGCGGGCCGGTGTGGCAGGCGGCGGCCCTGCTGCATAATGATGGCGCCGTCGAGTTCGTGGACGGTTCGTTGCCCTGCTGCGGCGCGGACCCGGCCGGGCCTTTCTACCTTGTCATTGAACACTACAACCACTTGATTGTCATGTCCCATGAGCCGGTGCCGGTCGTGGACCATACACTGACCTATGATTTCCGCAGCCAACAAAGTTATATCGACGATCCCTTCGGTTTCGGATGGGTGGGGCAGAAAGAGATATTGCCCGGCGTGTATGCCCTGTACGGCGGCAATGGCGATCAGGCTTCCGGTGAATATACGGATACCGATATTACAGCGGATGACCAGGCATTCTGGATGCAGCAAAACGGCATCTACGGCCTCTACAAGTTTGGCGATTACATTATGAACGGTGACGTCAACAGCGATGACGTGATTCTTTGGGGGTTAAACAACAGCAAGACGACAAGTGTTCCAAGAAACTAACGCATTTCAGTCGCGCAGTGGTCCCGGAACATATCTACACGGGAATGGCTGTTTTGCAGTCTTGAAACCATTCTTATCATCTGAAGGGTTGAGATAGGTTTTACATAAACACTCCAGTCCTACGAATACGAGCGAGGGGAAGATAAGGTGGATTGCGCCGTATAGTTTAGCGGCAGGCGGTGGTACGGGCCGCTTTTTTTTCGTTACTATCGCCTTCCACCATCGGCACATCCGAGATAGGTCGAAGAAAGCCGTAGCACATTCTTTTACTGCAACGTACGCGTTGCGGCATTTACCCTACCGTATTGTTTTAGCACGATTTTTTCAATTTTACCGTTTAAAAAAAACCTATAAATTTTATTGCTGATGTGCTAAAATAATACCTATGATTATTAAAAGTAATTATTATCAAAACTATGGAGGCATAAATAGTAGTATTAACAAAGCATATTTCCTATAGTTTTCGGGATCGGTTGGGATAGGGCATCTTTCAAAGATGTGAGGCACGATGATAATGACGGTTTCCATTGGGGTTGATGATTGTGAAATGGCGGTTAGTCTCTGTCGCAAAGGGCATTACCTTTTATAATTATGTTCATGCCTGAAAAGGGTTCACTGCATGGATACTTTAGATCTTGCTGGTGGCCACGACACCCGTTCTCTTTCCTGCCGGCCTCTTGGATTAGTCCTAGTAACGATCCAAATGGCGCTATCCGTGGTTGCGGAAGAAGGAATGCGTGCATGGGAATCTCAGGCCTCGGTCGGGTATGTCCACGCGGATAATGTGCTCGGGGAAGATGATGGTCTTTGCTGGAAACAAAACAACGCAAATAATACGGTTCCAATTGCCTTAAAAATATAATGAAAGAATACGAGTGCGGATGAGAAAGGAGTTGTCCCATGGGCAACGAAATACGCGGTCCTTTGAGTCACATGACGGTTTGCGTCCGCCAATGCGTGGTTTTTTTCCTGATAACAGTCCTGTTTACTCTTCATGCCTATTCCGGGGAGACTGTCCTTGATTTGTCCAGCGCGGCCGCGCGGACGAAAACCGTACAGGCCTTGAAAGCGGAATCGAAGCAAGAACAAGAAAAGGCCCTTGCCGCAGCCGGGGCGAAGGGGTTGCCTGTTCGCGGAACGACCGCGGAAGGCGCCGTCTTTGAGCTGATGAAACTGCAGGACGGGGAACCCCTTTACTACATTACCCACAATGAAAACGCCGCCATTTCCACGGCGACCGATGTAATTCGGAATACGGCGCCCTACAATTTGAGCGGATCGGGATTGATTGTGGGGGCGTGGGACGACGGGGTGGCGAATCCGATCCACCAGGAGTTTGGCGCGCGCGCCGTCGTCATGGACGGCAGCACCGGGATGACCGACCATGCCACCCTGGTCTGCGGCACCCTTGGCGCGGCAGGGGTGGACGCAAGAGCGCTCGGTATGGCGCCTTCCGTTCTCCTCCACAGTTACGACTGGGACGCCGACTTTGCCGAGATGACGGCCGCCGCCGCGACAGCCTCCAACCAGCCGGATAAGATTTACGTGTCCAATCATGCTTACGGGTACGGGACCGGCTGGGAGGGTGTTTATTTTTACGGGGGCAAGACCCAGCGGCAGGATCCCGACTTCGGCCTGTACGGCATGGACGCGCGCGACTGGGACGCCTTGTGTTACAGCGCGCCTTATTATCTCCCCTTCAAATCCGCCGGCAACGACCGGGACGACCATGCGCCCGGGGAGGGGGCCACGTTCTATTATCTGTTCATGAATACCTGGCAGTCCGATGTCTATCACGCTTCCACCTGTCCGCTGGATGACGGCGCTTATGGCGGCTGGAACACCATTTCCTATCATGGTGTCGCGAAAAACGCGGTCACCGTCGGCGCTGTGGACGCTGCGGTCAGCGGGGGCCAACGCGACCTTGCCGCTGCCGACATGACCAATTTCAGTTCCTGGGGACCCGTGAATGACGGGCGCCTCAAACCGGACCTTGTTGCGGACGGGTACGGCCTGTATTCGTGCCTGTCGTGGAACCCGTCTGACGATGATTCTTACGGATATTTGACCGGAACAAGCGCGGCCACGGCCAACGGGGCCGGCTCGGCGCTGTTGCTCATCGAATACTACCGTTCCTTTTTTCCCGGGCAGGACATGCGGTCCAGCATGCTCAAGGGCCTGATTATCCACACGGCGGACGACCTGGGCGATGCAGGCCCGGATTTTCAGTTCGGCCGGGGGGCTGATGAACACCAAGGCGGCGGCGGATCTCATTGCCGCCCATGCCGGGTCGCCCCGCGCGCCGAAACTGATTGCGGGAAGTCTGGACGCGGAACATCCGGTGTGTTCCTATGTTATCGCCGTTGAGGGCGATGCGCCCCTGCGGGCCACCTTGTGCTGGACGGATCCCCCAGGCGAGGCGCTGACCTGGGTGGATGAAACGGTGCCGGCTCTCGTCAATGACCTGGACCTGCGCATCCTCGGGCCTGACGGCACCACCCTCTGGAATCCCTATCTCCCCAAAAAAGACAGCCCTGCGGCCCGTGGCGACAATACCCGGGACAATGTGGAGCAGGTGTATGTCGCCGCGCCCCCGACGCCCGGTCTGTACACCCTCAAAGTGTCCCATAAGGGTGTTCTTGAGGAGGGCGTACAACCCTTCTCGCTGGTGGTCAGCGGCACAGCGTCCGAGTTCCTCGCCGTGGAGCCTGTGGCGCGTTTTCTGATTTCCGGCGAGGTGGGCGGTCCGTTCAGCCCGACGGAAAAGGAATATACCTTGACCAATATGGGCGCATCTTCCCTGACCTGGACCGCCGCCAGGACAGCCGGGTTGGACTGGCTGGATTTGTCCGGGGAAGACGGCGTTCTGGAGAGCGATACATGCAACACGGTCGTTTTGACGGTAAATCCGTCCGCATCTGAACTCCGGGCCGGCGAATATTCCGGGGCCGTCACGTTCACTGACGTCACCAATGGCGTAGCCCAGGCCCGAACCGTGACGCTGGAGATAACACCCGGTCCGCTGCCCTCCTGCATCGGTTACTGCGACTCCATGGTCGGACCACCCAGCGACCCGCAGTGTTATTGTGACGCTGCCTGCCTGCAGGCTGGCGACTGCTGTTATGACGCCCTTATTGCATGTCCGGAAAACTTCGAGGGTGAAGGTGAAAACGAAGGCGAACTTCCTGTTGAGGGCGAAGGTGAGATACCCATGGAAGGCGAGGGAGAACCACCTGCAGAAGGTGAAAACGAAACACCGCTCGTTACCTCCTTCACGCTTGATGGCGATGCGGTTTCGGCATTGGGCCCGATGGTGACGCTGAACAATACGGTGATGAACAACCCCGTCGAATACATGGCGAGCGAGTCGTCGAGTTTCACGGGGGCGTCATGGCTGCCCTATTCTACGGAGCCCCTCCTTGCCTTTACCGGGAGCGCGATTACACGGAGGGTCTATTTCAAGGTACGCAACGAAATGGGTGAATCGGGGGTGGTAAGCGACACCATTTACCTGGAACCCGCAGTGGTGTCTATACCGGCGGGAACGTTTACCATGGGCCGTACCGCGTCAGGCGATGATGCGTTGTATGGGTTAACCTATGAAGACCCGTCGCATTCAGTAACGCTGGACGCGTATGGATTGGGCAAATACGAAGTTACTAACCAGCAATACTGTGATGTGTTGAATTGGGCAAAGGCGCAGGGCTGGCTGTACAGCGATACGTCGGGAACTGCCTGGTCAGGTTCGGGAGACATTTATGCCGGCGGCGCGAGTGTCCCGTATGTAATTGTGGCCTTTACGTCGGTGGACTGCAATATTCAGTACGCAGACGGCGTGTTTGTGCCCAAAATGCGAACAGGACTTCCGGAAACGACAGTCTACTCGATGGCGGACCACCCCATGGTATTGGTGTCGTGGTACGGTTCGGTGGCGTTCTGCAACTGGCTGAGCCAAATGCTCGGATGGACGCCCTGCTATGACATGAACGCATCACAATGGCCGTTAATGGTGGCGCCGCCGGTCCCGGGCGGCTACCGCTTGCCGACGGAAGCGGAATGGGAACGGGCGGCAGCCTGGGATGGCACAAAACACTGGATATACAGTTTCCAGTCGGACACGCACGCATCCCTTGACCAATGCAATAGTTGCTGGTATCAAGACGGCAGTCATATTCGTTTGAATCCCCTCGGTTTGACCGCCTATCCCAATACGTCGCCTGTCGGGTGGTTTGACGGGGTGAATGTAAGTCCGAACGGGAACATCCCCACCGTGGACAGCGCGAGTCCGTCGGGTGCTTATGACATGAGCGGGAATGTGTTGGAATGGTGTAACGACTGGTATTCGGACACCTACTATGGTGACAGTTCGATGACGAACCCGTTGGGGCCTTATACGGGCGTGGACCACGTTCGGCGGGGTGGTTGCTGGTACAGCTTTTTCTACTACTGTCGTTCGGCCTATCGTGATCACTATGCCCCGACGTTCGCCTACCGTAGTATCGGTTTCCGGCTTGCCATAACAACATACGATAGTGAAGGCGAAGGCGAACCGCCTGTTGAAGGTGAAGGTGAAGTCCCTGACGAGGGCGAAGGTGAAACACCTGCCGAGGGCGAGGGCGAAACACCTGCCGAGGGCGAGGGTGAAACACCTGCCGAGGGCGAGGGTGAAACACCTGCCGAGGGAGAGGGTGAACCTAAAAAACGCAGTAGCCCCCTGTTTCGGGGCATTTTTGGCCTCGAATCTGTCAAGAATATTGTGCTTATGACGGCTGCTTAGGGCAGCATCGGCATGGGTGGTGCGTGTCCGCGGTTGTACCT
>Ga0209723_1006185_pt1 | contig 11732 bp, 10 predicted proteins | sample BiotimSIPDNA_2_FD_185750 | JGI IMG/M metagenome (GOLD analysis project Ga0209723, IMG submission 185750) | Anaerobic biogas reactor microbial communites from Washington, USA - Biogas_R2 time_0 SIP DNA (SPAdes) (version 2) | ecosystem: Engineered > Bioreactor > Anaerobic > Unclassified | place... | reverse complement strand
CCGCCAGGCCTGCGCCGCCACCGCGAGCGCGACTGTCGCGGAGACGTGCCGCAGGTTGTTCATGCCCGGCAATAGTGGTGCGCCGGGCCGCCAGGCGTTGACGAGACCGGCGAGGGCCTCGGCCGCCGCGGTGATCATCGACTCGGTGACCCGGGTGGCCTGGCAGGCCGCGACCCCGAGACCCAGCCCGGGGAAGATGAGCGCGTTGTTCGACTGGGCGATGCGGTAGCGCACGCCCTTGTGGTCGACGTGGTCGAACGGGCTGCCCGTTGCGACGAGCGCCCGGCCGTCGGTCCACTGGATGAGGTTCGCCGGCGTCGCCTCGGCCCGGCTCGTCGGGTTCGACAGCGGGAAGATGATCGGCCGCTCGCAGTACTCGGCCATCTCCTTGACGATCGCCTCCGTGAAGGCGCCGCCCTTCGTCGAGGTCCCGAGCAGGATCGTCGGGCGGACGTTGCGGATGACGTCGGCGAGGGTGATGTGGCGCGGGTCCGCGACGTCCCAGCCCGCGACCTCCTCCGGCGAGCGCGCCCACGGCCGTTGGAACGCGTGGAGCTCGGGCTGGTCGTCGAGGTAGAGGCCGTTGATCCCGATGGACCAGAAGCGGTCGTATGCGTCGGCCTCGCTCTGCACGCGACCGGACCTGAGCATGGTGTCGCGGATGAGGCTGGCGATGCCGAGACCGGCGGTGCCGGCGCCGAAGACGACGATGCGGTGCTCGTCGAGCTCGTGGCCCGTGATGTCGACGGCGGCGAGGAGCGCCGCGAGCACCACCGCGGCCGTGCCCTGGATGTCGTCGTTGAAGGTGCAGTAGTCGCCCCGGTACCGCTCCAGGAGCCGGTGGGCGTTGGCGGCGCCGAAGTCCTCCCAGTGCAGCATCGCGTTGGGGAAGAGCCGGTGCGCGGTCGTGACGAAGTGCTCGAGGAACTCGTCGTACCGCTCGCCGCGGACGCGCGCGTGCCGCTCCCCGAGATAGAGGTCGTGGCTGAGGAGGCCGAGGTTGTCGGTGCCGACGTCGAGGACAACCGGGATCGCCCGCCGCGGGTGGATGCCGGCCGCGGCGGTGTAGACACTGAGCTTGCCGATGGCGATCTGGATGCCGCCGATGCCCTGGTCCCCGATGCCGAGGATGCCCTCGGAGTCGGTGACGACGAGCAGGTCGACCTCGTCCTCGCGCAGGCCGTAGTTGAGGAGTGACTCCTCGACCATCTCGGGGTGGTCGATGGAGAGGAACACACCTCTTGGCCGGTTGTACTCGAAGCTGAACCGCTCGATCGCCTCACCGATGGTGGGGGTGTAGATGATCGGCAGCATCTCCTCGAGGTGGTCGGTGAGGAGGCGGTAGAAGAGGACCTCGTTGCGGTCACGCAGCTGGGCGAGGTGGAGGTACTTCGACAGCGGTGTCTGCGCACGCAGGAACTGCTCGTAGGTGCGCCGCACCTGGTTCTCGAGGGTCGTCACGCCGGTGGGGGTCAGGCCGACCAGCCCGAGGGCGCGCCGCTCCTCGATCGTGAAGGCCGTCCCACGGTTCGTCATCGGGTTCGACAGCACGGCCCGGCCGCGCGCCCGGATCCGCAGCGGGGCGCCGGCGCGGGTGCTGTCCTGCTCGAAGTCCCTCAGTCGGCGCGGGGCGGGGTCGGCCTGCATGGCGTCAGTCTTCCAAAGATGTAGGTGCGGGGATATCTCAGGTGAGTCCCGCATACAGGGTGCGCGCGGCGATCGTCGTCGCCGTCCCCATGGCCAGGACGAAGGTGAGCACCCAGACCGGTCGCGGGAGCCAGGACAGCTGGGCCAGGACCGCCGGGTCGCTGCTGCGGTCGGGGCGGCCGGCGCTGATGACCGCGCCGAGGTGCCGCCAGGCGCCGATGATGAGGACGACGCCGACGGCCACGAGGACGTGCGCCTGGAGCACGTCGTCGCGCCACCACCACAGCGCGGCGGTGCCGGCGAGGGCGGCGAGCATGACGAGCAGGGTGAGCGCCGAGCGTATGCGCACGAGGGCGAGGGTGATGAGCGCCAGGGCCGCGGTGAGCAGCGGGGCGGCCCACCCGGACCCGGCGAGGACGACCATCGCCGCGCCGACGATGGCGGGGACGGGGTAGCCGGCCCAGGTCGTGACGATGCGGCCCGGCCCGCGGGGCTTGCCCGAGGTCACCGCGTGTCCGGACATGTCGGCGCGCACCACGAAGCCGGTGAAGCGCCGTCCGACCAGGACTCCGACGAAGGCGTGCCCGAGCTCGTGGACGAGCGTGATCGCGATGCGCAGGATGCGCCACAGCGGGTCGATGACGATCGCCGCCGCCGCGAGGAGGAGTGTGGCGACGAGCGGCGTGCCCTCGAGCGGCACCGCTGAGGCCGCCGGGGCCACCCGGTCAGCCAGCTCACTCGTCCAGTCCATCGCGGTGCGACCCTATCCCGGGTCGCTGGATGCCTGGTTCCTGGAGGTTCGGCCCTCCCCCCTCTGCCGTACCAAAACGTGCCAATAGGAACGTTCTGGTACGCCAGCCCCGCCACTTCGGAACGCGCGCCCCGCAGCGGGCGTACCACAACGTGACAATAGGAACGTTCTGGTACGCCCTGCTGGACCTCGCGGGCCGGCACCCGCCGCGAGGAGAGGGTCGGTGGCGTCCAGGCGGATGGTCAGGCGCGCGCCCGGCCGGACGACGCCCTGATCTTCAGGCTGGACGGGACGACGACATCCTGAGCCCGACGCCCCTCGAGGAGCAGCTCCACGGCATGGCGCGCGGCCTCCTCGTACTGCCCGCCCAGGGTCGTGAGCGGAGGGTTGCAGACCCTGGCGACGAACATGTCGTCGTAGCCGACCACGCTGATGTCGTCGGGCACGAGCACTCCGCGTCCTTGCAGGCGCTGGACCACCCCGATGGCGAGCAGGTCGTTGTGTGCGACGAGCGCGGCGTCCCCGTCCTCGATGTCGGCGACAACTACTACGACGACACGCAGGCGCGCTTCGGGCTCTCCGACGAGGAGTACGCCGGGCTCAGGGACCACGGAATCCTCTTCGACCGCGTCGGGAAGGGCAACTACCTGCAGCTGTTCACCCAGACCGTCGGCGGCCTCTTCATCGAGTTCGTCCAGCGCCGCGGTGGGTACGTCGGCTTCGGCGCGCGCAATGCCCCGTTCCGGCTCGCGGCCCAGGCACTGCAGCACGCCTCCTGACGCGCGATGACAGACATAGGCGCAGGCGTAGGCGTACCAGAACGTGACAATAGGAACGTTCTGGTACGGACTGGAGGCGTACAAGAACGTGACAATAGGAAGGTTCTGGTACGCCCCGTCGGCACGTATGCGGTGGAGACGGTCGCCACCGGCCTCGCCTTCCCCGAGGGCCCGGTCGTCCTGCCCGACGGCTCGGTCGCCGTCGTGCAGATGGCTGCGGACCTCGTCACGGTGATCGGACCCGAGGGACGGCGGCGCGACCTGCCGTGTCCCGGCGGGCCCAACGGGATGGCGCTCGAGCCGGATGGCGAGCACGTCATCGTCTGCCTCAACGGCGGGTTGTCCTTCACCCGCGAACCGTCGGGACTGCTCATGCCAGGCATCGCAGAGGACCCCTCGGCCCGGGGCGGCCTGGTCCGCATGTCGCTCGCGACCGGCGCCGTCGAGGTCCTCATCGAGCCGGGCCCCGATTCACCCGCCAGTGGTCCCAACGATGTCGTGTGGTCACCTCCGGAGTCCCCTGGGGGAGAAGGGGTGTGGTTCACCGACCTGGGGCGGCGCCTCGCCGACTCGCTCGAACCGGGTGCCCTTTTCTGGAGAGGTGAGGCGGGCGAGGTGGTGCGGGCCGCGTACCCCCGCGTCGGGCGGCCCAACGGGATCGCGCTCTCCCGCGACGGAGTGACCCTGTTTGTCACCGAGTCACTCAGCGCGCAGGTCTGGAGCTGGCCTGTCCTCGGCCCAGGAGTGCTCGGTGAGCCGACGATGGTCCGGCAGTTCGATGCGCCGGCACGCCTCGACGGGATGGCGATCACTCCGAACGGCAACCTCCTGGTCGCAACGCTCGTGATCGGGGAGCTCACGCTGCTCAGCCCGACCGGTGAGGTTCTCGCTCGGCTCGAGGTCGACGACCCCATGCCGACGAACGTCGTCTTCGATCGTGCGGTGTCCGATGCGGGTGGGCCGCAAAGCATCTCGCGTCACGGTGCCGAACAGCTGTTCGTGACGCTCGGGTCGACGGGACGCCTGGTGCGCCTGGACTGGGCTGCTCTGGGCGTCGACCGATAGCCTTCCGATCGCTCACGCACCAGCCGGCTCGGCGTTCCACGATGGTGCTGGCGGCAGGCCTTCGGCCACCGATTCGTGACGGGAGGGGCGACACGCGCCGTCCACCGACGGCGCTCAATCTTGCGCCGCTCGCGTTGACCAACGATTGTTTACCCCATGTATAGCGAGCGGACCACCCCTGAGCCGACGTCTTCCGACTCGAGCTCCGAGCGTCAGACCCGGGTCGATGTCTACGAGGCCGACAAGGAGGATCGCCCCGGGCGGTGGCTCGGGTGTGGGTCGCTCGTGGCGCCGCAGGTCGTCACCCCGCACGTCCCGCTCCCTCAGGCCAGCGACCTGAGGGTGGTCTGCGTGCTCGCGCAGGAGTGGGGCGAGACTATCCCTGGTCGGACCCTCGCATCCGCGGACGGCGCCAAGGCGAGCGCCGTCGGCCTCGAGACGCCGTCGGGGCTGCCGCTCGCCGACACGCCCCGCATACCCGATCTGGACCACGGTGACCCACTCGACCGCTGGATCATCAGGATCGCCCACCTCAGCGGGTGCTCCCACCTCGAGCCCAAGGGTCTGACCAAGCCGGATGTCGAGATCGCGAGCCTCATCTGCAGGATCTGGCCCACCGCGCCCGGCTGTCGCTGATCCCATGACTGTTCAGGGGGAGCGCCGAGCGAGAGGCGCGCATGCCGGGGGCCGCCCGCCCGGATGGTGGCGTCCGCGGGGCCGGCTGTGGTCCGACGTCGCCATCATCGGGACCGCCCTCATCATCGAGTACACCCTCTCGGGGGTGAACGGGAAGACCCGCTTCGGGTTCACGATCCCCTCCTGGGTGATGGCCCTCATTGCGCTGCTCGTCTTCAGCACCTTGTTCTGGCGGCGGCGGTTCCCCTGGCCGGTGTATGCCATCACCATGATCCACGGCATGACGGTCGCCTTCGTCGCGCCGTACTACCAGCCCTTCACCGGGGTTCTGCTCGGTATGTACGGCGTCGCGCGCTACGCACCACGCAAGCAGGCGCTCGCCGCGCTGTTCGGGACGATCATCGTGTGGGCGATCACGACGTACAACACGACAACCTTCGACTCGGACTGGACCGTCGAGGACGGGTGGGGGACACCGGTCGGAGCGTTCGCGGTCTTTTTCGGTATGGCGGCGGCGGTGTACACCTACGCCCGCGGTAGGCGCAGGATCGACGAGATGGAGACCCTGCGGGTCCGGGCTCGCGACTCGGACATCGCCCTGCGGCTCCAGGAGGACCGGGTGGCGACGGCGCGTGACCTGCACGACCGCGTGTCGAACTCGATCGCAGCCACGATGATGGGCCTGGACAGTCTCTCGACCTTCGCCGCGAGCCTGCCACCCCAGGGCGTGAAGTCCCTCGAGGTCACCCGCAACGCCGCGGGCCAGGCGATGAACCAGATCCGGGACGTCCTCGGCGTGCTGCGCAACGATGAGCGAGAGATCGAGGACGACGAGCCGCAGCCTGACCTCGAGGAGATGCTCGTCGAGCTGCAACGCAACGGCATCGGCGGGGTCGAGGTCCAGGTCACGCACCGAGGGGAGATCGTCGAGCTTGGTGACGAGGTGAGCGAGTGCGCCGCGATGTGCATCCGGGAGGCGGTCACCAACGCCGCGAAGTACGGAGAGGAACGCGCCGAGATCGGGATCGACTGGCGCGAGGAGCCGATCATCATCACGGTGCGGAACGCGAAGAGCTACCGCGAGCTCTCCGAGCCGGCGTTGCGCGGCGGCACAGGTCTCAGCGGCATCATCGACCGGGTCACCGTGCTGGGCGGCTCAGTGATGCTGGAAGCGGATCGGCACACGTTCACGCTGCGCATTCGCCTCCCCCGCTTCTGAGGGTTGTCGGTCGGCGGGGCCACTTCTCGACCCTGGGACGCGTCTGGCACGGCGACATAAGCAAGGACGGCCGTACCAGAACGTTCCTATTGTCACGTTTTGGTACGGCCGTACCAGAACGTTCCTATTGTCACGTTTTGGTACGGCCGTCCGGTTGTAGTCAGGGGAGCCGTCAGTCGGGGGGAGCCGTCCGGGCGAGAGTCGTCAGGCTGAATCCGTCAGGTGCGGCCTGTCAGGTGGGGCCTGTCCGACGAGCCAGGGTTGGAGTCGTCAGGGCTGAATCCGTCAGGTCGGGCATGTCCGAAGCGCCCAGGAGGATGGATCCGTCCGGAGATCAGGCGGCTGAGCCCTTGCGGCTGGGCGGCTCGTGCGCGACGAACGGGTCGGTGGAGGCGACGGGAGAGAACTCGTCACTCCACGTGTCGTAGCCCATCGCGTCGAGGCGGCGCAGCCAGGTGCCGGCCTCGGCGTGCCGTCCGCGCCGCTGGAGGGTGCGGGCGAGGAGGAGCATCGCATACACATTGGTCGGGTCGTCGTCGACGAGGCGACGGCTGGCAGCCTCCGCCTTCACGAGCTGGGCGGAGTGGTAGTAGGCGCGCGCGAGCAGAAGCGGGGCGTCGCCGAGGCCGCTCCCGTCAGCGTCGGCCGCCATCTCATCAGCGATGAGGAGCTCCAGCTCACGAGCCGCGGCGCCGAAGCGCCGCTCGCGGAAGAGGCGCTGCGCATACAGGTAGCGGTCGAAAGCATTCATGGTCGTCACAACGCGCCAGGTGTGCGGTTTTCTTCCAAGACCCCCTGGAGGTGAGATTCCGTGGGGCGCGGCACTCGAGGACGGTATGCGCGACGTGCGCCTCTCGGACATGTCACCACCGGCCACGACTGGCGGGGAATACCCGACCGTGAGAGAATGTTGACGAGTCAACTACTTCTCCCCGATCCGCTCGAAGGAGCACCATGACCACCACGCAGCCCAGCACGCAGCGCACCGATAACCCTTCGGGCATGCAGTTCGGCATCTTCACCGTCGGTGACCTCACGCGCGACCCGGTGACCGGTCGGATGCCCTCGGAGAACGAGCGGATCAAGGCCACCGTTGCCATCGCACGCAAGGCCGAGGAGGTCGGGCTCGACGTCTTCGCCACCGGCGAGCACCACAACCCGCCGTTCATCGCGCCCGCCAACCCGCCGGTCCTGCTCGCGCACATCGCCGCGCAGACCGAGCGGATCATCCTCTCGACCGCGACGACGCTCATCACGACGAACGACCCGGTGCGCCTGGCCGAGGACTACGCCTACCTCCAGCACCTCTCCGACGGCCGGATGGACCTGATGATGGGCCGCGGCAACACCGGCCCGGTCTACCCGTGGTTCGGCAAGGACATCCGTCAGGGCATCGAGCTCGCCGTCGAGAACTACGCGTTGCTGCACAAGCTGTGGCGCGAGGAGAACGTCACGTGGTCGGGCAACCACCGCACCCCGCTGAGCGCCTTCACCTCGACGCCGCGTCCGCTCGACGACCTGCCGCCGTTCGTCTGGCACGGGTCGATCCGCAGTCCGCAGATCGCCGAGCAGGCGGCGTACTACGGCGACGGCTTCTTCGCCAACCACATCTTCTGGCCCCCGCAGCACACCCAGCAGATGGTCGCGCTGTACCGGCGCCGGTACGAGCACTACGGCCACGGGTCCGCCGACCAGGCCATCGTCGGTCTCGGCGGTCAGGTCTTCATGCGGCGCAACAGCCAGGACGCGATCCGCGAGTTCCGGCCCTACTTCGACGAGGCCCCCGTCTACGGCGGCGGACCCTCGCTCGAGACCTTCACCCGCGAGACCCCGCTCACCGTGGGCAGCCCGCAGCAGGTCATCGAGCGGACGCTGTCCTTCCGCGACTACGTCGGCGACTACCAGCGTCAGCTCTTCCTCGTCGACCATGCCGGTCTGCCGCTCAAGACCGTCCTCGAGCAGCTCGACCTGCTCGGCGAGGAGGTCGTCCCGGTGCTCCGCAAGGAGTTCGCCAAGGGCCGTCCCGCGCACGTGCCGGACGCCCCCACGCACGCGAACCGGCTCGCCGCCCGCGCCCAGGAGGACGCTGCCGCGCAGGTCCCGGGAGCTGAGCCGGCTGGATCCACGGTCGGTGTCGCATGACCCGCCGTTCCCTCGTCGTTGTGAGTGCGGGACTGCGCGTCCCGTCGACGACCCGTCTGCTCGCGGACCAGCTGGCCTCCGCAGCCGGCGCTGCTCTGGCCGTGAATGGTGAGGTGAGCGACGCATACGAGGTGGACGTCGTGCCCATCGAGGTCCGCGACCATGCGCACGCCATCGTCGACGCCCTCCTCGCCGGCTTCCCGACCGGGGAGCTGAGCGAGGCTCTGGACCAGGTCGCCGCCGCCGACGCGCTCGTGCTCGTCACGCCGACCTTCCAGGCGTCCTACAGCGGGCTCTTCAAGTCGTTCATGGACCTCATCGAGGCCGGTCGCCTGCGCGGGAAGCCGGTGCTGCTCGCCGCGACCGGCGGCAGCGACCGGCACTCCCTGGTGGTGGAGTATGCGTTGCGTCCCCTTGTCGCGCATCTCGGGGCCATCGCGGTCCCGACCGGCGTGTATGCGGCGACCGGGGACCTCGGTGGCGGCGCCAGCGAGGCGCTCATGGCCCGGATCGAACGGGCCGCGGGTGAGCTCGCCGGTCTCGTCGGCGGAGGCCAGGTCGTGGCTCCGCAGCGGGACGAGTGGACCGATCCCACGCCGTTCGAGCAGCTCCTCGGGCGCAGCAGCTCACTCAGCTGACTCCTCTGGGCTCGCCGGGTTCACGTCGAACCCGGCGAGCGCCGGTCGGCCTTGGTGACGGGCATCCGCTCGAACTGGCCCGGGTGACGGCTAAACGCCTTGTGACCGAACCTTGCTGGTGCTCGTCTCCACAAGTCGCGATTCACATCGAGCACAGTCCCGATCCGCGCTATCCACGTGAAGGACGCGACAACCGAACCCCCGAGCCGATCCCTAGAATCCGCGCCATGACACACACGGCCATGACGCGCACGGCCATGACGCACAAGGATCAGCTGAGCGATGCCCAGCGGCGGGTGCTCGGTGCCATCGACGAGCAGGAGACCGTGCAGACCCTCGTCGACCTGATCCGGACCCCGAGCATCACCGGGGTCGATGCCGAGTCGGACCTGCAGCACCGCCTGGCCGCCGAGCTGACCCAGCTCGGCCTCGACGTCGATCTGTGGAAGCTCGACCTCGAGACCCTCGCCGCCGACCCGGACTACCCGGGCACCGAGGCGCCGCGATCAGAGGGCTGGGGAGTCGTCGGCGTGCTCGTCGGCGACCACGGCCAGGACACCCCGGCGCTCGTCCTCCAGGGACACGTCGATGTCGTGCCGACGGGCGAGCTCTCCATGTGGGCCGGGGGTGACCCGTTCAGCGGCGAGATCCGCGGTGGCGCGGTCTTCGGACGAGGTGCCTGTGACATGAAGGCAGGCGTTGCCGCGAACCTCGCCGTGCTCCGGGCCCTGGTCCGCTCCGGTGTCGAGCTGCAGCGGCCGTTCGCGCTCCACAGCGTCATCAGTGAGGAGGACGGTGGGCTCGGCGCGTTCGCGACGATGCGACGTGGTCACGCCGGAGAGGTATGCGTCATCACCGAGCCGACCAGCGGCCGGGTCGTCGTGGCGAACGCCGGGGCGCTCACCTTCGAGATCCGCGTTCCCGGTCAGGCGGCGCACGGCTCGGCCCGACTCGCCGGCCACTCCGCGTTCGAGGCCTTCCTCCCGATCCACACCGCCCTGCGCGACCTGGAGCGCGAGCGCAACCTCGACCCCGACCCCCTCTTCGCCGGCAACCCCCTGCCCTACGGCCTGTCCATCGGCCGCATCTCCTGCGGTGACTGGTCGAGCTCCGTGCCCGACCTGCTCGTCGCGGAGGGCCGCTACGGCGTGCGGATCGGCGAGGACGTGGCGGCCGCGCGGGCCCAGCTGGAGCATACGGTCGCGTCGGCGTGCGCCGCCGACCCGTGGCTGCGCGACCACCCGGCCATGGTGGCCTGGACCGGTGGCCAGTTCGCCCCGGGCGAGATCGACCGGTCCGACCCATTCATCGAGGAGGTCGTCTCGACGGCGGACCTCGTCACCGGCCACCGGCCGCCGCTCGGAGCCGCGCCCTATGGCTCCGACCTGCGCCTGTATGCGGGGGTCGGCGGCATCCCCACGCTGCACTACGGTCCTGGAGACGTGGCGATGGCCCACGCACCGCGCGAGCAGGTGAGCATCGCCGAGCTGCTCGAGACCACCCGGGTGCTCGCGGCGCTCGCGGCCGGGCGGGTTGCCGGCTGATCTGGCCAGAGGTGCTCCGGCGCGGGGGAGGTCCACCGCCTCCCTGCGTGTAGGTCTCGCCTCGGCGGCCCGTGCCTGACTACCCGCGAAGGATCGGACGGGTCAGGCACGTCGGCCCGCCGTCGCCGAGACAGAACTGGTCGCCCGGCGTCACATGCACGTCGACGCCGGCGTCCCGGAGCGCGCCGGTGATCCGCGGCAGCCCGTCGAAGATCACCGCCTGGTTCGGCGCCGTCGCGAGCACGTTGCAGCCCTGCCGGTCGTACTCGTCCTCGTCGACATCGAGCAGCGTGAGCTCCCGCTCGGCGAGCCACTGGTAGAGCGCGGTCGGCAGCTGCGGACGGAACACGACGGCGATGCTCGGCCCGATGAGTGAGACATAGGACATGAGGTGCAGGCAGTAGTCCGGCCCGAGGCCGTGCGGCGAGTCGAACGAGATGGTCTCCACGCCCTCCTCCGCCAGCACGGCCCGCAGAGCGGTATGCGCGGCCTCGTTGGTCCGGAATCCTCGCCCCAGGGCGAGCGTCGAGTCGTCGAGCCACATGAGGTCCCCGCCGTCAGCGGTGCCGGGCTGTGCCGTCGAGTGATGTGCAGGTGCGAGGTCCGCGAGGCGCGCGATGACGGGAACGCCCAGTCGCTCCAGATCGGCGGCCATGACCTCTGCCTCGCCGTGTCTGGCCGGCTTGGCCTGGTTGAGGACGATCGCACCGCGTCCGGTGATGAAGACGGCGTCGTAGGAGAACACCGAATCCACCTGTCCCGCAGTCGGATCCAGCACCTCGACCTTGGCGCCCAGCTCGGTGAGCAGCTCGACGAACGCGGCATGCTGCCTGCGCAGCCGGTCCAGGTCCGGCCTTGCCCGCCACCCTGCGAACGCGAAGTCTCCATCGGTCGGGGTGCGGACCGCGACCCGCTTGAGTGGCGCATACATGGACCGGACGCCGAAGTCACTCATGCGCACGAGTCTCGCACCGCTGTCGGCGCGATTGTGGTCGGACTCAACGGGATGATCAAAGGTTCTGAGTGGGACGTCAACCACGGCGGAGACAGGGGCGAGGAGGTCGCGCAGCAGCATGGTCGGCCGTCCCGGCCGCCCCCTGTCGCCCACCCCTCGAAGGGGCGGGATCCGCCAGAATCCCGAACCTACGGTCTCGTAACCTACGCAAACGTAAGTTACGCTGTCGGATGTGACGCTCACTCCATCACGTCCGCAAGCCCGGGCGCATGCGGTCCGTCGGTCGCCCTCGGCGCCCGTCGCTCCGGCCGCCCGCTCGCTGCGCTCCAGCCTCTGGAAGGTGGCCGAGGCTCTCG
>Ga0209723_1006183_pt1 | contig 11735 bp, 7 predicted proteins | sample BiotimSIPDNA_2_FD_185750 | JGI IMG/M metagenome (GOLD analysis project Ga0209723, IMG submission 185750) | Anaerobic biogas reactor microbial communites from Washington, USA - Biogas_R2 time_0 SIP DNA (SPAdes) (version 2) | ecosystem: Engineered > Bioreactor > Anaerobic > Unclassified | place... | reverse complement strand
CCGATCATAAATATATAAGAAATTAGTTAGGAGCATATGAAGAGACCCGATGTGGATATTCCCATATTTGGGCATATCAACATATTTTCAGTCTTTTCTTTCATGCATGCATTCGCAGGTTCGAATCCCGCAAGGGTCATCATGATTTCCAAGCTTATCATAATACGAAGATAAGCTTTTTATTTTATATCTTTTTTTGGCTAGGAAGGGCCCATTGACAAGCGATTGGATATTTCCCCCTTTGGTGAAAAGCTTGGATAATCGACTATTTTAGAAAATCCAACAAGTAATCTACATTTACATACGGTAAAAATGGATATTTTAAGAAAAATAAGATATAATAAAGTGCAACTATCTCGATAGGTAAAAGAAAGGCGATCAACGAATGCATAAAGGACGACGCGTATTAACGCTTTTTATAATAACCTTGTTTCTCAGTGCGTGTGGAGTCATCTCCTCTACGACTGAAACAATACATACCACCACTCAGACGACTTCGGTTAGTTTGACACTGGCCCCGACAACCGGCATTGAGACGACATCTATGAGCGAGACCACGACGTCGGCCACCGTTGTCTCTTCAACGATCGTTGAACCGACGACAGACCTCACCACCAGTATTCCCTTGACGACGATTCCTTTGACGACGTTGCCACCAACATCCTCTAGTTCGACAACCACCACATTGACCCAAATTATCGAATCGGAGCTTTTGGATGTTCGCACCAATATATCCGATGGCAGCGTGACCTTAAGCAAACAAACGCCACTTTTGGGTGACTTCCTTTCAATGAGCGCGAATGTCATCAATGGATATGAATTTGAGCATTGGCAAGATATGGAATCCGGATTGATTGTATCAATGGAGAGGGAATACAGTTTTACTTTGTCGGCCAAGCGATCTTTCAAGGCGATGTATCTTCCTGAAGGAATGGCGGAGTTGTATTGCTATAGCTCCAATGAGACCGCCGTTATTCGCGATATCACCGGTCCGGTCACTAGCGGTACTTTAGTTACGATCCAGGCGGAAGCGACAGAAGAGTCTTTGTTTGTATCCTGGTATGATTTGATACAAAAGAAGGATATCTCTACTGACAACCCGTTGACACTGTCAGTGTCTGAAAGTCGGTATTTGGTTGCCGTCTACGCGACCAAGGTCAGTGATTTTCTTGCCTATTCCACCGGTTTTGAAGATGCGTCAAAGAGTGCATATTTAGAGGGATTGGTCGAATCGGAAGGTGATTTCTGGAAACTGTCGGATAGTCTGATCGGGGCCTTAGATTCTGATCAAAAGATGGATTTGAAAAGTGTTCGGATGAAGGCGGGGTATCTGGAAACGCAGTTCGCGCTTCCGAGCGTGACCGAAATCTCTTTTCACTACGGCCAATATGGAATTGACGCGGCTGAAGTGCTTTCTGTTTTCGTGTCCACGAATCAGTCAAACTGGATCTTGCTTGAAGAGGTGACTTCTGATTCGAGTTTTAAGACATTCTCATTCTCGTTGACGGATGCATGGTACCAAGATAATTCCTTGATGCCTGCAACAGAGTTATATTTGAAAATCTCAGGGCTAGCAGCAACTAGAACAAATATCGATAATTTGTCTATCTTTCAATATAATTATCAGCGACAAGAGTTGCCAGAAGTGTTTTTACGACCAGAAACGGAGTATACAGGTTATTATGAAGGCATTGGAGGACTCGGTGGAGAAGACTTGGTTGACGCGCTCCGAGCGATTCTTTGGGACGGGTTTGCGATGTTGACTTATGGCGAAGCTCGTACCATTTTAGATGAGACCGATGCGGATCCTTCCAACTCGGCGAACGTGATTTTGGTGTATTTAGGAACCTCTGTCTCTGGGGCTTGGGATTCAGGAATCACTTGGAACCGGGAACACGTTTGGCCACAATCTTTTCTCGGGGCAGAAGCCGATAATTATGTCGCAAACGTGGCCTCAGATCTGCACAATCTCAAACCAGCCGATCCCTATGTCAACTCCGTTTTACGGAATAACAAATATTATGATATTATTACCAATTCGGACTCGTATGAACCAAGAGACGAAGTGAAGGGGGATGTGGCTCGGATCCTTTTCTATATGGCTGTGATGTATGATTATTTGCATCTGGTCAACGAAAACCCCGGACTATATGAAATGGCGATGCTGGATGTGCTGTTAGACTGGCATGTCCAAGATGAAGTCGACGACTTCGAAAGACACCGCAATGACGTGATCTATTCTTATCAAAAAAACCGCAATCCCTTTATTGATCATCCGGAACTGGTCGATTTGATCTGGGTTGATGAATCAAGCCTTCCTATTTCATAGAATATAAGATATAATACATTTGGCTTGATAGAGGTTGAAAGGGTCAATGTATGGATCGATATCATTATGAGCCATTGCGAAAGCGGATGGTGGACCAACAATTAAAAACAAGAGGCATCGAGAACGACAATGTGATCGATGCTTTTTTACGTGTGCCTCGCGAGTTGTTCGTACCATTGGCGTACCGGGACATGGCTTATGAAGATATGCCTTGTCCCATCGATAAAGATCAAACCATTTCGCAACCATACATGGTGGCACTCATGACCGAGCTCGCAGTACTGGATCGAAGCAAAACGGTGTTGGAGATCGGTACGGGTTCGGGGTATCAAACGGCGATTCTATCTCTCCTTGCAAAGACAGTCTATTCCGTGGAAAGAATCGAGTCACTGCTTGACAAAGCGAAAAGCATTTTGGATCAAGAAGAATATCTAAACATTTGCTATGCTCACAAGGATGGATCAACGGGTTGGGAAGAACACGCTCCTTATGATGCCATCTTAGTCACGGCGGGAGCCGAGGAGATTCCGGAAAGGTTGTTGAAGCAACTGAAGCCACATGGAAGGCTGATCATACCGGTGGGGAATCGTTCTTGGCAGACGTTATGGTTAGTGATGCGAATTGAAGAGCGCTACCAGCGGCAAGCGATCTGTACTTGTCGATTTGTTCCACTCCTATTTGGGACGGAATATTAAAGAAATCAAACAAAAATGTCAAAAAATCAAAAAAATAAGGTAATTTAATTAAAAAAATTAATGACTTTATCACAATTGAGTGATATTATGATAATTGGACATTGGTTTGAAGCTTCAATAAGGGAGGAAACAAGAGAACTCAATGAAAGCACTACTTTTAGAAAACAAAAGGAAATTTATCCAATATATCATCGCTTGCTTTTTGCCGGTGATTGGGGATATGGGACGAGTCGTTGTGTTTGCGATGATCTTTGAAGCAATCGAGCGAAAATCCATGGAATTCTTCCAATGGACGATTTTGGCGGTCATTGGGTTGATCTTGTTGGATGCAGCAGCGTTCATCGCCTCGCGGATGATGCGGATTTCTTATATGCGCGACACTTTGTATTCCTTAAGGATCAAGGCGTTTGAAAAAATCATGTGGATGGACTATCAACAGTTTCATCAAAAGTCTCGCGATGTGTATTTATCCAATCTGATCAATGACATCAACACGTTTGAGCAATCATTCTTTCTCTCGTTGATCAACGTGATCTTCCGATTTGGTATCTATACTGTCTGTATGACATTGCTTTTCATCCTCATGTGGCAAGTGGCGCTTGCGGTCATGATCGCCTCCTTTTTGGTACTCCTCATTTCCCAACTTTTTCAGAAGCGAACCGTCAAACTGCAACAAGAAGTATCGAACGAAAACGAACGAACGACGTTGAATGTCTCGAATACGTTATCCGGGCTTGAAATCTTGAAATTGAACAACATCGAAAAGACATTCTTGAAAAATACGCAACGTCAAATCGACAAGTTGGAAGGCAGAAAGTTTGGTTTTCGGTTTTTCTCGACACTGCAAATTGATTTGAATGTGGCTATCGGGTATTTTTTGTTTATCGCACTTCTCATTTATTTGATGACATTGATCGGTACCGGGATGAGTTATGGGAATATCGCCATGATCATCCAGTTGTCCACTTTAGCCATTTTCCCGCTTGTCAATATGTTGCCGCTGATCAATGTTATCAAATCGTCCAGTGCCATCTATGACAAGATCGCCAAGCCTGAAGAAATGGCGGAAGGCAATTCCAAATCCAAGGAGTTCGTCTTCAAAAAACGAGTCGAAGTTCAAGATCTTCATTTTCAATATGATGAGAGGACCTTGTTTCATGATTTGGATTTCACCATTGAAAAAGGAAAGAAATATTTGTTAAAAGGGCCGAGCGGCTCCGGAAAATCAACGCTGATCAAGTTGTTGTCGGGAATCTATGACCAATACGACGGCAAGATTACGGTGGACGGGACCGATCTTCGAGCAATTTCTCTGAAATCGCTCAATAATCGCTCCAGTTATATATTTCAAGATGTCTTTTTGTTTGAAGCATCTTTGAAAGACAATATTGCGTTATTTAAAGAGATCGATCCATACCGATTGGCTGAAGCGATTGAGAAATCGGGACTCAAGGAGTTTGTCGATAGCCATCCAAAAGGCGTGGACTTTCAGATCGAAGAAAACGGCAAGAATTTATCCGGTGGCGAACGCCAACGGGTATCCATTGCCCGAGCGCTCTATAAACAAGCCGAAGTCTTGTTCGTGGACGAAGCGACTTCGTCTCTCAACGATGAATTAGGACGAGGAATCGAAGCGACGATCTTGAATCTGGATGCGACTGTCATCGCCATCAGCCATAAGTTGTTTGCGGGGATCACCAATCGCTATGACTATGTTTTAGAGATCAAGGATGGATTCATCAATCAGTATCCGATCCAAGATTACTATCAGGAGGCGAGCTGAGATGAAACGAAAAGGACATTATCTTAAAAATATTTATATTCCGGCAATCGTCCGGCTTCTCATGGCTTTCATCAATTTCCAGATGTCGTTTGCCATGTTCGATCTGGTCACTGCCGCAACCGCGGGCAATTGGGATCTTTTTTGGGATCACTCGATCGTGGCGCTCGCCTATACGCTTGCGATGTTCCCGACTTCGATTTTGCTGGCATACACACGCGGCCGCTTCATCAAAGGCGCGTTGGAAGCGATGAAGTCTGATTATTTAAAAAGTGTTTTTAATAAAAACATCTCCGAATTTCAACGGGACAACAACGCACTCTATCTTTCGGCCATCACCAATGATTTTGACTTGATCGAGCGAGATTACTTAGAACCCATCCTTACGTGTGTGTTTTCCGTTATTGGGTTTGGAACGGCAATCTTGATCATTGCGATTATCAGTCCTTTGTTTGTTGTGATCGCCCTCGGGATCGCGGTGATCAATTTTGTGGTCACGCTCTTTTCCGATCGTCCGGTCAAGAGACACAATGCCGAGCGGAGCGACATGATGCGCGATTACAGTGGCTTTGTCAAAGAAGCGCTCTCTGCTTATCAAATCATCAAAGCCAATGATTTGGAAAGCCGTATTCAAGAGAACTTTGCCGCAAAAAGCAAAAGGGTCCAGCAAAAGAAGTATGTCATTGATAAGATTTTTTCGTTTATCTTCGCCTTTCAAAACATCAATGCGTATCTGACAGTTTTTGCGCTTTTACTTTTGGTGGCCTATCAGACGATTATGGGGGCTTTGACGTTTGCGGGTGTGATTGTTATTTTCCAAAACATTGATTTCTTCATCGGCCCCATCATTGAATTTTCGGAAACTATACCACGAATCAAATCGGTCAAGGTTTTATTTACCCGGATCGATGAATCTTTAAAGAACAAATCGGTCTATCCAGAAACCGCTGATTTCGATACCCTGAAACACACGATCGAATTTGACAAGGTATCCTTCGCCTATGATGAGAATGTGGTTTTGAATCAAATCTCTCTCGAGTTTCAAAAAGGTGGCAAGTACTTGATCGTGGGTCCGAGCGGCGGCGGGAAATCAACGATTTTACGCCTTTTAAGGAAATATTTCGCCCCGACGGAAGGGGACATCAAGGTGGATGGCATTTCCTTAAAGGATATCAAAAAAGTCGACTATTTTTCGAAGATCGCCAACATAGAGCAACAAGTATTCTTGTTTGAAGATACCTTGAAGAATAATTTGACGCTTTATAAAGAGCATTCCGATCAGGAGATTGCGGATGCGATCCGCCGGGCAGGACTCGAGGATTTCGTGAGTCAACACGCCGATGGACTAGGAAGAAAAATCGTTGATAACGGAAAGAACATTTCCGGAGGCGAGAAGAGCCGGATCGCGATCGCGAGAGGCCTTCTCAACAAAGCGGAGATCATTTTTCTCGACGAAGCGTTTGCCAGCTTGGATCTTGATAAAGCCCGGGCGATTGAAAGAAGCGTATTAGCACTGGAAAATGTCACGGTGATCAATGTTAGCCACGTCATCATCAAAGAAAACTTAGATCAATATGACGAGGTCATCACTGTGAAAAATCAAAAGGTTTGGATCAGAGAATTAGCATCCGCTTCGGCAGCAAATTGAGGCGGGTATTAATCTTTCATTCTTCTCACAAAAACAAAAAAATAACGCAATGAAAAACAAGAATCAAGCATTTTTTGAAACCAATACAAAAAATGCTTGATTTTTTTTTATTGATATGATAACAATAGAGATTGTCGAAAGCAGGTGATGAAAATGGAAGCAGCTATTCGCGTGATGGATATTTCAAAAACCTTTAATCTCTCACGCAAACAACAAAAGATCGAGCAAACAAAATCCAAAATAAAAGTCGCGGTCGATGGGCTTTCTTTTGATGCATATCCCAACGAGATTTATGGTTTACTGGGCCCTAATGGGGCCGGTAAAACGACGACGCTGCGTTGTATTTCTACCTTGATCAAACCGGACAAAGGAGATATTATGGTTCAAGGGAAAAGTGTGATGCGGGATTCCGATGGTGTTCGACAAGCCATCGGTTTCTTGACAAGCGATATGAAGTTGGAAGAATTTTTCACACCCAATTATCTATTTGATTATTTTTCCAAACTGCATGGGGTGATTGACAGTGTGGCGTCGAAAAGGAAACAGGCACTTTTCCAGAAGTTCGGAATCGATCGCTTTCAAGAAGTGAAGGTCGGCGAACTATCCAGCGGTATGCGACAAAAGACACAGCTTGTGATTTCTTTGGTTCATGATCCAGACGTGATCATTTTTGATGAACCGACCAATGGACTGGATGTATTGACTGCCAAAGTGGTCACCGATTATTTGATCGAACTGAAAAATGCAGGGAAGACAATCATTGTCAGCACCCATATTTTCAGTTTGGTGGAAAAAATCTGTGATCGCGTCGGAATTATCTTAAACGGGAAACTGAAAGCGACAGGATGCTTAGAGGAATTGATTGAAAAAGGAGACACATTGGAAGAGTATTTCTTCCGTCTCGCCCGGGAAGAAGCGGGGGATAACCAATGAAGAACATTTGGACGATTTTTAAAAAGGAATGGGACCGTGTGATACACGACCGACGACTCGTGATCTCGGTCATGTTGTTGCCAGGGTTGATGATATTTCTTATCTACTCTTTCATGGGTGGAGCAATTGAGAGCTTCACAACGGAAGACGCCGTCAATGTAGCAATCTTAAATAATACCACTGGATTTGAAGCGATATATGAAGTGGCTGAAAACCCGGAAATCATTCAGATTCAGCCAATCACGGATACCGAAACAGCGTCGTATCGAGAACTGGTCGATCAGGAAGAATGGCATTTGGTCATTGAGTTTTCTCCGGATTTCGATCTTTATTCCGGCGGAGTAAACAAGCCTAGTGTCACTCTCTACTATAATCCGAACGATCCGGATTCCAGTTCGATTTTTGCTCGTTTTCAAGGATACTTGATAACGTACCAAAACTCATTGGCTTATGAGCTGTATGGCGATACTCGGTATTTCATATTGGAAACCACCTTTACCCCGGTTGATCCCAATCAAATGATGGGGCTCATCTTTTCTTCGCTTTTGCCGATGCTCACGATCATGTTTCTCTTCTCCGGAGCGATGTCGATCGGTCCGGAATCGATTGCCGGAGAAAAAGAACGAGGAACAATTGCAACACTCCTCGTGACACCGGTCAAGCGGAGCCACATCGCGATCGGGAAGGTTCTCAGTTTATCGGTATTGTCCTTGATGTCGTCCTTATCTTCCTTTATTGGCATCATCGTATCGCTACCCAAAATGCTGGCTTACGAGAATCTCGATGTGTCGATTTATGGGGTGGGAGACTATCTGATGTTACTACTCGTGCTCTTTTCGACGGTGTTTGTCATCGTGGGTATCATTTCCATTCTGTCCGCTTATGCGAAGAACCTGAAGGAAGCTGGCACACTGATCACGCTCATCTATCTTGTCGTGATTATCGTGAGTATTACCTCTTTCTTCAGTCAAGGAGCCCAGAATAATTCCCTTCTCTATCTGATACCGATCTATAACAGTGTGCAAACCATGACGGCGATTCTCTCGTTTGACCCAGCGGTCGTTACTTACTTACTGATCACTTTCGCCAGCAATCTCCTTTATACCATCATCTTCATTTTCATTTTGAACCAGATGTTTGAAAGCGAACGGATCATGTTTGCCAAATAAAAAAACCATACAAACGTCAGGCAGCGCCTGACGTTTTGATATAATAGAAGGGGTGATTGAAATGAAGAACAAACTATTTTTCGTTCTGGCGGTCTTTAATCTCTTGTTTTACCTAGCGATGAAATCGATTTGGTCAGGAATCGAAGGCATGTTTGGCATCGCTTGGCTTCAATACCTGTTATTAGGGATCCTAGGAGCAGTCGCTATCGTTGCCTTGGCGATGGTGTGGAAACGCTCAAGCGGGGCCCTGCCGTGGGTGAATGGAGTTTTGGCGATCGTGCTCTGTGGGGCACTTGCTTATATGTTTTATCTCGGAATCGGTTCGCTTCGTTACATTCTCAGGAGTTTTTTGATCAATCTCGGGATTTTCTTTGGAATCTGTCTGATTCTTTATTTTTTGTTTCGCTATCCGAAAACCAGTTTGGCCAAAAGCCGGTTATTCCGAAGTTTTCTAGCAGTCGCACTGGTTTTGGGGGTGGCCACGTTTTTAGTGTTAGCGAATCTGGTGATGATTTCTGCTCACCCAGTCGTCTATAGTGTGGAAGAGGAATATCAAATCGTATGGACGACCACGATCAATGCAACCGGATCGGTAAAAATTGGGGACGAGATGTATCATGACCTCACTGCAGGAAGCGAGGACTCTTTTACGAAAGTGCACAAAGTCGTGGTGCCGACTGCCGTTTTGGATGCGGCGGAAAAATATGAGATCATTTCCACAAACTACATTTACCGAGGCCCTTATTCCGGGCTTCTGGGGAGGACGATCAAACAAGAAGTTGATTTTCGTCCCATCGATCCCGCCGACGGATTGCAGATCTATTCTTTGAGCGATGCACATGAATACGTGGAAGCGGCGGTAAAAACCGGCGCATATTTTGGTGAAGATCTTGATCTGCTGGTTTTAGCAGGGGATATTGCCTCACATTTGGAGAGAACCTCCGATATCGAACTCATCCTGAAAATAGCGCATGGAATCACCGGAGGCTCCCGAGCTGTAATCTATGCCAGAGGGAACCATGAAGTGAAAGGTGATGTGGCGAATTCGCTGTATCGGTATGTTGGCAGCAAGGATGAGGCATTTTATTACACCTTCCGTTTGGGACCCGTTTTTGGGATCGTTCTCGATCTTGGGGAAGATCATCCGGATGATTGGTGGGAATATTATGGCACAGCTCATTATGAGGATTATCGCAACATTCAGACGGAATTTTTGAATCAAGTGCTATCGGATGGAAATTATCTGGATCCTTCCGTTGAATTCAAATTGGCGATCTGCCATATGCCCGTCACCTATGTTTCTTCTCATGATGGAAAGGATGGGCAAGATAGTCTCTTTTTAGAAGAGATACGACAAGAATGGACGACGTTGCTCAATACATTGGATCCGGATCTGATGATTTCGGGGCATCTTCATGAATTGATGCAGTTCTTGCCGGACATGACTCCTTTTGAGACACTCTATTATCATCCAAATTATCAAGACTCGCTTGATCCCAAGGGGTATATGACCGACGCCGGTTTTCCGACATTCATCATCAGTCGGCGAAGCGATACCCAGGATCCATCGATCAAAGAAAATCTATTTGGTAATAAATTGATCGGGTTGGCGACGGAGGTGGATCTTACCGAACAGGAAATGAGCATCGTCTATACCAATACGCTTCATGATATCATCCCCATCATTCGTCCATTTAGTGGTGAGAGTGTGACCGCCTTCACCTTTGACATCACCGCTTAGATAAACGACGAAACTAGCGAGAAGCGCTCGAATTCTTTTGTGGATTTATCCGTTGAAATATGATAAAATAAAACCCGAGAAGAAAGACAGGGGACCCTATGAATATTCGATTGAGACTTGCCAACTTAATCTTCCCGGAAGTGAAAAAAGGAATAGCGGATCTGGAAAAAGAATTTCCAAAGCGGCAATTACCCGAAGGCGCTATGGTGACGCGCTTTGCGCCGTCTCCGACTGGGTTTTTGCATACTGGGTCGCTGTTTGCTTCCTTGGTTTCTTGGCGCTATGCCAAGCAAAGTAAAGGGGTATTTTTCTGCCGTTTGGAAGATACCGATCAAAAACGGGAGATATCCGGATCCGGTGACAAAGTCTTAGAAGAACTCTCCGCCTTTGGCATCATCCCCGATGAAAGTTTTGTGTCGGGAGGGACTTATGGTCCTTATGTTCAAAGCCAACGAAAATTCATTTATGACATCGTCATAAAACATCTTATAGAACAAGGTTTGGCTTATCCGTGTTTTTGTACGCATGAGGAATTGGACCATATCCGGGCAGAACAAGAAGCGAAAAAAGAAAATCCCGGGTATTATGGCGCTTACGCCAAATGTCGCCATTTGAGCGAGATTGAAGCCATCAACAAAATTGAAGAAGGCAAGTCGTTTGTGATTCGTTTTCGCTCAAACGGAGACGAAGAAAAAAAGGCGGTGGTGGATGATTTGATCCGAGGAAGAATTGAATTTCCGGAAAACGTCCAAGACATCGTCATCATGAAATCCGACTTTCTTCCCACTTATCATTTCGCCCATTTGGTCGATGACCATTTCATGCGAACGACCCACATCACAAGAGGCGAAGAGTGGCTATCATCGATTCCGATCCACTTGCAGTTGTTTGAAGCGATTGGTTGGGAAAAGCCGCTTTATGCGCATTTGCCTGTTATCATGAAACAAGAAGGCGACAAACGTCGGAAACTTTCAAAAAGAAAAGACGTCGAAGCGTCCGTTCGATTCTTCCTGGAACAAGGATATCCGGCGGAAGGGTTTCTGGAATACCTGATGACGATCGCCAACACCAATTTCGAGGAATGGCGACTGGATCATCCAATGGCGAACATCTTCGATTTCAAGTTGGATTTCCAAAAAATGAGTCTGGATGGGGCCTTGTTTGATCTCGAAAAGCTCAGCAACATCTCCAAAGAACGTTTGGGCGCGATGTCGGCGGCTGAGATCGCAATGAACGCCACCACCTGGGCGAAGGAGTATCAACCAGAGTTTGCCAAGGCCATTGAATCCGATCCGCATTTGTTTGAACAGTTGATGTCGATCGAACGGGGCGGAGAAAAGCCCAGGAAAGATTACATCAAATACAGCGACATCTTTCCAATCATCCAATTCATGTTTGATGAGTATTATCAAAAAGCAATTGATGAAGAACTAGTTTTCT
>Ga0209723_1006182_pt1 | contig 11736 bp, 6 predicted proteins | sample BiotimSIPDNA_2_FD_185750 | JGI IMG/M metagenome (GOLD analysis project Ga0209723, IMG submission 185750) | Anaerobic biogas reactor microbial communites from Washington, USA - Biogas_R2 time_0 SIP DNA (SPAdes) (version 2) | ecosystem: Engineered > Bioreactor > Anaerobic > Unclassified | place... | reverse complement strand
AGAAATCGAAGAACATTTTAGCGGTAAGGGAAGGGTTCTAATAAGACCATCGGGAACAGAACCCCTTGTAAGGGTTATGATTGAAGGAGAAAACCAGGAAGAAATAAACTTCCATGCCGCTGAATTAGCAAAACTGATAGAAGAGCGCCTTCAATAAGAAGTTTCCGTTTCCGGATGTTTCCGGGGACGGTTCTTTTTGCTATCAGAGTATTTCTCAATCTATATAAGGTCCGTCTCTATGTTACCAGATGAATTTTCTTGTTTTCATTGAAATTTTTTTCAATATGCTATATAATTTAGCTAAATACAAGATAATTCGACTAAGGATACGAGTGTTATGAAGCAAATAACATTTATTGATGCGGAAGTAGTGCCGGAAACAGGAAAAATCATCGACTTTGGTGCTATAAGACCAAACGGAGAATACATCCATAGCGCTTCTCTTGATATCATCAGAGGTTTTCTTTTCGAAACCGACTTTTTATGCGGACATAATATTATTGCTCATGATTTAAAATATTTGAATAAATATTTGGAGCAGATTAAATGTGTCGGTGTTATAGACACCTTGCATTTATCTGCTCTTTTATTTCCTCAAAGACCCTATCATTCATTGTTAAAGGACGATAAGCTGTTAACAGACGAACTGAACAATCCTGTAAATGATTCTAAGAAGGCAATGGATTTATTCTTCGATGAAATAGGAGCTTTTAAATTACTGCCAGAGGAAATGAAAAAGATATTATATTTATTATTGAATCATAAAAAGGAGTTTAAAGATTTCTTTAAATATATTGATTACAAATGTGAAGGAACAGATTTAGAAGCTGAAAAAGAGATAAGAGATTTTTTTCGCGGCAGATTATGTGATAATGCTGATTATAAAGAGCTTATAACTAATCATTCGGTTGAGCTTGCTTACTGCCTTGCTCTTATAAATGCAGACGATGAATATTCAATAACGCCTCCTTGGGTGCTTATGACATATCCATATGTGGACAGGGTAATGAATCAACTTCGGGGCACAAGGTGTATCTTAGGTTGTAAGTATTGCAATGAAATGATGGATGCGGTGAAGGGCTTAAAAAGATTTTTCGGTTATGAGGCATATAGAAGCTTTGATAGTGTTCCCTTGCAGGAGCAAGCAGTAAAAAGCGCAATAAACGGAGATTCTCTCTTGGCGATTTTCCCAACAGGAGGAGGCAAATCTATTACATTCCAGGTCCCTGCACTTATGGCGGGAAGAAATACTAAATCCCTTAGTGTTGTAATTTCACCGCTTCAATCTCTTATGAAAGACCAGGTTGATAATTTGGAGAAAATCAATATAACTGATGCCGTAACTATCAACGGGCTTTTAGACCCATTAGAAAGAGCTGATGCTATTAAAAGAGTTGAAAGCGGTGATGCTCATATATTGTATATTGCTCCGGAATCTCTTAGGTCGAAAACCATAGAAAAACTTTTACTGGGTCGTAAGATTGCAAGATTCATAATTGATGAAGCACATTGCTTTTCTGCCTGGGGACATGATTTTAGAGTTGATTATATGTATATTGCCGATTTTATTAAACAATTGTGTGAAAAGAAAAACCTTGACTACATAATACCGGTTTCATGCTTTACAGCAACGGCAAAACAAAATGTTATAGAAGATATTAAGAAATATTTTAAGGAAAAACTTAATCTGGAATTAAAGCTTTATACTGCAAAGTCAGGAAGAAAAAACCTCACCTATAAAGTGATACCTAATGAAGGAACCCAGAAATATGAAACCCTGAGAACCCTAATCGAATACAACAATTGTCCAACCATTATTTATGTCTCTACTACTAAAAAAGCCGAAGAACTTGCAGCAAGGCTTACCAAAGACGGATATGAGGCCAGGGCTTACCATGGTCAAATGGATAAAAAAATAAAAAGTGCAAACCAGAATGAATTCATACAGGGTAAAGTGGATATTATGGTTGCAACTTCAGCCTTTGGCATGGGTGTAGATAAAAAAGATGTGGGAATGGTTGTACATTACGATATTTCCGATTCACTGGAAAATTATATTCAGGAAGCCGGCAGAGCCGGCAGAGACCAAAACATAAAAGCTAATTGTTTTGTTTTATTTAATAATGAGGACTTAGACAGGCATTTTATGCAGCTGAATCGAACAAAAATCAGCATACAGGAAATACAGCAAATTTGGATGGCAATAAAGAACATAACTAAGATAAGATCAAAGATATCCGGTTCAGCTCTGGAAATAGCCAAGAAAGCCGGCTGGGATGATGGTATTCATGACCTTGAAACAAGAGTCAGAACAGCAATATCAGCGTTGGAAAACGCAGGATATATTAAGCGAGGACAAAACGTACCGAGAGTATATGCAAACAGCATATTGGTAAAAACCATGAAGGATGCTTCAGAAAAAATTCAAGCCTCCGACTTGTTCAATGAAAATGAAAAACAGCAGGCAAAAAGAATAATACAAAAACTTATATCAGCAAGAAGCCGAAAAAGGGCAAGCGGTGAAGATGCAGAATCCAGGGTTGATTATATATCAGACCATTTAGGAATTGAAAAGGAACAGGTTATACATATTATTCAACTATTAAGACAGGCAGGAATATTATCCGATAATAAAGATTTGACTGTATTTATGGACGAGAGCAGCACAGGAAACAAATCTTTGGTGAAGCTTTACGAATATATTGAATTGGAGCGCTTTCTGCTTTCCCGGATATCAAACACTACTGTAAATATCAAAGAGTTAAATGAGCTTTCTTTGGGAGCCGGTGTAAAAGGCTCCAATCCTGACAGGATAAAAACAGTCTTTAATTTTTGGTCGATAAAAGGTCTAATAGACCGAGAAGCAAAAGGTAAAAATCATCTAAAGATCATCCTTTTAAAAGATAAAGATGAAGCCTTAAAGGAATTAGAAGAAAGATGGGCTATAGCAGAATTTATTCTAAAACACTTTCAAAAAATAAATGTAAATAATGAAAATGCCTTGGAATTTTCTGTCCTTGAATTAACGGAAGAATTCAATTTCAGCATGCAGCTTTTTAACAAGAAAACAGAGCCGTCTCAAATAGAGGATTCACTTTTCTATTTATCAAAAATTGGAATCCTAAAAATCGAAGGGGGCTTTCTTGTTATATACAATGCAATAAGCATTGAGAGATTAATCCGGGATAACAGGATTAGATACAAAGCTGAAGATTATAAGACCCTTAGGGATTTTTACAAACATAAGATGGAAATGATACATATAGTGGGCGAATACGCAAAAAGGATGATGGAAGACTACAATTCCGCACTTGAATTCGTGGATGATTATTTTCGATTGGAATACAGTTCATTTTTAAAAAAATACTTTAAAGATTCAAAAGAAAATGAGCTCCAAATAAACATGACTCCGGACAGATTCAGGCAACTTTTCGGTCAGCTTTCACCTGCTCAATTAAGAATAATAAAAGATAAAGAATCTAAATATATTTTAGTCGCAGCAGGACCGGGAAGCGGCAAAACAAGGATTTTGGTGCATAAATTAGCAGCTATCTTGCAGCTTGAAGATGTGAAAAATGAGCAGCTTTTAATGATTACTTTTTCAAGGGCTGCTGCTACGGAGTTTAAAAAAAGATTATCTGATCTTATTGGTGCAAAGGCAAACTACGTAGAAATAAAAACATTTCATTCCTATTGCTTTGATTTATTAGGATTGGTAGGAAGTATAGAAAAATCTGATAATATAATAAACAGCACAATAAATGCCATAATAAACAATCAAGTGGAACAGTCAAGAATAACAAAGACCGTATTGGTAATTGATGAGGCGCAGGATATGGATGCTAATGAGTACAAGCTTGTGAAAACCCTTATGGAAAGAAACGAGGATATGAGGGTAATAGCCGTGGGTGATGATGACCAAAATATTTTTTCATTCAGGGGCTCAGATTCAGAATATATGAGCTATATTTTAAATTATCCAAACTCTAAAATGTACGAATTGGTGGAAAATTACAGAAGTTCAAGAAGTATTGTTGACTTTAGCAATTATTTTGTAAAAACTTTGAAAAAACGTCTGAAAAGCATGCCTATAGCAGCAGTATCAAAAGAAAAAGGCAGTGTTACCATAACAGAGTACAAAATCAATAATTTAATCGAACCTGTTACAAATAAATTGATTAAAAATGGAATTTACGGGTCTGCCTGCATTCTAACCATGACAAACGAAGAAGCTCTTCAAATATATGCATTGCTTGAAAGAAACGGAATAAAGGCCGGAATGATGCAAAGAGGAGGCAGATTTAATCTGAAAAATCTTCTTGAAATAAGATATTTTGTAAAGGAAATAAAATTAACGGACGGAACTCCGTTAATAAATGATGAAGAATGGGAAAATGCAAAAAGGAAAACATTCAAAAGATTTGAAAAAAGTGATAATCTTCCCTTATTAAGGCAAGTGCTTTCCAATTTCGAAGAAAGTTCCGGAAAATATAAATATAAGTCTGATTTTTCCATGTTTATAGAAGAATCTCGAGAAGAAGATTTTTATACCGATACTGATAAAATAACAGTCTCTACAATTCATAAATCCAAGGGAAAAGAATTTGACCATGTCATAATGGTATTAAGAGATTTGAATTTATATCAGGAAGAAACAAAGAGACTGATTTATGTCGGAATGACAAGAGCTAAAAAGTCCTTATCCATCCATTTCAACGGTGAATTTATTGAAAGAAAAACCAGATTGCTGGATATGATTTTGAGAAATATTAACTATGAATTCGATAATGAAGAATATCCGCCTGCAGAGATTATTGCAATGCAACTAGAATATAAGGATGTGTTTTTGTCGTATTTTTACAAGACCATAAAATTAGTTCAAAAGCTGAATAGTGGTGATATACTACATTTTGACGAAAACGGCTGTAAGGACGAAAATGGTGTATATATATTACTTTTTTCATCAAAGTTTAAAAACGAAATTCAAACTTATATAGAGAAAGGCTACAAACCTTTTTCTGCTAAAGTTAATCACATATTATTCTGGAAGGAAGAGAACAAGGAAAAGGAAACATTGATAGTTCTCCCTCAACTAACATTTATCAAATCAAACTGATTACAGAGGAATTTCAGAGAAGAACAGTCTGTGTTATTCTCCCAAAGGAATTTCCATGTAGGGAATATAAATGGAATGCTCCTTTGGTTGATGGTAGACGGTAATTGAATTCAAAGTATATTCTGGGGAAGGAATAAGTTTTATTTCTGCCCTTTTTCTTATTGTGGCTATATCTACAGGTCTTTTGGGTCTTTGCTTTACAATTGTTAAATGTGGGGTAAATCCCCTTCTCTCATGCTGCAAGCATAATTTTTCATATATTTTATTATGTAAATCGATTAAACCGGGAGAATCAACACTTACATATAAAACTCTGCTGCCAAACTGGTCAAGATTATTCAACCTTATATCAAAAGGCTTAACTTTTTTGCATACTTCAACTACTTCCTCAATAAAGTCATCCTCATCAGGAAGTGCAGGAGGAGGAACCAAAGTAATGTGAGGTTCGGTTGTGAAAAATCTAAATTCAGCTCTTAGCATTTCAATTTTATTTTTATAGTTATCAGGTATGGGGGCTCCTATGAAATATTTCATATAAATCCTTTCTATATCTTTTTTATAATTATTTACCCTGTCTTGCCATGAATACACATATTGTCATTCTGAACACTGTGAAGAATCTCATGAGATAATTTTATATTTTTTATTTAAAATTATCAAGCATTTATGTTAATATTAATAGTGTTTCACTTAATTTATATAAATGTTTTGTTTGTTTTGTATGTAAATCTAATGATGGGTATAATAAATAGATAGTCTGACCGGTGGAGGTTTGATAATGAATTTGGAATTTGCGGAATATTCTGAAATTTTCATAAAATATTTAGAAACGTGGGGACCTGCTGCAGCCATAATTCTTCCTGTGTTTGAAGCATTTTTACCCATACTGCCATTGGTAGGATTTGTAATAATAAATGTAGCTGCTTTTGGATTTTTCTTCGGATACTTATATTCTTGGATTGGTAATTGCTTAGGATCGTTTCTTTTATTCTTATTGTTAAGGAAAATCGGAGGAAAAAGAATAAATGAAAAAATAAAAAGTAGCAAATTTCGCTACACCCTTGAAAAGGTAAAGAAAAAACAATTAAACGTGCTGTTTTTATTATACTGCTTTCCTTTTGCTCCGTCATTTTTACTGAGCGGCACTGCAGCTTTGACTAATATGAGGACGGAAATGTTCCTTGCTATATTACTGCCGTCAAAATTTGTGATGCTTCTTTCATTGGCTTTTATCGGTGAAAATGTAAGCTCATTTTTTGAAAATCCTGCAAAGTCAATATTCTATATTATTTTTATTGTGCTGTTAAATCTATTAGTGAAGTATTTGTTCGAAAAATACGAACAACGAAAACAGTAATTGGTGATTTTTTTTATGATATAGTGTATAATGTGTAATGTAATATATTTCTAATGAGGAAAAAATACTATACGATTGGACAACGTGACAAGGAGAAAATTATTAATGCTGAACTTTAAAAAGATTGAACTGGAAGATAAAGAATGGATTATTCCCATATTGAAGGAATCGGTTATTACAGGATGTCATCAGAATTTCGGAAATTTGTTTGCATGGAGGGACATAAATAACACTAGAGTTGCTAATATCAATAATTTTTTGGTAGCCAAACAATTAGTTAATGGAAAAGATGTATATCTTTATCCAATGGGAAAAGGAGATGTTAAACCCGTAATTGAAGAAATAATAAGGTCTGCAGATAAAAATCTAATCTTTGCAGGATTATCTCATGATGAAATGATTGAACTGAATGAATTGTATCCGGGGAAATTTATTTATGATCAAGTAAGAAATGACTTTGACTATATTTATCTGTTGGAAAAAATGGTTTCATTAAAAGGGAAAAAGCTTCACAGAAAAAGAAACCATATCAGTGCCTTTCTAAGAAATAATCCTGTTTGGTCATTTGAAACAATAACTGAGGAAAATAAAGCTGAATGCATCGAAATGAACAAAAAATGGTGCATTGAATCAGGATGTAAAGACGATGAAAGTCTTATGGATGAAAACTGTGCCACTAAATATTTCTTTAAATATTATGACGGGCTCGAGCTTGAAGGCGGTTTAATCAGGGTAGAAGATAAAATTGTGGCTTATACCATAGGTGAAGTTCTAAGTAATGATACATATGTATTACATATCGAAAAAGCGTTTAAAGATGTTCAAGGGGCATATCCGATGATAAACCAACGATTTGCTTCCTGGATTAAAGATAAATATCCTCATTTGATTTACATAAACAGAGAAGAAGACATGGGCTCTGAAGGCTTAAGGAAAGCAAAACTTTCATATTATCCTGACAAGATGGCGATTAAATATCGCGCGGTGCTTAAAAAAAATTATGCCTTACATAAGTAAGGCATAATAACCATTTATAAAAAAACAAGGGGGAGAGGGAAGTTAAATTTACTATTTAACTTATATATAGTTTACCCGAAAAAGCTTTAAGTAATCTTAAGATATAAAATTTTTTTAAATTTTTTAGGAGGTGTATTATGACTGATAATTTAAGCATTTTTAATGCAATGAAAATCAAGTTGAGCGATGAATTACCTGAGTATCCGGTTTTAAAGGAAAATGTAAGACGTGCTCCCAAAAGAGAAGTTGCTTTAAATGAAAGGGAAATAAAGCTGGCATTGAAGAATGCCTTAAGGTATGTGCCGGAAAGTCTCCATGAGAAATTAGCTCCCGAATTCTTGGATGAATTGATGACATATGGAAGGATTTACGGCTACCGTTTCATGCCTAAAGAAAGAATTTACGGCAAGCCCATAGATGAGTATAAGGGAAAATGCATTGAAGGCAAAGCATTCCAAGTTATGATTGACAATAATTTAGACCATGAGGTTGCCCTTTACCCGTATGAATTGGTTACCTACGGGGAAACAGGTCAGGTTTGCCAAAATTGGATGCAGTATCAATTAATTAAAAAATATCTTGAAGAATTAACGGACGAGCAAACATTGGCCGTTTTGTCCGGTCATCCGTTGGGATTGTTTAAATCCCATAAAAACAGCCCCAGAGTTATAATATCAAACGGACTTATGGTAGGAATGTTTGATAATCCGCAGGATTGGGCAAAGGCAACCGCAATGGGATGTTCAAGTTATGGGCAAATGACGGCAGGCGGCTGGATGTACATAGGACCTCAGGGTATTGTTCACGGAACGTTTAATACACTTATAAATGCTGGCAGAAAAGAGCTCGGTATCACCGATGATAAAGATTTGGCAGGACATTTATTCATAACCTCGGGACTTGGAGGGATGAGCGGCGCTCAGGCTAAAGCTGTTGAAATAGCCAACGGCGTAGGTATAATTGCAGAGGTTGACTACTCAAGAATTGAAACCAGGTTAACACAGGGATGGGTTTCAATGGTTACCGATAATCTTGAGGAAGCATTTGAAATTGCACGGGAGTACCTGTATAAAAAACAAACAATTTCAATAGCATACCACGGCAACATTGTAGACTTGTTGGAATATGCAGTAGATAACAACATTCATGTGGATTTGTTGTCCGACCAGACTTCATGCCATGTACCTTATGACGGAGGTTATTGTCCCAAAGGACTTACCTTTAAAGAAAGAACTGAATTATTAAACAGCAACAGAGAAAAATTTGTTCAGATGGTAAATAAGTCATTGGCTGATCACTTTAAAGCTATAAAAACTTTGGTAGACAGAGGCACATATTTCTTTGATTACGGCAATGCATTCATGAAGGCTGTATTTGATGCGGGAATGAAGGAAATTGCCAAGAATGGCAAAGATACAAGTGAAGGATTTATATTTCCTTCCTATGTGGAAGATATAATGGGCCCCATGCTTTTTGATTACGGATACGGACCCTTCAGATGGGTTTGCTTAAGCGGAAAGCCTGAAGATTTGCATAAAACAGACCTAGCTGCAATGTCTGTGATAGACCCTAACAGAAGAGGTCAGGACAGAGATAATTATATTTGGATTAGAGATGCCAAGAAAAATAAATTAGTTGTGGGAACTCAAGCAAGAATTCTTTATCAAGATGCATTGGGAAGGCGTGACATAGCACTCAAATTTAATGATATGGTAAGAAAAGGGGAAATCGGTCCTGTTATGCTTGGGAGAGACCATCATGATACAGGCGGAACGGATTCTCCTTTCAGGGAAACATCAAACATATATGACGGCAGCAATGTTACCGCAGATATGGCAGTTCACTGCTTTGCGGGAAATGCGGCAAGAGGTATGTCCTTGGTTGCACTTCACAACGGCGGTGGTGTAGGTATCAGCAAGGCAATTAACGGAGGTTTCGGCCTTGTTCTTGACGGAAGCAAAAGAGTCGATGAAATAATAAAAACTTCCATTCCTTGGGATACAATGGTCGGAGTGTCAAGAAGAAGCTGGGCAAGAAACGAGCATTCAATAGAGACAACAATCGAATACAACAAAAAATTTGTAGGAGAGGACCACATTACAATACCATTTTTGGCAAAAGATGAAATAATTGAAGAAACCTTAAAAAATTACAAAAATAAGGGTGAGCAGAATGGATAGAATAATAGAATGTGTACCTAATTTCAGTGAGGGCAGAAATACAGAAAAAATAGAAAAAATTCTGGATGTTTTCAGAGGGAAAAAAGGGGTTAAGCTTCTGGACTATTCAAGTGATGATAACCACAACCGTACAGTGGTAACCATTGTGGGAGAACCTGAGGAGATTAAAAGAGTTATGGTTGAAGCTATCGGCAAGGCAGTTGAGCTAATTGACCTGAATTATCACCAGGGACAGCATCCCCGCATGGGAGCCGTAGATGTGGTTCCTTTCATACCCGTAAGAAATGTTACTGTTGAAGAAGCCGATAAACTAGCAAAGGATGTAGCAAAAGAAGCAGCTGAAAAATATAATCTTCCCTTTTTCCTTTATGAAAAATCTGCATCAGCACCTCACAGGGAGAATCTTGCCAATGTGAGGAAAGGACAATTTGAAGGAATGAAAGAAAAAATGAAGGATGAGCTTTGGAAGCCGGACTTTGGACCTGATACTATCCATCCGACTGCAGGCGTAACGGCAATTGGTGCAAGAATGCCTCTGATTGCTTTCAATGTTAATCTAGCAACTTCCGATATAGAAGTTGCAAATAGAATTGCAAAGCAGGTAAGACATATAAGCGGAGGATTTAGATATGTAAAAGCTATAGGCGTTGAATTACATGACAGAGGTCTTGTACAAGTATCAATGAACTTAACCGATTATACTAAGACAAGCATATACCGTGTATTTGAAACAATCAAAATGGAAGCGGCAAGGTACGGTGTAAATGTTGTCGGAAGCGAAATTGTAGGTTTAATTCCAATGCAGGCCTTGGTGGATACTGCAGAATATTATTTGCGCCTGGAAAACTTTAAATACGACCAAATTCTCGAAACCCGGTTGTAAATGACCAGGGGGGGACGGTTCTTGGTGGACATTTGATGACAATACCCCCGTCCCCTTGTCATAAAGGAGGTAATAATGAGTAAATTGATTATAAAAAATGCATCCGAGCTTGTTACATGCAAGGGAAAAGCTCCAAAACACGGCAAGGATATGTCTGATATAGGGCTTATTAAAAACGGATGCCTTGTAATAGAAAACGATATAATCGTTGATGTTGGAACCTCGAGCATATTAAAAAATTATGATGAAGATGAATATCAAATTATTGATGCAAAAGAAAAAGCCGTATTGCCCGGATTTATAGATTCTCACACACATTTAATTTTCGGAGGCTACAGAGCCGATGAATTTTCGTGGAGATTAAAGGGTGACAGCTATATGTCAATAATGGAGCGAGGAGGAGGAATAACAAGCTCCGTAAGAGCTACAAGGAACACCTCCTTAGAAGAATTAACAGCTCTCGGGAAAAACAGACTTGATAAAATATTAGCTATGGGCGTTACGACAGTGGAGGGAAAAAGCGGATACGGACTTGATTGTGAAACAGAAATAAGACAGCTTAAAGCAATGAAACAATTAAACGAAATGCATCCTGTTGATATTGTTCCTACGTTTTTGGGACCTCACAGCGTTCTTCCAGAATATAAGGGCAAGGAAGATGAATTTATTCAATTCATGATAGATGATGTCCTGCCTAAGGTTAAGGAAGAAAACTTAGCTGAATTTGCAGATATATTTTGCGAGAAGAATGTATTTACAATAGAGCAGTCCCGAAAATTCCTGACTGCTGCAAAGAATTCAGGGTTAAAATTAAAAATTCACGCAGATGAAATGTATCAGTTGGGAGGAGCTGAATTAGCCGTTGAGTTGGGATGCACTTCGGCAGACCATTTGCTGCAGGCTTCAGATGAAGGAATAAGACAGATGTCTGAGTCTAATACAGTTGCAACCCTTCTTCCGGGAACGGCATTTTGTCTTAAGGAAGAATATGCAAGAGCAAGATACATGATTGATTCGGGATGTGCCGTTTCTTTGGCTACGGACTTCAACCCGGGGAGCTGTTTTACAAACTCCATTCCGCTTATTATAGCTCTTGCTGCTCTTCATATGAATATGACAATTGAAGAAATTATAACTTCACTGACTATAAATGCTGCAGCTGCATTAGGCAGAAGTGATACAA
>Ga0209723_1006175_pt1 | contig 11758 bp, 6 predicted proteins | sample BiotimSIPDNA_2_FD_185750 | JGI IMG/M metagenome (GOLD analysis project Ga0209723, IMG submission 185750) | Anaerobic biogas reactor microbial communites from Washington, USA - Biogas_R2 time_0 SIP DNA (SPAdes) (version 2) | ecosystem: Engineered > Bioreactor > Anaerobic > Unclassified | place... | reverse complement strand
TACGACCCGACAGTGCTTTCCTCCATGGCTGCAGCCGGGCTCGACGACAAGATCCTCTACGGCTCCGACTTTCCCATACTCTCCCTGAAACGATATAAAGACCGACTTGAAGCCTCAGGTGTTCCACTCGAAACGGCCCAAAAGTTCCTCTACCGGAACGCCTTGTCGTTCCTGGGGGAATGACGGGCGCCTCCTCCCCGGAATAAGTTGAAGATCAATAAGTGATCACCTTGAAACGACAGTCTCTTCGGCATGAAATGCTGAAGAATCGCTGTCTGTTGGGGTGATTTACTCAATAAAATAATAATACTATACTGTAAATACAGAAAAAAGAGTTGAGGATTAAACGATTTATAGGGTAGCCGTTTTTGTTTCGGTTGAAAGGGAGTGATTCGAATGACTGGAGGAGGTTCGGCAAGGAGGTTTTTTCGTCTGGCACTGGGTCTGTTTGTTATTTCTCTTTCAGGACCGTTCGCTGAAGGAGCGGTGTTTTACGTTACCCAAAAGGGGGCGGGAATCAAGGATGGTTCGTCCTGGGCAAATGCCTGTGGTGAAGCACGATTTCCCGTTGTTCTGTCAGAGACTCGAGCGGGAGCGGAATTCTGGATAGCGAAGGGAAGATACCGCCCCGACACCCAGGGCCGGGTGGACAGGTCGTTTGTGCTTCCCCCGGGAGTTGCCCTGTACGGAGGGTTTTCCGGATTTGAAAATTCAGTAGAGCAGCGGAACCCTGAAGTCAACCTTACGGTCCTTACCGGGGATCTCGCCCTTGATGACGCCGTCAATTCCCACGGAGTTACAGAAAAGGCTGAAAATATAAAAGGGGATAACAGTCTAACAGTTTTGAAATGTACAGGTGATCCTGCGGCGGCAGTTCTGCCTGAAAGATACGGGACGCTCATCGATGGATTGGTAATTACTGCCGGGAAAGCGGATTCCTCGTCTGCAAGCGGAGGAATCCAGATAAAACATGCAAGCGCAATCCTCTGTCAATGCAGTTTCACAGGGAATTTGGGGGGAGATGGGGGAGCGGTCTACAGCGAAAAAAGCTCTATCTGGATTAAAGAATGTACCTTTGCCGGGAACACGGGGTCTGAATATTGGGGGGGAGCGGTCTTCGGCAAAGAAAGTATAAGCCGGATCACTGGATCCACCTTCTCCGGGAACACGGGGAATATTGGGGGATGTATCTCTAACTGTAATGGCACAAGCAGGATCACGGGATGCACCTTCTCATCCAACAATAGTCTCAGTGGAGGCGCAATAAGTAATGAGACCAGCAGTGGCTTTGAAACCGATATGAACATAACTGACTGTATGTTCTCTTCCAACAGAGCCCAGATCAGCGGCGGAGGGATATCCAACACAGGGGGGGAAATTACCGTCAGCAAGTGCAATTTCATTGGAAACAGAGCTGATCGTGAGGGAGGCGGCATTTCTAATGAAAGCGGCAAAATGACAGTTGAAGCATGCACATTCATTGCAAACGAATCCGATTTCCTGTCCGGCGGAGGAATCACAAACTGGTATGGGGATGTGGTGGCCGAAAACTGTATTTTCTGGGGAAACAGAGCCGGCAGCTCGGCCGGCAGCGGTGGAGGAATCGTAAACAATGTCCTTGGGAATTTCATAGTCGAAAACTGCACTTTCCACAAAAACAGCGCCAAATCCGGGGGAGCTCTTGCGAATTGGAACACGATGGTGCTCAGGAATTGTACTCTTTATGGCAACTCAGCAACAGAAGGAGACGAGCTATTCGCTGCCCACAAAGATATACTCGGTTCTCAAGACAGTACCAAGGCTGTGAATTGCATCTTTTGGAACGCAAATTCCGGGGATGTTATTTTTGCCGAACAGTATAATAGTTTTGACATTACACATTCCATAGTTCGCGGAGGATTTTCCGGAACTGGGAACCTGGACGTCGACCCTCTCCTCGGAAGCCTTGCTTTTAACGGCGGCTTTACCATGACTTGTGCGCTCCTGCCCGGCAGCCCCGCCATCGATTCGGGGACATCTGCCGGCACCCCCGAAAAGGACCAGAGGGGAGTTGACCGTCCCCAGAAAAGCGGGTTCGACAGAGGGGCATACGAGGTTTATCTCAGGAAGTTTCTCGTGATGAAGGCACCCTTTCCCGGTGCCTTCAGGTTCAGTTCAGAAGCAGAAGAATTCGAAAGCGGAGAGGGGACGGCCTGGGGTTTTCCTGAGGGGTTGCCGGTGACGGTCACCTTTCTTCCCGAGACGGGAAAGGCGGTAAAGGACGTGCTTGTAGACAGGCAGTCCATAGGAGCGGTCCGTTCGTACACATTCCCGAACCTGGACCGGGACCATGAAATCGAGGTCGTGTTCATGGACGCGTCCGCGTCATCGGGCGGAGGATGCTCGGCCTCCGGTACAGGGATATTCGCTTTTCTGCTGATCCTTCCGGCTGCACTTCTTGGCCGGCGGAGATAGGCGCATTTTCCTTCCTGATCCGCAAAAGGGCGAAATGTCAGAGAAGTGAGGAGCCTTGACAGTGGCCGGGTTCTTTTTTAAATGCGGATTGCAAATTGATAAGAAAAAAATATAATGAATGGGTATTTTTTTATGTTCCTACGCAGCATACCTCTCCAAAACAAGACCGGTAAAGCCGGGAGAAAAGGTGCAGTTCAAATGGTAAAGATGCAGGATATGTTTGAATCCATGCCGGCAGGCAGGGCGATCGCGACTCTAGCCCTGCCTGCAATATTGAGCCAGCTTGTCACAATGGTGTATAACCTGGCGGACATTTTCTTCGTGGGTCAGCTCGGCGACCCGAACATGGTTGCCGCCGTGTCCCTTGGTTTTCCTGCGTTCATGACCCTTACAGTGCTCGCGAACCTTTTCGGTATCGGCGGCGGCAGCCTGATATCCCGAATGCTGGGTGCAAAGAAATACCATGACGCGAAGAGAGCGGCATCGTTCAGTTTCTGGGGCAGCGTCAGTACGGCTCTTGTTCTGGCTTTTTTCGTCCTGGTATTTATGGATCCGCTGCTGTCCCTCCTCGGTGCAAGCGAGGCAACCTCGGGCTTCGGGAGGGAGTATCTTTTCTGGGTTGTCGTTATGGGAAGCGTTCCTACTGCATCAGGGCTTGTGCTGGGTCACCTTCTCCGGAGCGAGGGAGAATCAAAGCAGGCAAGCATGGGAATGGCACTGGGAGGGGTTCTCAATATCCTGCTCGACCCCCTGTTCATTTTCGTTTTCGGACTTGGAGTGGCCGGTGCCGCAATGGCCACCATGATCTCCAACGCTGCAGTTCTCTCGTATTACCTTGCCGTCATGCGGCGGCTCGGGCAGAATACCGTTCTTTCAGTCAGTACGGGAGATATGTCTCTCGATCGCGGCATAGTCCGGCCGGTTTTTGCCGTCGGCATGCCTGCTGCCCTGCAGCTTCTCCTTGCAGTGGTGTCGAACGGGACGATCAACAATCTGGCCTCCGGGTATGGTGACATTCCTGTCGCCGCTATTGGGATCGTCAAAAAGGTTGACATGATCCCCATGAAATTCTCCCGAGGCCTGTGCCAGGGAGTTCTTCCCCTTGTGGCGTACAATTACGCGTCGAAAGACTACACACGGATGGAGACGGTCAGCCGCTATGCACGCATTATCGCCGCGGTCTTTGCTTTTTCATGTATCGCGGCATTCCAGCTGTTCGCTCCCTACATCATGTGGGGATTTATCCGAAACGAAGAAACCATCCGGCTCGGCACGGATTTCCTGCGGATCGCGTGCCTCGCGACTCCCTTCATGGGAATCAATGCGCTGATGACCACCACCTTCCAGGCAATGGGCAAGGGAAAGGAATCCCTTATCCTTGCGGTCTGCAGGCAGGGTCTTGTCAACATTCCCCTGCTTTTCGTCATGAACAGATTTTTCGGCCTGTACGGTATCGTGTGGACTCAGCTTGTGGCTGACCTGGTATCACTGGCCATCGCTCTTTTCCTTTATCGGGGAGTTATCCGTCAGCTGCGCAGCGAAGAAGCAGCAGCCGGTTTTGTCACCTGAGCCGAAAATGCCTCACATGGGATAAAAGGTAAAGCATCAGAAACAGATTCTCTTTCATTTCCGTCACTGGAATAACCTTCCCCCTCCATTTATTTGCTCCCCTGTGTTTTTTGCGGGCCTGATCTCAGGTCTGACAAAGCAAAAGAGTGATTTACTTCATTGAATAAGAATACCATACTGTAAAGTCGTAAAATTCGAGTATGTAGTTGTTTTGTTTCTTTCCTGAGAACCGCTTTGTGTCGAAAAGAGGGGAGTGACCACTATGGAAAAAAGGAGAGCGGAATGTACCCCTGCAGGTTTTATCCTATGCCTTTTGGTATTTGTTTGTTTTTTATCGGAGGGATTTGCCGAAGGAGCGGTTCGTTATGTGACCCAAAAGGGGGCGGGCCTTCGGGATGGTTCCTCCTGGGCAAACGCATGCAATGAAGAAACGTTCCCTGTTCTTCTTTCGGAAGCGGTGCCCGAAACCGAATTTTGGGTGGCAAGAGGGAGATATCGGCCTGACACCGGGGGCCGGCAGGACCGGTCATTCAATCTTCCTGCCGGTGTTGCCCTGTACGGAGGATTTTCCGGATTTGAGAATTCGCTGGAGCAGCGGGACCCTGAGGTCAATGTGACTGTCCTTACAGGGGATCTTGGCCTCAATGACACGGTTAATTCTGACGGGGTAACGGAACGGATCGAAAACATTGCAGGCCTGAACAGTCATCTTGTCCTGCTGTGTGAAGGGGGCCCGGCACCCGGCCCCATACCGGAAAGGTACCAGTCCCTCATCGACGGCCTGGTCATTACTGCTGCACAAGGGGCGACTCTCCTGGAAGGCGGCGGAGGAACTGCACTTTTGATGGAGAACGCGGACGTACTCATCCGACGATGCCTGTTTATCGGGAACCAGGCATCCTGGTGGGCTTCAGCTGTAAGGAGCATGAACAGCAACATCCTCATTTCGGAGTGTACCTTCTCTTTCAACGAGGTTTTTACCGGCGGGGGACTGAAATGCACGGGGCCTGAAAACCGGATGATCGTAAGGGACTGCGTTTTCTCTTTCAACAGGGCGGGTATGGAAGGCGGCGGCGGAATATACAACCATAGCGGAAATATTTCGGTCAGCCGCTGTACGTTCAGGAACAACAGCGCGGGTCCTTCGGGATCAGGCGGCGGAATGTATAATTATGGCGGGAAAATTGAGGTTGAAGCCTGTACATTCTCCGGAAATTCCGCAGAGTACGGCGGAGCCATTGCGAACCTGAGCGGTGCCGATTTTTCTGAAGAAGGGGACGGGGCGGCGGAAAACTGCACTTTCTTCGGAAACAGCGCCGTTTCTGGAGGAAGCCTGATAAACCAGGGCAGGTTGTCGCTCAGGAACTGCACTCTTTATGAAAACTCCGCGGAATACGGAGACGATCTGTTCGCCAGGCAAGGTTCCACAACGCTGGCTGTGAACTGCATCTTCTGGAACGGGTACGCCGGAGAACAGATTTATAACGAGCAGTCCGATATTCTCGGAATTACCTATTCGATAATTCGGGGCGGATTTCCCGGAGATGGAAACCGTACCTCTGATCCTCTTCTTGGAACGCCGGCGTGGAACGGAGGTTCTGCGGAGACCTGTGCGCTCCTTCCGGGAAGCCCTGCCATGGACACCGGAACTTCTGCAGATGCCCCCGGAGAGGATCAGCGAGGGATCACCCGTCCCCAAAAAGACGGATATGACATGGGGGCCTACGAGGCATCAATCAGGAAATTTCTCGTTATGAAGACACCATCCCCCGAGATGTTCAGGTTCAGCACCGGGGCAGAGGAATTCGACAGCGGAGAGGGGACGGCCTGGGGTTTTCCTGAGGGGATGCCGGTGACGGTCACCTTTCTTCCCGAAGCGGGAAAGACGGTAAAGGATGTGCTTGTAGACAGACAGTCCATCGGTGCGGTCCGTTCGTACACATTCCCGAACCTGGACCGGGATCATGAAGTGGATGTGGTGTTCATGGACACGCCCGCGTCATCGGGCGGAGGATGCTCTGCCATCAGAGCAGGTTATGGGGCGGCATTGCTGATTCTTCCCGTTCTTTTCCTGGGAAAGCGAAGGTGATCGACTGCCTGCAACGGGAATAAGCTGCATGCAAATAAAAAAGACAGGGTGTTAACCCTGTCTTTTTTATCGCTCTTCTTTCAATCATTTTTCCCGATTCAGTTTCTTCGGATTTCACCGGCTTCTCAGGAATAGAATGGGAAGGAACAGCAATAACGCAAACGGCGCAAAGCCTGCTGCGCTGCAGCCGCCGCCGCTGCTGTCGTCCGGGTCCCCTACCGTAAGATTTTTCGTGGCTGTCCGCCCCTCGGGGTTCTCGTCGTCCGCAGCCGGCAGAATGTCCGACGTGACGATCATCTGCAGCGGGAACGTCCTGTCGATGTCAGGCGCCGTGTAGAGCATCCGGACGACGTGCTCGGTGCCGTTTTTGAGCAGGGGAACGGTCCGGTGGCTCACAAAACCCTTGTCGTCCCGCAGGAAAACGGACACGTGGAGAAGGGTGCTGTCCTGTATCCCCTCCGCGTGGTCGAACCGGATCGTCCCCTGGATTGCTGCCGTCCTTCCCGGGTCGAGATGCGCCGTTTCCTCTCCGAAGGTTCCGTCTTCGTTCAGCGGACGTATGGACATGGAGTCGGCCAGGATGTTCAGCCTTCCGCCCGCTGCCGCGCTTTTCAGGAGCCTCCCTCCGCTTTCGGATGCCGCAGCGGCTGTCCGGGTAGAACTCACGAAGTTCGCAGGATCATACACGCCCACCAGGATATGTCCCTGGTCGTTGTTCGTCTGGAGGTTTCCTCCGTCGGTGGTGAGGGAAACGTGCAGATACCCCACCGCCTGGGTGCTGCGGGTGGTGAAGACCTTGGTCAGGTCCGTCCAGTTGTTGGTTGTTCCGCTGTCCCGTCCCGGTATGGATGGAATCGTCCTCGACCCGAGAGAGGTAGCCTTGCTGATATCGGGGAGGTCGGTGCTCGATGTGATGGGCTGGAAGCTGAGGGTGACAGTCACGTTGCCCGTGGGAACGAAGCTGTAGTTGTACACCCGCAGGCTGGCGGTCACCTCGCTGTTGATGGGCATGACCTGGCCGCTGACGCCGCCCGAGGCGACGATCGTCGCTCCCTCGAAATGAAGGCCCCGCATCCGTCCCGCGTCCCCCGGGAAGGGATTTTCCTGCCACTTCCCGGCGTTGATGACCCATTGCCGGGGCAGGTTGAGGGCAGGGTCGGCTGTCGCCTTGTACGGCGAGCCTGGGCCCCAGATCTGGGAATAGAGTTTGGCCAGTTTCGAGACTGCGTAGGCGAAGGAGATGGTGCCGGTATCGCTCGCGTATATTGCGGCGTCCACGGTGAACTGCTGGTCGGAGGGGGTCATTCCCGAAGGGCTTGCGTAGCCGGCTACGCCCGGCCACGAGACGGTTATTCCGCCCAGCTTGCTTTTGTCCGACGTGGTGATCGTGTCCGATCCGTATGAATAGTCGCCGTGAACACCGAAGTGCCCCGTAACCTTGATGAGCTTGCCCCGGCTGGGAAGGTTGAGTTTTGCGTATCCGGAGACACTGTTCTTGAGCGAATCCAGTACATCATCATGTCCAATGACCTCCATGGTAAAGTTCGACTGTGTGCTGTCAACGTTTCCCATGATCTGTCCCGTGCTCTTGGCGAGCACGAGGCCGTTGATGTCCTCCCAGAAGTCATCGGGGAGCTTCGATGCCGCACCCTGGGGATAATCCCTGGTCTGTTCCAGGGTCCGGGGGTAGGAGAACAGATTCAGCCCGTTGTGCCACGGTTCGTACCAGTCGACCTCTTTTCCGGCTGTGGAGGAGAAACTCGACTGGATGACCCGGGGGACGATGAACTGGACGAATTTTCTGTACGTCACTCCGTCCTCTGTCACAAACGCCTGGGACTCGGGCATAAGAACGGGGTACCGCCACACGTCATGAGTATTCGCCCGGAAATACACCTGGTCGTCGTACTGGGCAGTAGCGGACAGGCTGGCCGTAGTGGTGACCGTTGTTCCATAGGTATGGGCGTGAGCGGCCTCTCCGGCATATTCCAGCCCCGCCTCGAACAGGGTGGTGTTCTCTTTTCGGTGATGGACCTGCGCGACCGAAATACCTACGGACGCGCCCCAGTGCCCCTCGCTTGTTTTCGTGGTGAGGGTCGTCTCGGAGTCGGATGTTTTGCCCATCATCGTCGTGGAGTATCCGTTGAGGACCGCAAAGGAATCCATGATCCTGGTCGTTCCCCCCGAGGAGAGGACGTCCCAGTGCCGCGGGGGTGCCTGGATGATGAAGACCGGTTCGATGTTGTCGTAAACGGTGAAGCCGGTGGGTTCTCCCAGGACCATGCTGTCACCGTCGATGTCGGCGGCGGTGATCGTGGGAACCACATTTCCTGCCATCGCTCCGTCCGCCCTTGTTCCCTTGGCTATGAGCGCCAGCCCGTCGGTCTCGTTCCACGAGAAGATACCCCACCTGAGGCCTTCTTTGCCGGAGGAGCCTGGAAGAGTGGATACAAGGCCGATCTGTTTTTTGAGTATTTCGGTCTCGGGATAGGCGAACATCCCTGTGTTCATGGAAAAGCGCACGTAACTTGAGTGCATAGTCCAGGTGCTGTCATAGTCGGTCAGATAGTAGCCGTACTTGGTCCCCATTCCTGTGAGAACCACCACGCCTTCGGTCACCGGCCATTTGTGCACGTTGATATGGAGCCTGTTTACATTTCCGGCTTCGGTGTGCACATAGATAAGCTCATCGATCCCGTCTCCGTCGAGGTCGTCGATAGACGCCTCCACGGCGGGGCACGAACTGGACGCCATTTTGGCACCGGAGCTTATCTGCACACCCCTGACCGGCCGTGTGACTTCCCCGTTGACGATCTTCCAGACATCGAGATAGAGCTTTGAATTCTGATAGAGCGCGGGGGTCGTGCTGTAGAGCACGGTCAGTTCGTCGAAGCCGTCGCCGTCCAGGTCGCCCATGGCGACCGTGGCGCTGTCGTACCGGGTGTTCCATCTGCCCACGTCAGACCCTTTTTCGTAGACCCATTCCCACGAGGGATCGGAACTGCCGTTGTACCGTAAATTCAGGATCTTGAGGTGGTTGTTGTGATCCGCCCCGCCCTGGACCTTGGTGTAGTACAGGGCCACTTCAGGAATACCGTCACCGTCCATATCGCCGATGGCAGTGCGGACGCTGTTCGGCGGTTCCCACCCGGTCAATCCTCCCACCACGTCTCCACCGGTGGTGTACTCCCATTCCGTATTCTGCCATATCCGGACTGATCCCAGACCTCTGCATGCATCGTAGAGAGACTTTCCGTCCACAAAGACGAGCGAGACCTTCATGTTCTTATAACTGTCGGTACCCACAGGATTGGTGAGGCAGTTAACCAGCCAGTCAGTGTATCCGTCCCCGTTCCAATCCCAGGCCACCATGTCGTGGGCTACGTTCTGGTCGAGCGGCGCCGCGTATATTTTTGAACCGTCCGCATTGAACTTGTAACGGTAGTATGGCCGGTAAATGCCTGTGAGTTTTACCCTTCCGATGCGTCCAACGGTTCCCGTCGTTTCGTTCCTTCCGGTGAGCTCCATCCAGAGGTAGGTATTGTTCGCGTCAGCATCCGTCCTCGTGAGGTATGACGTGCAGATTACACCCGTCGGTACCTTGGTGAAGGTCTTCGTCCCCATGAAGTCATCGGGGATGGTCCTTGTCTGGGGCGCGAGTCCGAAGGCCTGGGACTGGGAGAAGACCCGGCTGTCGCTTGTCCCGAGAACTCCAAGATCCGCCTTTGTTGTTGTTATCACGTTGGCCCCGTAATAATTGGAGAGGTCGGTCTCCAGGTTTTCTGCCTGCCCCCGGAAGGTTTTCAGACCGTAGTCCGAGTCCATAAAGGAGATGATCGCCCTGTGTTTGGTGATCATAACTTGCTGCCACTCCGAAGCGAGAGGCTCGATGGGCGGATCCTCCGCCGATTCTGCCAGTGGAGCAGAAAGAAAAGAGAAAATTAAAGCAGCCAAAGCAAAAACGAGTAGCCCCAATCGCCGCCGTGATTCTGTTCCTGTGTCCTGTTTCCGTTTCTTACCAGCCATTATCTTCCCCCCTTATCCATTCATTTGCTTCAAAAAGCTGCGATTTATCCTGAAACAATTGATTCCAGTGCCTTTATTTCCTTTTATGCTTGACTAATAGGAATAATCTGAAGAGTCCATTTGGACAAAGTATACGGCTAATATATTTTTGTGCAATAGGAAAAAATATTTTTGTTTATTGAATAAAATGGGTAGAGATACCTATTGAGAAGATATGATTAAATTTTGGGACCGGGCTGTCAGGGTGTTCTTCAAAATAATCTTTCCTGCCCCTGAGTGTGAAAATGGCCGTGTGCCATGGTAATCTATGGATCTGTTCACTATGAAAATTTCAGTTTCAGGCGGGAGGGGAGCAGCTAATGGACGGGACCAAAATAGGTTTTTTCGGCCTGGGTACAATGGGCGGCCCTATGGCTGTGAATATGGGAAAGAAAGGTTCAGAGGAAATAGTTGCCTTTGTGAGGGACAAGCATAAGGCTGTGAAGTATGTTGAACAAGGAATAGTGACAACTGGTTCAGAGAAAGAAGTCAGCGAGGCGGCTGTAATTTTTCTTTCACTTCCTGACGGGGATGTGGTCGAGGAGATAGTCCTCGGCAGCGAAGGTCTCTTCAAATTTCTTGAGCCGGGGCAGGTTATAGTGGATTTAAGCACGTCCGATTACGGGATAACGGTGAAAATCGGAAAAGCGCTTCAGGAAAAAGGTATTCATTTCCTTGATGCCCCTGTTTCGGGCATGGAGCAAAGAGCCAGAGATGGAACACTTGCCGTCATGTGCGGAGGAGAGCGGGAAGTTTTCGATGCTGTAAGGCCTTACCTGGAGCGAATCGGGAATACTATTGAATATATGGGGGAAACCGGGAGCGGCCAGCTGGTAAAACTGATAAACCAGGTCCTCTATGATATGAATGTGGCCTCCCTTGTTGAAATGCTGGCCCTTTCACGCGGAATGGGGCTTGATCCCCATAAAGTGGGCAGCATTGTGAATTCAGGGACCGGCAGAAGTTTTGCATCGGATTTTTTTATTCCCAGGATCCTGAAGAACGAGTTTTCTGAGGGCTATCCTCTTGAAAAAGCCTACAAGGATATTGTATCGGCTTTTAAGGTTTCCGGGGAAATGAAGCTGCCCCTTCCAATATTCAATGCGGCGGCGGCTGTTTTCCAGGCAGCCCTGCTGAAGGGATACGGCAGTGAAAACAAGGGGGCCATGATAAAAGTCTATGAGGAGCTGTACGGGGTGGAATTCAGAAGATAGAAGGCACTGTGAAAAAGGAATGAGCACCCCTTTTGTCGCTGATAGAATACCGATATTTCCCTTGTATTGGTCATGGAAATGTACGGATCCGGCTTTTTGAGGGAACAAGAAATCCAGAGCACCTGCCATGTTTCCGGCAGGACATTGATCAAAAATAACGGAAAATTCTTTCTTTGGTATAAAGAGTTGACCGTTGGCGGAATTCCTTATATACTATCCCTCGCGTTGTTGGAACACCTAAGGGCGGATAGTTCAGCGGTAGAACACCTGCCTTACACGCAGGGGGTCACAGGTTCGAACCCTGTTTCGCCCACCAGGGCTTCATTGGAGATGCGGGGTCGTAGCTCAGTCGGTTAGAGCGTCGGCC
>Ga0209723_1006172_pt1 | contig 11766 bp, 7 predicted proteins | sample BiotimSIPDNA_2_FD_185750 | JGI IMG/M metagenome (GOLD analysis project Ga0209723, IMG submission 185750) | Anaerobic biogas reactor microbial communites from Washington, USA - Biogas_R2 time_0 SIP DNA (SPAdes) (version 2) | ecosystem: Engineered > Bioreactor > Anaerobic > Unclassified | place... | reverse complement strand
GTTTACGGTATTGGAGAAGTGACTGAATGTTCCGGCTTCTACCGTGAAGGGGGCGCGCAGTTTATTAAGCCTTTGCGCATAAGGCTCAAGGAATAAAGTTTCAGAGGGGCCTTTGATTACCGCCAGGATCTCGCACATTGTAATTGTGCTCTCCTTGGGATCAAACCCGGTCGCTTCGGCATAGGTAGGCCACGGGTTTTCAGCCTGATTTTCGGGTATTACGTAGTTGGCATAGGCGGCCGGATTTCCCGGGCCACCGGGCGATGAGTAATATTTCATATTGCGCCATCCGATGTTAATCATACACATGAGAAGCGCTCGTCCGATAGTGCTGTTCGGTCTGTTGCCCGGAGCCAGATATCCGTTTTTGTTGTTTATCCCGATCTCGTCAATAATGGGGCCGCTGATCAGCGTTATCGGCAAGATCTCGTTGACGATATGATACTGATTGAAACGTTTGTCGGTTATAGTTTCGATCATAGCGACTATAACAGGCAGATACTCCGGCTTTGCGCCGGCCATTACGGCATTAATCGCAATTTTCTCAACGGTCGCGATGCCCATTCTGGGTTCCATTAAGCCTATCACCTTGTCGGGCGGATAGCTTATTCCGGTGAGCATCTTATCAACAGCTTCCTTTGTGGGAGGTGTGACCGGTAAACCGTCGTTCATGTCGTTATCATAGCAGTACTGCTGAAACTTATCGTATGCTTCCGCATAAGTGTTCCCTGTGAAGGTCTTCGGGGAGTAGTCATAGGTGAAATCGGTAACATCGGTTTCCTCCTTTGTCAGAGGAGCCGTCAGAGCTTCAAGGATATCGTTGAAGGCCGCCCGGGCTACTTCTTTCATCAGTTCCGGATCAAACTTCGCTACAGAATAATCCGTATCGGGAACGGTAACAATGCGGCATGTCGGGACGCCGTTAAAATCGGACTGCAGCTTCTTGAGCATATAGACTGCCTGAGTGCACACGGCAACCCCGGGTTTTCCGCGCTTTTCGAGTGCTGCCGGAGCGTCGAATTTTCCTCCCGTGGTCGACGCCTTAACGCCGTCCAGCCAGGCGTCGCACTGCTGCGCGACTGCTTCCGTATTGTCTTTTGCGAAGGGTGAGTGCATCGATTCGGGGTGAACGAACTTAATAGACGGGTACTTCTCCCTGAGCATCTCCTCTATGGTGGCGAAGAAGTTTTTCGCATCCGACCATAACGCCATAACGGCGATTGTTTTGCCGTTCAGGTCGGTGGGACGTGGTGCAAATAATCCTTGTCTTTTGGGGTCGGCAAGCATGCCGCGCGGGTCAAGCACCTCCAGAGAGACTTGATTTTTTTCTGAGCTGTCGCTGATCATATATTTATACCTCCTACCTGCAATTGTTTTTAATAACTTCTGTTACGGGTTTGCTTATTGCCGCTTACGGTCCGGGTCCGGACTTCTTCGATTATGCCAAACAGGTAAAAATGATGCTGACAATAGTGAGAAAATGTAATAAAATACTGTAAGTATATTAGACAAATCTAAAAACCGTGTTAACGGAGGCATCCGCTGCTGTGAAGACTACGAAGAAGAATAGGATAATGGCAGACCTGTTGACCAGCATTAACAATGGTATTTACCTCGCGGGTGACAAGCTGCCGTCGCTGAGGAGCCTCACCGAGGCTAATGATACCAGCTTATACACCGCTATGAATGTGTATAACGACCTGATAGCTCTCGGAGTTATAGAAAACCGTCTGCGCTCGGGTTATTTCGTTTTGCCCGTAGACCATAAATACCTTGACGAGCTGACAAGGAAGATGGACAAATCGAAACCGATTCAGCAAATGGTCGAGCACGGCTACGACTCGTCCGTTTTCGGATACTATGTATTTGAACAGTATTATTTAAATGCCGCCAGACTCCCGTCCCAAAAGTGCTTCCAGCTGTCCGGCGAAGACATCAGCTCGGAATATTTCGGCATTATAACATACGACAATATTCAAAGGATCGCTAAGACTCTTACAAATGAAATAAACTGCAGCGGCTTCGATGAGGCCGAAAACCGGCTTGCCTTGCAGATAGCGCGGTGGATGCTCAATTATAAGTGTCTGTTGATGATAAAATACATAACGATTTACGACAATATTCAAAGGATCGCTAAGACTCTTACAAATGAAATAAACTGCAGCGGCTTCGATGAGGCCGAAAACCGGCTTGCCTTGCAGATAGCGCGGTGGATGCTCAATTATAAGTGTCTGCTGATGATAAAATACATAACGATTACGAGCAATATAAACGAAGCGCTCCTGCTTGCCATGCGGGCGTGTCACAGCGAGGGAAAAGTTATAGGCATTGAATCGCCCGGCCACTTGGGTTTCGCATATTGCGCCAGGTTCCTCTCGATCGGATACAGGGAGATACGAAGTGATCCCGACACCGGGCTTTGCGTCGAAGATTTGGCTTCGGCGATCGACAGCGGCGTAAAGTTTTCTTCCGTTGTTCTTTCCTCGTGCAACAGCCCTCCGACGGGAGCCGTGATGCCGGAAAGCAATAAGCGGCGGCTAATCGAACTATGCGGAAAAAACGGCATTCCCATAATCGAATACGACGGATGCGGGTACACCAGCACATTCAGGAGCTACTGCAATCCGCTCAAGGCAATGGACCACGAATCTGTTATCTATGTTTCCGATTTCAGTAAGGTTTACGGACCGAACTTTCCCCTCGGCTTCATAGAGAGCGGCAAACATACAAAAATGCTTCAGTTTCAGAAAACCCTCAGCAACGCCCGGGTTCCCGTAAGTGAAATGCTTGCCTTATCCGAGCTTTTGCTGACGGAGAACACAGTCAGGCATATAGAAAAGCTCGGCAAGGATATTCATGCCGTTGTCGCGCTCTTTAAAAAGACTCTGGCCGGATATATTCCAGACAGTGTAAGCGTCAAAGAATCACCGGGCAGTCCGTTCCTTTGGATAACCCTTCCCGAGGGAGGAAGTATGCGCAGCTTCTGCAATCTTGCTTATGAAAACAATGTACTGCTCGCTTATGCTCCGCTTTTTTCGGCGACTCTGACGGTTCACAGGAGTTTTAGAGTTAACTGCTGCGCAGCGAAAAAGCCAAAGCAGATTATCGCCGGCGCGGAAGCCCTTGGGCGGATTATCAGCGAGTTTCTCCGTCAATATCCGGGTACGGGCCGATAAATGAGTGTGAATGCCGCACACGCGTGTATAGCGGCCGCAAACAGATTATATAATAAACCGGCAGCGGCTGTATACTACAGCGGCTGCTGTTTTTTTAAAGATTTGTTATGAATGATATAAAACCCATTAAATGGGGATCGGTATTATAACGCGGCAGCGTGCAGGTCACCCAATTCATAAAAGGCCGGTTTATGCCGACTTGTAACAGAATATACGAAATAACAAAAGAACTGTTTATTCATCAGCCGATACTTTTGGTTTAGTATTACTTAATAATGGAATCATGTGCCCGGAATTTATACGCAGGGAGCGATTACAATGAATACATCCGGATTCCCCGGGATACCGGCATACGATGAGGCCGGTACGCAATTTAAGATCGTTAAGGAAATCATGAACGACGCAACGGCTGCAGACGTTATATACCGCAAGGGCATCCCCGGTAAAACGCGGGATGAGATGGATGCGATCAGGTCTGAAGGCGGCCGTGTGGACGGATTCAGCCACTGCGCCCCGCTTAATTTCCGTACTTATGAGGCTGCCAAGGGTATAATCTGCATGCAGGATCAAACTGTGACCCTGCGGGACGGCGTAAAAATATATGCCGATATCTATCTTCCCAAAAACGCCGAAGGGCCGGTTCCGCTGATTGTGTCCTGGTGGTTTAGCGGTAAGCGTCAATCCGAGGGCGCAGCGGAATGGATAGTCGACGGCTGCCCTCCGGACACCATGTCTACTTTGGCAAAGTTTGAGTCTGTCGATCCCGCTTTCTGGTGCCGGCATGGATATGCCGTAGCGAATGCAGACCCGAGGGGCGTCGGCAACTCGGAGGGGGACATCAGCAGCTTCGGTATTCAGGACGGCAGAGACGGCTACGACTTTATCGAGTGGGCCGCGCAGCAGGACTGGTGTGACGGCGACATCGGAATGTACGGAAACTCGGGTGTGGGAATGGTCATATGGCGCATTGCCGCGGAGCGCCCGCCCCACCTTTCATGCATCGCCGTATGGGAAGGCACCGGTGATATGTACCGCGAGTCGATGGCCCTCGGGGGCATACCGGCGCCTTACTTCAACGAGCTTACCATGAACGGCGTTGCCTGTAAGGGGTATATAGAGGACATGCCGAACATGTTGATCAAACATCCCTTTATGGATTCCTACTGGGAGTCAAAGATACCCCGCTGGGAGAGAATCGACCAGCCGGCGTATATAGCGGCCGGCCTGTGCCACATGCACCTGCGCGGCTCCTGCGAGGGATACCGCCGAATCCGCTCAAAGAAGAAATGGCTGCGTATACATAGGGAAATGGAGTGGCCGGACGCGTACAAGGCGGAGAACATTGAGGATCTAAAACGCTTCTTTGACCGCTACCTTAAAGACATTCGCAACGGTTGGGAGTTCACGCCGCCGGTACGTTTAGAGGTCATGGACGCATACGACTTCGATTTTGATGCCTGCAGGGCCGAGCGGGAATTCCCCATTTTACGAACGGAGTACCGCAAAATCTATCTGGACGCCGCGAGCGGCGGCGGCGGGCCGGAGCCCTATACCGGGGAATCCGAAATATCATATGACCCCGGGCGCGATACGGCAAGCTTTGATATCCTCATGGATGAGGATACCGAGATAATAGGCTACATGAAGCTTTGCCTTTATGTGGAGTGCCGCGGGTACGACAACATGGATATCTTTGTATGGGTCAAAAAGCACAACTCAGACGGGGAGTATGTGCCGTTAACCTGCATGGGCATGGATTTTCGCGGAGCATGGGGATACCTGCGGGCATCCCGACGTGAGCTGGACCCGGAGCTGTCAGAGGATTTCAATCCGGTTCAGGCTCATCGCAGGGACGAACCTATGGAACCGGGTAAGATATATGAGGTGAATATTGAGATTTGGCCGCACAGCAGAATATGGCATAAGGGCGAAATTCTGCGCCTCGAGATTTCCGGAGAGTTTGTAAAAAGCGAATGGGCTATGGATATGGCGATGGGCTTTGCCTGCGACAACGGCAACGGCCGCCATGTTATCCACACCGGAGGAAAGCACGCTTCGTATCTGCAAATCCCCTGTATTCCGCCTAAATACAAAAGTGGAGATTATATTGTCCGTTGAATTACAGACTAAGGGATAGACATAATGATATCTGTTTCGATTGATGGGATAAAGCTGTCCGTTGCGGAAAACACGAGCATACTGGAAGCCGCGCTGCATAACGGCATATACATTCCGCATCTGTGCCACCATAAGGATCTGCCTGAACTGGGCGCCTGCCGCCTATGCCTGGTGGAGTGCGACGGTATAAGCGATCCGCAGCAGTCCTGTACGCTTAAGGCCGAGGACGGCATGGTAATCAGAACCAGAAGCGAGGCTGTCGACAAATTGCGCCGCCTATCCATGGAGCTGCTGCTGGCGGCCCACCCGGAGGATTGCACAACATGCCCGAAGTACGGGCGCTGTGAGCTGCAGACTCTCATCCAGTATATGAATGTGTCCGCAACTCGAATTCACAGACGCGTTAAAAGCATTCTGAAAAGCACGAATCCCCTGTTTAACCACGAAATGGTCCGCTGTGTTCTTTGCGGACGGTGTGTGCGCGCCTGCTGTGATATGCGCGGCGTGGGAGTCCTGCAATACAATAAAGCCGACATGGAGACATATGTGGGGACGCTGCACGACAGGCTGCTTAAGGATACGGACTGCCGCTTCTGCGGCGCGTGCGCCGAGGTTTGCCCGACCGGAGCGATACAGGACGCGAAGAGCTTCACCGCTGTCGAGAAGCACGACAAACTGCTGCCCTGTGTTGCCAATTGCCCGGCGCAGGTGGATATCCCCCGATATTTGCGATACGCTAAGGAGAACCGTCTCGGCGACGCTGCCGCGGTCCTTCGTGAAAAGCTGCCGTTCCCGGGGGTTCTCGGCCGGGTATGCAATCATAAATGTGAAGAGGCCTGCCGACGCGGAGAGTTAAACGAGGCTATATCAATCCGCAATGTCAAGCGATATATAGCCGATATGGACAAGCAAATGGCCTGGAAATCCAAGGCAAGGCGCATGCCCCTCACCGGGAGAACCGTTTGTGTTGTGGGGGGCGGCCCGGCGGGTATGACTGCCGCTATTTATCTTTCAAAGAGGGGGCACTCCGTCACACTCAAGGAAGCCATGCCTAAGCTCGGAGGTCAACTTCGGTACGGCATCCCCGAATACAGGCTGCCGCGGGATATACTTGACAGCGAAACCGATTATATCACACAGGTCGGCGTTACGGTGGAATGCGACTGTAAGGTCGCTTGTCCCGAAGCGCTGCTGCGGGAATACGACGCCGTGCTGGTAACAACAGGCACGGGTGCCGGTGTCAGACTGCCGATACCCGGAAACGATCTGCAAGGGGTCCTGCTAAACACCGATTTTTTGCGCGATGTTTCGACAAGCGACCAAACTGGCATAGGTGAAAGGGTCGTTGTGCTGGGCGGGGGGAACGTAGCGTTTGATTGCGCCCGCTCCGCAAAGCGGCTCGGTGCGCGGGAGGTATCGGTTGTGTGCCTTGAAAGCCGCGGCGGGATGCTCGCGGATCCGGAGGAAATTGAGCAGGCGGCCGAGGAAGGGGTAATCATATACCCCTCTTCGAGCTTTGAGGAGATATGCGGGGAAACGCGGGTTTCCGGCGTGCGCATTATGACGGTGAGCTCCTTCCGGTTTGATGAAAACCACAATACAATTATAAAAAAAGAGCCCGGTTCCGAACGGATAATCGAAGCGGATACTGTGATTTTTGCCGTAGGGCAAAGACCTTCGCCGCTGCCGGAATCCGCTCTCGAGCTGAAAAGGGGATACATAGCGCTTATCGGGGACGGCACTATGAAGACCTCGATCGAGGGAGTCTTCGCGTGTGGCGACGTTGTCTACGGGACCGCTTCCGTCATCGAAGCCATCGCTGCGGGTCGGGAGGCGGCAAGCGAGATAGACATCTGGCTCGGCGGCGACGGGGACATTTCGGAAACGCTGGCTCCTACGGAGCGGGCTGCCGATAAAATCGGAATTATAGAAGGTTTTTACGGCCTGAAAAGAGCCGAAGAGCTGCTGCTGCCGGCGCAAATGCGCAGCAGCGGGTTTAGCGAGTGCTCCGGTGGGCTCTCGGGCGATAACGTTTGCGCGGAGTCCGGACGGTGCCTGCAGTGCCAATTAAGACTGCAGATAGAGCCTGCCAGGACGTGGACGGATTACGTGGGGAAGGGTGTGGCGCAGCAGGATGCTCAGTGATAACAGGGAGGCGCTTGTCCGCGTTAAATCGTTTTCGCCGGATAAAATCCGTGAACTAGTCTCCTGTGCATATCTTTACGGAAAACCCGGCACACTTGGGTCCCTTTTAAACAGACCTTATCGCGCGGTATTGGGTGCGCTGTACAACGCTGATACCGACGGGGAGCTGTCGCGTCTGGGCGAAATGAATCCGCATGGGATTGTTGCCGGGTTGTCGGCCGCGGCAGCGCTCTGCGGTGCCGGAGAGTCCGTGCTTGTTTTGCCCTCGGGCAATGGATTTACGCAGCTTCGCAGCGCCGCTGAAAAAGCCGGTATTACTGTTGCGGACGAGGATTTTATTGACTGTCGCGCTCATGCCGACGATTTGCTGCTTCACTGGGCTGCTCTCGCCGCTGTCGCCGATTTGATTATCGGAGAGCCTCAGCGGATTATAACCTCCGTTAACAGTCGGCTGACCGAGGTAATGCCCGGAGAGCCGGTAGGCTCGGTTATGGCCCCCGGAGACGTAAAGGCCGTGAGGATCGGAGCGTCTTATTATACACCGTCCGTTATGAGCGAGCCGGCACGAGCCGAGCTTTTTGCTGCGGGCGGGGTTATTAAAACATATGGCTCCGATTGCTGTATCGTTCAGGCCGCGTATGAACAAATAATGAGGCTCCGGAAGAGATGCTGCGGGAAATGCCTCATGTGCCGCGAGGGGCTTTTCCAGTTCGGTGAGATACTCAGGGAGATAACCAAAGCATCCTCAAACCCCGCGGAGCCGGCGCTGGCTAAAGAAATAGGCGAAGCGCTTGCGCCCGCGGCGCACTGCTCTGTCGGCGAGGCCGCGGCCGAATGTATGCTTACCGTGCTGGAAAACTTCAGCAGTGAGCTGGATTCTCATATAAAGAAGAAAGTCTGCCCGGCCGCTCAATGCGCCGCGTTCTCGGCCGTATACATAGATCCGATGAAGTGCTGCGGCTGCGGTGACTGTATAGCGGTGTGTCCCGAGGACTGTATAGAGGGAAAGCCGGGATACATCTCTATGATCGACGATGTCGTATGCACGAAATGCGGCAAATGTGCGGAGGTCTGCCCCGAAGGCGCGGTCGTCCGAACACAAAGCAGAATACCCAGGCTGCCGGACCGACTGACAAAAGCGGGCAGGTTCCGCAGATAAGCATAGTAAGGAGTTGAGCAACTTGATAAAAAAGAACGCCGATGTAGTCGTGGTTGCGGCCGGTCCCGCGGGGCTTTCCGCGGCAATCACCGCCGCGGAAAACGGAAAGTCCGTCATTGTATTTGAAAAAAGCAATACGGCAGGGGGCGCCGCAAACATGGGCATGGGTCTGCTGGGGATCGATACGCATTTGCAAAAAGAGAACTTCAACGATATAAGCGTGAAGGAAGCTTTCGATCTCCATATGAACTACACGCACTTCCGGGTAGACGGGGAACTGGTTCATGCCTATTTCAGCCTGTCGGCGGATACCATCCTCTGGCTTGAGGATATGGGTGTTGAGTTTGCCGGCGCGTTCCGCTATTTCCGGGAAGCCGCCGCGACATGGCATATAGTCAAGCCCGAAAACGGCATCATCGGCCCGCGCGCCGCCGGCGCGATGATAAAGGCCATGACACAAAGAGCGCAGGAGCTCGGTGTTGAGATACTCTATGAGACTCCCGCGACCGATCTCATTGTCGAGGACAGCAGGATCTGCGGAGTAAAGGCCGTCACGGCCGCCGGAGAGAAAATCGAGGCATCCTGCAAAGCCGCAGCCGTTTGCACCGGCGGATTCGGAAATAACCCGGAGATGCTCAGGGAGGAATTCGGGCTCAATCAGGGTACGGATTTCTTTTCAATACAGGTCCCGGGCGTCGAAGGCGACGGCTTGCGCATGATGTGGAAAGCCGGAGCGCAAAAATACGGCGCAAACATCGAAACCATATATGTCATCCCGCTGCCGGAGGAACTGCGCACGCTGGAAGTCGCCCTGCGTCAGCCGGGTTTGCTTATAAACCGGTTCGGCGACCGCTTCATGAACGAAGAGTATATGAACAATACAACGTTTGCGGGGAACGCTATAGGCCTGCAGCCCGGCCGTTATGCTTATCTTATAATCGACGGCGGTATAGTCAGGCAGTATCAGAAAAATGGCGTGGACTTCGTGAGCCTCGTTCACAGCGACATAAAGCTCAAGGGCTTCGAAGAGGCAGCGGAGCAGGCGCGAATGAGCGGAACGGACGTATTCGTCACGGCGAAAACGGTAGAGGAGCTGGCGGCGAAAATCGGTATCGATGCCGATAAGCTGCAGGACACCATCGACGAATACAACGATATGTGCGATTGCGGCGCAGACGATAAATTCCATAAGGATCAAAAATATCTACGTCCGATAACCGGTAAAGGCGGGTATTATGCGGGCAAGCTTTATCTTGGTGCATACGGCACGCTCGGAGGTGTGCGCATCAACAAATACTGCGAGGTGCTCGACGGCGAGCAAAAGAGGATTCCCGGCCTGTACAGCGCCGGAACCGATGCCAACACAATATACGGCGACAGTTACAACTTCACGCTTCCGGGCAATACGATGGGATTCGCGGTAAACTCCGGCAGATTGGCCGGGTTCGCGATGTCGGATTATATCGAAAGTCTGTCCTGAATTTTCACAATGAGAGGTTCATGCTTATGGAAGTAATACAGTATACCATCGGAATGTCAAACGGCTTTTTCATAAGGGACGGCAAGACGGTTATCGCTGTTGACAGCGGCGGCGAACCGGGCGAGAAGGTTTTTCTTGACGAGTGTGCCCGCAGCCTTATCGATCCGCAGGAAATTAAGCTTCTGGTAGTAACTCACGGGCATGTTGATCACTTTATAAATATGAACTGCATGAAATCATTGACCGGTGCGCCGCTTTTATGTCATAAGAACGCTGTGCCTTTCCTTCGCGACGGTCTGTCTCCGATAGGAAAAGCACGCAGCGAACTCGGCAGAGAAATTATGCGCCGGCAGGAAATTGACGGGCCTCCTATTTCGGTTGTACCGAGAGTAGCTCCGGATATCGAGTTTGAGGGCACATATGACCTAAAACAATGGGGCGTTAACGGAGAAATAATTCAGACGCCGGGTCATTCAAAATGCAGCACAGCGATCATCCTTGATTCGGGCGAGGCTATTGTGGGAGATACTATTGTGCAGCCGACCGGCGCGGCAGGAGTAAGCCTCGCCTTCCTGTCCGACGAGGAAAATAACGACACGTCGCTTTTCGAAAGCGTGGAAACGATTCTGGCTTGTGCGCATACGATCTATTCGGGTCACGGAGGGCCGTTTTCACGTGAGGATGTGCAAAGAGCTCTTTATGAGGAAAAAAGTCTCCGGTCCATCGGGCAGCAGTAATAAATTAAAAGGACAACAAAAAAGGAGTTGCTGAAAAATGGATACTATAGAAGAGCGTCTGGCAAAACTGGAATTGGAAATAGAGAGGGCAAAGGCGGTAACGGAGATACAAAACTGTATCGGGCGCTACGAGGCAGTGCATAAACCCATGACAATGTATCTGACTCCGGAGACATTCGCGCTTACCATGCCGGATGTTTCTATGGAGGTCTCCGACTGGGGCGTATTTATCGGGGCGGACGCAATAAAGTATCAGTTCGGCGAAATGATGAAAGAAGAACTGATAGGATGCATGTTCGACCACTATGTCGCGACACCTATTATAGAGGTGGCGGGCGACGGCAAAACGGCACGCGCCAAATTTGACTCTCCGGGTCACGAGACGCAGCTGGACGGTGAGGGAGGTCACAAAGCATTCTGGTGCTGGGGAAGCTACAGCGCCGAGTTCATCAAGGAACCTGACGGCAAGTGGAGAATCTGGCACCTTAAATGGTGGCGAACGTTCCGCACGAACTTCTACAAGAGCTGGGTAGATGACTGGCAGAATATCATGACCGGTCCCGCTCACGAGCACGACTGGAAGGTGGAACCCTGCACCTTCTTCCACCCCTACGACAGCAAAACCGAGCGCTGGCCGTTCCCACTGCCTCCCGAACCCTACGAGACCTACGAAGGGAACATGATGGACTGGGCGTTTGGCGGGGAAAAATACAAATGGATCAGGGATGCATATTTTGAGAAATACGGGACCGGTACAGGCGCGTTCGAATACGCGCATGGTTATAAGCCCGGTACGAACAGGAACAATCCTTCTGCTATCCGCTGAAAACCCGGAGTTTATTAATACTTTGTCATTTACATATTCCTTACCGGTATTTATAAACCGCAGCCCGCCGGGAGAACAGCCGGACAGCAGCACAACTGCTGTCCGCATCTTGTGCGCCCGACATG
>Ga0209723_1006155_pt1 | contig 11796 bp, 15 predicted proteins | sample BiotimSIPDNA_2_FD_185750 | JGI IMG/M metagenome (GOLD analysis project Ga0209723, IMG submission 185750) | Anaerobic biogas reactor microbial communites from Washington, USA - Biogas_R2 time_0 SIP DNA (SPAdes) (version 2) | ecosystem: Engineered > Bioreactor > Anaerobic > Unclassified | place... | reverse complement strand
TGACGCCCGTCAATTGGCTAAACAAGGCATGAGCAGCCAGGGTGCTTGCAGTATATCCGAAGGAGATTATCATAGTCCAGGTACTCGCAGAACGTCACGCTTTTAGTGCGTGAATAGCCTCGGAGAGGCGATATCATGAGTAACCCCAGGTGAAGCTGTGCGGAGCACAGCGGAACCTGGGGCGCCGCCACCCCCACAGGACCGGAGCCCCGGAGGGGCGGCACTGTCATGGCGTCGATATGCGCCACGGCAAATAAAGGCACTTGAGCCAACACCTTTGATTTTCTTTTGATCCGCAATGTCGGCGCCGGTTCATGTGTCGCCTTTCCAAGGCTTTGATTTCGGGGGGATGCCTTGCCCCAGGTTTCGCTTCGCTCCACCTGGGGTTACTTATGATGCCAGCTCTCCGAGCTTAATACATTGCGTTATAAGGACTTATGCATTATAAAAGAGATATGTTTTCCTACAAAAAACGATTAAGAGGCGAAAACAACCTGACGCTTATGGGGCTTCAGCCGAGGGTATGATGCCACCATGCCGGTCGCCTTGCAAAGGCGCTACCGAAGACTGACGCATTTCAATTCACCAATATGGTGAACGGAATAAACTTTCTAACCATATGGTAGTCAATCAATTAGGAACAAAATCCAGTTTCAACTGCTTTTTTTAGGATTATCCATGCGATTTCGCAAGCGCTTGAAACGGTTCTCCATAACTGTTCAACGGAGAAAACCGCACAACTCTCTGAATTGCAGGTTTCCGCCGTTGGAACTAGGTGGTAGGGCTCGCCCTACAGTCAGAGAATACCCAAGAGAAAATCAGGAAAAATCTCTTGGTTTTGGCTGAAAAACGGCTCTCTTGGGCGGCAGAGAACGCAAAGAGAGAATCCGCGTAAGTGCCGTAAACAAGGGGATTTACAGAAAATGAAACAGCCCTCAAGGTCGGTGATGGACTTTGAGGGCTGTGAAAAATGCGTGGTCGGGGTCGCGGAGACTTTCGCAAATCTTTCTCTTACAGCGAAATGAAGTCCTATAGTGAGATTTTCGTAAAAACAATGAACAGAGAAGAATTCCGCTTTTGTAACTCATTTATTTCAATGTGGTTACACTCCTGGTATAGGACGTGCATTTTGCAAATCCCGATATTTGAAAACGCCATTTTAGAAACCCATTTTTTGCCGATTTTTGGTGTTTTCAATGAAAATGCACGGGACCACTTGGTCGGAGGTTCGTTTTCAAGTCAGTTCTAATCCGCAAATGGAGTATGCACTGTTCAGATGCTCCTATCTTATCATTTTTTGGAGGTTCTGCCAGTCAATTAAGGGTATTTTCCTACCGCGTTCCCGTCTTTAATACAATATGAGAATATTCCTGTCTTTACTTGTCCGGTTTTGACTTTTTGTTCTCTGGGTCTCTCGGCCGTTTTTTTGCGGCAGCTCCCTCCGAAAACTTGACGGAGGAGGATAATTCGTGCTCGGCGGAAACTTTTTTCAAGATTTTTTCCAAAAAGCCCTGAACGCTTTCGGGATTTTGTCGAATGCATTGGTGACGGGAGAAAAGAAACCTCCCTGGAACAACCCCAAACCAAGGAACCCCCGATGAACACAGACAAGATCCTATCCATTCCTGCTGAGGAATACCATGCAGAAAGCAGAAGCGGTCGCTACATGTCGAGCCATCTGCTGGCGGACTTCCGCGAATCCCCAACGTTGTATCACCGCAAAGTTACCGGTGAAATCGCGCAGACCGAGAGTCCCGCGCTGGCACTGGGACGCGCCGCCCACTGCCTCATCCTGGAAGGCCGCATGGCGTTCGACAACCAGTACCTCGTCAGCGACGGCCCCGTCAACGCCAAGACCAATGAACCATTTGGCAGGACGACCAAGTCCTATTCCGACTGGCTTGCCGCCCAGACGAAGGAAGTCCTCTCCTGCAAAGACTACGGCTTCATCACCAAGTTGCAGAAATCCGTCTGGACGCACGGCATTGCCGCGCAGCTTCTGGACAAAGGCAGCCCGGAGGGCGTCCTCCGCGCAGAATACTGCGGCGTTCCCTGCCAGATCCGAATGGACTGGTTCAGTCCCGAATTCGGCCTCGTCGACCTCAAGACCTGCGACAGCCTCAAGTGGTTCGAGAACGACTGCCGCCGCTACGGATATCTCTACCAGATGGCCTTCTACCATGCCGTCATCGAGAAGGCGCTGGACGTGAGCGTCCCCGTCCACATCATCGCAGTGGAGAAGAACGAGCCGTTCTCGGCCGGCGTGTGGGAGCTGTCCCCGGGTGTCCTCGAGGAGGCGAAGCAGGTCAACGAGGCCGCTCTCGCCAGATATCGCAAGTGCCTCTACACGGGACACTGGCCGACCGGCTACGAAGGAACGCGCATCATCTCAAGTCTGTAAGGAGGCTGCCAATGTTCGAGAAGGAAATCAAAAAATTCCGTGAACTTTTCCGCATCGGCATCTCCTCGCTGAAGGAAGCGGCAAGAGTCTATGTGTCCGCACTTGACCATGACACTGCGGCAAAGGAAATCTTCCAGGCGGCCAATCCGGAGGTGCCGCTGACCGCCTGGGCATCGCTTGAGAAAATCGGACGCGGGCAGATGCATGAAAAACTGTTCCTCATGTGCGGGCGCATACAGGCGGCACTCCGTTCCCTGTCACTTTCCGAACAGACCGAAGCCATTGAGAAAGGCGTCCCGGTGCTTCTTCATGACGGCAGTTCCATGATGATGAAACCCGAGGCGATGACGCAAAGCCAGCAGACGCAGGTGTTTTTCAACGGCGCAATCCGCGACCTTGAATCCCAGCGTGCATGGATGGAAAGCCAGAAAAACTACCGTCTTCCCCGAAATCCATTGGCTTCAGGAGGCTACAAGGTCGAAGGCAGTCTTCTTGTCGTCAGCGTCCCGATGACATTCAGCATAAAACATCTCCGGGAAATCATCGGGACGATGGAGTCGGTCAAATGATTTCCAAAGAGGAAAAGCGCACCCGGGACAATAGGCGATATGCGGAGCACCGGGAGGAAATCCTTGCCAGACGCAGGCGGAGATATGCGGAACGCCGGGAGGAGGAGCATCGCCGCAGACATGAAAAATACCTGCGGAACAAGGAAAAGGAAGCTGCCGCCAGACGCCGCTACGCGGAATCCCACAGCGAGGAACTCAGGGAGAAACGCCGTCAGTACTACCTTGAACACAAGGAGCTGATTGCAGAGAAACATGCCCAATACTACGCGGCGCACAGGGAGGAATACATCGCCAATTCCAGGCAATGGAGGCTGACTCATCCGACCGCGCACAGGCTCAGCGTAAGGCGTTCCCATGCAAAGCATTCAGAAGAACGCAGGGCCAGGAAAGCGGAACAGGCGGCTGAACTGAAGTTCTTCCAGGGGCTGGCAATGGTTTCCGCCGTCACCGCCCCCATGGACGAACATCTTTCGGAGGAATGCCGGCTTCGGCTTGCAGAACGCGAGCGGCACAAAAAGGAATGGAAACTCGAATGGCAGCGCAGAAACCGCAACAGGATGCGGCTCTACAAACAACACTGGCTGGAAAGGCTGATGGCCGATCCTGAACGCTACAAGGCCTACCTGGACAAGGAACATGCACGCCGCAGACAATCACGAACAGCACACAACAACCAAGGAGAATAACCACCATGTCACTGCTTGAAAGCATCACCCGAGGCAAGGAGAACAAGCCGCCCCGAATCTTCCTCTACGGTCAGGAAGGCGTGGGCAAAAGCTGCACCGCCGCCCAGGCACCGAACCCGGTCTTCATCCAGACCGAGGACGGGCTGGACGAAATCAACACCGCCAAATTCCCGCTGGCCAAGAACCTCAACGACGTCCTGAATGCGCTGGCCGCGCTCCGCGACGAGCAGCACGACTTCCGCACCGTCGTGCTCGACTCCGCCGACTGGCTTGAGCGGCTCATCTGGGACAAGGTCTGCCAGGACTTCGGCGTCCGCTCCATCGAGAAGGCGGACGGCGGATATGGCAAGGGGTACGTCCACGCGCTCACCTACTGGCGTCAGATCGTCAGCCTGTTCAACGACCTGCGCAACGTCCGCGGCATGATCGTCATCGTCATCGCCCACAGCAAGGTGGAGCGCTTCGAGGATCCCGAGAACGCCGCCTACGACCGCTACACGCCCCGTCTGCACAAGTCCGCCACGAGCCTCCTCTGCGAATGGGTTGACGCCGTCCTGTTCGCGACCAAGAGATTCCGCGTGAGCAAGGAGGAAGGCACGGGCTTCCAGGGAGACCGCGCCATCGCCACGGCCATCGGGGCGAACGGCGGCGAGCGCATCCTCCGCACGGTCGGCTCGCCCGCCTGCATCGCCAAGAACCGCTTCAACCTGCCCGCCGAGATTCCGCTCTCCTGGCAGGCGTTCATGGACGCATACGCGTCGGGAGGCGAGGCCAATGTCTGAAAGACTCGTCACACTCCGGCACGACCAGCTCTGCGACCTCTGCCACAGGAAGATTCCCGCCGGCGAGAAGGCCTATCTCGTCCGCGACGACTTCTGGCCGATGGACGTCCGCTTCGAACACCGTGGCGGATGCCCGGAAAGCAGAACCGCAGATAACACCGGGGAAAAGAACACCACCAGCAGGCAATAAGGAGAACAAATCATGGCATCAATCAATTTCAACGCAGCGGAAGTCGAGCCCTCCCAGGAATTCCAGATTCTTCCCGAAGGCAAGTATGAGGCCGTCATCGCCGACTCCGACGTGAAAGAGACCCGAAGCGGCAGCGGCAAGTACGTCCAGATCGAGTTCGAGGTCGTCTCCGGCGAACACAGGGGACGCAAGATCTGGGGACGCTACAACATCGAGAACGCCAATCCCGATGCCGTCCGCATCGGCCGCGCCGACTTCTCCGCGCTCTGCCACGCGGTGAACGTCCTCAACCCGTCCGACACCTGCGAGCTCCACAACCTTCCCGTCATCCTGACCGTCAAGTGCAAAAAGCAGAAGGACACGGGCGAGCTGGAGAACGTCATCCGCGGATACGCCGCACGTTCGGCCGCAAACGCGCCCGTAGCCGCTCCTGCGCCTGCCCCCCAGCCACAGGCGGCCGCGGCCAGCAGTCTGCCTCCGTGGGCGCGAAACACCTCGGGAGCGCAGGCCTGACTATGACCACAGTCATTCCAGCCATCATTGTGGCGGGGCTTCTCTGGTTCCATCCCGTGAACCGAGACTGCCTGCCGCCTCCCGCGCCCCTGCGGGTCGAGAAGGACTTCGGCAAACGCAGGAGGAAGAACAATGAACGTGACCATGGCGCTTCCGTGGCCGCCGAGCGTGAACCACTACTACCGGCACGTCGGCCCGCGCGTCCTCATTTCCAAGGACGGACGCAGGTACCGGGATGCCGTCGGCGCAATTGCCCGGCGGGCCGGTAATCCGTCCTTCGGCGTCCCGGTTGCGGTGGAGCTTGAACTGTTTCCGCCCGACAATCGGCGGCGCGACCTGGACAATTCCCTAAAATCTCTGCTGGATGCGCTGACCTGTGCCGGCGTGTACGAGGACGATTCGCTCATCCAGAGATTGACCGTGACAAAGAAGAAGCCGGAGCCGCCCGACGGCCTGGCGCTGATAAGGATTTCCGAATATGAACAGACAGAACAGACAGGCCCGGGTGGAACTGGTCCGCCAGTACCTGGAGACGATACGTGACGAGACCCAGCGGATGGTGTGCTTCCTATTCATGAGGGGATGCACGCCCGACGACATCTGCCGAGACCTGAAGATCAGCCATGAGCGGCTGGAGCTTGTACGGCAGTCCATTGAGACGGAGATGCGGAACTTCGGGCTTGCGCCCGAGGACTGGCGCGAGCGGGAGGAGAATCCCGAATGGATATGAAGATTTGCAGACGATGCGGGCGCATCAGGGAGGCTGGCGCGATATGCAAATAGAACTGCGTCCATACCAGCAGGCCGCCGTGGATGCGGTCTACGAGCATCTCCGCACCAGGGACGACAACCCGTGCATCGTCTTGCCGACGGGCACGGGCAAGAGCCTAGTGCTGGGGAAGATAGCCAGCGACGCCGTCAGCCTCTGGCACGGGCGCGTGCTCATCCTCGCCCATGTGAAGGAGCTGCTGGAGCAGAACGCCGACAAGGTCAGGAAGCTATGCCCGGATTTGAAAGTCGGCGTCTACTCCGCCGGCCTCAAGTCCCGCGACACCAGCGAATCCGTCATCGTGGCCGGCATCCAGTCCGTCTATGACAAGGCTGATAAGCTTGGTGCATTCGACCTGGTGGTCGTGGACGAGGCCCATTTGATAAGTCCCGAGGGCGACGGCATGTACCGCACGTTCCTCAAGGACATGAAGCTGATGAATCCCCTCGTGCGCGTCATCGGGCTGACGGCGACTCCTTTCCGCCTCAAGGGCGGAGCCATCTGCAGGCCGGAGAACATCCTGAACCATGTCTGCTACGAAGCGGGCCTCAAGGAGATGATCGCCCAGGGATATCTGTCGCCGCTGGTGTCGCGCGCCGGGCGCGCGGAAGCCGACCTTTCCACCGTCCATACGAAGGCGGGGGAATTCGTCCAGGACGAACTGGCTTCCGCGATGGACAACGAGGAACTGGTCAACGCATCCTGCGAGGAGATTGTCCGGCTGACGAAGGACAGGAAGTCCGTGCTGATCTTCTGCACGAGCATTGAACACTGCAAACACGTGGCGGAGCGCATCCGCTTCTATTCCAATCAGGAATGCGCCGTCGTCACGGGCTCCACCTCCTCCGGCGAACGCGCCGAAATCATCGCCCGTTTCCGAGGCGAGAAGATTCCCGCCGACCTGTGGGGGACTCCCAGGCCGCCGCTGAAGTTCCTGGCCAACGTGGGCGTCCTGACGACCGGCTTCGATGCGCCGAACACGGACTGCGTGGTGCTGATGCGCCCGACGCAGTCGGCGGGCCTTCTTTTGCAGATGGCCGGACGCGGCACCCGCCTGTCTCCGGCAACCGGCAAGACCAACTGCCTGATTCTGGACTACGGCTCGAACATCATGAGGCACGGGCCGCTGGACATGATCAAGGTGAAGGAGCCCGGTTCCGGCGGCCATGGCGGCGAAGCCCCCGTCAAGAAATGCCCAAAGTGCAATGCGCTCATCGCCGTCGGATACGGGAAATGCCCCGAATGCGGCTACGAGTTTCCGCCGCCGGAGCGCAGCAACCTGACGGAGCACGCCTCAAATGAGGGAGTGCTTTCAGGTGAAGTCAGGGACGAGGAATACGATGTTCACGGGGTGTTCTACGAGCCGCATGTCAGGAGGAATGCTGACGAAGGCACGCCCCGGACCATGCGCGTGGACTATGAAATCGGCATCGGCCAGTACAAGTCGGAATGGGTCTGCCCCGAACATACGGGCTACGCGCGGAAGAAGTTCGAGAGGTGGTGGAAGGAGCGTGCGCCTGACGGCTGCCCGATTCCGAACACCGTGGACGAGGCAGTGTTCTGGGCCCGCTTCGGGGCGCTGGCTGTTCCGATGCATATCACCGTCAGATGGGTGACCGGCGAGAAGTTCGACCGCATATCGAAGGTCGTGCTCGGCGAAAGGCCGGAGATGACCGATGAACTCATGTGGCAGCTTGAGAACGGTCCCCTGACGGAACCGCCCGGCGGAATGCCCGCCGTCGAGGACGACGACATTCCATTCTGATTCTTTTCACTTTCTACTTTTTACAGGAGCGAAGCGACTATGAGCTGGGGAACCTACTACAAGCACAACGGATACCTGTCCCGCAGCGGAAAGGACGATATCGAAGAGGAAATCGATGAATGCAACGAGAACATCGCAAGGATCTTCCGCGAGATTCTGGCGCTGATGGCCATGACTCCCCCCGCATACGCAAAGGACTGCGAGGGGAACGAATACCCATGGGCGGAACACATCGCCCTGAAAGTCAAGGAATACCAGGAGGAGCTGGAGGACGCCATTTCCCTCCGCACAAGGCTGTATGACTGCCGGGAAGTCCTGCGCGAACACCCAGAAGACGTGGAGGAAGGCTGACATGAGCATAGACATATACTGCCGTTTTTTCGACGTCGGGGTGAGATTCTGCGGCAACGAATGGATTGTCGGCGACGAGACCGGCATCAAGCTGTCGCCGAACACCATCATCGACAACCTCTCCGCCTACTATCACAGGAAATTCCTCAAATGGTGCGAAGAGGACCTGCGCAAGCGGAATGCGCGGGAGCGGAAGCCGATGACGATGGAAAAGTACATGAGACTCGGCCTGCACGACCAGTACGAGTGGATGGAGCAGAAGTCCAGAGACGTCCTGAAACTGAAGGATTTCCCCGGAGTGGAGTTCTATCTGATTTGAAGGGAATGAAATGACAGTCAAGGAGTTCAATTCACTTGCCGACGGGACGACCGTCTGGTTCCGTCCGCCGTATTTCGCCTTTGCAATGCCCGCAACTGTCCGCATCATGGACGGTTCGCGTGGTCTCTGGGTGAATTTCTACGGCGACGGGCAGTGTTTTTTCGCGCCGCAGGACGGCCGTGAAGCACGATTCGCAGACAGGGTTTCATTCAGCGAAAAGCCCGCAGAACACTTACGAAAATGACGACAGTTACAAAAGGGGGTATCCCATGAAATACACCTACATCTTTCCCTCAATACTTATCGCGCTGGACGTACTGTCTGCGACCGCATACGCTGTCGGCCGCGACTGGCAGCAGGTCATCTACTGGCTGGCAGCCGCGACGCTCTCCGCCTGCGTGACATATAAATAAGGAGCTAAACACCATGTCAACAAGAGGACTTGTCGCGATAATGGACGACGACGGCTCGTGCCGCTCCATCTACGTCCACAACGACATGTATGGATCACACGCGGGGAAAATCCTTGCGGAACACTACGCGACCCGGAAACTGGCCGAACGGCTTCTTGCCCTGGGAGACCTTTCCGTCCTGGGCGTAACGCCCGAAACATGCGTCGCATACTGCCGCGACCGCGGCGAGGAACTCCACGCCCCCACGCCATGGAGCGACCGCTGGCAGCTCGCCCGCGAGGCATACGACCGCTTCTGGGCGAACTATGTCTATCTCTTCATGGACGGAAAGTGGTTCGTGACCGACAACGGTCCGTGGGAGGAAGTCGTCACGGAATAATCAATTGTCAAAAAGCCCCACTGTCAAAACGGCAGCGGGGCTTTTTGCATTACTCAATACTATGCATTCTGCCTATTTGTTATCATCGTCCCATTCATCGTCCCATTCATCGTCAGAATCGTCATCATCATCTCCATTGTTTTTCCTGCAGTATTCCTCATAATCCCCCTTGAAGTACAGACATTCATATCCGTAGAACAGCAGAACAATGCACCCGAACAGATCTTCCAGAGCCTCCGTGAACGTCCCGCCGCCGCCAACAAGTTCCACTGTTCGGGTTTCACTGTCTGCGAGATCCTTCTCCCCGTAAAACTCATACGCCCATTTTTGAAATGATTCCGGCAAATCAGCCAGCTTCATATTCGGGTCGCGCACCAGATTGCATCGCACATAATCCGGTTCGTATTCCCCAGTGGATAAATCGGTGAACTGAACAAAGGCAGATGCTCCCTGCCCATGCCACTGCAGGGTCACATTGATGCTATAATCACAGTCGTATTCCAGAATTTCCTTCAGAAGGCCATCCAGATATTCACACTGCTTTTCCACGGACATACGCTTCCAGTCACGGGGCAGTTCGGACTTGCCGGATTCCCTGAGTTTCTCCATTTTTCTGAGATAATCATTATGCTGATTCCCTGTTTCCGGCACATCGAATGCTTCATACTCCTCGCGGGAAACCTTCGTATCTTCCAAATTGTCCTTGACGCCTGCAATCCAGTACGTCTGTTCAAACGTTCCTGTCGAATGCTTGGACTTTACCTCGCATTTTACATTTCTTCTCTTTTTCCAATCGTAGAATTTTGCAGTAGCCATAGTTGTCTCCTTGCTTTTGGTTTTGTTTCCGTTGAAAATTATTCAGTTCCTCAGGCTTGTGTCAATCCTGAGGACTACAGTTTTTCTGCCAGAACATTCACGATCCGCTCTGCGCGTGCGCGGATAATCTGAATGGCATTTCTGGCATACCATTGCGCTCCCTTCAGATATTCCTCTTCTGACGGGCGCGGCTTCATCCAATGAAACTGTACCTTGCCGGTCATGACAGTATTGAAGGCGAATGCGTGTCCGTCTTCCCCGACATATCCGTCCAGGAAAAGCCGCTCTGCCAGTGTGCGAAATCCCTCACCCCCCGTGTATTTCCCAAAGGCATAGCCGTTTCTGTCCATGACGAGCGTTCTGAGCGCGGCATCCTGTTCTGAGGCATCGGTCAGGACCGCTTCCAGTGCCATCATGAACTGGTCGAAATAGTCGCGCCAACGGAAATGGCAGCCACGGTATGTGTTGATCGTCTTCCGGTTTCCATCTGCGTAATTCGGGAGAACGACGTAATTGCCGATTGTCGGCACAAGTTCATGGAACTTTCTGACAAGACTTCGCGTCCTTTCGTCCGGATGGAAGTTCTCAAGCCCGTAATAGCATCCCGGCTGTTCGGGAATTTCACGTCCGAACATGGTATTGAATGTGTTCATCGTATCCCCGCGGTATGCGCGCCCGGAACCAACGGAAAGCATATTCAAATACGGGAACACATCCCCCCACACAAGGACATATATGGCGCGTGCGAGTATGCAGTCATCGGCATCAAAGCTGTTTCCTTCCTGTTGCCCGTACTTTTTATCTCCATCAAGAGTGGACAGGTTGAAGTCCTTCAGCCTGTCCAAATCGCCGTCTAAATGTTCAGCGATGAAATCCCGGACAAGCTCTCTTGCATCCTCATGAGCGTATGCAAGCATGGCATCGTCCGAAAGCCCTTCATTCTCTAGATCGTCCAGCCAGTCTGCGTCATCAAGGCAGTAAATGTCGTCTCTCGCGTTGCGCGGATCGGAATACAGTCTATGCCAGAAATCATCGATCTTCCAGCCTAGAGTTGCGTCGTTGCTCTTGAAATAGTCATGTTTCAGTTGTGAGAGCAGTCCAAATGCGCATGTGTTGCAGTAGAACTTGCCTTCATACTCATGGCAGCGGTCTTCGTCGCCGCACTGCACGCAGATTTTAGTCTTTTCAGTCATTGTCGTGTCTCCATCGGGTTGTTGTCATGGCAGATTTTTCTGTCACTGGAGATATTTTACAATCCGATGGTGGACACTTTGAGTCTATGATGTTTTATTTAGAAGAAAAATCTTAAAAACTTCTATAGCGTCTCCAATCACCTTTTCTACCATTTGCCAGAAATCATTTTCCTTAGGGCAGGCTTCACTGGGATAATGAATTGAATTCTGCCAGTCAGGATATCTGGTGTCATAAATAGTCATCTCTTCTATTTCTTTCGGATCAAGTTCTATCATATTTTTAGTCGAACGAATATTGCCATCGGCATTTCGATGCAATATACCGCATTTTATAGAACATATTTCACCGGTTCTTTTGCCATGCATCCTGAAGCCATCACATAGAACAAGGAGTGCCGGCAGAAACTTGATTGTACGACTTCCTGTTCCAATTATTTTTTCATGGTTGTTTGGGCAGTATATCGTTATATGGCTGACACTGCTTAAACTGCGAGGGTAGCTTGCTTTAATCAGAAAGGAATCACCACATTTTTTATGAATCAGTGTCTCAATGCGTTCAATATGCGATTTTCGAGATTCCGATTTGCGAGGCAAAGAATATTCTTCGATGTCAAACTGGAAATATTCAAATATTGTCTTAAGCATGTTTT
>Ga0209723_1006152_pt1 | contig 11799 bp, 10 predicted proteins | sample BiotimSIPDNA_2_FD_185750 | JGI IMG/M metagenome (GOLD analysis project Ga0209723, IMG submission 185750) | Anaerobic biogas reactor microbial communites from Washington, USA - Biogas_R2 time_0 SIP DNA (SPAdes) (version 2) | ecosystem: Engineered > Bioreactor > Anaerobic > Unclassified | place... | reverse complement strand
GCGGCGAGGGTACACCCGGTCCCATCCCGAACCCGGCAGTTAAGCTCGCCTGCGCCGATGGTACTGCCCTGGTAGCGGGGTGGGAGAGTAGGTCATTGCCAAGGAACTGTTTTCTTATGTGCGGTTTTGTGTTTATCTCTATCGAAGACCCTGGCCTTTTAGCCAGGGTCTTTTTGTTTGCAGAGACAGTATCCCACCCGAACCTGAAGTTAAACTTGTTATTTGACAGAATTAATATTGGATATTAGAATACAAGTAAATCTGCGCGGAAAATAAATAGTTTTGAAGATAGACTTTAAAGAGGCGATAAATGTATCCAATCCCTACACGATGTCCGGTTTGTGGCGATGAGCTTTATGTAGAGCGTTTGTCTTGTACACAGTGTGGTACGGCGCTGGAAGGCGCTTTTGTCGTGCACCGACTGGCGCAACTTAGCCCGGAACAGTGGAACTTTGTCGAGCTATTTGTGCGTTGTGAGGGGAAGTTCAATCGCGTCCAAGAGGAGTTAGGGCTTTCATATCCCACTGTTCGAAACCGTCTCCATGAGGTGATTCATGCGATGGGATATGAGGTTGGTGAGTCCGAGAACGATGAAGATATGCAGTCGATGTTGGACGATTTAGCGGAGGGCAAGATTACAGTTGATGAGGTGTTGCGGCATCTTAAAAAGTAGAAGCATTTGGTAAACTGCAAGAGCGATCCTCGAGGAGGTGTGGTATGGCAAATCGCGATTTGAGTGGGAAGCTAGAGCAAAAGATGGAGCAATTGCGGCGTAGACTGGAAGAGTTGCCTGGGGAAGAAGACATTCAACAGCAGCTCAAGGGAGTTGCGGATGAGTTGGCAAAGGCCGATGCGGAATTACAAGCGTTTTCCGTGTCTGCAGATCATGGGGTTCCCGGTTTGCACGCCCGTTTAGAGGCTCATCGCGAACGTTTGTTAGCACAGGCTGAGCGCCTGGAATTGCGGAGGGAAGTGGCTATGGAGAAGCGAGAACGTTTACAAGAGGCCTTGGAGGAACTTCAGGGATCGTTTGCGCGGCATACATACGCATTTCCTGTACCTGCCCCGCCTGTTCCCCCGCAGGATCTGCGTAAAATGCAGGAGGAGAGGCGTAAGATTTTAACTATGGTGCAGGAGGGCAAAATCACGGCTGATGAAGCGGCGCGTCTGTTGGATGCTCTGCACGATCAAATGGAGAATACTCAACAACTGAAGCGTAAGCCCCGCTGGGTACGTATCCGGGTGACAGATGTGGAAGCGAGACGTGTGCGAGTCAATCTTACACTTCCAGTAGGGCTAGTGCGCGCAGGCCTGCGTGCCGGTGGTAGCATCGCCGGAATGGAAGGACTGAACACAGGTGAGTTGGAAGAGATGTTGAATCGCGGCGAAGTTGGGCATATTATCGATATGCAGGATCCCGCGGGTCGCGAGCGGGTGGAAATCTTCATCGAATAATCTCTTGCCATATTGACAAACGCGATTTTAGGGTTAAAATTGAATAGTTCATTGAAACTTCAGTTATTTGCCTAAAAACGCTGGGGGCGAATTCCTCACGCTACAGGGTACAGCAGAACTGGCCGGTTTATCCATGGATACGGCTTCCCAAACCATAAAGAACTGTACTGACAACAAGCATTATCTTTTTGTTTGACATGATGATGTTACCACACTATAATGGAGTGGGGTTGAGCATCGGGTGTTGATTTTTATATCGCGGGCGATTGCACTGTAGTCTTTGCATTATGAATAAGGAGGCACACCATAGAAGCCAAGTCCTCTGCAGTGTCGGTTCCACATAAGAAATCAAAGTGGAATAAAGATAAAGTTTATACCAACTTGTCTTATCTGGCTATGGTTTTACCGGGCGCTGTGTGGTTGTTGTTGTTTTCGTATCTCCCCATGCCCGGCGTTGTCATGGCGTTCAAAACCTATCGACTCGTAAGACCTCCCACAGATGCTTTTATTCAAAATAAGTTTCTGTATAGTCTTATTAAAAGTCCGTGGGTTGGCCTGGATAACTTCAGATACCTGACCCTTCCTACGAATATTGACGCCACGCTCACATATATCCGCAACACGGTTTTGTATAACCTGCTCTTCATGGTTGTAGGTTTGGTGCTTTCTGTTGCTTTGGCGGTGATGATTTTCGAGCTGACAAACCGGTTTTTGGCGAAGCTCTATCACTCGATTTTCTTCCTCCCGTTTTTTATCTCATGGATTGTCGTCGCTTATGTCGTTTATGCTTTAGGCAGCTCTCAGGGCATTATCAATAGTATAATCGCCCCTATGGGATTTGCTCCAATTGAGGTATATAAAGAGAAGTTGGCTTGGCCGTTCATTTTCTTGCTAGCGAATATCTGGAGATATACTGGTAACGGCTCCATTATCTACCTGGCGACAATCACCGGTATCGATCGTGAGCTTTACGAGGCTGCTGCAATCGACGGCGCCGGGAAATGGAAGCAATTCACTCACATTACTTTGCCTCACTTGGTTCCGGTCATTGTACTGCTGCAAATTCTGGCAGTAGGCCGTATCTTTGGTTCCGATTTTGATATGTTCTACACCCTACCGAATGGTGCCGCACTTGTCAGGGATGTCACGCAAACGTTGGATGTCTTTGTGTATAGCATGTTGCGAAGCTCGGTGCCGCTTGGTTATCCTGCGGCGGCTGCGTTCTTGCAATCGATCGTTGGTTTTATTCTTATTTTGGTTACTAACGCCATTGTGCGCAAGACCAAGCCAGAAATGGCATTGTTCTAGAGGATTCCCAAAATGGATATACCAGTCAAACCTGCATCAAAATCAATCGATAGATTTTTTGCGCCGAAGGAAAAACAGCGCGATATGCTGGCCCTTTCGCCAACGCTAAATGTAGTATTAACTATACTGTTGGGGGTGGGGTGTATTCTGACACTGATTCCTATCTACGTTATCATCATTGCCTCGCTTACATCGGAAGCCTCACTTGTGGCAGACGGCTACCAGTTATGGCCGAAAGAATTTTCGACCCGAGCCTACACTTTCCTTTTTAGCCAGGGTTCGATCGTCATCACCGCTTACAAAAACACGATTCTATCCACTCTGGCAGGTACGGTTATGTCTGTTCTGATGGTAGGGTTATATGCTTACCCGCTTTCGCGACCCAATTTCAAGTTCAAAACCTTCTTCACCTTCTTCGCTTTCTTTACTATGCTGTTTGGTGGCGGGCTTGTTGCATATTATATGGTGACGCGGCAGATTCTGCAGATTCAAAACAGCCTGTGGGCCTTGTTTCTGCCTTCTGCTTTCAGTCCATTTTGGGTGATCGTTATGCGTACCTTCTACCAGACGAACGTGCCTAATGAGGTTATCGAATCTGCCCGTATCGATGGGGCCAGTGAATGGCGCACGCTTTTCCAGATTGTTATGCCGCTGGCAATCCCCGGTTTGGCGACCGTTGCCCTTTTTAGCGCGATCGGTATTTGGAACAACTTCTTCAACTGTTTATTGCTGGTGGATGAGGCAAAGTATTACAGCTTGCAGTTCACCATCTACACGACGTTGAACAATATCCGATTCTTGCTGGAAAACGCAGACAAGATGCAGGGTATTGTCAATATTTCAGAACTCCCCTCGCAGACCTTCCGTATGGCCATGGCGGTGGTAACCGTAGGTCCTATTATCTTCGCCTATCCCTTCTTCCAGCGTTATTTTGTCCGTGGTTTGACCATTGGCGCTGTTAAGGGATAGATTTGTGCTTTCATTTACAGGGAAACGCCCCTGTAGAATTCTGTATAGTGCTTTTCGTATTGAGAAAGGGGGTGCCACAGGATGCCCGGAGTCCCTGAATATCAATGTTAATTCGGGCAGTAAAGAAAATGAAGTAGCCTTGCTTTCGAAAAACCATTAACTGTATTGGAAACAAAAACTCAATGAAGGAAGGAGAAAATCATGTATACTAAGTTTTCGCGCCGTCAATTTCTGAAGCTTGCCGGCATATCTACGGCTGCTGGGGTGCTCGCTGCTTGTAACAGACCAGCAGCCGCCCCCTCCACGCAAGAACCTGCCGCCTCCGCGGCTACTGCGGTACCTGCAACCGTTGCAGCACCTGCTGAGGTCGCAGTTCTCGACTATTACATCGTTGGTGCCGGTGATACCGATCAGCGTTCGCTGGTCGAAGCCGCAATCAACGAGTATATCGAGCCTCTTATCGGCGCCAACGTGGTTTTCCACGTTATTGGCTGGGGCGATTGGGCATCCAAGGCCGTTACCGGCATCCAGGCCGGCGAAAAGATGGACATCTTCTTCACCGCCGACTGGTATTACTACATGCAGTTGACGACTGAAGGCCTATTCACTCCGTTGAACGACGATAACGGGCCAGACGGCAACCTGCTGGAGAAATATGGCCAGGGCATCCTGAGCAGCCTGAATCCCGCGTTCATCACCGGTACGCAGATTGACGGCATCAACTACGCGGTTCCCACCAACAAGGAGCTGACCGTTCCCGAAGGCTTCCTCTACAACGTCGCGTTGGCCGAAGAAATCGGTTTCACCGAGGCCGACGCCGCCAAGATCAAGAGTTATCGCGATATGGAGCCCTGGCTGGAAAAGGCCAAAGCAGCCCGCCCGGATGAGTATCCCTATCTGACAGACGGACGCGATGGCTTCTCGCCCTATCCGCAGGACCTCGCCAGCGGCGTCAATGGACAACTGATCAATATGAAGTTGGCTCCCGATGCGAATGGTGTGTGGGATGAGACCGTCCTCAGCGTCATGGAACAAGATGATACAAAAGAGCGCCTGATGATCTTGCGTGAATGGTATGAAAAGGGATGGATTCATCCGGATGCCGGCCTGACCACCTTCGACACCAGTGTGTACTTGAATGCGGGCCAGTTCTTCATCGAACCGATGCCCCTGAAAGGCAACAACATCAAGGCGCAGGAGATGATGAACGCTTCCGGCAACACTGACCTGCGGTTGAAGGAAATCTACGGCCAGCCCAAGGTCAATATTACCACCCACGCTGGTGGCTCCATGCTCGCCATCCCTGCCATGTCCGAACACCCGGTAGAGGCTATGAAGTACATCAACCTCTTGCATACCGATCCCAAGCTCATCAACATGCAGTTGTTCGGCGTTGAGGGTACGCACTGGGAGAAAGAGGCCGATGGCCGCGTGAACCTCCTTAACAGTGCCTGGTACGGCGCACACGCCGGTGCTTGGACAGTTGGAAACACCATGCTTCAACTGGTGACCAACAAGGAAGACCCGGACAAGAACCGAATGTTGATCGAATACTCCAACGATGCGATCGATCATATTGCTCTGGGCTTCCGCTTCCGCACCGACCCCATCGCCGCGGAGTTGACTGCAGTGAATGCCGTCGTTGACGGTATGAACCGGGCGCTCCAGACTGGTTATGTGGACCCCGCGGTCGAATTACCCAAGTACATCACCGATCTGAAGGCTGCCGGTTTTGATAAGATCAAGGCCGAGGTCGAGAAGCAGTACGCTGAATGGAAGGCCAAGAAAGGCTAGGCATAGGCCATCAAGGTTCATCCCTTGATATTTGAACGTATGGGCTGCTCTTGTACAAGGGCAGCCCATTTTTGTGCACAAGAACGGTGTTTGTACTCGTTTTGGGTAGCTGATGTTTAACCGAAGTTTTCCAACAGTTCCAGCACCAGATGTAGTTGCGGTGTGGTATCCACGTAAGAGTACATCCCGCCGGTATACTGCCCCTGCTGGACAAGTTCCGCGCCTTTGCCTTCCAGGTACGCCACCACCTTGTCGCTGTCCTTGACGAAGAAGGCGATGTGGTGGACTCCCTCACCCTTTTCATCGAGCACTTCTTGCCACGTGCTGGGCTTGCCGTCCGGCTCGATTAACTCGATTTGCACCTGTCCCATATCGAAGAATGCCAGCTTGGCGGTTGCCTCGCTGGGCTTCCCCCGGTAGACGGTCTTTGCTTTGTCATAACCGTCTGTGACGGTGATGTTAGGCTTGGGCAGGCCTAGCACATCGCAGTAGGCCGCTGCCGATTTCTCGATATCCTTCACCACCAGGCCAATCTGGCATACGACGTTCGTTCCAATTCCGGTTTGTTCAGTCATGAAGTTCTCCTTTTTGAAGTCAACCACGAATCTATTTGGGCCATATCGCCAGGTATCTGGCGATGATCTCATCCAGCAACCGGTTATGCGCTTCGTCAGTCACCTGCCGTGCCGGATCGGCTGCGAACCAGGCGATGATCTCCTCCGCGCCCCGGCTGAAGGGAATTGTTGCTGTAAAGTCCGGGACGAGGCGCTTGATCTTACTGTTGTCGAAGATGACGCTGTGCGTCTTGTCGCCCAGCAATCCTGCGCCCCAATCGGGATCGAAGGCGTTGATCAGTTCCGAAGGGACGTGGACGAGCCGCGGTTCTTCTACGCCCGCCGCGCGCGCGAGGATGCGGAATATCTGATCCCACGTCAGGACTTCGTCAGAAGTGATGTGGTACGCTTCGCCGATGGCCTGTGCGTTGCCGAGTAGCCCCACGAAGCCTTTGGCGAAGTCCTGGTGATGCGTGAGCACCCACAGCGATGTTCCGTCCCCGTGGACGATGACCGGCATACCCTTGCGCATCCGTTCGATGACCGTCCATCGCCCGCGGAAGGGCAGGCGTGTGCGGTCGTATGTGTGCGCCGGGCGCACAATCGTCACCGGGAAGCCTTCGTCGCGGTAGGCGCGCAGCAGGCGTTCCTCACAGGCGATTTTGTCCCGCGAGTACTGCCAGAAGGGATTGTGCAGCGGCGTCGATTCGGTAATCGGCAGACTCCGCACCGGCTTGTGGTAGGCCGACGCCGTGCTGATGAAGATGTATTGCCCGACGCGATCCCGAAAGAGCGCGATGTCCGTCTCCACGTGGGCGGGCGTGTAGGCGACCCAATCCACCACGATGTCAAACGTCATTGAACCGATGGCAGCCCTTACCGATGCCGGATCGCGGATGTCGCCGGTCAGCACGGTCGCGCCGGCCAGGACAGGGCGCTCGCTCGTCAGCCCGCGATTGATCAGGTAGAGGTCAATGCCGCATTCCACCGCCAGTTGCGAACACGCGGAACTGATTGTGCCGGTCCCGCCGATGAAGAGGACTTTCATAGATCATCCCCCAATTCTGCCAGTTGGTCATACACCGGAACCAGTGCGGTATACGTCTCCTGGAAAAGTGGATACAACTCCGCGTAGACAGCCTGCGCCTGCGGGTTTGGTTCGATGATTCCTGCGATGGGATTCATCGCCGCCGCCATCTCGAAGCCCTGATACAGTCCCACACCGACGCCGCCCGCCAGCGCCGCACCCATAGACGTAGCCTCGTCCAGGATCGCCAGCCGGTGAACAGGAATGCCATACACGTCGGCCATGATCTGGTTCCACAGCCGGCCTTTCGCGCCGCCGCCGATGAGGCGCATCGCATCGACGCGCGCGCCCTGCGCCCGGAAGGCATCCAGCGTCATGCACAGGTTCATCGTCACGCCTTCGAGCACGGCCCGCAGCAGATCGGCGTGGGTGTGGCGGATGGTGAGGCCGACGAAGGCGCCACGCGCTTTGGGATTCCAGTAGGGACTGCGCTCGCCCATCAGATAGGGCAGGAAGAGCAGGCCGTTCGCGCCGGGCGGCGATTCAGCGGCGCGCTCGTTCATCAGATCATAGACATTCACAGAGAGATCTGTCGCTGTTCTGCGTTCGCCTTCGCATATCTGATCCCGCGCCCACTGGTACGATGCCCCCGCCGACTGTGTGGTTCCGGTAGGCATAAACATCCCCGGCACGAGGTGACAGTAGCAGAAGGTGCGATACGCCGGATCGAGGAGTGGATTGGGCGTCGCCAGCGCGATCCATGCCGACGAGCCGACGTAGTTGTACGCTGCGCCCTCGGCGACGACGCCCGCGCCCGTCGAGGCGCACACGCCGTCCCCACCGCCGATGACGACGGGCGTGCCTGCGGCCACACCGACCTCTTCCGCAACGGAGGGCAGCACTTCGCCAACCACGTCGATGGAGCGGTGGACATCGGGTAGTTGCGCTGGATCGACCTCGGCCACTCCGAGAATGCGTGGCGACCACGCGCCGGTCGCCAGGTCGTACAAGTCCATGCCGGAAGCGTCCGACATATCAGTGACGAAGTTGCCGGTCAACCGGGCGACCATCGCATCTTTGGCGTGGATGAATTTGTAGGCACGGCGGTAGATGTCCGGTTGGTGGTCACGGATCCACAGCATCTTGAGCAGCGAGTAGCTTTCGCTGAGACGATGTCCGGTGATGGTGTACATCTCGTCGAACGAGATGCGCTCCAGCAGCCAGTTCACCTGCTCTGTGCTGCGTTGGTCCGCCCAGATGATGGCGGTGCGCAGCGGGCGCGCATTTCTGTCCACTGGAACGGCCGCCATCATCTGCCCACTGAAGGTGATGCAGGCCACGTCGTCGCCGCTGATGCCGGTTTGTTCGAACAGTTGGTGGGTGGACGTGTAAACCGCTTTCCACCAATCTTCTGGGTTCTGCTCGGCCCAACGCGGATGCGCGTACTCGGTGGCATAGCCGTAGAAGGCGCTGCCGGCGAGACGCCCTTCTGCGTCGTAGAGCGTAGCTTTGTTGCCGGTGGTGCCCAGATCGTGCGCCAGAACGTAGTTTTTCATCAACATTCTTTTTGGACAGGATTCACAGGATTTTCAGGATTCAGCCTTCGTTGAAGTTGGCAAACCAGGAATGTATTCCTCACCGATTGGGATCGTAATGCTAGAGCCTTCGAACGCATCGCCGATTAGCTCGTACCGCCCACCCAGACATTCGGCCAGGAAAGCCTCGGCAATGGCGTTGAACGAGAGGCGGTTCTCGGGCCGGGCGAAGCCGTGGCCTTCGTCGGGATAAAGGACGTAAGTGACGGGGATGTTTTTCTCCTGCATGGCCTGGACAATCTGATCGGCCTCGGCCTGTTTCACCCGTGGATCGTTCGCGCCCTGACCGATGAGTAACGGTCGGCAGATGCGATCGGCGTAGGTGAGCGGCGAACAGGATGTGAGGAACGCTTGCCCTTCTTCGGTGCGGTGATCGCCAACGCGCGTGGTGAACATCTCCAGCATCGGCTTCCAGTAGGGCGGCATCGATTCCAGCAGCGTTACAAGGTTCGAGGGGCCGACGAGGTCTACACCGCAGGCAAAGGTCTCCGGCGTGAAGGTCAGTCCGGCCAACGTGGCGTAGCCGCCGTAGCTGCCGCCGGCAATGGCGATGCGCGCCGGATCGGCGATGCCTGCCGCGATGGCCCACTGTACAGCGTCAATGAGGTCGTCGTGCATCTTCGCGCCCCATTCGCGGTTGCCAGCGTTGATGAAATCCTTGCCAAAGCCGGTCGAAGCGCGGAAGTTGACGCTCAAGACGGCGTAGCCCCGGTTCGCAAACCACTGGTGATAGGGATCGTACCCCCACTCGTCGCGTCCCCACGGACCGCCGTGGACCCACAAGACGGTTGGCAGCGGCGCGTCGGGGATGTTGTCGCCATTCGTGTCGGCGTCGAGCGGCAAGGAGTAGTAGCAGACCATGTCCCACCCATCCCGCGTGGGAATGACCACCGGCGTCATCTTCACCAGCGGCAGGTCTTCCAACGCCTGGCGGTTGGTGAACAGGAAGTGCGCCTGACGCGCCGCGCGGTCATAGCGGTAGTACCGTATCGGGCCGTTATCCATCAGATACGCGACAATCCAGGTTCGATCATCCAACGTGCGGCTGACGACTTCGATATCGCCGTCGGCGACGGTTTGCAGATAGGCCATATCCTCGGCAATGGCGGGATCGAGGACGCGCCAGTATTTGCGCTCGTAATTGAACGCCACGGCCTGGATATGCTTCTCGGTGGGGTGCTCCATTCCGCCGTTTACATCGGATTTAGCGTCTTCGGCCAACAACGTCCGCGCGCCCGTTTCGAGGTTCAGCGCGAAGAGGGCCGAGGTGTTGCGCTCCCGGCTGTCGGTCATGTGCAACACCTTGCCGGTTTTGTCGAAGCCTAACAGCCAGGTCATCATGCTGTCTTCCATCGGGATGTGCGTGAACGGCGTCCATGCACCATCCTCCCCCGACGAGAGAATCTCCGTGCCGCCATCCGGCGTGGTGCGCTGCGCGAAGCGGATGCTATAGTCATCGTCGGTGACGAACTCCGCGAAATCCTCGTTTTGCAGGATGCAACGCCGCTCGCCTGTGGCGATGTTGATGCGATAGACGTCGTGGTGTTGCGGATCGCGGTCGTTCAATCCCACGAGAATCTCCTCCGGGAATTTATGACTGACGTGCTGGAACCGCGCGTTGGCCCCTTCGAGGGGCGTCAGGTCTTTGGTTTCGCCGGACTCCACCGCAACGCTGTAGACTTGCCAGTTTTCGTCTCCGCCTTTGTCCTGGATGTAGAGCACGTGGGCGCTGGTGAAGGCCCACAGATGAAAGCGAATACCGCGCACCGTATCGTGCGTGACAGGCCGGGCCTTTTCCGGGGCGTCCGCCGGGCCGACCCAGACGTTGAGCACGCCATCCACTGGCGCGATGTAGGACAACTTGCTCCCGTCTGGGCTGAGGCGCGCCTGGGTTTTGTCGGGATTGCCTAACAGCACTTCCCGTGGTATCAACGGAACAGTCATACTCGTTGCCATTTGATCCTCCTTTATGCACTCAGAATGTTTTCGATCGCTTGCACTTCTGTGTCGCTGAGGGAGAGATTGCTCACCGCCGCGACCGCATCCTCGATTTGACCGACCTTGCTCGCGCCGATGAGAGCCGAGGTGACAGTGGCGCGGCGCAGCACCCAGACGAGCGCCAACTGCGCCATCGTCTGCCCACGCGCTTTGGCGATTTCGTTGAGCTGGCGGACTTTTGCCAGTTTCTCGTCGGTGATGTGCTCGGGCCGCAGGAAGTAGGATTTGGCGGCCCGCGAATCTGAGGGGATTTCGCCGCCGAGATACCGATCCGTGAGCAAGCCCTGCGCTAGCGGCGAGAAGCAGATACAGCCGATGCCTTCTTTGTCCAATGTATCCAGCAGCCCATCTTCGATCCAGCGGTTGAACATACTGTACGACGGCTGGTGAATCAGGCAGGGCGTTCTCAGGTCGCGCAGAATCCGCGCTGCCTCTGCCGTTTTCTCCGGCGCGTAGTTGGAGATGCCGGCGTAGAGCGCGCGCCCGCTGCGCACGGCGAAATCGAGCGCGCCCATCGTCTCTTCCAGCGGCGTCTCCGGGTCGAAGCGGTGGCTGTAGAAGATGTCCACGTACTCCAATCTCATGCGCTTGAGGCTCTGATCCAGGCTGGCGATGAGGTACTTGCGCGACCCCCACTCGCCGTACGGACCGGCCCACATCCCGTAGCCGGCTTTCGTCGAGATGATGAGTTCGTCGCGGTAAGGGCGCAAATCCTGCGCGAGAATCTGGCCGAAGGTGATCTCGGCGGAACCGGGTGGAGGGCCGTAATTGTTCGCCAGGTCGAAGTGGGTGATTCCGAGATCGAATGCGCGGCGCACCATCGCGCGGGCGTTCTCGTAGAGCGCCGTCCCGCCGAAGTTGTGCCACAATCCCAACGAAATGGCGGGCAATTTCACCCCGCTGCGCCCACAGCGGTTGAAGACCATCGAGTTGTAACGGGTATCAGATGCATTGTAAACCATTTTTTTCTATGGTAGCAAAACTGGCTAGACAGGAGGGCAAACGGGGATAGTATAGGGGAAAAAGCGAAGTGGAGGGATAGACAATGCCGCGGAGAACAAGACGCCCGAAAGCCACGCGTAGCGAAGTCCTGGAGTGT
>Ga0209723_1006150_pt1 | contig 11801 bp, 11 predicted proteins | sample BiotimSIPDNA_2_FD_185750 | JGI IMG/M metagenome (GOLD analysis project Ga0209723, IMG submission 185750) | Anaerobic biogas reactor microbial communites from Washington, USA - Biogas_R2 time_0 SIP DNA (SPAdes) (version 2) | ecosystem: Engineered > Bioreactor > Anaerobic > Unclassified | place... | reverse complement strand
TTCATTCTTTCAAAGATAAGCACATTAGCGTCGACCGCCATACCAATCGAAAGGATAGCTCCACCAATGCCAGCCATGGTCAAAGTAATTTGAGGAATTAATTTAAATAAAGCTAAGAGAAAAATAGTAAATAATATCAGAGCCACTGCTGATATGAAACCCGGAAAACGGTAAAAAATAATCATTAATATCATAATAGCCAACAACCCCCAAGCAGCCGCATAAAGTGATTTTTCTAATGACTCTCGACCCAGAGTTGGACCGACGGTTTTTTGAGAAACTAATTCAATTGGTACTGGTAAAGCACCGCTCCGAAGTCGACGAGCAATATCCGCCGCCTCTTGAGCCCCCATATCACCACTAATTACTGCCTTCCCTCCGGTAATCTTATCCTGTACCACTGGAGCATAAAGATCAGAAGCGTCAATTTTACCATCACCAGTCGTATCGATGATTGAAAAACCATCTAGAAAAATAGCTAATGGCTGACCAACATTTCGAGCTGTTACATTTTCAAACAATTCAGCTCCTTCCTGGTTAAACTCAAGTTCGACAATCGCCTGACCGGTCATTGCATCCAGTGAGCGTCGGGCTGTCGCTAAATGACGACCAGTTAATTCAGTATTCTGCCAATAGTAACCTTCTTCTGATTGCTGAATGGAAAATAGAATATGACTCGCCTCAATAAAACCTTCTTCGTCCTGCCCCCGAGTCTGTTTAATAATATGATAGCCGAAGGAACTCTCCACTAGGTCTGACGTTATTTGACCCTCCTCGAGTGAAAAAGCGGCTTCTGAAAATTCGGCCACCATGTCTTCAAACTGGAAAGACCCAAGCCGACCGCCGTCCTCGGCCGAAGGACAGTCGGAATATTCTTGAGCTAATTGAGCAAAGTCTTCTCCGGCCAGAGCCCGTGCCAATACCTCTTCAGCCTGTTGACGAATGGCCTGATTTTCTTCTTCAATACTGGCTAATTCTTCCGGCGTCAATTCTACTTCAACCAATTCTTTAAATTCTAATACTGGCGTCTCGCCAATCATGGCTAGTGCCTCGTCAATATTATCAACTCCGGGCATCTCAATTAACAACTGTTGCGCCCCTTCTCTAATCGCTACCCGTGGTTCAGCAACGCCAAAAAAGTTAATTCGTCGTTCAATAACATCTCGAACTCCCTCTAGTGCCTCCCCTTTCTCTGCTTCCGGTAAACCCGTTAAATCAGCTTGATAAATAAGGCTTGCTCCGCCTTGGAGATCTAATCCATATCGAAAATCATGCTTCGGCAACCAAGAAGGGGTCCACCATCCGGGATAAACGAAGGCAAAAGAAAAGTAAGCAGCAACAAGTAGAAGAATCAGAAATAAAAAATTCTTACGGCGACTCATTTTATTAACCGATATTTATTTTAACTCTAAAAATAGAATTGGCTAAACTAGTTTTCCATCGTATCATAAAATCACCAAACATTCTATAACTTTCATTCTGGTATTCAACCAATGGTTCTCTCTGTGCATAAGCCCGAAGACCAACCGATTGACGAAGTTCTTCCATTTCTGTTAAATGACTCGACCATAAATCATCTAAGAATTTCAGACAAAGCATCCGCCCCAGAGCATTTAGATGGACCGAATCAACTGATTTTTCTTTCTCTCTATAAGCCGTCATGGCTTGAGTTATTAAATATTGATGCATGGCCGCCGGAGCTTCTGATCCCTTTTCCTTAACCATCCGAGCCAGCCCTCGATGAATACCATCTTCATGCGGCAAAATCAACCGAACTTGCTCGGCAATTTCCTCAATATTCCAATGATCTATAGCCCCGGCTGTATGAGTTGAAATCAAACGTTCAAAAACATCACTTAATACTTCTTCCACTAATTTGCGCCAACGATCTGACCAATCTTCTTGCTCGAATAATTCAATTAATGAATTGCGCTTCCGATAAACTATTTGTCGATGTTTGTTTAAAACATCATCATATTCACAGAGACGTTTTCGGATATCAAAATTAAATCCCTCGACTCGGCGTTGAGCTGATTCAATCGATCGCGAAACTAACGGATGCTCTATCGGTTGATCTTCCGGTAAATTAAATCGAGTCATTAACTTTTCAATTCGTTCTCCGCCAAAATACTTAACGATATTTTTAGATTTCGGGAAAATTTCATTTTTCAGCGATAAATAAAATTGAGAAGAACCTGGCTCTCCCTGACGTCCAGATCGCCCTCGAAGTTGATCATCAATTCGACGAGACTCGTGTCTTTCAGTGCCAATAACAAATAATCCGCCTCTTTCGAGAACTTTCTCGCGCTCTGATGGGTCGGCCGGATTTCCACCCAGAATAATATCCACTCCCCGACCAGCCATGTTCGTGGCCACCGTTACTTGTCCCTGACGGCCTGCCTGAGCGATAATTTGTGCCTCCTGCTCATGTTGTTTGGCGTTTAAAACTCGGCAAGGAATACCTTCTCGGCCCAATAACCTCTCTAAATATTCATTAGCCTCTACTGAAGTTGTCCCGACTAAGACTGGTTGACCCTGCTGATGTTTTTCTTTAATCGTTTGAACCACGGCTTTAAACTTGGCTTCTTCCTTGCCATAAACTCGATCCGGTAGATCTTGTCTAATCATTGGCCGATGAGTTGGAATGGCCTTAACATCTAATTCATAAACTTTGTCAAATTCTTCGGCAGCAGACATGGCGGTCCCAGTCATACCGCTTAATTTGGAATACATTCGAAATAAATTCTGAATCGTAATCGTCGCCAGTGTTTTTGATTCCGGTTTTATCTCAACCCCCTCTTTGGCTTCAATAGCCTGATGCAGTCCGTCAGAATAGCGCCGGCCAGGCATCAAGCGCCCAGTAAATTCATCAACAATGATTGCCTCTCCTTCTCGAATCAAATAATCAACATCTCGTAAAAATAGCTCTTTAGCCCGAACTGCATTCATCACTCGGTGCAGTTGCTCAATGCTTTGAGGATGATAAAGATTGTCTACGCCTAAAGCTTTTTCAGCCCGATCAATTCCATTCTCGGTCAAAATTACAGTTTTCATCTTACGATCAACATTGTAGTCCTCATTTTCTTTTAATCGATCGGCTAACCGGGCAAAAATTCGATATTCTTCTGGTCTCATTGATTCAGATTGAGAAATAATTAAAGGTGTCCGGGCTTCATCAATTAAAATACTGTCTACTTCATCAATGACTGCATAATTAAATGAACGTTGTACCTTATCGCTTGATCGAAAAACTAAATTATCTCTTAAATAATCAAAACCAAATTCATTATTTGTTCCATAGGTGATATCAGCTTGATAAGCCTCTGAGCGATGACATGGCCTCAGAAAATCTTGGACAACTAAAAAGCTACCAAACTGATCACGTAACTCGTCTTTCTTTCCGCCGGCTTCGTGAAAGTCGGGATCATAAATAAAAGCCTGTTCATGATTCAGAACGCCAACGCTTAAACCCAGTAAATGATATATCTGCCCCATCCAAATTGCGTCTCGGCGAGCTAAATAGTCATTAACTGTTATCACATGTACTCCCTGACCAGCCAGGGCATTTAAAAAAACGGGAGCAGTAGCAGCTAAAGTCTTCCCTTCGCCAGTTTTCATCTCAATCACTCGACCCTGATGGAGAGCGATACCCGCCTGTAATTGGCAATCAAAGTGCCGCTGTTTCAGAGTTTTCTTGGCTGATTCTCTAACCAAAGCAAAAGACTCCACCAGCAGATCATCTAAAGATTCACCGGATTTAAAACGTTCTTGTAATTTATGACCCTGTTCGCTTAATTGAGCCAACGAAAACTTCTCGAACTCTGGCTCGAGAAGATTGATCCGGTTAATTAACGGCTGGATATCCTTTAAATAACGATTATTCGGATTACCGAAGATTCTGCTAAATAACATATCATTACTTTCGTCCGCGCTTCCGCTTTGAATGGAATTCACCTGGCCAGATTCTCATGTTCTTAATTCTCCTCATAGCTCGGCGATAAATAGTTTCTTGTTTTCCAGAGTGACTCTTCAACTCTCGCTGAAGCTTGTCTTTAATCTCATCAATAGCTCCAAAAATATCCTGATTTTGAGCCGAAACAGCAATAACCTGACGAGGTAAAATTAACTCTGCTCCGATCTTATAAAGACTCTCTCGGGCTGATTCACGTTCAATTTTAATCCGCATCTCGAGAGAAGACATTTTCTGCCGATCTTTATTCTTAGGCAAAAATTTGTCTAGTCGTCCAATCTTCTTTTCAAGATAATCGTTAATGTTCGGAGAGAGATTAATATTGGGAGCATAAATAGTAATTCTCATCTCAAATAAAGTAAAGGTTAAGCAGTTTCAGCATAACATTGAAATTAGGCAGAATCAAATAGACAAAAACCCCCCGAAGGGGGCTTTTGTCTCTAAAATAATTCAGTCTAATTAATCAAGATCTTCTTCGCCGTGACCCAAATCAAATTCTTCGTCGGTCTCCTCATCGTCTTCTGAACCAAGGTCAAATTCATCACTAAAGTCTGACGACTCAGCGTCTTCATCATCACCGTCAAAACCGGTGATCTCGTCAACTTCTTCTGGATTGAAGTCTTCCATATTTTTAATTTTTAATTATAGGATAACCTTTGAATTATGAATCGAATTCAAAAGTACTCCCATAAGTTATATTATGTCTTCAATTTTGTCAAGAACCCCTTAACTCCTCCGACAAAATAACAATTTCTTCTACTAACTCTATCTTAAATTCTCGCTTGACTCGATCCTTAATTAGATCAATTAGAGCTAAGACATCTTGGCTACTCGCCCGACCAAGATTAACAATAAAATTAGCATGTTGCTCGGAGACCTGAGCTTGGCCTATTCGAAAACCTTTCAGACCAGCCTGATCAATCAGTGCTCCTGCTGATTGACCGGGAGGATTCTTAAAAACGCAACCCGCTGAAGGATAAACCCGAGGCTGAGTAGATGCCTTTCGCTGAGCCAAATCAACCATTCGGGACCAAATGGAAGCTTGTTGGTCTGATCGACCCTCTAAGACAACTGATGTAATAATCTTATCGGCCTTTCTCTTGAAAATACTATCGCGATAAGCAAAGTGACACCGACTCGCTGAATAACAACCCAGTTCTAAAGTTTCCCGATCGATAAAATTAACTTCTTTAACCAACTGACCAATATTTTGATCGGGCGTACCAGCATTACTGCAAATCGCTCCGCCTACTGTTCCGGGAATAGCCGTCTCTCCCTCTAATCCGCTAATTCCTAATCGAGCTGCCTCTGTTACCAGCCAATTTAAAGAAATACCAGCCCCGACCTCCAACTCTTGCCCGGCCAAGCGAAAAAATCGATTTGTGGGTCGAATAATTGCCCCTGGATAGCCTCGATCAGAAATTAGTAAATTACTTCCCCCACCCAGAATAAAAACCGGGAGGTCTGCCTCCCGGGCTTCTTTCAAAGCCTCAATTAAATCCTCTTCTGCTTCAGCTTGAAAAAAATATTGAGCCGGACCTCCGATTCTAAAAGTGGTTAGATTCTTCAGCGGAACGTTCTTTAACCATCTCAATTTTAAATTCCTTAGGCTCATGGATGATCCATAAACAATAAAGCGTTTAACTTAGCCCGAGTTAGTGGTCCGACGTAACCGGTTCCCTTGCTCAGTCCGGCCGGTTGTAACACCTCGGCAGCATACTTCTCCTGAAATCGAATAATCGCCTGACGAGTCAGCTGATAAAAGTGCCCAGTGACTAATCCCTCAGGATAGGCTTCCGGCTCCTGAATAGCTAGAAAAAGTTGTAGAGCTTTGACTTCTTCATTTTGGGATAAGCCGTAAGCTAGATCACGATCAAAGGAATTGAGCCGAATCCCCTGTTGATTTGCCAGAACGATGGCAATCTGACTACGTAAATAAACAACTGTCTGCTGAAGATAATCAATTTCAGCCTGTAATTCTTGAATCAGTTTTTCTTCCGGATTACGAGGCGTCATCATCGCTTCCCATTTAAAGGCATAATAATCTTCCGTCCCAATAAATCCAGACTGTTTGCTTTGAATGGAGGGAATAATCGTTAAAGAATAATAATTCGATCCAAAGTTGGCCAGGTTAACCTCGCCATTCTGATACTCGTTCAGGTCTAAAAACCCAACCTCGGTTTTCCCCCGTCGATCAACGGCTACATAAGGTGTCCGGAAAAGAGTTTCTGACTGACCAAAAAATCGTAAACGTAAATCACCGTCGCCCCCAATAAACCTAATCCACTGAGCTCCCCAGTTTTGTAACTGATCCGTAGCATTGAGAGCGCTCTCACCGTTTAGGGGTAGAAAATTGGTCTTTGGAATAATGCGTAAATCCTTCAGATTCTGATTATGATAACAATAGTCCTCTCCCACCGAACAGTCATTGATTAAAACAGCAATCGTCCAATCAGTATAGATTTGGCTAAAATCTTTTTCATATCCATGCTTAGCCAGAGCTTCGTTCAATGATGAGATGCCAACCCGATCAGAACTTAAAGAGTCAATTAAAATCTCCGCTCCATAATGATCGACTAAATACTGAGTGAATAAATTAAGTGCCCCATAATCAGCAACCTTCTCTTCCCAGCTAACCAGCGAATTGCTCGGATTCTCCAGAAAGATTCGGGTTCGATTTTGTAAATTACTGCCGTCATAAATCCGATCATAACTAATCAAAGTCGGAGCATATTCAGCTCGCGCCTCATTCAGCCAGGTCTCTTCTTTAACTTGATATACTTTTTCCTTTTTATGGAAAGTAATCAAGTGCATCAGTTCATGAGCCAACAAGCTCTTTGATCGATAATCCGTTAAATGATCGGTGTTTAAATAAACCATCTGCCGCTGGTTAGATGTTGGATTTTGAAGTCGATCATATTGGTCAATCGCCCGAAAATAACCAGCCGCCTGACCTCTCATTTGATGAATCAAGATATTAATTTTCTGGCTAGTTGAATTAACGTTCCAATCCCACTGATAGCTTTTAGATAAAATTGGCCAAATATTATTCTCAAATTCATAAGCCAGTATCTTAAGATAATCCTGGGCTTCTTCTTGCTCCTCATCGCCAAGCTCGTCCCACCAGCTTTGATCAACATAAAAAAGGCCTCTTTCGCTCTCTTCAACTAGTCGAGCCACTAATTCTTCTCGACCAAATCGGTCATATTCTTCTTCAACAAAAAAAACGACCGTGGCTTCAGCCGCGGTAACCACTGTCAACAATAAGAAGCAAGTTGCTCCCGCCAATAAGAGAATATTCCTCAGAGTCTTTAACATAACCTGATCATTTTAACATAAGTTCCGCCTAAAACAATCAGCCCCTTAGTGGGGACGACCGGATCTAATTATTAAAAATAGACCAAAAACAATTAAGATCCCGGCGATAATTAGGGCTAAAGTTATTAAAATTAAATCCGGTTTAACTAAAATCATCACCCCCAAAACAATCAATAAAAGCCCCTGGACTAGTCGCTGTATCCGGCTAGCTGGATAAAGAAAACCTCCGCCCAACATCAGCCCCCAACCATCTTAATACCCGCCTCCTCTAATCCTTCTTTAAGTGTTAAACCAATCTGACGATGGACCGACCGCATCTCGTCATAATCAGATGTTTCTAAATCATAAACCAGCTCAAAAGTCGGCCCCTGAGAGGCAAACCCCAGAAAGGCCAATTGCCCGCATCTCACTAAATTCTGGCGAGCTAAAACTTCTTTCACGATCTTATCTAGCTGCTGCAATTTTTTAGATTCCACATCATAACTGACCCCAAAATTAAGAGACATTCTGGCCTCTTTCTTCTTACTGTAGTTATAAATAGCTTTGCTAGTCAACTCTTCATTCGAAACAATAATGCTTTCCCCGGTTGGAGCACGTAAATGAGTTGAGCGCAAACCAATTCGCTCAATCCGACCACTAGCTCCGCCAGGCGCTCCTCGAAAATCACCAATAACAATAAAATCACCTTCTTCAAAAACATGATCTGAGTGCAAGGCTAAAGAGTAAAAAATATCAGAAAAGATCCGTTGCGAAGCAATGGCGATTAAAATACCACCCACGCCTAATCCGGCCAATAGAACTGTAATATCGTAGCCCATCATGAAAATGACTAGCAGCCCAACTCCCACCCAAATAAAAATATCAAAGAGGCGATTAAAAAATTTCAGCGAGGTAACGCTCCGTCTCTTCTCCTTTCGGTCGGCAATCAGTGATTCGGTTTGGCAAGTAATCAGTTGATGAATCAACCAAGCAAAATAGATTATAAAAATAGTGAAGAACACTCGACTGATAACTTCTTGACTACCAGTGTTAAACGGTATGATCTGTAAAGCAAAATAGCTGGCGATGGTTAAGATTAAAAACATCCAGCTTTTTTTAAGCGATCCAGCCAGTGTCATCAATATTTGCCCCTTCGACCGCTCACTCGCTTCCATTCTTTTAAATAAAATGGAGCCGATTATCTTCATCCCCAAAAAGATAGCTAAAAATATAGCAGCAACTCCTAAGCTGAGGAAAAGTAAAATATCCCAGGGAATCATATCATTGGTCTGATCGGCTAAATAACGACTTGAGGTCTTGGCCGATTAGCTGCAGCGATTTAATTATTAAAAAGAGAGGCAAAAGTCGCAGAAGAGTTTTTTCACTAAACTTATCCCAATCCATATTAGCTTCATTATTCCATTATTTAATCTGAAAATCAAACAACAAAAGCCCCTCGATTGGAGGGGCTTAGTGATCTTTCTGATCGAAAGCTTAAGGCAGGTAATCCTCAATTGGACGACCTCCAATTTGCTCAACCACGGCTACAATTTCATCAAATTGAGTAGTCGTTCGGTAAATCTGCTCTCTCATCGCACTGACGGATGAAGCAGACATGTTAGCCATCTCTTCGCTGAAATCAAGGAAGGCTGTTTGCTCTCTCATAATTACCTCATTCAACGTAGTTCCGGCCGGAATTGCTGTGGTCAGAGTCTCGGTCTCTTGACCGACTGGCCCAGCAAGTAACAACCCGACAACTTCTTCAACTAACAATTTAACCTCATCTTCCGGAGCGATTTCTTCATCCTGTTCCGGAATAACTCTTTCAACCGCTACCACTGTATTCCCGGGAGCCACTGTTCCATCTTCCATTAGCTCTTGAGAAACAAAGTAAAGGTTAATCACTCGACCGTCTTCGACGACTGGTGGCTCATCTGAACCGCCTGGGCCAGCTGGCTGGCCGTTTGGCTCACCTTCTCCATTTGGAACAATAGAAGATCCCCAATTAGTCCCAAAGAGAAGAACCAAAGCCACTAACACCACCAAAACAATAATGGCGATAATAGTATTTTTGGACATAATAAATTGATTATCTAATTTTAATAAAACGCCGACCCTTTGCAGTATTCTAACATGACTAATAAATTCAAGCAAATCAAAAACCCCGCGCAAGCGGGGCCTTGATCTGATTCCTAAAAATCACTCGAACATCTCTTCGCCCTCTTCCTCAGGTAACTCTTCTTCAGGGAATTCCTCCCCTGTTGGTTCCTCTGGAATTATATCGGCAACTATACTCGCTTCTGATATTTCAACCGGGGTTCCCCACATAGTCGTGCCAACATAGTCTTCGACAACCTGGCCACTGAATTGAACTCTTAAACCGTCAACTTGCATTTCGGTTGCTAAATTGATTGGCTGGTATTGAATACCATCATCAGACAAGATACCGTAAAAGCCACCCTCCAGATCAACATAATAAACGGTACCGATTCCACTAATCACTTCCGGAGACCCAGCTGGCTCCTCCGAGTTCGGTCCTCCATTCTCGGGGACAGGAAGTTCTTCTTCGGAATTACCGAAAATTAAAATCGCCGCCACAATGATGATAATAATCACCAGGGCAATAATTAAAACATTAGCTTTTGATTTCATACTGCTTTAACTTTTAATTAATTAATTTCGTAAGTAATGCTTACGCTAACTTCGACCTTGTTTTCGCCCGGTTGAATCGATGGAGCCGGAACTGATTCGGCAACCGAATCGTACGCCACATTACCAGCTGCCCGGGGCCAGTTAATAGCTGATAAATCTTCTCTAAAACCAGTTATTCTAACCAATTTAACACCAATTTGATCGGCCAATGTTTCGGCTTTAGCTTGAGCCTGAGCAATGGCTTCGGCCCGCAGTTCTTCTTTCACCGCTGTCTCATCCTCTAGTGTAAAAACTAAATCTCCAACCTGATTAGCCCCCAGTGAACCAGCTTGCTGCATAACCTGACCGACCTGATCAAAGTCCCTAATCTTAATTTGAAGACTTTGAGAAACTTCGTAGCCAACTAAAACTCTTTCTCCTGAGCCATTGTCTCGCGTTTCACGCCATTCATAACGAGGACTTAAGTTCAATTGAGTAGTTTTCAGATCCTTCTCCGGAATGCCCAACTCTGATCGCATCGCCTCAATGACTCGATTCATTCTCTCCGTATTTTCAGTCATGGCTGCCTCCACCGTATCGGCCTCATTTCGAACCCCTAAACTAACAACAGCTAAATCTGGTTGGACAAATCGATCAGCCTCTCCAGATACGGTAATTTCATTCCGAAACTCCATATTTCGGCCAATGAAACGATTTTCTTTCAGGCCATTAAAGAATTCGACAGCCATTACCGCACTCGTCACAATTAACAGTAGAGTCAGGGCTCCAAATAAAGGAGCTAATTTCTCTTGCCAATTATTTTGTTGATCCTTGTCCATAGTAAATAATAATTTAATAATTAATATTCTTCACATTGAAGATAAAAATATCCCCGATCATGATGACAGGAGGGACATTCCTCTGGTGGTTCAAATCCGTAATGGACATAACCACACTCCAAACAAACCCAAAAAACCTTCTCCTTTTTCTTAAAGAGTGTGCCGTCCTCTAACTGTTGCAGTAATTTCTGATACCGCTCCTGGTGATGTTTTTCCGCTAAAGCAATTGCCCTCAAACGTGTTGCCACCTCTGGCAAGCCATCTTCTTCGGCCACCTGAGCAAAATTAGGATACATTTCAGTCTGCTCGTAACGCTCACCATTAATAGCTGATTTCAAATTTTCTTTAGTGTCGCCTTCAATCAACGGAGCTTCAGCTTTAGCCTCTAACTGCTCAATTTCATCTTTATTGAGCTCGTTAAGCATCTCCCAAAGACTTTCGGCGTGTTCTTTTTCATTATCAGCCGTGATGGAAAAAATCTGAGATATCTGTTGAAAACCTTCCTTTTTCGCTACTTTAGCAAAAAAAGCATAACGATTGCGAGCCATGCTTTCACCAGCGAAGGCTGATATTAGGTTCTCGATTGTTTTTTGCATAGTTTTTGGAGTATAACACTCTTTTTCGAGTAGATCAAATTAGATACCCGCTTTAATTTCAATCACATCACCATCTTGTACCTGATACTCCTTGCCTTCGGTCCGAACTAATCCTCGTTGGCGAGCCACCGAAAAACTCCCCGCTTCAACTAATTCCTGCCAATTAATAACCTCAGCTTTAATAAAATTCTTTTGAAAATCAGTATGGACAACACCACCCGCCTCCGGAGCAGTTTGGCCCCGTCGTAGAGTCCAAGCTCGAACTTCATCTCGACCAATCGTAAAAAAGGTAATCAAGTTTAAAAGCTGATACGAACGCTGAATTAGTTGGTCTAACTGATCCGAACCTAGATCTAATTCTTGTCGCTCCTCTTCGCTCAAACCAGCCACCTCTAATTCAGTCAAAATATCGATAATCAAATAAGGAGAATTCTGGAAAGGAGCAACCTTCTCTGAAGTCACCTCAGA
>Ga0209723_1006145_pt1 | contig 11813 bp, 7 predicted proteins | sample BiotimSIPDNA_2_FD_185750 | JGI IMG/M metagenome (GOLD analysis project Ga0209723, IMG submission 185750) | Anaerobic biogas reactor microbial communites from Washington, USA - Biogas_R2 time_0 SIP DNA (SPAdes) (version 2) | ecosystem: Engineered > Bioreactor > Anaerobic > Unclassified | place... | reverse complement strand
AGATCATTTTTACTATAGTGTGTTTGACCAGCCCAATCGGTCTCGCTATGAATGGTTGAGGTACTTCTTCTATCATGGTAATGCCCTATGTCACCCAAGTATCCTTATAAGAAAAGACCATATTGATATATATGAATCTTTCCGTGGCATTATTCAAGTGCCAGACTTTGAGAATTGGATCCGGCTTTGTATGAAATCTGAAATTCATATCATTCCGGATAAATTGGTACGTTTTAGAGTAAGGGATGATGAATCAAACACTAGTGGTAATCGTCCAGACACTCGAATAAGAGGCCAGTTTGAATTTTTGCAGTTGTTGACTCTCTACCGATCGATATCTAACGTCGAACAGTTAGTTAGAATATTTCCTGAGGCTGTAAAATATATCAATGATCAGAATCCGGATGCTTTATTTGCCCTTGGCATGTTAGCTGTTGAAAAGGGTAGGAACAAAGTTACCAATCTGTTCGGACTAACCCTGTTATTTGAAGCCTTAAATGATCCTCAACGGGCGAGGGATCTCAAGAAATTCAATAACTTTGGTGAAAAGGATTTTGTAATTCTTACCGGAAAATACGATGTCTTTTCGATTGAAACAGTATCTAATCTTTCCTCGAAATTAGCTGAGGAGAGATCCAGCACTGAGCGGGCGATTCAAAAACTGGAGATAAAGCTTGCCGAGGAGAGAGCCAACGCTGAGCGGGCAGTTCATAAACTCGAAATGGAACTTGCAACGGAGAAAGCTGATAAAGAGCAGGCGGTTCAAAAACTTGAGATGGAACTTGCTACAAAGAAAGCAGAAGCAGAGAAATCAATTCTCAGCTTGGGACAGAAATTGAAAGAGCTTAATCATCAGATGATTAAAATTAAAGTAAACCGTTCAGCTGAACTAAGTCGATTAAGTGAAGAAAATCGTCGCAGAGAGCAGGAATACAGTTTATTAAGTGCTCGCATAAATGAATTAGAATCATTACTTGCCTTCACAAATAATGAAATTGTCGATTATTATAATAGTACGAGTTGGAAGATAACCAGACCTTTCCGATGGATCAGCAAAAAACTTAGGGGGTAACCATGTTTAAGTTCCTTCGTAAAATTAAAGAATACTTAATATTGAAACGCAGTGGTCTCTTTGACGAAGAGTATTACTGCCTCCAGAATCCAGATGTGAGACAGGCGGATGTTGATCCATTGTGGCATTTTGTTAGTGTTGGCTGGAAAGAAGGACGTAACCCTAACGCCAACTTTGATCTTGTAAATTATTCTTTGTCTGTATTAGCTTCACAAGAACCCATTGGAAATCCTCTTATCTATCATATAAAGAATCCTCTCAAAATTAAAGATAGCAGGTTAAATGAAAGCTGCTCTCAATCATCAACAGACCAATTAGAAATTGTGATGGTTGAAGAGAAAGTTGATAATTGTGTTGAACTCGAAAATGAAAGCCGATCTCAATTATCTGAAGCCCAACCAGATCCGATTCTAAATAGTGATGAATTATCAGAATTCGTTGATTCTGCCAAGACACTCTACTCATTAAAAGAACATCTTAAAGAAGCGGAGTTTTATTTATCAATTAGTCATGACAACTACACAAAAGTTGTGGGCGGAGTGCAGAATGTAATCCGAATGGAAGAAAGTGAAATACTAAAAACCAACTATCATTATGTTCATATTTCTCCTGATCCACCGCAGAAAAAGAAAATTTACGAGACGACATTTGGGGATTGGTGGGTTGTTTGTGATGGAAAAGATATGGGTCTTGCTCATTCTGAAATAATCCTCGAGTGGTTAGAGAAAGAGTCATTGAGTTCGATTAGACGTGTGATTATGCATCACACACTCGGTTTTGGAGTGGCAGAGATAGAACGTCTTGCAAAACTTGGTTATTTAACACCAATATTTTGGATACACGATTATTACTCCGCCTGCAGATCCTACCACTTGCGCCGTAATGATCGCGCATACTGTTTTGGACCAGACATTTCCAGTAATAGTTGTCAAATCTGTAGATATGGTGAAGATAGGAAGTTGCACATGGCAACTTTCAAAAAAATATTTGCCCAACAAAATTTACAATTCTGTTTTCCTTCAAACTTTACTAAGGATAACTGGGAACGTATTACCCTATTCAACAATTTTTCATTAGAATCAAAAGTTGTTCCTCTTGTAGAACTCAAGGAAGACAAAGTACAACCATGGGAAAAAAAGGATAAGATCAATGTTGCTTTTCCTGGCTATCCTTATGCGCAAAAAGGATGGGATTCTTGGTTGAATCTCACACAACGTTTTAAAGAAGATGATAGATACAATTTTTTCCACTTGTCCTACATATCTGATCAATCAGAAAATTACCGCTCAATAGATGTAAGATATACACCTGATAATCCGCACGTAATGAAAGAAAAGTTAGTAATATATGACATTGATGCCGTACTCATTTGGTCGGTGGTCCCAGAAACTTTTAGTTTGACTTATTATGAATCACTTGCTGCTGGTTGTTTCATTGTCAGCAATCCTCTTAGTGGAAATGTTGCTAAAACTTTATCTTTTTCGCCATCAGACGGGATGGTGATTGATTCAGAATCAGAATTAATGAATCTATTAACAAGTGGAAAGTTGATCGATTTGGTAAATCTAAAGAATCACGAGGGAAAGAAGAATTATTTAATTCAAAATCTGGATGTGGGGTACTTAGAATGATAGTATTTACTAGTATCGGTTTAAATTATCTACCAAAGGCAAGAATCCTAAACAATACACTAAAAAAACTTCACCCCAATTGGGAAGTACATCTACTAGTTTCTGATCGGATTGATTATGGATTAGAAAAGTACCTACTTGAACCGCTACAAGAGTTTGATAAAGTGTTTTTCCTGGACGATCTTGATCTCCCTGATAAATATGAATGGATAAGGAAGCACAACATTGTTGAGCTTTGTACGGCAGTAAAAGGGCCTTATCTTAGGAAACTCGTTCTCGATGGTGAAGAGAAAATAATGTATATTGATCCAGACATTGCTGTAATTAATGAGCTTTCTCCGCTCGAAAGCTTGCTCGACAATTATTCCATTTTGCTTACTCCCCATCTAGTTACCCCTCCAACGAAAACAAAACCAATCGTTGATAACGAGATTGCTGGATGTATGCGTCATGGGATTTTTAATTTGGGTTTCTTAGCGATCAATGGAAAACAAGAACAAGGAAAGGAGTTTGCTGAATGGTGGAATAATAGACTAATTGATTACTGTTATGCGGATTATGAAAAAGGTCTGTTTACAGACCAAAAATGGTGTGATTTTGTACCAGCATATTTTAGTAATCTTAAAATTGTCAATGACCCCGGGTATAATGTTGCTAGTTGGAACTTGGATTGCAGAACGTTAAGTTACAGTGAAAACGGGCAAATACTGGTAAATTCCGAATTCCCTCTTCGCTTTTACCATTTTACCGGTTATGATTCAGGAGCAGGATTAAGCGTGATGAAGACGCATTTTGGAGAAAAATCGGGTGATGTACCAATGGATCTCTGGGAGTGGTATGAAAGAATGCTTGATAAGTATTCAATTGATGAGTTGAGTGGTCGTAAATGGAACTTTCCGTCCAATTAAGAAAAGCCACTCGTTTTTTGTTAATAATTAGTAGGATTCCAAAATCGAACAACAAGGCAAATTGTGGATACTTCACAATTCTATTTAATATTCATTTATGAATTGTTGGTGTAATTACACATAATGCCATGCAAAAGAGGAGAAGTAAATAGAATGAGGTTTTTTTCAAAAGAATCTAAAAGAACGATTTTACTTCTTTGTTGCTGCTTGCTGCTTTTTTTTATATCTGAATTTTTCTTGTTTAATCAAGTATTATCAATAAGTTCAAATCTCGAAGAAAAGACGTTGACAGTTAATGACGGGTTCTTACACCAGTTTCAGACTTTGGATGAATCAATAATCTCAACAGGAAGTGATCCCAGTGTTCTGTTTGAAAATGTTAATCTTCGCATTAGTGAAATATCTTTAAATTGTGATAACTCAATTCCCGAAACTGACGGCCAAGTATTTTTCCGTGGCAAAAATGAACCATATTCAGAATCCAAATCTTTTCGATACGAGAATTCATCTGAAACAACGACAATCATTCTTGATGAAACCTCAGGATTTGGTAAGGCGCCATTTGTTTCAGGTTTGAGATTTGATTTAACTGATACGCCTGGAGATATTGTTACTTGTGAAAGCTTTGTTATTAAATCCCCCAGAAAGCTTAATATAAATGTTGCAAGATTATCCATTTACTTGTTTGTTCTGCTTTTTGTGATGAAGTTTCCATCTAAACTAAGTAAGTTTTCTTTACTATTCATGTCTGTTTTCTATGTTGGTTTATTGGTATTAACTGAAAATGCCGTTAAATACAAAACGTTAGGTATTACACTTATATTTTTACTTATATTAAGTTATTGTGTGTCTTATTCGCTGATGTTCGTGTTGGGCGACAAGGGCGATGAACCATTTTCTGTCAAGAGCTACGTTAATATTACCAAAAATGAGTTATTGATAGCGTTTTTGATTTTCATTATAAGTCTTCCTTTGATAACAAACAATTTTTATTATTATGATGATTGGTACATTTACGGGAGTGAAGGCTTCACTTCTAGTGCTGGATTAATGGAACAAGGTAGACCTTTACTCATTATTCTTTACAGTATTTTTACGAAAAACACTCTGTCCATGAGCTACTTAATCCGGTTGTTCTACCTTCCCGGTTTGATATTATTGGCTATAACTCTATTTAGGTTTATTGACGAAAACTTGGAGAACCAAAAATTGAGTTTTGTAGTAGTAGGTTTTCTGTTTCTATCAAATACAAGTGTAGATTTTCTTGGTTATGCATCCACTTCTCCAGCAATCTTTGCATATCTGTTTTGTGTTATTGGTTTTGTTTCTCTTGAAAAACGTATTCATACTCGTGCCCGGAAAATCGAATACTTACCTGGACTAATCTTGATAATCTCATCAACGCTAATATACCAATTAAGCGGGCAGATCTTAATGTTTATGTTGTTCTTGGAATTATTTTCCCATCGCAGAGACTTTATAGACATATTGCGTGGATTGTCAATATTTGTCGGCGTAAATGGTTTTTATCTCTTATTTACCAAATTGCTACCAATTATTTATCCGGGCGTTTCTCTATCTTCGAGAAGCACGTTAGTGTCAATTAATGAAATTCCTCATAAACTGAGATTCTTCCAAAGCGTATTAAAACAACTTTATTTTCAGATAATTAACAATCTATCTGGTGGCGCATTGTTTTCAGAAAATTATAGGGGTTATTACTTAACACCAATTCAAAATTTTGCATCGATTGTCCACATCCTGTTGTGGGTAATGATTGCTCTCACTGTTTCAAGTCTATATTTCCTATACGCCAAACGGGGAGCCAAATTTTTGGGTTTTGTGCCGATAACCATCTTTGGATCCTATTTTGCATTCCTTATTTTAAAAGAAAACGGATACTTAAATTATTATGCCTTTCCTTTGTACGGCATATTGGTATTTAGTTTTATTTATGGTTTGTTTTTTATAGTTATAAACAAACCGAGAACTTTTCTACTATTTATACTAATGCTGGTCATTTTGCTTGTTTCATCATATCAATATGCCCAGAGATTCTATGTACAATATAATCAAGCTTATTACACTTTTATAAAAAATAGCATAATCACATCTTTTGATAAAGAGAAAACGCATCGAATTCACATATATGGGTTGATTTCTCCAATAAATGCCGACATTTATAATGAGTTTGTTACTAGACATGTTTTAGAAGAATTGGGTCTTGACGAGAATAACATCGCAATCACTTATTCGAGTACTAAAGGTTATTTAAGTAGAATTCAGGAAAACGAATTTAATGCTATATGCGGCAAGATAAGTGTTGAGGATAAAGCGTTTCTTATTAGACATTACTCTTACTATGCTGGATATAATCAATATACTCTTATATCTGTTCCTGGCGATCCAGTGGAGCTAGAAAGGCTGAAAGGCATTTTTATCACAAGCAAAGTTTTACCTGACAGGAGTGATGAAAGTACAATTATTATTGACATAAGCTGGACGAGTAGTGCGTATTTTAAAGGGCAATTAATAGGCCATTAACCGGCAGACATTAACAAATTGCATTTTGCAGATGATGGTCTGGCTGTCTTATAGGTTAATAATCATAGAATCATTATGTATTAGTGGGTTTTAGATAACGATAAACGCTACTAATAATAGAGTGTGACACACATTTTGATGAAATCATTTCTATCTATTGATTACGAAACCTTTTTTCTGTAAATTCGAGTCAAAAATATCCATTGGTATTTAAGAATTACTTTTCTTATCAGTACAATAACGGTTTCCGATCTGCCACCCCTCACTGATCACCATCAACACTGCAGAGATCAACCTGAGAAACGAAGCTTTGTTTGGGAAGACACCCACTACTCTAGTGCGTCTATGGATCTCTTTATTGATCCTTTCCAGGCTGTTGGTGGTCCGAATCGTTCTTTGGTGTTTCAGGGGAAAATCAAAAACTTTAAAGCCCTCGTACAGGTTATCCTCCAACCAGGCTGATAAAGCACACTCTGAATGGCTTCTTGCAGTAATTCCTCCGCTCTTGTTTTATGGAGGCATTAAACATGGACCTGATATCTGCAGCCACACCTACTCTCATGGCTTGTTTTGGTAGATAAGCGCCAGCATTTTGCTGCAAATGAAACTGACATCTTTGACAGGGAACACTGCCAAACTCAGCTCTCCTTGTTGCTCCAAGTCTCCAATAAAGGTTCAATTCTCTTGGTGAGTCATATTGTTTTCCTACTTTGTTTTTGCAACTCTTTAGGAAACTTCTGTTTCACCACTTTAGTTAAGGTTCAGAAATATTCAGAAAGATTGATAACAACTATCAAACATGTATTGTTTTTACTATTGCACCGTACTCAATTTGATGGAAGATACCAAAGAAAGAGTATTCCACAGCTGAGCATTCTAACCAAGTAGATTACAATACTTTTACCATTGCTGATTCCCTCTCAACTGTTCAAACCCCACTGTTTGATTCGGGTGGCTAGACTGATGAACATAGTTGAAAAAGAAACAGAATGTCAAACTTTGGACATGAAATACTAGCACTTAACAGATTATAGAGCTGCCGCAAAAAAGGAATCAGTAAAACGATTATTATCTGATGGATAATCAAATCAATTTAAATCTAAGAGAGTTTATGACCATGAGCAAAGAACTTACCAGAGGTGGTTTGATACTTCTACTATTAACTTTATTGGCAAATGCCTTGAACTATTTTTTCCAGGTTTTGATGGGGCGTATGCTGTCTGTTGAGGAATTTGGAACGATGAACGCCCTTTTTTCGTGGTTTGCTATTGTATCGATGCCTATTGGGGTTGTGACAACCACAACAGCAAGGTACGTTGCTACCTACAACGCCACAGGGGAGGAAAATAAGATTGCTAAGTTAATCAATCGACTTTTAGGTTATATATTATTAGGTGCTATCGTGGTCTTCGTAATTGGTTTGATCATCTCTCCATATGTTAGCAAATACTCAAACATAAACAACAACATTTTGATCGTATTGTTAGCGCTCACATTATCAACGGGAATGGTTTTACCCCTGCTCAATGGTACTCTACAGGGGACAAAACAATTTTCCAAACTTGGATTTCTTAATTTAGGCTTAACTGGTTTCAAGCTGGTGCTTGGGGTTTGGCTAGTATTAATGGGCTATCACGTCTATGGGGTAATGGCTGCGTTAATTGCTGCAAATGTTTTTATGACACTCGTCGGACTCTTCATTATCAGGGGCCATATCAAACCTAAAGGATCTACGAATTCAGATGCTCTTGCGCTGGGCAAGAAAGATATTGCTCGTTACGCGATAATAGCCTTTGCGGTAAATCTTTGTATCGCCTTATTGTCAAATGTAGACATGGTCTTTGTTAAGCGTTTCTTTTCTGATTCACTGGCAGGACTTTATGGAACGGCCGCCTTGTTTGGACGGTTGGTGATATATATCCCCAGCGCACTTGTGTTAGCCATGTTCCCCATTGCCGCAGAAGCGGAGGCGTCTGGTGGTGGGTCCCGATCTGTTTTGATCAAGGCGCTATTATATGTCGGTGGTATGTCTGTCCTTGCTGCGGCAGCCTTAAACATATTTGCGAACCTGGCTGTGACGCTTTTGATGGGCGAAAAATTCCTTCCTGCCGTACCATATGTGCGTATGACGGCATTGATGGCCGTACCAGTTGGACTCATGGTCACATTGGCCAACTATGGTATGGCGATAAGAAAGATGCGCGTGCTATCGGTGTCGTTGGCTGTAGGGTGTCTGGGATGTATGGCGGTCATTGAGATCTATCACACCACTATAGCTATTATCATTGCGACCGTATCAGTCACCGCCGTTGTTTTGTTTGTTTTTAATCTGGTTTACATATTTAAGACGAAGTAAATTAATTTGATCAATAAAAATTTACACTGGGTGGTAGCAATCTATTGGGAACAGATCACTTTCATCAAAAAAACCTGTAACAAATGATGGGTCACTTTTATTTGTAGATTGTGTTTCAGACAGGAGTAAACACAGCTAATTGATTTGTTTTTCTGTTTCCAGGGTGATTGATTAGTACTACTGTGTATGCAGTTAAAATTTCAAGTGACTGGTCATAATTGGGCAAATATGATATGAATATAAAGTTGTGATTTAACCTTCTTTATTCATGCTAAATTAAACAGGATTGATAATGACAATAACCGGTAAAAAACTCATTTCTATTGTATCCCCAGCTTATAACGAAGCTGAAAACGTTCCTCTTATGATTGAGGAAGTAAAAAAGGTCATGGAAACCCTCAGTGAAAAGTATGACTTTGAGTACATTATTGTTAATGATGGTAGTGTCGACAATACGTGGGATGTGATTGTAGATGAAACTAAAAAGGATGGGAGGATAAAAGGAATTTGCTTATCTAGAAATTTTTCCCACCAAATTGCTTTGACGGCTGGATTAGATAATGCAACGGGAGATGCTGTAATTTACTGCGATTCTGATCTTCAACATCCACCCGAAATATTTCCTAAGCTTATTCAGGAATGGGAAAATGGAAGTTTCGTAGTTCATACCTATAGGAGATCTACTGAGGGGGAGCCGGTTTTTAAGAAAATTATGTCCAATCTTTTCTATCAATTTGTAAACTTATTCTCTAATGTAAAAATTGAAAAGGGAATGGCAGATTTTAAGTTACTGGATAAAAGTGTTTTGGATAAGCTGAAGGTTATGAGAGAACACAATAGATTTTTAAGAGGCTTGGTTCCTTGGGTTGGTTACAGTTCTTCCCGCGTTGAGTACTCAGCCCGTAAGAGGTTACACGGTAAGCCTTGGTATAACTTAAAGAGAAACCTTAGTTTTGCAAAGTCAGGGGTTTTGGCTTTTTCAGTTGAGCCATTAAAGTACATCGGTTATTTGGGTATTTTCTTAACCTCTGCATCAATACTTATCCTAATTTTTGGCGCAGTTGCCTATTTGGTTACACGGGAATGGTATCTCTCCCCAGTATTCTTGATTGGTATATTTAATACATTTCTTATGGGTTTAGTTCTATCATCTTTAGGTATCATGGCTCTCTATATAACATACATTTATTATGAGGTTTTGAATAGACCATTGTATATTGTTTCCAAAAGGACTTTTTAAAATGAGTGAAGAAACTCTTTCAGTATCAGTAGTTATGCCAGTCTATAATGCAGAACCATTTTTAGCTCAAGCGATCGAAGGTATCTTAAATCAAACACTTCCCGAATTTGAGTTCATTATTATTGATGATGCTTCAACTGACAACAGTCTAAGAATAATCGAGGACTATGCAGAGAAAGATAAACGGATCTTGTTGTTGAAAAATGAAAAGAATCTTGGCATTGCAGAAACAAGAACTGTCGGAACAAAAATCGCCAAGGGTAAATACATCGCGGTTGCAGATGCGGATGATATTTCAATACCAATAAGATTTGAAAGACAATACAATTATTTAGAAACCCACACAGATTGTGGAGTAGTAGGCGGTTTTATTGAATTGTTTGACAGCTTGACAGGTAAGGTACTAGGTATACGAAAGTATTACGAGGATGATTTGGATCTTAGAAGGAGAATATTTCTCTATAGCCCAATTGCGCAACCAGTCTGCATGATAAGAAAAGAGGTCTTTGACAACCTCGGATACTACGACCCAAAATATCCTCCTGTGGAGGATTTGGATTTATGGTTTAGGCTGGGAATGCGGTATAAATTCTCGAATATTCAAGAAATACTTCTTAAATATCGAGTGCACGCAAATTCAGCTACTATCTCAAAACTAGATAAAATGGAGACAATTACTCTGGAATTACGTCAGAAGTATTCCCACGGATACGGCTACTCCATGAAGATTACTGATAGATTTTACAATATTTTGATTCAACTATTGCGAAAGTATTTGCCTCCTAAAGTTAAGCTTTGGATGTTTAGCCTTATGAGAGATGAATAATAAGTTGCTAATAAGAAAAATACTCTGCAGTTTGCACCAAGACCAGAAGTATAAGGAGTCGGATGATGTGCTTGTGAAGGCGTTATGTCTAACCTGCATGTAAGAAGGATAGCCTGAATAAAACTGTTGACCTCTTTTCATAGTACTGTTTTACATTTTCGTAATCTTACGACAAAATGATTATTATCTGTTAGAATGAAACAATTATAAATTTAAAAATATATTTTATGAGGAAATAAACTATGGTTGATCTTGTTATCACCGGTAGTGCTGGCTTCTTAGGAAAGAATTTAGGTGGTGTCAAGTATTTTTCGCACATTTATGATTCACTTAAGTAGTAGTTCCTCCAGATGTTGCATGTTCAAGTACGTTTTCTGTCCCCAGTCAGATTGTTCCATATGCCTAAGTTGTACACAGACCAGCATCAATGAAAGCACTAACACTCTTTGTTCCAAGTCTTATTTCACGGTTCGATCGTTCCATGGCACTATTAGAGCGTATCCGTCCCCATTGTTCCCTGGGAAAGTCCATCTAGGCCAAGGTTTCAAGGCTTGCACTCTCAACTTTTCTAACAACCTCATAAAGTTTCATTTCTTTCAGTTGGTCAATGACATCTACTAAAACTTAGCCCTTTAGAAGTCCATTTATTAGGCATGGGCTAACCCTATCAAACTAAAGGTTTTGTTAGTAAGGGAATCTAGCATGGTTTGTTTGCCCAAAGATTATGAGAATAAGGGTATCATTATCATGATGAATATTTATCGTATGTAGCGTTTCCAAAGCTATCGCGGTTTATTTAATGACAGGGATAAACTAATTGGATCAAATTCGTGTTTCTGCGAAAATTAATAGTAATACATGGGTGCTGGTAATCCTTTTATTCTTTTGCTTTGCATCGGTCTTTGTTGCTCTCAGACTTAATCCTTCCATTGCTCCAGATGAGCACAATCACTTTTTGTTTGTCAAAGAATACGCAACCACGCTGGGAAAACCAGTAGATAACGAAAGTACTTTAAAGACGGGGTGGGTTATTAAAGATAACCCGTATCTCTATTACTGGGTTTCCGCGAGGGTGTATGAAGTGATGCACTGGATCAAACCAAATCTTACAGATTGGCAAGCACTTCAAGGTCTGCGCACGTTTAGTGTTATCTACTCAACATTAAGTATGTGGTTTCTTTTTAAGTCCAGTAAATTATTGATTGAGAATAAATGGCTGCAACTCTTGCCGGTATT
>Ga0209723_1006144_pt1 | contig 11814 bp, 9 predicted proteins | sample BiotimSIPDNA_2_FD_185750 | JGI IMG/M metagenome (GOLD analysis project Ga0209723, IMG submission 185750) | Anaerobic biogas reactor microbial communites from Washington, USA - Biogas_R2 time_0 SIP DNA (SPAdes) (version 2) | ecosystem: Engineered > Bioreactor > Anaerobic > Unclassified | place... | reverse complement strand
ACGCCTGGCCGCTTGTCTTATCTTCCTCGTTCTGTGCTTTTTGTCGACTATGTCCGTGTTTGCGCAGATCTCAACACCGGAATACCCGGGGGTGATTGTTTCAACCCCACAAGCAGACGGGGCGATTTACCATTACGTTGTTTATGGCGATAACCTGTGGTCTATCGCAGATGCTTACGGCATGACTCCCAGTGAAATCATGATCTTGAACGGAAACAGCCCGGATGCTGACGAAGTCTATGCTGGTACCACCCTGTTGATTCGAAAGGCGAATACTCCCACCCCCACCATCGAAACCACTCCCACGCCCATACAGCGTACCTTGCAGCCAACCGTCTCCCAACCTACCCGAACGCCTATTCCCACTAAAACCGCCCTGCCAACCCCAACCGCCACACCGCCAGCGAGCACAACTCAAAAAATCTTTGGGAACAGTCAAAAAGTGGGTCTGACCCTGATGGGCGTGAGCCTTACAGGCATTATTTTGGTGGTCTTCTTTGGTTTTGTCCGCAAGCCAAAATAAACTGACTTTCCGTTGATTTCCTGCCTGTCTTTTCACATTCAAAGCTTGTGCCGCCAGGGCAAATATTCCGGAGAGAAGTTATAATTTTCTGGAGTGCCTATGATAAATAAACGCAACACAATCACTGTTTACGCGGGTTCCGCTGACGATCTGGCAGATAACTTCAAACAGTCTGCCTACAGCCTTGGTAAAGCCATTGCTGAACAAAAACGGGTTTTAGTTTTTGGTTCGGGAAAAACGGGTCTGATGGGAGCGGTAGCACGAGGAGCCCTGGATCACAGTGGCGAAGTAATCGGCGTTATTAACGATGACTTGAATCTGCCCAGCCTTGTTTTTGATAAGTTGACCAGGATTGAAACCGTTGCAAATATTCAAATTCGCCAGGCACGAATGAACCAACTTGGTGATGCTTTTATCGCTCTGCCAGGTGGGTTTGGTACTTTTTATGAAGTTTTGGAAGCCCTGACCTGGGCCCAAATTGGTCACCACAGCAAACCCATTGGCTTTCTCAATGTTGATGGTTATTACTCTCCCCTCATCGATCTCATCGATCATGCCATCACCAATGGCTTTATCTATCCGGAACACCGCGGTCTCTTTGTTGCTTCTGCTGATCCGGAAGAACTCCTCTCAGAACTTGACAGTTTTACACCCCCCGAAAATATGTTCCGCTGGTTGGTCCGCGAATGAAAACAGTAGAGCTCCTCTTCATAGACCTTGATGATACGGTTTATCCCCAAAACATTGGGATATGGCCTTATTTAGGTAACCGGATTTACAGCTACATGCGAGATGTGCTTGATATCCCACAAGATCAAGTTGTAGCCATGAGAGAACGCTTGTTCATCCAATACGGCACAACCATGCGCGGGCTCCAGCATGAACTTGGGATCGATATCCATGATTACCTTGATTATGTGCATGGCGTTGATCTCTCCTCCTACTTGCAAGCAGACCAGGAATTACGCCAGGCGCTGGAAGCAATTCCCCAGGAAAAATGGATCTTCACCAATGCTGACTATAAGCACGCTGAACAGGTGTTGGGGCTTTTGGGGATCAGGGATCTTTTTTCAGGCATCATTGACGTCCTGGATACAAATCCCTGGTGCAAGCCGCAGCCACAAGCTTTTGAAATTGGTCTGCGCAAGGCAGGCAATCCCGATCCTACAACATGCCTGTTTATTGACGACCGGATCCCCAACCTGGACATGGCCAAAGCCTTGGGGATGAAGACACTTTTAGTGGATATTGAACCAGACCACCTTGGTCATCACCCGGTTATACAAAAATTGGCTCAACTGCCAACATTCCTGGAAAATAACACAAGCAAATCCAGAGATTATTAATAACTCTCAAACACAGATATGGTATTCTAAACAATCAGTAGATTTTCATCAGCCCTTCCCTGGTGGAAGGTTTGTGATTGGAGAAAAATGGAAAATAAAGCGCTTCGTTCTTGTTTAATTACAGTAGCCGTCCTGATCCTGCTCAGCACAGCTTTTTTGGGCGGATTCACCATCGCCAGCGTCTTACCGGTCAATCCCATCCGACAGGTATTGGCATTGGACCCGACCGAAGTAATACCGACCTTTCAAGCGCCTACGGTTCAACCGCAGGAACCGACAGAACCAATTCAGGTTAGCTCACCTGAAGAATTGGAAGAACTGTTCATGCCCTTCTGGGAAAGCTGGGATCTGCTACACAAAAACTTTGTGGACCAACCCCTGGACGATTTAGCCCTCATGCGCGGGGCCATATCCGGTATGCTCGCCGCCACAGGTGACAAGCACACCTCCTACATGGACCCAATGCAGTTCGAACAAGCCAACGCTGAAATGGAAGGGGAATACACCGGCATCGGAGCCTGGGTCAACACTACAGGCGAATATGTTGAAGTTGTTTCCCCGATGAAAGGCTCGCCTGCTGAGTCTGCCGGCCTTAAGGCAAAAGATATCGTCATCGCCATCAATGGGGAAGACATGACCGGCATTCCTGGCGATCTGGTTTTAAAAAGGATTCTTGGTCCAGCTGGTGAAGCAGTAACACTGACAGTTCGAAGAGGCGAAGAAACGCTCGATTTCACCATTGTGCGCGAGGTCATCCAGATCCCGGTGGTCGAATATGAAATGCTGGAAGGTGATATCGCTTATATCGCTCTCTACACCTTCAACGAACTGGCCACCCAGCAGCTGCGCCTGGCGTTGCAAGACCTGCTCGCCCAAAATCCCAAGGGCTTGATTTTTGACCTGCGCAACAACGGCGGTGGTTACCTGGTGACCGCGATTGAGGTAAGCTCTGAGTTCATCAACAATGGCGTCATCATGTATGAGGAATACGGAGATGGCAGCCGGGAAACCTACAGGGCTCAACCCGGTGGTTTGGGGACCGAAATCCCCTTGGTCGTGCTGATCAATGAAGGCTCAGCCTCCGCTTCCGAAATTACTGCCGGCGCCATCCAGGACCTGGGGCGTGGTACCCTGATCGGCGTTACCAGCTACGGCAAGGGCTCAGTCCAAAACTGGATTCCTTTACGGACTGAAAAGGGTGGCGTTCGCATCACCATCGCCCGTTGGTTGACCCCCAATGGAAACCAGATCAACGAAGTTGGTCTGACCCCTGATATTGAAGTCCAGTATACTGAGGAAGATATCGAAGCCGAACGTGATCCCCAACTGGATGCTGCCATTGATTTCTTTATGAATCAGTAAAAATAAAACTCAAATTGATAGAAAAGAAGCTGCAGGAGTACCTGCAGCTTCTTTGTTGATCCTTACTAGTTATATTTACTGAACTGTAAATGAAGCAGTTGCTGTTACATCTGTGTAACCTGCTTTACTTACAGTGGCTAAAAGTGAATAGGTACCAGTTCCTGTTTTACGGGTGTTGATCCGATAGTTGAACGTGTAAACACCGTTGCTTCCGGTTGTGCCGTTATAAGTTGTTTGGGTGCCGCTTGCGGCAGTAAGCTTCACGCTAACAGAAGCTGAGGCAACCGCGACCCCGTTTTGATCTTTCACAGTTGTGGTGACATACACCCGCTGGCCGTTTGAATAAGATGTTTTATCGGTGGTTATGGTGGCGACCAGGCTATCCTCAACACCGGCTTGGGTTACCGTCACAGTCACTTGATCGTTAGCTGTCAAACCACCACTATCGGTAACCGATGCCACGATGGTATGTGGACCAACTGTAAGGTCAGTTGTAGTAAAGCTGGCTCCTGTAAAGAAAGATCCACCATCAAGTGTCCAAACAATGTTAAGTACTTCGTCTTCTGCATCATTCGCAATGGCAGCAAAGGTAATCGTTTCGTCTTCAGTAAAGGAAGAGCCATCGTCAGGGCTTGTAATGGTCACCGTCGGAGCAGTGTTGTCTGGAGGTGTAGTCCCGCCATAGCCCAGATAGGTCAGGGCGTCCTTAGCCTGTACCAAACCGTAGCCAAAGTAGACATCTTTTCCAGTCGCTCCTAAATCCAGAGCGGATCCCGTTAAGGCCTCTCTGATTTGAACGTTAGTCCAGGTAGGATTCGCGCTCCAAACCAAAGCTGCAACAGCTGAAACATGCGGAGTAGCCATCGAGGTTCCATCCCAGGCTTCGTAACCACTTGCTGGTATTTCTATTTGGCTGAAAACAGTTGCATTTTGACCGAGTTTATTGGCCATCATGTATTGACCATCGACTTGGCTGAGAGAAATGCCAATGATAGGAGAACTGTTGCCTTCTCCCATAGTTCCCAAGAAGTCGCCAGCCACATTGTTGTAGATGATAGCTGCAACGCCCCCGCCTGCCTGAACGTTGTCAACCTTAACGGCGAAGTCATAATCTCCCCGCTGGCAAAGGACAACCTTGCCAGACCAGGAACCAACTGTACCGCAAAGTCCGCCATCAACAAGCGCGCCACTAACAGTTCCACGGGCAGAATATTCGATGTGCCCACCGGAATAAACTACACCATCTACAGTAGCCTGGTTCGTCTCCAGGTAAGGCAGTGTAGAAAGCACACCTACACCAGGTGCAGCAATTTCCACCTGGCTGTTATATTGCGAGAAGTCAGCCACAACTTTGTCACTATCAATGGCCGCTACAGACATGACCGAATCGTAGGAAGCGGGGTAAGAATAAGCAGAGGTTCCACTGTTACCTGCTGCGGCTATACTCAGCACGCCGGCAGCGTAAGCATTAGCAAAGGCTGTCTTTTCAGTCCGGACTGAGCGCGATCCGCCCAGACTCATGCTGACCACATTCGCACCAGCCGAGCGACAGCGGTTGAGTGCGTCAACCAGGTTGGAAGCATAGGTTGCGTTGCCATCATCGGCGAAGAACTTGACTATGTAAAGGTTCACCGTGCCGGGTGTTACCCCAACCACACCGAGACTGTTGTTCTCAGCAGCGATCGTGCCGCCCACGTGGGAGCCGTGTCCAAAACCATCGCGGGCCCAGTTATCATCGACCTGGGAATACCCGCCATCAGCGTTTGGGAGATCCTCATGATCCTGATAGTATCCGGAATCAATGATACATACCGTGCGGTTTGCGCCGGTTGGCGCGCCTGTATCTACTGCACCATCGCGGTTGACATCCCAAACATCGCGCGCCTGGACCATGTCAATGCCATAGGGCACAGTCTGACCATTCTCATCAATCACATCCAGAGCTTCTTTGGTTACTTGCGAAGCCATGTCGCTGATTGGATAGCGTTCAGCATCTTCTTCAACGTCGACGACCCAGGGGTTGTTCAGAATTCCGTTCAGGGCTGCTCTCGGAAGAGTGACAACATAGGCCTCCAATTCAGGAAAATCGTAATGGACCTTGGTGCTGTTTGAATTTAAGACCTTCAAAACTTCAGACTTTCCCCCTTCCCGGTAGTTAACCCAAACACGGACGGTGTCCGCCGGGTCTGCCTTGACCGGACTCGCGACGCTGAATAACAGCATCAGAACTGCAGATAGGACAAACAGTACTCTTTTTTTGCGCATCTTGTGCTTCTTGTAATGAAAGAGGAATATGGATTTAATTAATTTTACTACTTATTGGCTCCGTTGGTAATCATCAAAATCAAAATTTGCTAAGCAAGTCTTTACCAAAACAACCACAAAATTCTGGATAAAAGGTTTTATTTTGCAAACTACTCAGTAGGCTTGGTTATAATAGACCCACTAAAACAAAGGAGATACACATGAGTCAAACCACCCCCCGTTGGGATCTGAGTAATATTTATAAGGGAATCGACGATCCTCAATTAAGCACCGATATGACAGACGTTTCAAAAGAAATCCAGGAGCTCACAGCCTATTTTGAGCATGAGCTGCTCCCCTTGGTTGAAACAAAGCTTCCAGCCGAAGAGCTCAGCAACCGCTTGAGCAAGCTGGTTGAAAAATTGAACCTGATTTTTACCAATGCCGGCACCATTGGCGCTTTTTTGAGCGGCATCATCACCACCGATTCTTACGACAAAAAAGCCGAACAATTGCAATCACAATACCGGATCAGTATGCTGCCCCTCCGAAATCTGGAAGTGCGCGTCTCAGCCTGGCTGGGGAAAATGTCTGACCAGCTTCCTGACGCTCTGGAAGTACCCGGCACTGCAAAAGACCATGCCTTCGCCCTCTTGGAAGACGCCCAGCAAAGCAAATTCCTCATGTCTGAAATTGAAGAGGAATTAGCCAATGAGCTCTCCCTGTCTGGTGGTTCCGCCTGGGGCAAGCTGCAGGGCACGCTGACCTCCCAAAAATCAGTGGAGTTCGAGCTTGATGGTGAAACCAAAATACTGCCCCTGCCTGCTCTGATCAACCTGCGCAGCCACCCCTCAGCTGAGGTACGCGAACGCGCTTACAACCTTGAACAGGCAACTTTCGAAGACATGAAAGAAGCTCTGGCAGCTTGTCTCAACGGTGTCAAAGGCGAAGTCAACACCCTGGACAAACGCCGCCAGCGCGAGGACAGCCTGCATTCTTCCCTGGATATGGCTCGCATTGACCGCGAAACCCTGGAAGCTATGCTAGCGGCAATCGAAGATTCCCTACCGATGTTCAGGCGCTACTTCCAGGCAAAAGCCAAATTGCTCGGCATGGAAAAACTGCCCTGGTGGAGTCTCTTTGCTCCAATCGGCAGTGTGGACAAGTCTTACACTTTCGATGAAGCCAAAGAGATCATCCTGACTAATTTTGCAAGTTTCTCCCAGGAACTGTCTGATTTTGCCCGTAACGCCTTTGACAAACACTGGATCGATGCTCTGCAGCGTCCCGGAAAACGGGGTGGAGCTTATTGTATGGGCATCGAAGGGCGCAAGGAAAGCCGCATCATGGCCAATTTTGATGGTTCTTTTGACCAGGTCATGACCCTGGCGCATGAACTTGGTCACGCTTTTCATAACTACTGCGCCTTCCAGGAAGACAAGACTCCCTTGCAGACACGCACACCCATGACCCTGGCAGAAACCGCCTCGATCATGTGCGAAACCATCGTTTTCAACGCTCTGTTGAAGGAAATCGAGGATCCCAAAGAAGAGCAAGCCATCCTGGAGACCTCCATCTCCAGCGACGCTCAGACCATTGTCGACATCTATTCCCGCTATCTCTTTGAAAGAGAAGTCTTCGAAAGGCGCAAAAAATCAACCCTCTCAGCTGATGAGATCAGTGATATCATGCTGCAAGCCCAGCGCGATTCTTATGGAGACGGTGTTGACCCTGAAGTGATGAATAAATTCGCCTGGACCTGGAAACCGCACTACTACAGCACCGGGCTGTCCTTCTATAACTATCCCTATGCCTTTGGAAATCTGTTTGCCAAGGGGCTCTACGCGATTTACAAGCAAAAAGGTGAAGCCTTCGTGGAAGACTACAAAGCGCTGCTTGCCAGCACGGGCGAGGCCTCCGCGGCTGACCTGGCTGCCCGTTTTGGCATCGATATCCGCAGCAAAGAATTTTGGCAGGCCTCTCTGGCTCAAATCGAACCGCAAATCGATCGCTACATCCAGCTTTAATTCAGAATTGAACCCGCTTAACCCCAACGACCTCCTTTTCAGGAGGTCGTATGTTATCTGTTTTGAGAACTAACTCAGTCCAAGAATCTTACCGGTTTCAAAATCGATATCAATCTCATAATAAGCCGGGCGGGTGGGCAAACCGGGCATGGTGCTCATCGTCCCCAGCAGTGGATAGACAAAACCTGCCCCAACCGAAGCGCTGACGTCCCGGATCGGGATGCGATAACCTTTGGGAACACCCTTCAGCTCTGGGTCGTGACTGATGGAAAGGTGGGTTTTGGCCATACAAATCGGCAGGTCGCCATAGCCCATGCGGGTGTATTCCGCGATGCGCTGTTCTGCCTCCGGGCTGTAGTCCACTCCATCCGCGCCGTAGACTTCACGGGCGATCGTTTCAATTTTTTCCTTGAGGGGCTTCTCCAGAGGATAGAGGAAGTGAAAATCTGTGGGCATTTCAGAAGCTTTAATGACTGCTTCAGCCAGCTTAACTGCGCCAGCTCCGCCCTGGCTGAAATGGTCAGCCACAACTGCGTCGATGATGCCGGGGTGTTCAAGCGCGATTTTGCGCACAAGTTCCAACTCGGCGTCAGTATCGGTGGGGAAGCGATTGATGGCAACCACCACCGGGATGCCAAATTTCTGGGCGATACTGGCGTGAGCCAGCATGTTGGCGGCGCCTTTCTCGACCAGATCGAGATTTTCAGCAACGTACTCGGCTCCCAACGGAGCGCCTGCAGTCACCTTGGGGCCACCACCATGCATTTTTAAAGCGCGCACCGTCGCGACCAGAACGACGACATTTGGCAGGTTGCCGGAATAGCGGCATTTGATGTCAAAAAACTTTTCCATACCCATATCAGAGCCGAAACCACTCTCCGTGACCACGAAGTCTGCCAGTTTCAGGGCAATTTTGTCAGCCATGATGGAACTGTTTCCGTGAGCGATGTTGGCAAAAGGTCCGGCATGCACGAAAACCGGTGTTCCTTCCAGCGTCTGCATCAGATTTGGTTTGATCGTATCGATCATCAAAACAGTCAGCGCGCCAGCCACACCCAGATCATCAGCGGTAACAGGCTCTCCGGAACGGTCTTGCCCGATCACGATTTTGGCGATGCGTTCGCGCATATCTTCCAGGCTGGTTGCCAGGGCAAGGATAGCCATCAGTTCGCTGGCAACGCTGATGTAGTAATTTGTTTTCAGTTCAAAGCCTTTTTCCTGAGGACCCTGTCCAACCGTGATCCCGCGCAGCATACGGTCATTGATATCCACACTGCGGCGCCAGGTGACGGTTTCGGGGTCGATGTCCAGGCGGGCAAATTTTGCCTTTTGCTCATCAGTCAGTTTGTCAGGATCACTTTCAGTGATGCCCAGTTTTTCCAGGCGTCCGCGCATCCCCCGGGCAAAGTGGCGTTGGCCGTGTTTGTCCTTGGGGCAAAGCCGGTTGAACAAAGCCATATCACTTTGGGTGGATTCGTGGAACATGCGCGTGTCTATCGCGGCTGCCAGCAGATTGTTGGCCGCGGTGATGGCATGAATATCCCCGGTCAGATGCAGGTTGAAATCTTCCATCGGGATGACCTGCGAGTAGCCGCCGCCTGCCGCCCCACCCTTGATCCCAAAGGTCGGTCCTTGCGAGGGTTGGCGAATGCAGGTGATGACTCTGCGCCCCAAATGCGCACCTAAAGCCTGGCTTAAACCTACGGTCGTTGTGGTTTTCCCTTCGCCCAGGGGTGTTGGGGTGATGGCTGTCACATCGATGTACTTGCCATCCGGCACATCAGCCAGACGATCGAGCACATCCAATTTGACCTTGGCTTTGTAGTCGCCGTAGAGTTCCAGTTCGTTCTCCAGAATGCCCATCTCTTCAGCCACCTGGCGGATGGGTTTCAGCGTTGCCGCCTGGGCGACGTTGATATCGGCTGGAACTGGATTTTTGACTTCAATTGGGGTGGGGATAAATTTACGAATACCTGGATATTGCTTCATTGAACTCCTATTCATTTGTGTTTATTGACCGAAAGTTACATTTGCCGGCAGGGTAGCAAAAGCCATCAGGCTCAGCATTTCCGGATCGCCCAGATAGGCAACCGGTACCTTGACGCTGATGGAACTGCCTGGCCGAATGGATCCTGTTAAGTGATAACCACCGCCCACCACCCGACCTTCACTGTCCTGCAGGACCACGTAAACACGGGCAGCGCTGACGCTGGCGTTTAGATTGTTGATAACACTGACATTGACGGTTTCGTCATCCGCGAAGAAAAGTTGGGAAGTAAGCAGCGGGTTGAACTCGACCGGAAATTCACCAAACTCGCCCGGGATGACCACAAAGTCAACCTGGCTGCCCTGGCAGTCTTTGGGTAAGGTTAGCGGGGCGGGAGCGTAGAGAACCTCTTCTTCCGGCCAGATGACATCGTAATACTCGTGGACAGACTGACAGACCCGGTTATTTTCATCCGAAACAGTCAGGATAAGATAGGTTTCTGTCAGGATCTGGTCTGTTTGGTTGGTCAAAATCGCTCCACCGGTCAGCTGGTTGTAGCGGTCGATGGCAAAATTCCATTCCCCTTTTTCGATCGAATCCCACCATTTGCCGCCCTCAAGCGAGGAGGAGTAACTGGTGAGCCAGGGATGCACATCCACATGATCCACAGTTTCGCCCTTGCGGCTGTTTGCCAGCAGACTGAAACCAATTTGGTCCTCTTCCGGCACAAAATCGATCAAGCTTGTCCCGCCCCCAACGATCTGTCCCTTTTCGTTGTAAGCCACAGCGTTGAGTGCCACCTGGGTATAGGTGTAGGCATCAGCATTCCCGAGCCAGCCTGTGACCAGGTAATTATTTCCCTGTTTAAAGGCGGAAGTGTTCTCGACCGTCAAAGGTTGTTCGTATTTCAGATCCTGGTCGATCAGGCCGTCGATTACGCGCACTTCCACAGAAGCAACCTCAAGGCCGGCGTTGAGCTCAAACTCCTGGACCAGACCGGTTGTCTCCCGCGGGAAAAGGTAGCGGAAAGAAGTGAGCCGCTGGGCCACCCGGTTGCCCACCGCATCTAAAGCCAGCACTTCCAGCTGGACATCCCGCAGGATGGCATCCGAAAGCGTGTTGAAAAGCTTGCCCATGATGAGCAGTTCCTGCTCTTCTTGCAGGAATTCCAGTTCTGTGATCTGGACCGGGTTCAGGCTGTTGAGATCCGGCGTGGGTGTGGGGTTGAGCGGCATGAGCGGGCTTTGCGTGGTCAGAGGGGTCTCCTCAAAGAGGGGTCTCAGCGTCGCGGTGGGGTCACCACCATCTGTAAGTGCCCCGCAGCCAGACAGAACCAGACTGAAGGTTAAAAGAAAGGCGATTATAAGAAATATGCCATGCTTAGTTTTCATAATTATCGATTTTATGTATTATAAACGCAACCGGGCAGGTTTCGTAGTTTGAACAAGAAAATCTCACCCAAGAGATACAAAAAACCATTGCAACAAGCCGTTTTGAACGAAATACTCCGCTTCCCCTGTTCTCGCCAATCTTGTCGATCCCATTCTCTCCGGCGTTGAATAAGACCCCTCTTTATAGAAGTTTATATCTTGGGCTTCCCCAGGCATGAGTTGGATCCTGCGGTAGAGATAAATATAGACTGGAGTGGTATACCTGGGCTTCCCCAGGGGGAAGCTGGCTCCCGCCGTGCAACGGATGGGAGACTGAAGAGGGTAATTTCACTCGTTCGTGCCGGCCTGCCCCTAATATCCGCTCGTGCCGGTCTCCAGACCGCGCACGTGATTTGACCGCCGGCCTGCCCATGTGGCTCCTTGGGCTTCCCCAGGAGGAAATTAGATCCCGTACCCGTCCACTTTGTGGCGGGCACAGACCGACTAGCAGACGGCGAGATCGCTTCGCAAATGAAGGTCGCGATGACGGGTGCAGAGCAGAGAGATCGCGTCGCAAAAGAGGCTCGCGATGACGGTAAGTAGTTGAACCTCGATTCGTCACTGCCGTGCTCAGGAGACACTCTCCCCCGTTTGATCCACAGTCCTCTTCGAGGCTGGGACCTTCGGCGGACCCTCCCTCGAGGGAGGGCTATAGTTCACACCCATTCCAGTCCCAATTCTTCCCCAATAAATCCAAAAATATCTCAACTCAATTAACGCTTGAAAAGGGCTAATTCAAGCGCTGCTTGATAGGAATTTGGGCTTGTTTGCCCTATACTGGAGGCATAGGAAAAAAGGAGCTTGAAATGTTAGTAACCAGAAAAATCAATTTATTCGCTTTCTTATTTGGAAAGCAACAGGCCGAAAATAAGGTCAGAGCCGCTAATTCTTCAAA
>Ga0209723_1006142_pt1 | contig 11822 bp, 9 predicted proteins | sample BiotimSIPDNA_2_FD_185750 | JGI IMG/M metagenome (GOLD analysis project Ga0209723, IMG submission 185750) | Anaerobic biogas reactor microbial communites from Washington, USA - Biogas_R2 time_0 SIP DNA (SPAdes) (version 2) | ecosystem: Engineered > Bioreactor > Anaerobic > Unclassified | place... | reverse complement strand
AAACAGACACATCATTCAATAAGACAGCATGTTATTGAAGAAGCTTACGAAGTTGTGGATGCAATTGATAATGATGATGTAGACAATTTAGTTGAGGAACTGGGGGATTTATTGTTCCAGGTTGTATTTCATGCCGAGTTGGGCAGTGAAAAAGGTTATTTTAACTTTAGTGATGTAGTAACCTATGTTTGTAAAAAGATGTATTTCAGACATCCCCATGTATTTGGAGATGTAAAAGCCGGTGGTGTTGAAGAAGCATTAACAAGCTGGGAGCATTCCAAGCTGAAAGAGAAGAATTTAACAACATATACTGATAATTTGAAGAATGTCCCCAAGGCATTATCACCTTTAAGCAGAAGTTACAAAATTCAAAAGAGAGCTGCGGAAGTTGGATTCGATTGGTCTGATGCAAAAGGGGCAGTATTGAAAATTAAAGAAGAACTCTTGGAATTCATTGATGAATACAATAAAGGCAATATTGAAAATATGGAAGAAGAGTTCGGCGACTTGTTGTTTGCACTTGTTAATTTTGCAAGGTTTGAGAAAATTAATCCTGATATTGCTCTAAATAAAACAATAAATAAGTTTATTGAGCGTTTTGAGTACATAGAGAAAAATTCTAACAAAGATTTAAAGCAAATGACTTTGAACGAAATGGATGAGTTGTGGGAAGAATCAAAGTTCCGATAGGAATTTAGATAAAGTAAAATAAATTACATTTTTATTAAGGAGGATTTTTATGAATAAAGCTGAATTAATTGCCAGTGTTGCTGAAAAAACCGGTTTCACTAAGAAAGATGCAGAAAAAGCATTAAACGGATTTATGGAAACAATAAAAGAAGAACTGGTAGCAGGCGGAAAGGTACAATTAGTTGGGTTTGGAACTTTTGAAGTAAGAGACAGAAAAGAAAGACAAGGAAGAAATCCAAGAAATCCTGGCGAAACAATAGATATTCCGGCATCAAAAGCACCGGTGTTCAAAGCAGGAAAATCATTAAAAGAAGCAGTTAATAAATAGACAGAAATTAAGGGGATATCGAGGATATCCCCTATTCTACTGACAAGCTTTTGTATGCCCTAACCCTATAGCTTTAATAAATAGGGTTAGGTTTTTTATGTAAATCGAAGATGACAGGCTTCGCCCAGGTTACCATTGTAGTATTGACAAATAAACGGGTGCACATATATAATCATACTATATTTTAGTCGGAGGAAATATGTGGGAAGTAATTGAACATGCACTTGAACATACATTTAAGGATTCATTCAAAATGCTGCCCTTTTTATTTGCAGCATATATTATAATTGAATTTATAGAGCACAAATCATCAGATAAACTGGTAAGCGGTCTTCGGCAATTTGGGGTTGTCGGGGGAGCAGTGCTTGGAGGTGTTCCCCAATGCGGATTTTCAGTAGCTGCATCAAATTTATATGCAGGAAGAATTATAACTGCAGGAACATTGATAGCTGTATTCATATCCACATCCGATGAAGCAATACCCATATTATTATCAAGTAACGGTAATTTAGATGTTATATTATTGCTTATAACCGTAAAGGCAGTACTTTCTGTTATAGCAGGAGCTATGGCAGATTCCATTTTTAAGAATTTTTTTAATAAAAGCAATAATGAAGAAATTGCAAGTTCTATTCATCACCATGTTTGCATCGACTGCGGATGTCATGATGACCCGGGCATATTAAAACCTGCATTAAAGCATACTATAAATATATTTATTTTTTTATTTATTACTAATTTGCTTATTAACTTTTTCATAGAGTATATAGGTGAGGATAATTTATCTGAAGTTTTACTTCATGACAGTATTTTACAGCCTGCATTGGCAGGCATAATAGGACTTATACCAAATTGTGCCGCATCTATAATACTCACTCAGCTGTTTATCGGGGGAAGCATAAGTTTTGGCTCGGCAATTGCCGGACTATCCACGGGAGCAGGTGTAGGGTTGTTGATTTTGTTCAAGGTGAATCGAAATATTTATGAAAACCTTAAAATTATCTTGTATATATATGTTTTTTCTGTATTAGCGGGATCTTTGATTCAAATGATAATGTAACAAAATGTCATTGTCATGAATAACTTCATGTTACATAGTTAAGGGCGAAGCCCTGTCATTCTGAACGCATGTGAAGAATCTCATCATATAAAACCTAAGATTCCCTCGCTATCGCTATCGCTCAGGATGACACTAACGTTATTTATTCACAACAATGACATATTAAAATTTTCTATTTTTTTGATGTTCCTAAATATGCTTCTATTATTTTCTCGTTCTTCAGAAGCTCAATTCCTTTTCCTTCCATGGTTATATTGCCCGTTTCCAAGACATAGCCGTAATCTGCAACCTTCAGTGCCTTGTTGGCATTTTGCTCGATTAATAAAATCGTAGTTCCTTGTTTGTTTATTTCTTTTATAATATCAAATATGGCATTCACTATTAAGGGAGCTAATCCTAAGGAAGGCTCATCCATCATTATCAGCTTAGGTCTGGCCATTAAGGCTCTTCCTACTGCCAGCATCTGCTGCTCGCCTCCCGATAAGGTACCTGCCAATTGCCACGCTCTTTCTTTGAGTATTGGAAACAGATCATAAACCCTTTTTATATCATCTTCAATTCCGTCACTCCTCAGGTAGGCACCGACTCTTAGGTTTTCCAGCACCGAAAGATTCACAAAGACTCTTCTTCCTTCCGGAACCATGGTAATTCCTCTTGCTACAATATCTATTGTATCTTTTCCAAGTATGTTTTCATTTTGAAAAATAATTTCGCCGCTCCTTGCTTTAACAAGTCCTGCTATGGCTTTTAGGGTGGTGCTTTTACCGGCACCGTTGGCCCCTATTAATGTTACGATTGATTTTTCCGGAACATGCATGCTTATACCTTTAACTGCGGCTATTCCTCCGTAATTTACATGTAAATCATTAATTTTAAGCATCTTCTTCCACCCCCAAGTAAGCCTCTATAACTCTTTGGTCGTTTTTAACTTCATCTGCAGTTCCTTGAGCTATAAGCTGTCCAAAGTCTAAAACGTAGATTTTTTCAGATATTTCCATAACCAGGTCCATATGATGCTCAATCATAAAAATTGTAAGATTAAATTCATCTCTTATATTATGAATGAATGATGACAACTCCATTGTTTCCGAGGGATTCATACCGGCAGCCGGCTCATCCAAGAGCAGAAGGTCGGCATCAGTTGCAAGGGCTCTGGCTATTTCCAGTTTTCGCTGCTCGCCATATGGAAGAGAATGAGCTATTTCATTTTTTAATCTTAACAAATCTAATTTGTCTAAAAGCATCTCCGATTTTTCACGCATTTGTCTTTCTTCTTTGTTAGACCAAGGCATTCTAAGTGTGCTGGACAGGAAATTACTATTTATTCTTAAATGATTGGCAATAAGTATATTTTCAAGCACGGTTAAATTTTTGAATAATCTAATATTCTGAAATGTGCGAGCTATACCTTTTTTGGTTATTTTATCTGGTGTAAGACCTGTAATGTTTTCATTTTTATAAAATACATTTCCTTCAGTAGGAGAATATACGCCGGTAATAACATTAAAGGCGGTTGTTTTTCCTGCACCGTTGGGGCCTATCAAGGCTTCAATTCTTCCCTCTTGAACTTCAATATTAAGGTTGTTGACAGCAGTAACTCCGCCAAATTGCATAGTTACATTGTTTATCTTTAAAACACTCATTGTGCAGCACCTCCTTCACCGGTCCTTTTTCGTGATTTATTCCCGGAAAGCAGGTCAAAAATCAACTTCCAGGACAATTCCTTCTGTCCTAAAAGGCCGTTTCTGAAGAAGAGCACCAACACCATCAAGAGGATTGAGAATATTACCATTCTTAATCCCGGACGGAACAATGGAATATTTACTCCAAACATTGATAGAGGTTCATCGAAAAATCTTAGTATTTCAAGACCTGACGTAACCACGAAAGATGCTATGATCGTACCTGATATACTTCCCATACCTCCCAATACTATAATCAGAAGGAAGTTGTAGGTAACCGGAAAATAAAATTGATTAGGGTCTACCGTAGCAAACAGGGTTGCCAATAGTCCGCCTCCGATTCCTGCAAAAAATGCTCCTATGCTAAATGACATTACCTTGTGTTTGAATAAATTGATACCCATGGCTTCTGCTGCCACTTCATCCTCTCTTATTGCTTTAAAGGCCCTGCCGTAGCTGGAGTTTATCAAAAGCCACATAAAACCGATTGAAATTATGGCTATTCCAAAGAAAACCCACATGGTTGGCATTGTAGGTATATTTTTAATTCCCAATGCACCGTTGGTAATTGATTTAATGTTTGTAAAAACAATACGGATTATTTCCGAAAATCCTAAAGTTGCTATTGCTAAATAGTCGCTCTTTAACCTGAGAACGGGTAAACCTATTAAAAGTGCTACCAAGGCTGCTAAAAGACCTCCCAGTATAAGTGCAATAACAAATGGCAGCTCAATTTGTGCCAACACAGGATTCTGGGGAGTAATATAGAATATTTTAGCCCTGGCGGCTAAGGGAACAGTAAATATTGCAACCGTGTAAGCGCCGATTGCCATAAAACCTGCCTGTCCCAATGAGAATAATCCCGTAAAACCGTTGACCAAGTTCATTGAAACGCTCACTATTGCATATATTGCAGATAAATTTAAAATACGTCTTATATAGGCATCACCGATTTTTTTCGTATCTAAAAGTATTATTATTGATGCAAATATAATAATCAGCAATATATTCAAAAATAATTTATTATTTTTATTTCTAAGTTTATCCATCATACCTTATCCGTCACCTTCTCTCCAAGAAGTCCTGTAGGTTTAACCAACAATACAACTATCAATATAACAAATGCCATTGCATCTCTGTAACCGGTAAAGGCCGGCAAAAACGTAATAAGCATAATTTCAGCCATACCTAGTATAAATCCTCCTAAAACAGCTCCTGTGGTATTTCCGATACCGCCAAGGACTGCTGCTATAAAACACTTAAGTCCGGGCATAACACCCATGAGCGGCATTACGGAAGGATACCTGGAACCCCACAGCACTGCTCCAATCGCCGCTAAAAATGAGCCTATTATAAAAGTTATGGATATTACTTGATTTATATTTATTCCCATTAGTTTGGCTGTTTCAAAATCCTTTGAAACGGCTCTCATTGCCATACCGATTTTTGTTTTATTCGTTATAAACAATACAAGATATAAAAGTACAAGTGTAACAAAAGGTGTAATCAATGTGGCAACGGTTAATGAAAGACTTCCTAATTTTACTGTTGAAGTTAAAACTTTAATGTCCGGAAATCCTCTGGGAACACCGGTAAACAAATAAGTTGCTAAGTTTTCCAAGAGAAATGATGCTCCTATGGCTGAAATCATGATGGACATACGAGGAGCATTTCTTAATGGTCTATAAGCTGCTTTTTCAACTAAAACTCCGAGGGTAACCGTTGCTATTATTATAATAATAATTGCTATAAACCACGGTATATTGAAAGTAATAATGCTAAACACCATGAAATACGCTGCCATCATAAAAATATCCCCGTGGGCAAAATTAATAAGTCTTAAAATTCCATAAACCATCGTATAACCTATTGCCAAGAGGGCATATAAGCTTCCTAATGAAATGCCGTTGGCAAGCTGCTGCATAAAAATTTCACCAGTCATATTATTCCTCCAAATATCTGTTAAAACTGTAAAAGGGCGAACGAACAGTCCGCCCAAATAGTTCTATATCAGTTATTTTACTTCTACTGAATCGATAAACACAAATTGTCCGTCTTGAACTGTCTTAATAACAGCAAGATTTTTATCGGCATCTCCTTCTTCAGTGAAGTTAATAATTCCTGTTACGCCTTCAAAATCTTTTGTTTCTCTTAATGCATCCCTTATTGCAATGCCATCGGTTGAGCCTGCTCTTTCAATTGCATCTCTGAGCAATATATATGCATCATATCCTAATGCCGCAACTGCAGGAATTATAGGCTCCTTGCCTGCTAATTCTTTTTTGTAGCCTTCTACAAATTTCACAGCTTCTTCAGTAGCAGGGTCATTTTCATCAAAGAATGTTGAAAGAACTATACCCTCGGCATCTTCTCCGGCAACATCAATAATAGCAGGATTTTCCCATGTATCTCCACCCATTATCAAGCTGTCGATTCCAAGGTCTCTTGCTTGTTTAATTATTAATGGAGCTGTAGTTGCTGCACTTGGAGCAAATATTACATCAGGATTCTTTGCCTTGATATTTGTAAGAATGGCATTAAAGTCAGATTCATTCAACTGGAATTCCGAAACATCAACTATACTGTTCTCGTCTCCGGTTAAATCTTTAAATGCATTAATAAAGAAGTTTGCAAGACCTACCGAGTAGTCATCCCCATTTTGCATGATAACAGCTGCTGTCTTTGCTCCCTGCTCTATGGCATATGTAGCCATAACCTTACCTTGGAAGGGGTCAAGGAAGCATGCACGGAAGTAAAATTCATTGCCCTGGGTTACCATAGGGTTTGTACAAGAAGCGCCCATTGCAGGAATCTCTGCATTCTTAATAATATCACCGGCTGCAATAGAAACAGCTGAGCCGTAAGAGCCGATTATTGCAACAACCTTGTCCTTTTCAATAAGACGAGTTACTGCGGTAGTTGCTTCGCCTTTGTCACTTTTGTTGTCAACTACTACTAATTCGATTTTTTTGCCTAATACTTCAGGATACATTTTGTTGGCATATTCAATGCCTCCAAGTTCCTGAAGACCGCCGCCGCCATTCATACCTGTAAGCGGTTCAAACACACCGATTTTAATAACATCTGCATCCTCTGCACCCGGCTCTGCCTCATTCTCTGCTTCCGGCTCCTCATTTGATTCACCGTTGTTGCTGGCCGGAGTACAAGCTGTAAACAAGGCAAGCACCATCAATACACTTAATAACAAAGATAAAATTCTTTTCATATACTCTCTCCTCATTATTATAAATTTCTATGATTATAACATTTAAAAAATATTATTGCAAGAAAATTTTCCGCACTATGTAGACAGTCTTGCACTATCCACATACAAACAGCATAATTTGTAAGCATTTTAAAAACTATGCTGTTGTATAATAAACAGGCAGATTGTCATTTCTGATACTATTATATTAATGGGTTGTCTGTTTTATTCTCAAGAGAATTTTGAAGTCAGTTTTAATACACGTTCTTTCAATATACCTTCATTTTCTTTCTTAGAAAGTGCTGAATCCAAAATATCTGCTAATTCAATCATTTCAGCTTCTTTCATACCCCTGGTGGTAACTGCGGGAGTTCCAATTCTTATTCCGCTTGTAATAAAGGGACCTTGTGTATCAAATGGAATAGTATTTTTATTTGTAGTAATATGAATTTCATCAAGTATCTTTTCTGCTTCTTTGCCTGTTAAATTCTTGTTCCTGACATCAACCAGCATCAGATGATTGTCAGTACCGCCGGACACTATTCTAAATCCCTTATTCATAAGTTCTTCGGATAACTTTTTCGCATTTTTTAAAACTTGCTGCTGATACAATACAAATTTGTCATCCATAACTTCTTTAAAGCATGCAGCTTTAGCGGCAATAACATGCATTAAAGGACCTCCCTGGGTTCCCGGAAATATTGCCTTATCAATTTTTTGTGCGAATTCTTGCCTGCACAAAATCATTCCGCCTCTTGGACCCCTCAAAGTTTTGTGAGTGGTTGTTGTAACAAAGTCTGCATAGTCAACGGGATTAGGATGCAGCCCTGCAGCTACAAGTCCTGCTATATGAGCCATATCAACCATAAAGTAAGAGCCGATTTCATCTGCTATATCTCTGAATGCACTAAAGTCAATAATTCTCGGATAAGCACTTGCTCCTGCCACTATTAATTTAGGTCTTTCTTTTTTTGCTATTTCTCTTACCTGGTCATAATCAATGGTTTCAGTTTCCCTGTTTACTCCGTAAAACACTACATTGAAGTATGAGCCGGATAAATTTACGGGACTCCCGTGAGTGAGATGACCTCCGTGAGATAAGTCCATACCTAATATTTTATCTCCCGGCTTCAGCACTGCAAAGTATACTCCAAAGTTTGCATTTGAGCCTGAATGGGGTTGAACATTTACATGGTCTGCACCAAATATTTTCTTAGCTCTGTCTATTGCCAGGTTTTCTACCTTATCAACAAATTCGCATCCTCCGTAATATCTTTTGCCCGGATACCCTTCAGCATATTTATTGGTTAAATGGCTTCCCATTGCCTGCAAAACCGTATCGGAAACAAAATTTTCCGATGCTATTAATTCGATGTTAATTCTTTGTCTTTCCTTTTCTTCCATTATAAAACGATATAGCTCATTATCATTTTCTTCGATTAAACTAAAGTCCATATAGTACTCCTTAAACGTAGATTTTCGGAAGTCTTTTTACGGCTAAATTTGTCAATACTTCATAAGAAATAGTACCTCTCATGTTGGCTACATCCTCTGCAGTCATTGCTCCATCAGTACCGTCGCCGTATACTATAGCCACATCTCCTATCTGTGGGTTTTCTACATTAGACAAATCCACCATAAATTGGTCCATACATACTTTTCCCAAAATAGGGCATTTTACTCCTTTTACAACCACATATCCCTTGTTTGACAACAATCTTGAATATCCGTCAGCATATCCTAACGGAATTGTGCCTACTACCACCGGCTTATCTGCACGGTACAAATGTCCATATCCGACACCTTCGCCGGCTTCAATTGTTTTTACGTTTGCAACCTTTGCTTTCAATGTAACGCAAATTTTAAATTTGTATTTTTCGGTATCCACTTCGTCAGAAGGATAAAATCCCGATAAAATAATGCCCGGTCTTACCATATCAAAATAATACTCAGGCAATTCTATTATAGTAGCACTGTTTGCAATATGTTTTACAGGTATTTGTACATTTCTTTCCTCAAGCATACCTATAAATTTAATAAACCTGTCGGCCTGCATGTGAGCGGTTGTCTTGTCTTTTTCATCAGCCTTAGCTTGATGTGAAAATGCACCTTCAATTTTAATATTTTCAAATTTAGCAATCTCAGCTATTTTATCTGCATTTTCAGTCGTAGGCAAAAAACCTAGTCTGTTCATGCCTGTTTCTACTTTTATGTGAATTTTTGCTTGTTTATTTAGTTTTTTTGCTGTTTCATTTAATCTTAATGCATGATTATAGTCGTAAATAGTCAATGTAATATTATTTTCTATTGCATCATCGTAAAATTCCTCTGACGTAAAACCAAGTACCAGAATGTCTTTATCTTTTATTTCTTTTCTCAGTTCAAAGGCCTCTCCGATTACTGCCACGGCAAACATATCTACTCCGTTTTCAAGATACATTTTTGACAATTCCAAAGCTCCCATTCCATAACTGTCTGCTTTAACTACGGCACATATTTTCCTGTCAGGTCCTACCGCCCTTCTTACCTCTAAAAAGTTATGAATGGCTTTCTCTTTGTTTATTTCGACCCAGGCAGGCCTCAGCTTTTCGCTCATATAATTGCTCCTCCTTTAGTGGTATGGAGATACACCTCTATGATAACCTTTGCAGGTAAGCTAAAGTAATAATCTCCAACTTTTGTTATTAATAAAATTATAGCAAACCAAAGTCAATTAATCAATAATTCTGAGAAATTTTGTATATATTTTTAGGTCTGCTCACTCTTTAAATAATAGGGAGAAAGCTTTGCTTATACTAATGATGATAGAACGTAGATATCAAAAAAAGGCAAAACGCCTTTAGAATGCAAATTATATCTTGTCATTCTGAAAGCGCAGCCTGAAGAAACTTATTATTTAAACACAAATACCACGTCAATCACTCCGTCAAATCCGCCGTACAGGTTATAAAGCTGGGCTGTTGAGCCGGCTTTAATATCTGATTTAGTACCTTCTTTAAAATCGCTTATATTTCCCGAACTGTCCAAGGTACAAATATAGACTTTTACGTCTTGTGAATATTCCATGTATGTTATACCGTCAATCAGCATTTGATTGGTATAAATTTGAGATATTTTTATTCTTGATGTTTCAGGAGTTACTTTCTCAATACTTGAAACCATACCGTTAACAATTACTGCTCTTACATAGGAGTTCATCATTGATGAAATACTTTTGCCTGCAGCAGATGTATTTGAAACAGAAAATACGTTGCTGTCGTTAAAAAACTGTATATGGCTAGTAGTATCATCTAATTTTGTAACCCCCTTTATTATTCCGTATATGGTTCCGTTGTAGTTTTGTGGTGTATCCGGTGTTATTGTTATAACATTTGATTCTTTTATTCCTTTAGTAAGATAAATGGCATCAATATGTCCTAAATAATTAACAACTGCTTTCCCTTCCAAGTATTCGCCCAGCTGGGAAGGTACTAATAGCTGGTATTGCCCCTTGCTTCTGTACACAATAAATGTATCTGATGAAATTTTATAACCGCCGCTTTCTAAGGTTTGTGTTTGGTTATTGTATGGGCTTGCAATATTTCTGGTTTGCATTAAATTTATTATTTTTAATGTCCCGTTTGAAACAGGGTCAAACATAACTAAATCATTGCTTCCTATTAATGATTGTTTTAAAACACTTAAATCATTTTCATGCACCCTTACAACACTTGAATTGTCTGCTAAGGAATATGTTCTAATCCTTCCGTATTTATCAAGTATTTGCGCTTCGGCATTACCGTTTGTGCTGCTTGACGAGCTGATTACAATACCGTAAGTTGAAGGCCTTTTGCCGTATTTATTTATATAGAGTTTCATAATATTATTGTTTTTATCCAATATTAATGTAACTGAATCATTTACATTTGCCTTCTCTGTAAAAATGTAATCTTTTCCTGTCATATAGCTTATATTGTTTATGGTATAAAATGTAGTACCATTTATATTGTCTACACTTGTAACAATGCCTTCAACCTGAGACCTTAAAACATTAAGTGTCAAAGAGGAGTTTTTATCATTCTGTGTTTCATAAAAGTACACCACGTCGTTTACTTTAATCTCCTCCAAAGATTTTGCGTCTCCTTTAATACTAATTTTATTAAAGTTAACTTCCGAATTGCTCAAGGGAAGGTTTTTACCGGCAAACTGTCTGCTTCCTTCCTTATACAAGTCATCTCTGTCAACAACTATAACATCAGTTGCCTTATAAGCTATAATACCTATAACTTCTCCTTTGAAAGAATCTTCTTCATAGACGATTTTTACGCTGGATTCATTTAAATTGTTAAAGCTTCCTCTTTCTCCGTTAATTATAATGGGAATATCAGGAACCTGAAAAACCCTCACATTGCCGTAATCATCAGTTACAAAGATTACTCTGTTTGATAGTATGCTTGTTACGGTCCCCGAAAATTCATTATATTGGGGGTTGCTTACATAGACGGTATTTCCATAATTATCATAATAAATATCCCACTTATTGAACAAATAATCCGTATAGTCAAAATTATCAATATTCAAGTCTTTGATTGATACTACTCTTGTTTCCATTTTGCCTAACTTTGAAATAAGTGTTTTATTTGTAATGTTGTAAGTATTGTTTTCCTTTACCGAAACTAAGTTTTTGCTAAGTGCATTAAATAACATTATTGTAATATCTCTTCGAGACGCAAATTCGGAATTTGAATTAATATTTTCAAATAAATTCAGTTCTATTGCTTTTTCATGATAATTAGAAGGCCAGCTTCCTATCAGTGATTCATCGGTATATCCCAAAAGCCTTAAAATCATTGTATAGGCTTCTTCAAACCTTATCAG
>Ga0209723_1006141_pt1 | contig 11822 bp, 5 predicted proteins | sample BiotimSIPDNA_2_FD_185750 | JGI IMG/M metagenome (GOLD analysis project Ga0209723, IMG submission 185750) | Anaerobic biogas reactor microbial communites from Washington, USA - Biogas_R2 time_0 SIP DNA (SPAdes) (version 2) | ecosystem: Engineered > Bioreactor > Anaerobic > Unclassified | place... | reverse complement strand
GAGCAAGGTGAGAAGTCATTTCGCGTAGCCAAATATATCGAAAAACCAAGTCTCGAATTTTTGGTAAGCATGGGAATGTACATTTTTGAGCCAGAAGTCCTGAGCTATATCCCAAAAGGGGATTATTTTGATTTTCCTGATTTAGTTCACGCTTTGTTAAACGCAGATGAACCGGTATCCTATTACAAATATGATGGTTATTGGAAAGATTTGGGGAACAACAACGATTATATGGAGGCGGTCGAAGATTTCGAAGCGATGCGTTCTCAATTTTTGGGGGAATAATGGAATGGAAAGTACCTCTCGCTGATGTAAAACTTGAGTCTGGAGAAGAAGAGGCAGTGTTGAGCGTTTTGCGTTCAGGCTGGCTGACGATGGGTGCTGTTACCCAGGCCTTTGAAGGAGAATTCGCTGAATTTGTGGGGGCCAAACACGCATTGGCTGTAAACAGTGCTACGGCCGCCTTGCATTTGGCATGCAAAGCCCTGGATTTAAAGGAGGGAGACGAGGTAATCACACCGTCCCTGACTTTTGTAGCTACAGCCAACGCGATCCGTTATACCGGCGCGACTGCCATTTTTGCTGACATAGAAAGCACAGATTGGTTGTGTATCTCACCGGAGGAGATAGAAAAGGCGATAACCGAAAGAACCAAGGCAATCATGATCATGCATTACGCCGGGTTCGCCTGTGATTTGCCAAAAATCATGGAAATTGCTGAAAGATATAGACTGCCTGTGATCGAGGATGCCGCCCATGCGGTTGGTGCCAGCTTAAACGGACGCGATTTGGGAACCTGGGGTGACTTTGGCTGTTATAGTTTTTTTGGAAACAAAAATATGACCACAGCTGAGGGGGGGATGATTGTAACAAACGATGGTGAACTGGCTGAAAAATCACGTATTTTGCGCTCTCATGGCATGACCACGCTGACCTGGGACCGTCATCAGGGACACGCCAGCACATACGACGTTGTCGCGCTTGGATACAACTACCGCATCGACGAGATTCGCTCAGCTATCGGTCGGGAACAGCTTAAAAAGCTGCCAGCCGGCAACGCGCGCCGGGGTGAACTTGTAGCACTCTATCGCGAGCTGTTAGCCAAAAGTGCACCTCATATCCAGATTCCCTTTGAAACGAAACGCGGGCAGAGCAGCTACCACATCATGCCCGTGCTCTTGCCGGAAGGCAGCGATAAAGATGCTGTCAGGGCAAGCATGAAAGCGCAGGGTATCCAGACCAGCTGGCATTACCCCCCCGCGCATACTTTCAGTATCTACGGCAGTGGAGCAGCCGGTGTGGATGGGCGTCTGGCAATCACCGATCTGGTAGCCAAGCGCGAAATCACTCTGCCGCTCTATCCAAGCATGCGAGATGAACAGGTTGTGTGGGTAGTCGATGCCTTAAAGGCTTCTTTGGTCTGAGTAATCCTTGTTTTTGGCTTGACTTTTAGCCTGGCGCGGGAGTTTTCAAGGCTAAGTATCCCTGAGGAAGTGTTAATGGCGCTGCAGCCGGTTCGGATTGAAGCTTGGGCCCTTGAACAAGCCAGGATTCAAATTGTTGATGCCAATTCCACCCGGACTGGGCTTACGCCTGATCTGGCTGAATTTTCAAAAGCTGACAATTTCTTTTCAAAACTCAAAATTGGATTTAGTCGGGTTTTTCTGCCCAAGAGGGTAATCGCCCGGCTCTACAATCTTCGTCCGAATTCTCCTGAAATCTTCAAAGGTTACTTTTTGAGGTTCAAAGATCTTTTCCGGGGCTATGGTCAGCGAGTTTGGCATCCGGAGCTTCACTCATCGAACTGGTCGGATCTTGTCAGGCAGGAAGAGATGAGGGTGAAGTTGAGAACCTGGTTGTCTGAGGAGCTGGAATAGAGTCGCGTTGTCTCCAAACCACCTTTTTCAACTACGATTTGACTACCATTTACCGGTGAAGTTTGGGATGCGAATAAGGAGATAAATTACAATTTGTACTTGCGTGGATTTACTATTCAATTTATAATCGTGTCGGAGTAATATGAACAAAATCGATCTAAACTCCAGCGGATTGCTGGAGGTTCAAGCTTAACCGTAATGGTTAACCATTTTCTGAAAAGGTCTAGGAGGGCATCATGAAGCGTTTCGCTCAAATTTCTATCACTTTCATCATTCTGATCTCATTATTTATTCCCAGCGGGCTGGAATTTGCTGGCCGGCAGATCGGCGGGGTCAAGGAAGCGCAGGCGGCTGAACCGGTTGATTTTGCCATCATCACTGATTATGGCTATGTAAGCACCACAACCGAAGCTGTGGCAGCCATGGTTCATGGCTGGGGTCCAGATTTCATCGTCACAGCAGGCGATAACCATCAGGGCACTTCCATTACACCTAATGGATACCAACAAGTTGTGGGAAATTATTATGGAACAGGTGCTCCTGCAGGACGTGATTATATAAGTGATGGAAAATTCTGGCCTGTTCCAGGAAACCATGACTACTATGTCGGAATCACTAACTACACTAACTTTTTTAATTATTTACCTCCTAATCCAAACGAGGGTCAAACCGGTGATACTGCGCTCTACTACGATTTTGTCCGCGGGCCTGTGCACTTCTTCATGATGGACAGTGGCCAAACTGATGGCATTGCACCACCCAACTGGGATACCCAAACAGCATGGCTCGAAGCGGGCCTGAAGGCATCAACTACAGACTGGCAGATTGTTGTGATGCACCGTCCACCATATACCGGCGGCACATATCATCCAAGTGACGTAAATCTTCAATTGGATTATGCAGAGTGGGGTGCGGATTTTGTGATTGCTGGTCATAACCATATTTACGAACGTATTCCCAAGATGGAAGGCACAAATGGCGACAAACCAATCGTCTATTACACTGCTGGTGCTGCCGGGTCAGATGTTCGTTCTGGTACTCAAATAGGTGAATTTTTATACAGTGGTTCTGGAGCAATGCGTTTCGAAGCTACGAATACCAGCATGAAGATCGAATATGTTCCTGTTAACACGGGTTCAGCTATTGATACTAAAACATATACCAAATCTGCCCCTCAAGTGACTTATGCCTGGGAAGCGTATGTTGACTGCGCGTTCACTGGTACACATGCTGCTAATCCAACAAATACCTTGGTCAAGGATTGTTCATTAGACAGTGGAGCAATATCCAATGTCCCGTTGAAGGACTTTTCAAATGGCACTGAATTGGATGCACTTTTGTCAGTTTCTGTCAGTAATTCAGGGGTTGCTTATAACACTACCTCAGATGGGACAATTACTGCAACGGGTACAGATGCTTATGCAACCTTTGGCGATCCATTAGTTCCCGCCGGTTATAAAGCGAATACTGTTGGTAATGTGATTTTGACCAATAACTACACCATTACATTGACTTTATCTGGACTTACGCCCGGAAAATCCTATACGTTTGCTACAACAACAAACAGGAATGGCACTGATGTTGGAAGTTCGATATATTCAAATAGATATACAACATTCACATTGGCAGGGGCAGATTCAGCAATAAATGCCAGCACAGAGCAAGTTGTTGGTTCTACGAATACAATCACTAAAACAGATTACGTTGATGGTTCATCATCAACGACCTTCCGATCTGGGAACAATACGACCGAAGGCTATGTTGCTCGATGGGAAAATATTCTACCTGGTGAAGATGGCACCATAACCATAACAGCCAGCAAAGGTGGTGACGGTACCACTTACTACGGCCCAGCTGTTTTCATGCTGGCGCAGGAAGGTGATCCCTTGCCGACCTATACCCTTTCCACATCCACCGTTGGCGATGGCTCGGTCACCCTCAACCCGCTTGGCGGAACCTACACAGAAGGTACTACTGTGACCCTCACAGCAGTTCCCGCCACGGGCTTTGCCTTTGACAGCTGGTCCGGCGACATGACTAGTAGCACCAACCCGGCAACCATCACTATGGATGCGGATAAAACCGTCACGGCGAATTTCGTTGTGAGTCAGTGTTTTGACCTCGTTTTCCAAGAAGGGTCTGGGGGTTATGCGAGTACCGTGGATACTTACATTATGCAAGATGAACCAACAACTCCTCACGGAGGCGAAGCAGCATTTGGATGGGATAATGATGACCCACGGAATACTGGACATGACAATTTTGGCCTATTGAGGTTTGATAACATCTTTGGGGCTGGAACTAACCAAATACCTTTGGGCTCCACCATTGAGACTGCAACATTAACCTATGTTGTAAGTGATACCGGTGATGCAGCCGATGTTAACGAAGTGGCGATTGATTGGGCTGAAACTGTAACCTATGATACATTTGGTACGACTGCTGGCGTCCAGACAGGCGATTATGGACCGAGCGTAGGCTCCGCCGCAGCAGCTACAACCGGCGCTAAAACGCTTAATGTTCAGACCAGCCTGCAACGCTGGGCGGGTGGTACAACCAATTACGGCTGGATTTTCCGACCGACAGGATCTGGTGGTGTCGATGTTCGCTCGAGTGAATACACAACAGCAACTCAAAGGCCTAAGCTGGAGGTCCGCTACTGCCTGGCTTCCACCGACCCGACCATCATTGTCACGCCGGACGCGCTCTCGTTTTATGCGCTGCCCAGCACGCTTTCAGGTGTAAAAACCTACACCGTCAGCGGCTACAACCTGACTGATAACATCACCATCACACCATCTACCGCAGATTTTGAAATCTCAACGGATGGGGTAACATTCACCAATTCTTCAATAACCTTGACGCAAACGGGTGGTATTGTCAGCGAAACCCCCATCTACGTCCGCATGCAAAGCCTGGCTATCGGTACTTACAGCCGCAGCATAGGCCACACCAGCGGCGCGTTGGAAGAGACGGTCAGCCTGACGGGTGTTGTTTCAAATAGCTACCTGGGTATGGTCATCAACGGCGACATTCCCAAAACCGGCTCACAGCAGGTGATCCTCGACATGAGCTTCGGCGGAGCAACGCCAACCACCATGCGTTTCGCCAATGTTGATCCTAATGTGGTCTGCTCGACTGTTACCAGCTGGTCCACCCCTGAGGCGTATTCCCCCACAGCCTCCTGGACGCTTAGCGGGACTGCAGACGGAACCTACAAAGTCTGTGCCCAGGCAAGTTTGAATGGCACAGATTACACACTGTCTGCTGAGGATACGATTGACTTAGATGTCGGGTACATCACAGAAAACCCGAACCTGGACGCCTCCTGCGGGCTGGATATTGTATTGGTGATTGATCTCTCAAGCAGTATTGATCGTGCAGGAGCGTTACAAACTTATCAAGATGCTTTAATGACATTCGTAACAGCGTTGAAAAACACACCTACAAACTTATCGATTGTGACTTTTAATCTAACAGCCCAAGTCCTGGATTTAGATCCTAACACAGCTGGTGTGCAGGATTGGGTGCGCCTGAGTTCTACGAATGCCACCACAATCAATGGCATAATTGACGCTCTCACTACTGGAACTGGCACCAACTGGGATGATGCTATGCGTAAGGCGCGTCTGCAATTTGAGGATGGGACTGATCCAAGTGACGCTCCGGACATGATTGTGTTTGCCACAGATGGAGACCCCTCCACTTGGGGTGGGCATGATGGGGATACAACACCTACACCAGGCGGTCAATATGATACTATGACGACCTATGCCATCCCTGAGGCGGAAGAAGCCAAAGCAGCCGGCATCCATATGCTGGGGCTGGGCATTGGAATCATCGGGGATAGCGTTGACAGATTGCAGGCAATATCGGGAACCGATTTATTTGTCCCTAACCCCAGCAATATCACAACTGCTGATTATTACGTCTCAACAGATTTTAGTACTCTGACAGCGGCATTAGAAGACTTGGTCATCAGCTTGTGCGGTGGGTCGGTGACGATCAACAAGGTCATTACTGATAGTGAAGTAGATCGGTTGAATCCAGATAATTGGGATGTGAAAGCAAATAATCGATTACTTGCTAATTGGACGTTTATTGCGGATGTAACATCTTCATACGACACTTTAGACGATATAGATACCAAAACAACCAACGATTCCGGAAACGTCAACTTCAAGGTAGATATGAACGATGAACAGGCCACGCTTAGTGTTGTTGAGGACACTGAAAAAGAAGAATACAGCTTTGTGGGCGCGGTTTGTTTTATTGATGAGGTTGAGCAGACAGTTGCTTATGATACAGGAACCAGATCTGTCACTGGAATCCCTGTACTCAATGAAAAACTAACAAGCTGCACCTTTGTTAACTTCTTACCTTATGATCCCACCGGTGTTGTTGTGGGAAGCTTCGAAGCAATATCGCTGCCAGGTGGGGTACTGTTGACCTGGGAGACGGAAAGTGATTTCAACACTTTAGGTTTCAATCTGTATCGCGCCACTACACAGGATGGTGAAAGAGAGCGGTTAAATAGCGAACTTATTCCAACACAAACTCCCGGTGTACCTTTGGGCGCGGTTTACACTTTCTTTGACCCGGATGTGATTCCAGGTGAAACCTACTACTATTGGCTGGAAGTGGTCGAATCGGATCAAACAGGTCTCAATAATGTGATAGACACGTTAATCATTCCAAACTTCTGGATATATACGCCTTTGATCACAAGATAAACTTCTAAAGCCATTTTTCAGCCAAAAGCTGAATCAGGACCAGGCCTGTTCACTCCGACAGGCCTAGTTTTTTGTATATATTTACAATTGTTATTTTTGATCTAAATGTTCAAAATTTTCTTGCTTTACTTCCTGGCAGGAATAATCAGAAGCTTGTGGTCACAATTTTCTGTTCTGCTTTTGGTCCTGAGACGTCAAAGAATTTGCACAAGCATTTATTATAAGTTTTATCTTATAATGAAGTTGTACATTCGTCATGTGGTTAAATTGATAATTAATTCTCTTGCACCGCGAACAAATACAATTAAGAATTCATAATTGTGCTCCAGGAGGAACCATGAAAATCATTAAACTTACAAGCTCTCTTATCATTCTCGTATTACTCATAGGTTTGTTTGTCCCAGGCACTGCAGTGGAAGCAGATATCTCTGAACCTGAACGGGTTTGGGTCTCTTACGAGAGTGGCAGGCAAGCTGAAGTTCTGAAATATCTCAATGAAATTGGGGCCACCATCCACTTCGACTTTCCTGATCTGGAATCTTTTGTGGTGACAATGCCAACCAATACTCTTAATGGCGTTTTCAGCAACCCCTTCATCACTGAAATTGAAGAGGATCCGGTGCGATACCTGATTGAACCTATTCCCAGCGAGATAGATTCAACTGAAGTAGATAGCATCAATATCAATGGTGAGACTATTCCTTATGGCATAGATATGGTCGGCGCAAGAGAGGTTTGGGATGCCGATGAGGATGGTGTTGTTGATCCGGGTGCTTCCACCGGTGCGGGAATAACTGTCTGCATCATCGACTCAGGCTACTACCAGGACCATGAAGACCTGCCCGATGCTGTTGGAGGCTATTCACAAGTGGATGACAATTGGGCGCGCGATGGTTTTGGACACGGGTCGCATGTGGGCGGCACGATTGCTGCTGAAAACAATGGTTTGGGTGTTGTGGGAGTAAGCCCAGGGACTGTTGATTTGCAGATCATCAAGTTTTTTGCTGATGATGGTTATGCTACCACCGCCTCTGATCTGGTAGATGCGTTAAATAGATGTGTTGATGCGGGAGCAGACGTCGTCAGTATGAGTTTGGGCGGCCCTAGGTCAAATAAGTGGGAACGACAAGCCTTTGATGCTGCCTATGCTGACGGAGTGTTGAGCATCGCCGCTGCTGGCAACGAGGGCACCAGTGATGATTCCTACCCTGCCAGCTATGATTCGGTTGTTTCAGTAGCGGCGATTGATTCCGCTATGGTTGTGGCAGATTTCTCACAGTTCAACAGCCAGGTTGAATTGGCTGCGCCGGGGGTAGGCGTACTTTCCACTATTCCATATGTTGAGGCAAATTTACTCGAAGTAGAAGGGGTGTCTTACCAGGCCAACCACATTGAATATAGCGCTTATGGAACGGCAAGTGGTCAGTTAGTGAATGGCGGCTTGTGCGGCAGCCCGGGTGCATGGGAAGGCAAAGTGGTGCTTTGCGAGCGGGGTGAATTTGACTTTTCCACAAAAGTCTTAAGTGTGCAGAGCGGCGGTGGTACAGCCGCGATCATTTACAACAATGAACCAGGCATTTTCTTGGGAACCATGGGAGAGGGCAACAGCAGTACCATCGTCGGCCTTTCAATTAGCCAGGAAGATGGACAATATCTATTAGCAAATAAGATCGGTTCCACAGCTCTCGTGACATCTACACTGACAAAACCAGCCAGCGGCTACGAAGCTTGGGACGGAACTTCCATGGCTACTCCGCATGTATCTGGGGTGGCCGCGCTGGTTTGGTCTTGCAAGCCCTCCGCTACTAACGTCGAGGTTCGAACGGCTCTGCAGGTAACCGCGCATGATCTTGGCACAACGGGAAGAGATATTTATTACGGCCACGGATTGGTTCAGGCTGGTGATGCATGCAGTTATTTGAACCCGACCGGTATTGTTGTGGGAAGCTTCGAAGCACAATCGAAACCGGATGGAGTACTGTTGACCTGGGTGACGGAAAGTGAGGTCAATACTGTAGGGTTCAATCTGTATCGCGCCTCTATACAGGATGGTGAAAGAGAGCTGTTAAATAGCGATCTTATTCCTATCCAAACTTATCCCGGCGCAACCTTTGGTGCGGTTTACACTTTCTTTGACCCGGATGTGCTTCCAGGTGAAATCTACTACTATTGGCTGGAAGAAGTTAGCCCGGCAAACACTGTCAATAATGTGATTGAGACGTCTATCATTCCAAACTTCTGGATATATACGCCTTTGATCACAAGATAGACTTCTAAAGCCTTATTTCAGCCAAAAGCTGAATCAGGACCAGGCCTGTTCACTCCGACAGGCCTGGTTTTTTGTATAGACAACTTTGGTCCGCCCGCAAAAGTCGGAAGGGATGCCGTTAATTGCGGATAATTAAATAGGTCGGGAAAAATTAGGCTGATTGACTGTGGGGGCTGCTATTTAAGCCTTCGGGAGATTTTTTAGAATTGTGGTAGACAAACACGCGCTTGGAGCCAGTTTCAAGTTGTGGGTATTGGGAAGTTGGGGCACTGTTGGCTGCTAGAGCTTCTTTGGCAATAAAATATGACCGCTGCTGAAGGCGGTATCTTTGTGAGCAAGTAGTGTCAATTGGCTGAAAAGGCGCGAATTTTGCGCTCTCACGGCATGATAAGACTAAGGCTGGAAGGTCAAGAAGCTCGCATTAACACTTGTGTTGTCCTGCTACCTTGGATAAGATTGTTGTCTGGATAAAATCAGATTCACGATTTGGAAAGAAGAATTATAAAAACACCCTGCGGAAAAGCAGAGAAGAGCAATGTTGGAAAAGTGCTATCGGGCAACCTTTTATAAACATGTTTAAAATCAGGGTTTGCTTTTATTGAAACAATAAGCGTCAGCAGTCATCATGTTAAAGGGGATTTGGAATTACCAGCCAAAGAAATGATCTTATCGAGGTTAGGTCGGATCAGCTCTTCGATCTCGCTGGCAATGGTGCCGCAAGATTCTGACGTTTCATATGGGTCAGGAATGCTAAATTTGAGCCCGATCAATTCACTCAGCAGGAAGACCCGAGTTTTTAATTTTGGGTAATCCAGAAGAATAGATTCTTTTTGTCCGGTTTCCATCACAAACAACGCGTCAATCGTACTTCTTGGGATTTCCTCAATGCCTTTGGAAAGATGGTCTGACAAATCCAGCCCCCTTTTTTGGGCTTCGAGAATGGCTTCCGGAGTAGCTGGAGCGATATCCTTAACCCAGGATCCAGCACTGTCCACCTGCCACAAGGGGGAGTACCTGTTAGCCAATAATTCCTTGCGCAAGATGGCTGCAGCCAAGGGCGATCGGAATTGATTTTTGGTACAGACAAACACAATTTTTGGCAATTCAATTCCTTTGTTTGAGTGTGGTCTGAAATCTTAGGTCAGCTTTTTTCTGTTTTTTTCCTCTTATATCCATTAAAAACAGTACCTAAAGGAATGACTTTTTCTTTCGAATCGTCAGAGACTTCATCAGGGGCAATGCTTTCAGCATGATAAGAATAATGATTGCTGTATGGAGAGTAATAGTTGTAGCCGCCGTAGTAGCTATCCCGATTTCTGGGGATCCTGTTGGCGACAACACCCAAAACGCGGGAATCAATCCTGCGCAATTCTTCCATTGGACGCAGGGCATTAATGGCCCGGGTTTGGCCTGGTATGAGAACAAAGATGACACCGTCAACTTTTGTCGACAGAACCTGGGCGTCAGAGACGATCATTGGGGGACTGTCCAGAATCACCATATCAAAGGTTTCTTCAAGAGTATCAATCAGCTTGGACATGCGATCACTACCCAGAAGTTCTGCAGGGTTGGGAGGCATAGTTCCGCAAGTGATGATCGATAGGTTTTCTACCTGTTCGTAATTTTTGATTACCTCTTCAATGCTCATTTTTCCAGTAATAACGTCACTCAATCCTATTCGATTCGGTTTATTGAACTGGATGTGGACCTTTGGCCGGCGCATATCCGCATCCACAATGACCACCTTCTTGCCGCTTTGAGCCTCAACGATGGCCAGGTTTGTAGCGACGGTAGATTTTCCTTCCGATTCACCTGAGCTGGTCACCAACACTGTTTTTATGGGAACATCAACTGAAGAGTATTCCAGATTGGTACGCAACGCGCGAAAAGCCTCTGAGACAGGTGATCTGGGATTTTTCGCCACATAGATTCCTAAAGACTCCTCACCTTTTTTGGGATTTTGTTTCAGCTCTCCAATATATCCAATCACCGGCGTTTCAAGAACATTCTTAATGTCTTCAGGGGTTTTGAGCGTGTCATCCAGAAACTCGATCAGGAAGACGATTCCGGCTGCTATGAATAGCCCGATAGCCGCGCCTAACATGGCATCCTGGGCAGGTCTTGGCGAAATAGGAACTGTCGGTTTGACAGCCGTTTCAACCTGCATGACGGCAGGTGTGCTTTGAGCTTTGGAAAGTTTCAGGGTTTCAAGGTTGTTGATACTGGAGATGTAAATCTGTTGGTACAGATTTCGGGTTGTTTTTAAGCGGTCCAGGTCTGTCGTTCCAACCTCAGAAGAGCCTGAAGATTGGCCCAGCACCACGAGTTGAGTATAAATCTCTTGATATAAGGTCAGAATAGGTTGGATTTCATCAATTTTTGATTGGTAAGCGGCTAATTGTGCCAAATCCTCTTCCGTTACAAGTTCTGGATCAATTTGTGCCAAATCTGATTCGGTTGCAAACGCTGGATTGATTTGAGCCATGTCTGCTCTCAAATTGTTGATTTGTTGTTGAACATCGTTCATCTGAGCTTGAACATTTTCTATCTGTTTTTGAAGCACTTCAGATGACAACTGTGTGATTTGTCCTTCCAGGATCTGGATTTGCTCATCAGCCTGGTTAACCCGATCTTGTAAATTTTTCTCGGCAGTTTCAAATTGCACAGATTGTAACTTCTCATTTTGGGCAATTAAGATCTCAACCAGTCCGTTCGCAATTACAGCTGCTTTGAAGGGGTCTGGATCTTTGACAGTGAGAACTACAAATTTTGTCTCATTTACTTGTGATGCGGTTGCCTGACCTTTGCGAACAGGAAATCCCAGTTCTTCGGAAGCTTGGAAAAGCAAATCCTCTGTTGTCAGCAATTGTGCGTAGGTGCTGATAAGCTCCTGATTGTTGAGATAGGAGTAATAATCATAGGTAGTTTGAGCTGCAGGTAAAA
>Ga0209723_1006139_pt1 | contig 11825 bp, 8 predicted proteins | sample BiotimSIPDNA_2_FD_185750 | JGI IMG/M metagenome (GOLD analysis project Ga0209723, IMG submission 185750) | Anaerobic biogas reactor microbial communites from Washington, USA - Biogas_R2 time_0 SIP DNA (SPAdes) (version 2) | ecosystem: Engineered > Bioreactor > Anaerobic > Unclassified | place... | reverse complement strand
GGCGCATACGGGGATGCGGTCACCTTCAAAGGACTCCCTGCGGGCATCGTCGTTAGCGGAGAGCTCACTGACGGACTGGTCACTGCAGAAGGCAACATAGCCCTGTGGCTCGTGGTCTTCGACGACGCGGTGTTCTCCATGGAGAGCGGAGCCCTCTACGTGCTGGATCTCATCCTGGACGGTGAGGATGCAAGCGCCTACCTCGGAACCCCTGCCACATCCCTCTCCGCAGCGGCCCTCGTGATATACGGTGTGGACGGCGGTGAGATAACCCCCGGCGAGGGAATAGTGCTGGTCTACGCGGACGCCGCATTCGGATCCGCCTCCTCGGGCACGGTGGTCACAGCGGGCGGTATCGATTCCGGCGCCGCCAAGATCGTCTTCATGTTCGGTGCCAACGTCTACGTGACGGAATACTCGGCCTCCGGCATGAAAGCGATCCTCACGGTGCCCGAGATCGACGGATACGCCTTCGTCGGATGGTACAAGAACCCCGACCAGACCGAGATATTCAGCGCCAACAACCCTGCGTACTTCGACAGCGTCTACGAGGCCTACGGGTTCCTGGTGGTCGCGACCTTCCAGGTCACCTTCCAGTACGCCGAGGGCGTCGAATACTACGTCGACGGCAGCCTGGTCTCCGGACCCGTGTACCTCAGCGTGGGCGCCCACTCCTTCACCGTCAAGGTGCTGGACGGATACAGCGGAACGCCGGTCGCAAAGACCAGCGGCTCCGTGTCCGTCGCAAGCGGCACCCTGACCGTGTCCGGAGACGGACAGATCACCGGCGTCACCGGAGTCACCAAGGACCAGCCCGCAGCCGCGGGCATGTCCCTGACCGACATCCTGATGATCGTGCTGGTCATCGTCGTCGTGATCCTGGCGATCGTGGTCGTCATGCGCCTGATGAGGTCGTGAGACCGGGGAGAAGCCTGAACCGATGGAAACAGGGGGCTCATGCCCCCGTCTTAATGTTTTTCAATTCATCGTTCATGATTACCGTCCGGATACGCTTCCCTTAAAAGGACACAATACGTATTGACGAAAAGGTGTGGACTTGGAGAACATACTGAAGAAGATGGATTGGAAGATACTGCTGGCGTGCCTGCTGCTGTGTCTTGCGGCCGGAATGATATCGAGCTTCGTGTCGGGAGACAGCATAGGCATATACAGCACTCTGGTGCTACCCCCGGTGTATCCTCCCGGATATCTGTTCCCGATAGTCTGGACGATACTGTACATACTCATGGCCGTGTCCCTGTACATGATCATAAAGACGGTCGGTAAGCAGGACCTCAAGCCGTACGTGGTGTTCGGGGTGCAGCTCTCCCTGAACATCGTGTGGTCCCCGGTATTCTTCGTCCTCGCGGACTACCTGCTGGCCTTCATAATCCTGGTGGCCATATGGCTGTCCGTCCTGGCGATGATAATCGTGTTCTGGATGCACGACCGCCGCGCGGGTATGCTGCAGATACCGTATCTGCTGTGGGTGACCTTCGCGGGATACCTGAGCTACAGCGTCTACGTGCTAAACCCCGTCTGACGCCCGGTCTCCCCGGCCGGGTGCCGATGACGGCGGGCGGGTCGCCCGTCCACGAGGCACCCGGGGGCCCGCCCTCCGATGTGTCGGGGGAACGGGTCCTTTTCAACGCCATCCGCGTCCCTGTCGGATGCTACCGTGCCGCGGACCCGTTCTCCGGAAAACCATATAATCGGAATCACATATCCCCCTCACATGAACAGGGCCAACAGGAATCTGTACTGGACTGTGTCCGGCATAGGCCTTGCCTATATAGCCGCATGCTTCGCATACTCGCTCTATGCCCAGCTGGTCGCGGAGGGCGCCGCTGTGTATTCCATGTACATGCTCCTGCCCGTGCCCGGTGCGGAGCAAGGTCTCTTCATGAGCCTCCCGGGCTACGTCGACATGATGAACTGGATATCCGTCTCTCTGCACGATGTCATCGCATCCTCGTCCGGCGGCTTCGACATCGACAGGTACTGGAGGTTCCTGGTGGCGGCTTTCACCGTTGCGGGGTTCCTATTGGTGGCCAGCGGTCCCTTCGTCAAGGTGTCGAAGGACATGTGCCACGGCGAGGAGGAACCCAAGGAGAAGCTCTTCACCCACCGCGGCAACGCCGCAGCCAGGATGCTGCTGCTTCCCTGGAACGGAATGCTGGCGGCATACAGGCTCAGCTTCCTGATGCTGATCCCTGTGGCGTTCTTCTTCCTGTTCGCCCTGCCGTTCGCCCTGCTCATGGACCTCGTCATGGTGCTCCCGTTCCTCATCCTCAAGGCAGTCATGGGCGCGAAGATAAGGGGCGCGTCCAGGTCGGATTCCGAGGAGTACCTGGAGAACACCGAGTACGCCGTGTGCCCCCACTGCAAGCGCAACTTCCTGCGCCCGAACGTCAGATGCAGATGCGACCAGATCCTGAGCTATCCGATACCGAACGAGTGCGGGACCAGATACCATACCTGCAGCAGGGGCCACGACATGCCGTGCACGTACGATGACGGGAAACGCGGACAGCTGAGGAGCGTCTGCCCGTTCTGCGGGAGAGACATAATGACCCGGGAGGCGCGCCCGATCGTCATCTCCACCGTGGGCGCCCCCGCCTCCGGGAAGACGACCTTGGTCCTGTCCGCGTTGAACAACCTGGACGAGGCTTCGAAGGAATGCGGCTTCTCCCTGGACCCTGTGACCCCCTGGGTCAGCAGCGGCCGTTACCGCCAGCCGGAGTCCGCCATGCGCACGGAACCGGGCGAGAGGGACTCCGAGATAGTTTTCCTGAAGAGCAGGAGGTTCTCCAGGGAGAAGGAGCTGCTGATCAACGACATCTCCGGCGCGGAGTTCGAGCCCCGGGAGGACAAGGTCATATTCGAGGAGTATTTCACGTACACGGACGGATTCCTGTTCACCGTGGACCCTCTTTCCCTGATCTCACCGCAGACATCCGTCAGGAGGTCCACCCCCCTCGACACCCTGTCCTCGTTCCTGTCCATGTTCAACGAGGTCACTGGCACCGGTCCTTCCTACACCACCACGATACCTGTGGCGGTGGTCCTCACGAAGGCGGACACCCCCCGGGTGTCCGAGATGCTGTCCCCCAGCGCGGGCACGGACTCCGACCCGGCCGCCAGGGGCTTCCTGGTGGACAACGGGCAGGAGCAGTTCGTGAAGACCCTGGAGTCCGTCTTCAAGGATGTAAGGTACTATGCCGTGGCATCGCTGGGCAGGGAGACCTCCAGCTCGTTCCATCCGCTGAAGTGGATACTCTCGTCCTCGGACGGGGATCTGGCATCAGTCATGCACTCCGGATGCGGGGAGAACGGAGCGGACTGAGCGCCGTTCCAGGAATCCCGTTTCCGGGGATGAACGGGCAGGAGCCCCGTGCAGCGGGGTCCGTCCCGTCCTTCCGGCACGCTCAGTCCCCGGAGGCCCTCAGCGCCTGGTCCAGATCCGCCAGTATGTCCTCTATGTGCTCCGTGCCGATGGAAAGGCGGACGGTGTTCGGCTTTATACCCTGCTCCTCCAGCTCGGCGGCTGTCAGCTGGGAGTGGGTGGTGCTCGCCGGGTGTATGACCAGCGACTTCACGTCGGCCACGTTGGCGAGCAGGGAGAAGATCCTCAGCGAGTCGCTGAACTTCTTGGCCTGCTCTAATCCGCCCTTGACCTCGAAGGTGAAGATCGATCCCGCCCCGTTGGGGTAGTACCTCCCGTACAGGGCGTGGTTGGGATGGTCGGGCAGAGAGGGGTGGTTGACCCTGTCCACGTTGGGATGGTCCTTGAGGAAATCGACCACCCTGAGGGCGTTCTCCACATGCCTATCCACCCTGAGGGAGAGGGTCTCCAGGCCCTGGAGGAACCCGAAGGCGTGGAGCGGGGATATGCAGGCGCCTGTGTCCCTGAGGAGTATGGCCCTTATCCTGGTGCACAGCGGGGATTCCGCGCAGTCCCTGGCGAAGCTTATGCCGTGGTAGCTGGGGTCGGGCTCCGTCATCACGGGGAACTTCCCGCTGGCCTCCCAGTCGAAGCCGCCGCCCTCTATGATGACGCCGCCCAGTATGGTCCCGTGGCCCCCGATGAACTTGGTGGCGGACTCCACCACGATGTCCGCCCCGTGCTCCAGGGGCCTGAACAGGTAGGGGGTGGCGAAGGTGTTGTCGACCACGAGGGGTATCCCGTGCCGGTGGGCTATGTCGGCCATCCTCTCGACGTCGCTTATCTGGGCGTTGGGGTTGCCGATCGTCTCCACGAAGAGGCACTTGGTGTTCGGCCTTATGGCCCTCTCGAACCCTTCATAGTCGTCGGGGTCCACGAAGGTGGTGGTTATCCCGTGCCTCACGAAGGTGTGGGCGAAGCAGTTGTACGTACCGCCGTATATGGCGTTGGAGGACACCACATGGTCCCCGGTCCCCGCCAGGTTCTGTACCACATAGGTTATGGCGGCGGCCCCGGAGGACACGGCCAGGGCGGCGGTGCCGCCCTCCAGTGCGGCCATCCTCCTCTCGAAGACCTCCTGGGTGGTGTTGGTCAGCCTTCCGTATATGTTACCCGGGTCCTCCAGGGTGAATCTCCTGGCGGCATGGTCGCAGCTTTTGAAGACGTAGGATGCGGTCAGGTATATCGGGACCGCCCGGGCGTCCGTGACCGGATCGGGCTCCTCCTGCCCGACATGGAGCTGTAGCGTCTCGAATCTGAGTCTCTGTCTGTTGCCAGGTCCCGAGGGGACATCGTTGAATTCGCCATTCTTGCCGGACATCTGCAATCACTCCGCGCCCTCAGCGCAGCATATCCATGTCCAACCGCAAGTGCGTATTAAAACCCTGTTGGCGAAATTATTCTTTTGTTACCTAGACGGGAGCGCATATATGAACATCTGTATATAAAAATGGTGTGAGATCGGCATCCAGCGGCAGGATGTGCGGATGCATGGGCGTTAACCGACGAGTAGCTCGTGGACACCGTTCGATGATATCACCAATCATGATGGATCTGTTTCTCCAGTCTGGTTAGTAATTTAGAAATCTTTATATATATTATCTACAAGCCGCGGTATAAGGAAATCCATGGCTAGGAGGAGGAGCCCGGATGAACTGTAAATCATATGTAGCGATAATAATAGCGGCGGCGGTATGCATGATGCCTGCGCTCGCACTCGTCGAGGACACGACCGCCGACGGTTTGGTCGAAGGATACACGACGATCGACGGAATCACTTACAAATGCTGTCTCGACGGCGATGTCAGGACCGCGTTCATAACAGGTTACGACGGCACCCTGGCGGACACCGACGGGGACGGCGCCGCGGACGGAGTGCACATACCTGGATCCGTGGAACACGGAGGCAACACGTATTCCGTGACCGATGTACCCAAATCGCTGTTCAACGGGACCGGTGATACGAGTTACCGGACCCTCGGGAACCTTGTGATAGGGGAGGGCATAGTGCGTGTGCCCAGCGAGGTCTTCATGTTCTGCAACATAGACTCCATATCCTTCCCCAGCACCCTGGAGGTCATAGGCAGCAAGACCTTCTTCCGTTCGACCGGTTTCTCCGAGGTTATGCTCAACGACGGCCTGGAGACTCTCGGCCCATCCTCCTTCTCAGGCAGCAGTGTAGAGAAGGTATATGTTCCCGGTTCTGTGCACATCAATGTTTCTGAAACGAATGCCGAAGGCAAAGTTGATTACGGTTCCGCGTACATATTCACGGGCTGCGATTCCCTCCAGGAGGTCATCCTCGGCGAGGGTCTCAACGCCATAGGGTACAAGATGTTCGGCGAGTGCAACAGCCTCGGAACGGTCGCCATACCCGCATCCGTGGAGACCATCGATGGCTGGGCGTTCCGCTACAGCAGCGCCACGGTCACATTCGCGGACGGTTGCGATCTCGCCGAGATCGGTATATCCGCCTTCGGAGGGAAGACTAATGACGACAGCATGACTCCCACGGTGCAGACGGAGATATCGACATCCGCCGACAACCTGTCCATAGGCCCCGGTGCGTTCCTCTACGCCTTCGACGCCGACTCTCCCGGCAACCGCGTCGGCAACATAACTCTCGCCGGGAACTGGTCCGACGGTGCCGGAGCGGTTGACGGCCTGCAGGTCTCCGGCTCAGCGCAGGGGACTTATGTGAAATGCTTCAATGTCGTGTTCGACACGGGTGACGGAACGGATATCGAGGGTTTCCTGGCAGCCTGCGGCTCCACGGTCGATCTCGGTTCATGCGCGACCGTCCTCCTGGGGCACAGCTTCTCCTGGTCATCTGACGACGTACCCATATCAGGGGGTGCTTTCGTCATGCCCGCCGGCGATGTTGCCGTCACCGCAGTCTGGACCGTCAACGTCTACACCGTGACCTGGAACATCGAAGGCGCCGAGACCTTCGAGCAGTACGAGTACGGCGAGACCCCCGTGTTCACCGGATCCACCGACAAGGCCCCCACCGCCCAGTACACCTACGCCTTCGCCGGCTGGTCCCCCGAGGTCTCCCAGGTGACCGGCGACACGACCTACGATGCTCAGTACTCGGCGGAGGTCAAAGTCTACACCGTGACCTGGAAAGTCAACGGTCACACCGTCGGATCCCAGTGGGCCTACGGCGACACGCCGGCATACAACGGGACGCCATCCAAGGCCGCGACCGCCCAGTACACCTACGCCTTCGCCGGCTGGTCCCCCGAGGTCTCCCAGGTGACCGGCGACACGACCTACACCGCGGTATTCGCGTCCTCCCTGAGGTCATACACAATAACCTTCGAAACCGACGGCGGGTCCCCGGTATCCCCGGTCACCCTTCAATACGGCAAGGCCGTCACCGCACCGGACGACCCTAATAAGGAGGATTACGTCTTCGCAGGATGGAACGGCCTGCCTTCCGTCATGCCCGCGGAGAACATCACGGTCACCGCATCGTGGACGGCGGTCCAGGACCCCTCCTCTGAAGAGGATCCCGTACCCGGAGGCTCCATCTCGTCCTCCGCAGGCGCCAGCTTCTCACTGCCAATCGACCCCGTGGTCAAGATGCTGGCCCTCCTGTCGATAATAATGTTCGCCGCATACGTGGTGAAGCGCGAGATAGGATGATACCGCGGAGGGCGGGCCGCGGGCCCGCCCTCCGTTGCCCTCCGTTGCGTCGTAAGGTGTCACCGAACCGTTGTTATAGGCAGCATGCATTGATTCCATCATGATATTCTGCTTCTCCGGCACGGGCAACTCGCTTATGGCGGCGGAGAGACTGGCCGACATGCTGGGAGACCGGGTCACCGACATATCCGTTTGCGTCAGGGAGAACAGGTTCGGATTCCTTGCAGACGGGGAGGACCTGGGGTTCGTCTTCCCGGTCTATTTCTACGGTGTGCCCCGGGACGTCAGGTTCTTCATACACATGCTCAGCGTCCAGTACTCCGAAGCGCCCTACGTGTACGCCGTGCTCACCTGCGGGGAGCACTCCGGGGCGGCATGCCGCATGCTGGAGAAGGACCTGTCCAGGGTGGGTCTGGGTCTGGCCGCCTCGCACACCCTGGTGATGCCCGCCAACAGCATACCCTGGCATGATCCTGACCCGGAGGACGTCCAGAGGTCCCAGCTCGACGCCGCGGCCCTGAGGCTGCCGGCGATCGCGGGTTCGATCAGGGCGAAGGAGAGGGGGTGCATGTGCGGGGACAGGGGGCCCCTGCCCGGGCTGCGCACAGCGTTCATGTACCCTATGTACGGACGCTCCCGTAGGACGTCGGGGTTCCGCGTCACGGATGCGTGCGACGGCTGCGGGCTTTGCGAGGAGATATGCGCCGACCGCGCGATAAGGATCGAGGAGGGGAGGCCGGCATGGATTATCGAGGAGTGCACCCTGTGTCTGGGCTGTCTCCACCGCTGCCCGCGCGGCGCCATAGAGTTCGGAGGCTCAGAGGGAAGGAGGAGATACATCAATCCCGTTCTGGATTGATCCGAAGCTCGTATCAGGGATGCCTTTCGAAACGGCCGGCGTCCCTAGGGTGCACCTTGTCCACGACACCCCATCCCCATTCCCCGAAACCGGTCCTGCGGAACTCCGCCAGGGCCTCTCTGACCTCTCTGTCCGAGTTCATGTAGAATGGTCCGTAGGAGGCGGTCCTCTGGGGGACGGGGACGCCCTCGAGCAGCAGGAGCCTGCATCCGCCGTTCCCGCCCTCGAGTTCGATATCAGCCGTGCCATCAAGCTTTGCGCGGGTGCCCGAGGGTATGTCCACGCCGTCTGCGAGCACGCCGCCGCCCTCGTACACGTATATGTTGCGGTTCATGCCCTCCTGCCCTTCCGGGAGGAGGACCCTGCCGCCCTTCTCTAGCTCCAGGAGCACCATCGACAGCCCCGACCCGGCGTCTGCGGCCCAGGAGCAGTCGGGAACCTCCATGGAGGAGCGGACTCCCCCGAAGGATCCCGCGACGACCCTGGCGGACCATCCCTCGCCGCTGCAGACGCTCACCTCCGGAGCCCACATCATCCTGAAGAACGGATCTTTGCCCTTTCCCTCCCTGGGGAGGTCGATCCATATCTGGAACATCTCGAAGGGATTGTCCGAGTCCTGGTTGACCAGGGGGTACATCTCGCAGTGCTGTATCCCCTTCCCGGTCATCAGCCAGTGGACGTCGCCGGCGCCGTACCTGCCCTCCCCGCCGAAGGTGTCGAAATGATCTATCCACCCTTTCTCCAGCACGGTCACCGTCTCGGTGCCGCAGTGGGGGTGCATGGGGAAACCCGGCACAACCTTACCGTGGTACATCCTGAAGCCGTACCGCTCCCTGTAGTCATGGCCCAGGTTCCTTCCGGCTATGGTGTTCAGCGGCGGCGCCTGCTGGGCGTTCCCCCGGGGGTACATGTCCCTGTGGTGGACGCAGAAAACGAATGGAAGCTCCACGTCCCAATGCAGCCCCAGGACCTCGGTCCTGAGAACCTTGCCCTTCTTCCTTCTGAACAGACCCCCCGACATCATCGTCGTCCATGCCTTCCGGGAACAAAAAGGTATCCACACAACATTTATCCGGGAACGCCTATGGCCGGATCATGTCCGAGGATGCCCGTCGGGGAATGCGTCTGAACAGATACATAAGCGAGTCCGGCGTATGCTCCCGCAGGGCGGCGGACAGGATCATAGAGGAGGGGAGGGTCACGCTGGACGGCAGAATCGCCGTCCTGGGCGACCGGGTCGCCGAAGGCCAGACCGTGTGTGTGGACGGGCGCACGGTCCAGCCCGAGGAGGAGGACATAATACTGGTCTTCAACAAGCCCCGGGGGATCACCTGCACCTCTTCCCCCGAGGACGGCACCAACGTCATAGACTTCATCGGCTACCCCAAGAGGATATACACCGTGGGGAGGCTGGACAAGGACTCCGAGGGGCTCCTGCTGCTGACCAACAACGGGGACCTGGCGAACCGTCTCATCAGGGCCCGCTACGGCCACGAGAAGGAGTACCTGGTGACGGTGGACCGGCCGGTCACCGGCGGGTTCCTGAAAGGCATGGCCTCCGGCGTCCCGGTGCTCGGCAAGGTCACCAGGGAGTGTCTGGTCGAACGCACGGACGAGCACGGTTTCAGGATAGTGCTGGAACAGGGTCTGAACCGCCAGATAAGGAGGATGTGCGAGCATTTCGGTTACAGCGTGACCCGGTTGGTGAGGGTCAGGGTGGCCAATGTGGAGCTCGGGGACCTGGGCGAGGGACGCTACCGCAGGATGTCCCGGGCGGAGAAGGAGGCCCTCATGGGGAGGTCCGGCCCGGAATGACAGCGTACCGTCGGCTGGAACCGGGTGACGTGCCCCGGGTGATGGGGATATCGGTGGCGGAGCTCGGGCCCGACTATCTGTCCGAGAGGCGCTTCCTGGAGGCCATGGACTCCGCCGGCTGCTTCTGCAACGTGGCGACGGAGGACGGGGAGGCAGTGGCCTTCGCGCTCTGCCGCCTGTTCGGTCCCGACAGCATCGGGGAGGCCATGGGGCTGCCTGCGTCCCCCGAACTGGAACGTCTGTCGGGACTGGAGGCCATCGGGCTGCTGGATTCCGTCTCCGTCCTCGACTCCATGAAAGGGAGGGGGATCGGCACGCGCATCTCGGAGATCTCCTTCCGTCAGCTGGCGGAGGGCGGAGCCCGGGCGGTCTGCGCCATGGCCTGGAGGACCGTCGCGGGGAGGACCAACATAGCCGGCACGCTGGAGGGGCTGGGGATGAGGGAGTCCCTCAGCATAGAAGGTTACTGGAACGGCAGGGTGGACACCCCCGGCGGCCATATGTGCCCGGTGTGCGGGGCGCCCTGCGGATGCTACGGCGTCCTCTACACCGCGTTCCTGTGAGGGATGGCCGGGCGGGACCGCCCGCCCGGTTCCGCTCCCGCGCCCGAGGGGCGGGAGCGTCCGGCAAGCCGGAGGGCCTCAGTTCGCGTTGGTGACTTTCTCCATGAGCCCCTGGGACTGCTCTATGTCCGAATCCGACATCTGCAGCCTGTTCTTCAGCTGGTACTCGGTGCGGCTGTCCATGCAGTCCACCGTGGCCGTCAGTATGCCCTCGTCGCTGGCGGTGAACCTGACGGTTATCGCCGTGTCCTTGGTGACGCCCTGGGGCAGGTTCATCTCGAACTCGCCCACCTGGTAGCCGTCGATCAGGTCGGTGCGCTCTCCGCCCTCCCGGTTGTCGGCGGAGTCCTCGTAGATCTCCACCTTGATCGTGGTCTGGCCGTCCTCCACGGGGTAGTAGGTCTTCACGGCCTCGATGGGCAGGACCTCGTTCCTGAATATGATGTTGCTGATCTGCTCGGCCCCGTTCTCGTATATGGCCTTGATGCCGAAGCTCTTGCTGAGCACGTTGTGCACGCTGAGCTCTCCGCCGCCTATGCGTCCGACGGCCTCTCCGGAGGCGACAGCCATCGCGGCCGCGGAGGCCTCCCCGCCCCATCCGTAGGAGTATCCGAACACGGATGCGCCCTTGGCGACGGACTGGTCGGGATCGAACAGCTTCAAGTCTGCGCCCGGGAACCTCTCGGTTATGCCGTTCTTGACCTGCGGCATCCTGGAGGAGCCTCCGACGAGTATGATCTCGTCGATGTCGGACATGGTGAAGCCCTTGGAGTCCAGCACCCTCTGGATTATCTCGAGCGTGGTCTCCATGAGGCTGGCGGACGCGGCCTCGAACTCGGCACGGGTTATGGTGTAGACGACCTTGGTCCCGCCCGCGGTCAGGGTTCCCTTTGTGCTCTCGGCCGTGGACAGCCTCTTCTTTATGGTCTCGGAGTCCAGGATCAGGGCCTGCTTGACGTCCTCGTCGTCATCCAGGTCCTCCATCGGTATGTCTGCCTCGGCGGACACCTTCTCCTTTATCAGTTTGGATACGACCAGGTCCCAGTCCTTCCCTCCCAGGAGCCTCTCGCCGTCAGTGGCCACCGCGGTGAAGGCCGGCCCGTCGATCTCCAGTATGGTGACGTCGAAGGTGCCTCCTCCCAGGTCGTAGACCATGACCCTCCTCTTCTCTTCGGGCTCCGCTCCGAACCCGAAGGATATGGCCGCGGCGGTGGGCTCGTTTATGATGGTGACCTCCTCCAGCCCGGCGACCCTGCCGGCGGCCTTGGTGGCGTCCCTCTCGTTCTGCCCGAAGTAGGCCGGGCAGGTGATCACCGCCCGTTTCAGCTCGGTCCCGTGGTTCTCGTTGAAGTCGTTGACCATCTTCTTGAGTATGGCCGCGGACAGCGTGATGGGGGTGTACCTGTTGCCGTCCAGCTCCAGCTCGTACTCGGTCCCCATATGCCTCTTGATGGCCGTGACCACCCTCTCCGGCGAGTACATCACCGCCATG